>Ga0213872_10000108_pt1 | contig 76910 bp, 55 predicted proteins | sample VelepicomBERX_R2_FD_160071 | JGI IMG/M metagenome (GOLD analysis project Ga0213872, IMG submission 160071) | Rhizosphere microbial communities from Vellozia epidendroides in rupestrian grasslands, the National Park of Serra do Cipo, Brazil - RX_R2 | ecosystem: Host-associated > Plants > Roots >... | reverse complement strand
CATTCAACCCTCGGAAATTTGCAAGGAATTGCCCCTATTTTAGCGAAACCTTGCAAATCCAAGGGGAGGTTTTTTCTCGTTTCGCCTTTAGGTTCAGGCTCCGTTCAATTATTCAGACCGGACTAACGAGGTGAGCTTAAGCGAGTCGGCACGGAGCGCGTTACGCTCGCGGAACTGCGCACGCTTTTCAACATACGGATTATTCTGATTTCGCTTGAGCTGCTACTGCGGGTTACGGACGAGCAGCGGCCGTGCGGCCCCTTTCCATAATTGTACATTTGTGCTTTACCCAGATATGGACGAGACTAGGACGTGTCTACAAAGTCGGAAGATAGCCCCAATGAAATGTCGTGAACTAAAGCGGCGCCGCACCCTTAAAAGTCGAATGTATGGACTTCCCTTTGGGCGCTTTTTTACTCAAAGAGTGCCGCGCCAGACGATCGAACTCTTCGAACATACACGCAATACTCAGAAATTGGCTAGCTTGGGTGGAAAACAACCAGAAATGCCCGAAATCCCTCGCCGACGCCCGAATTCTGATAGTCAACTACCCGAAGAAGTTTCGCTGAGGGAATTATAGAAAATTATGGCTGGCTTATAATTATTCGCCAGTCATAATTTCCCATACATAAGTGTCAAAATAACGAAGCAGGCAGGCATTGTCGCCCCCCCCAGCAAGTAGTACCGCAAAAAGGGGCTGACCGTAGACACTGATGTTATTTTGGCGCAGTTTGCAGCGATAGAGAGGACGGCGTTTGCCAAACTTGCCGAAGACGGCGACCTGATAAATTCCAGGACGACATGAGAGATACTTTATGTCTCACCCAAGCGGTGGACAAAGTAGTAAGGGATCAACGCATGTTCTTGATCGAAGTCGGCACAGGCAACCGTCTTTATAGACCGGCGGCTAGAAGCTGATTGACCAGCCGGGCTCCGAGTTCGACTCGGTCCTCCTCATCAATATCTGCATTCTGGGAAACGCCCAATAAGTGGCGGTCGCCCTCGGCTGTGATCTTTTCGGATGCGCATACTGATGCAAATGCAGGCCAATGTTCAGACTCTTTGCTGATGCCGGACAATTCCCAGCCTCTCGGGACGGAGCGGAGTTGCAGCCCACTGTACTTAAAAGCGAGGGTTCTGGCGTCAGTCTCGAAGCCAGAGAAGCAACGGGGCCAGTTTAGATTGGCGATCCTGTCTTGTGGCATGCCGGACATCTGGACGATAACGAAAAGATAAGGGTCGTAGTACAGACTACTCAACCGCTCCTTATCCAGCATGCAAACGAGGTATCCGCCGTCAGGGCTGATGGTGTAACGGCCAGAAGCTCCTTTGCGCATGGCGTCGTATTTGACGAAGTAGTAGCGCCAGTCCTTGAGGGGACTCCCATTGATGTAAGCGCTTGACAGATCTGAAAGCGTGGCGCCGTTGCTTACTGCGTCGAGCAATTTGGTCAACGGGTCCATCAAGGGATGGATAGCCTCTTTCCGGCCACGGAAAAGTCTGCGCCAAGGATCATCGTTACGGGGCGCGCCAAAGTCAGCCAGCCGGTGGCCGGAGCCGCGGTTGTCCTTTCTTGAATAGTCCCCCTGAGCCAGGAGTGCGCCGGTCAGGTTTTTCCAGGGCTGGTTTTCTGGATCCTCCTTTTTGTCAAACACTTCTGCGAAGGATCTGGCACGCGCTGCGAAATGTTTATGGTCTAAATTGAATGCGGTGAGGCCCCCCCGGATAAGATCGTGATCCTCCAATCTATGCAGGATTGACCTCAGAACGGGCGACAGCGCGAGCATTTCGGCTTTGGCCTTTTCGTTTGCAACCTGTGCCTGGTTGAAGGTCGTCAGTTGCTGCAGATCTCCTTCGACGATCAGGATGCGCACTTCGCGCAGCAGCTTGGGCATATTATTTCTTTCGCCCGCACGGATTTCGTCATCCGATGCCTCGATCAAGTTGCGCAAGATGCGCAGGCGATCCAGGAAGGTGCGGTCCATCTGCGTGTGCATGCGCTGTACCAGAATGCCGTATAGAAGCAGGGAATGCGCCAAGCTCCACTGACGGGTGCCGTGATGCCGGCAGCAAGCGTCGAACAGGTCCACGCCTTCACGGTCGAATGGCTTGAACATTGGCACCGCATCGCTCGTTGGATCACTTCGGCTAGCCAGCATAGCTTCAAACTCATGTCGTACGCTGACTCCTTTCCATACATCAAATGCCTTAAATAGAAAGGCCACGCTCGCCGCGGCACCCGGTGCGTCGGCACGGTAGACCAGTTCGGAGAGGTCGTCATCGCGCAGATCTGGCGCAAACTCGATCCCAGCAGACCAGGCGTTGATTTCGTTGATGTAGCGGAAGTAGCGGCTGAACTCGTCGTCGATCAGGTTATCGTCGCCCCGGTAGTGCCACAGGATTTCCGACCAATCACCATCAACCTTACTGGTGAACTCGTCAGCACGCTCATGCCGGGCAGACTTTAGGAGCCCCTCAAAGTGCGCCTTGAAGTTCTCGAACGGCGTAAGCGGCTTGCCGCGCGAGTTCATCTTGATGTAGAGGTCATCCGAGAGGCCGCTCGACTTCATGGACAATACATGGAACCGGATTGCAAGATTCTCTTCATCGACTAGCCGCCCATAAACAGCTGCGAAATCAGTAACGTTCAACGACACGAATTTCTGGTGCAGGCAGTCCAGCACCGTGAGCATTGACTGAATCGTTGGATCGGTATCCCATGTTGGCAAATATTCCGCCTGGTCCCGTATCCATGTGGACAGGCCATCGCAGAAGACGGGCTGGGCATTGATCAGAAAGACGCAGAACTCTCGTGCTCCGGGACGTGTGTCGTAGCCGAATTGGGACCAAGCCTGACCGTGTGCTTCCACATCCGCTCTCCATGCGAGGTAGCAGTGCAGCAGGAAGGTGGTGGTAAGACGCTGTTGTCCATCGAGAGGAAGGAACTTGCCTTTTTCATCCGTATCGCCAAATACAAAGTCCAGTTCGATGGGATCATTGCCTGGTAGGACGGCATGGCATAACGCATCTATGAAGCTGTCGCGAATGCGCTTTACGGCGTCGGTATTGCGTCCCTGCGCGTAGTCCCGCTGAATAAGCGGGATCTCAATATAATTGATCACCGGACCAAAGTCATCCCGCCCAAACAGACCGGAGAAACTGGTCCGCGATGCCTCAGTCGACGAAAATTCAGAAGATTGGTTCATGGCGTGCATCGTGGCCGATCAAAGCAGATATGGTTGGAGAATTCCACGAATGGCATCGAGGTAGCTGATCTTGTCTCGCTCACTCCAGAAATGCGCTTGCTGGGCGTCCGCATCCGCGTAATATTTCAGAAATACGTTCCTGGTGCAGGCCGGCACGTATGACCCTTCGCGATCAAGTTCCAGGATCATTTGCCGTTTCACTTCAAAAACGGAGCTGTTCAAGCGGCTGTTGTGCGCACTCGACAGCAGCGCTAAGTTCTGTATTGAATGGTCAGGTGCAGTATCGCGACTCAGGACCTTGAGGATGGTCGTGCTTAACGCGCTGAATTTCTCGCTGGAAAATGCACCGGATCTGCCGGAATCGATTTCGGTGAGCGCCCGGTCGATAGCCTTGCGAATGCCCTCGATTTCGGCCGCATCATCACTGCTCGCAATTGCGTCGAGCGCTGGACGATGGGTGGAGAGCCAAGTTTTCCACTGATCCGCCTTGTTAAGCAGATCGGCATTCTGGGCATGGATATGCTCAAGAGACCAGTGTTCTTCCAAATGCTTTGCGAAGGGCATACGCATTGAGGCACGCGAGCTGGTTTCTGCGTTCATCAGGAGCAACAATTCTATTAGCTTCTTGCTCCTGTCCTCGTAGCTCAACTCGCCTAGATCGGCTGCCTGCACCTTGAGTTGGTTTCGAATCTGGTCAATCAGGTAGTTATCGAACTCGCTCTTTCTTTTGGAGCGTGCTGCGTTAGCGAGATCGCCAAATGACTGTCCACACGCGACCAGGAAGCCAATCTTATTGTAGATCGCTGGCAGTTGATACCAGCCAAGTATTTGTGCGTGTAGGGCCACGACGCGCTTCCAGAAGCCCTGATAGTTCGACTGGATGACCGGTTGCAAGGTGTCGAATGTGTGGTACCGCGGACGCTTTCCTCCGGGCTTACCAGCTTCGTCCGCCATAGTGTCGAGCAGCAAGCTAATACGCGTTGGGTAGCGTTCATCGGCGTTGGCTTTTGCAAGGCCAGAGACGAAGGCCCAGATGTCCTCATTGTGCAGGTCACGCTCGATCCCATCCCATTGCGCGGCAATTTCATGAGCGCGTTCGGTCGACTGCCTGCGAACGCTGGACAAGAGCTCGGCTTTGACCAATTCTGCGTCAGTTAAGGGAATTCGTCCCACATTCAAGCGAGTAAATAAGGGAATTGCGTCGACGTGAGCCGGAGCTTCGTACCAGATAACCCTCACCGAGTTAAACAGCATGCTGTGCAGCTGGCCGGCAATATTGTTGCGCTGAAATTTGTCGCCGCCCTGTTTGAACCAGGTATCGATCGCACCATACGCTTCGAACATATGGAAGTTGTCGATGTTGTCTTCATGCGAAGACTCTTCCAGGGAATCGATGTAGTTCCCACTTTTTTCGCGCGTCTGATAACGGAGCTGGTATGGGGCACCGATGCCCTGATTCGTCTCCTTTTGCATGTATCGGAGAATCAGATACAGGGTCGTCAGGCGCTGCTGGCCATCGATAAGCTCCCACTCCTGCTCGAATGGGTCTTCAGCCTGGCAATGCAACTTCACTACGATTGGCTGGAGGCTGTAATCCTTGCCCTTGCTGTTCCATATGTCGTCCAGTAAGCGGGTCACGTCATGCCGCGTCCAGCGGTATCCTCGTTGATAGCCGGGCACAAAAAAGTTACCGCGAATATCGCCAACGTTCTTGTGCGCAAGCAAATAGCGGCCACTATCGTTATTGGACATAAATTCCCATAGATCATTGCTTGGACAGCCATCATTATAGTGGGATCGCACTAACCGAAAACTAACAGAAAGTAACGATAGGAAATTAGGCTGCCTGGCACAGCGATGCGACATCCATTTCTGTCAGCCTTTGGAAGACAGTCTTGCGAGGTTATAGACGTGACGCCTTCGTTATCGGCTACCTGGTAATGCTCAGGTGTGCTTCCACTCTGCAGCAACGCGACATACGTCACTTAACTTCAGGTTCGCGACGGCGTCGGCTGGCGTCATGCCCTCTAAGGCACCGTGTTTATGTAACAGGAATAGTAGTTTGCTGGATGGATCGATTTCACCGAGTTTGCGGTTAATCTCCGCGAGCTCCTCGCGTTTGAACTTTAGGGCTTCTGCCGGATACCAGTGCTGCCCCTTGACCCAAACAGAGAAAATTTCACCTTGATCACGTGCGGCGTCGATCGCTTGATGCGTCAGACCCCAAGCTTGTTGAATCTTGGCCCCATCTAATAATGTGCCATCTTGGGTCCAGCGAACCAGCTGGACCTCGCCCCGGATTGCTGCAAGTTGACGCTCATTCGATATCTGTGGGCTTGGAACTAACTTCGAAGCGAGGACATGGTCAATCGGCGTGATTGTGACCTCCAATCCACTTCGCAACACCATCTCAGTGATCTGATCGATTAACTCGCGAGTTTCCTGCGAGCTATTGCGAACATCCAGCAGAAAGCAATTTCCTTTCGCCCCTTGGTTTGCTTGCGTTAAGTCATCGTATCCAGGAGCCGGCGAGACAGGCGCAGCCGTACCAACAGGGGAGTGTGGAATTGGCATGATTGCCTCCTTGATGGCCGCATTTTTTATGCTAGTTTACAAGCGCAACTAAAACAAAGGGCGCAAATAATGCTATGACGGAAAACGGTTCATGGAGGTAGCCGGTATCGTCTGGCGCGTTCCGCAATCGCTTCGCCCCTCCCTAAACGCATATAAGCTGGCCGAGCTTCCCATGCCGATGTGTACCATAGCTACGTCAAGGCCAGACCTTGCAGCATACAATATGCTACACTTTCTGCTGGTACTCCTGTCACAGCAATGGCAGCCTGAGTTAAACAACGAGCTCTCACTGGGAGGTAACCTTGTCTAAACCGGCACATAAACAGGTTACGAAAACGGCTCGCGGAAGTGACGCTGCTCAGAAGAAACTCGGTGACTTATTCCCACCTGAAACAATCCAAAACGCATCCTACTTGGGGGATGGCTTCATCTTGCTCAAGCTTGATACTGGAAAGACGGTAACATCAAAGATCAAGACGGCTGTTGAGGGAACTAGCATTCGAAAAATACGAGGCCTCCCCCTGATAACGAAGCGCGAAGTACGCGCTTTGGCGGCTCGTCTTGGTTACGGACTGCCGACTTCTCGATCGGATGAGAAGACTGCTCGGAGGAAGTGAGTAGCCCGCAAGTCGCCATCGATGGGGCTGTCTCACATCACAACGCAAAAATAAGACCTCACCTCAATGGCGGGCAGAATCAAATGCAGCAAGTAGGGTCAACAGCGAAATCGATGGTTGTAGATTACGTGGAATTCCAGCCGCGCATTCCCTAACGCCGCGCAGACTTCGAACCAGCCGAACCTTTCGTATTCTGGAGCAGTTGAACGAATCTTCAACTATCCTGGGGCCTGAAAAATAAATGTCGCACGTGTAGCGCCAGAGAAACCTTGAATCTGCATTTGTCCTGCAACCGATGAGAGATGCGCTATTTATTATTTTTGCTATTGAGAGCACTACACACCCTGCGTATGGCTTCGTCGCGCGGTGTTATCCGATTAGGAACGTCCACTGCTTCTTGAGCTTTTTCACGAAGCTCTTCTTCAGGGCCAGGACCAACATGAGCAGGTGCATCGAGCGAATGTTCGAAAGCCAGCAGGCCTTCAAGTCGCAAACTAGCCCGATAATTTGCACTCCGCGTTTCGGCAAAGATCTTGCGTTTTTCCTCGGCCGTTAACATTTTTTCTAGCACCAGACAGTGACTGATCTTTCTTCATTGTATACTTCCACAGCGCTTGATGCACACCCCAGTCCTCCGCGCGGCCTTGTGAAACGATTTGTTAGCAACGCCCAAAGCGAGCCCTCATCCTCTAAGCCCCACTTCAATTCGCGGTTGCCTTATTATCTCAATGAACACATCAGAGTTCGCCCGTCAGGCATGTGCCCCGCTTTGAACAATAGCAAGCAATTTGATATGGTGTAGGAATTAAACGCTGCAAGTGACCTGCCGCCCCCTTGGCCAACCGTTGGTGCCTGCGTTTCGGCTGGTCGACCTGTTTTACAGGAACCTAAGACCGGAAGCGGTCCGGCAGCAGCGATACATGCCGCAGAAGGTTGCGGCGCTAGCGTCAAAGGCTATTCAGCTAGCGTCAAAGGCTATTCAGTCTGGTGTTGCTATCAGGTAATTATACGCCACACATAATTTCCACTAATTTCAGGCGAAAGCTTTAAAAGCAGCAGTCTAGGCACTGATGAATCCGCATGATGTCAACACGCAATGGACGGAGTCCCCCGTTGCGATCAAGATTCGTTACTATGTATTGCAGCAATACGACGCGATTTCGATTGCATCAAGCTTGAATGCATCGCGTATCTGTTCGTTCCCGCACATGCAGCAGCGCCAGCCCATGGCACGCTACTCCCTTCACCATGCATGCAAGGGAGCGCCAATCATGAGCACCGATCTGAAAGACAAACGCATCGCCGTCCTGATGACCGACGGTGTCGAGCAGTCCGAATACGCTGAGCCCCGCCAATTCCTTGAACAGGAAGGCGCCAAAGTCACGCTGATCTCGACTAAGGAGAAAGGCGAAGACATCCAAGGCTTCGACCACATGCATCCCGGCAAACGCTTCAAGGTCGAGCTGGACGTGCGCAACGCCCGCCCCGCCGACTTTGACGCCCTGGTCCTGCCCGGCGGCGTCGCCAACCCCGACCAGCTGCGCCTGCACACCGAAGCCATCACCTTCATCCGCGAATTCGGCCGAGAGAACAAGCCCATCGCCGCCATCTGTCACGGCCCGTGGACGCTGATCGACGCCGACCTGGTCAAGGGCAAGCACCTGACCAGCTGGCCGAGCCTGCAGACCGACCTGCGCAACGCCGGCGCCGAGTGGAGCGACGAAGAAGTCGTGGTCGACGGCAAGCTCATCACCAGCCGCAAGCCCGACGACATCCCCGCTTTCAACCAGGCGCTGAAATCGGCGCTGGCTGCCGCCTGAAAGGAGCCCATCATGAAACATACACTTGCCGCCGTCTTCGAAACCCGCGCCGAGGCCAGCCTGGCCCGCGAGGAACTGGTGCACAACGGCTACGACGCCGACAGCATCCGCATTGATGATTCCGTCAGCGCGGCCGGCACCGCGCACATCGACGACGACGCCTCGCTGCTGAGCACCGTCAAGCACATGTTCAGCGACCTGGTCGGTCGCGAGCACGCCGACCGCCACGTCTATGCCGAGGCGCTGAACCGCGGCCACACCGTGCTGACCGTGACGACCACCACGCTGGAAGCGGCCGAGCGCGCGGCCGACATCGTCGACGACTTCAACCCCATCGACATCGATGCGCATGAAGCCATGTGGCGCGCCAGCGGCTGGATCGGCGCCGAGGCTGCGCGCACCGCGCAGACCAGCACCGGATCGCAGCAGAGCGCGCCAGCGCCCGAGCAGCACGGCATCCGTCAGCGAGAGGACGCGGTGGTGTTTGCGCGTTCCGAGCAGGGCTCGCTGGCCTCAGGCTCGATGCAGCGCGGCGATGTGATTGCTCCCACGCCGCCCGCAACGGCGGCCTCTGTGGCCGACATCCAGCGCACCGTGCAGCGCAGCGGCATGCGCATCTATCCGCGCGACGAGGCGATGTCGCAGGCCAGCCTGGACATTCTAGAAGGGAACGAGGAGGCCGAGGACGAATACTTCCGCTCGCACTGGGAGCAGACCTACAAGGGCGGCACGTATCAGGAGTATGACCCGGCGTACCGCTATGGGCAGTCGATGGCGGGCAATCCGGGCTACAGGGATAAGGAATGGAACGATGCGGAGCCGGAGTTGCGCGCCAATTGGGAGAGCCGCAATCCACAGTCTAATTGGGATAAGTTCAAGGAGGCGGTTAAGGCGGGCTGGGAGCGCATCACGAGGTAGGCTATCTTTGTAACTACCTGGTGTCCTGGTTTCTCCATCGTGCCAGGTCCGAAACCATTCGAACCCGATCAAGTGTCGACAATTCCAACAAGGCTCGTTGACTAGGATGAAGTGCACGCCGACTGTCAAATGGTTTCCCTGCCAACACTTCGGCAGGAGAAAGCTCATTGAGTTCATCGGCAGAACAGATCCAGAAAACGTGAATTTCATTACACGATGTTCCATCTAGTAAAGCAAGCACCGGAGCGACCAGCTCCGGCAACTGGTCGATTTTTTCTGGAATCAGCCGAGTCATATAATCAATCAGACGTTCACAACTCTCGCTCAAAGGGGCGGCCACTGGAAAACTGCCATCATCTTTTGAATTGCGCATCATAGATCGATCCTTCTGTAGCCTGGGAGAAGTGCCATCGGGTTTGCCGTATTGCTCAGTAGAACAGGAGAGTTGTCTGATACAGTCCTCCTACAAGTTAATCCTGATTCGTCAGACTATGAATTTTTCGACACTACCGTAAGTATCGCCAATTTATCGAACGCGCTCCGCCGTCTTCGTCCAGCCGACTCCCGAAAGTCGGGCTTTTATAGGCAATTATTTTTCGCTTTATAATTTATAACGCGAAATATAAACTGAACCGCGAAATCACGTTCGCCTCCTTGTCAAGCATGCCTGATGAGCTCCAAGGTAATGAACCATGACGTGCTAGATTGCGATGTGCTGCGGCACAGGCCTCTTAAGTGAGACATGAACAATGCCCCTTCCGATTCAGCTCGATCCAGTTTTCAGCTACCAACAAGCCGCCTTGGCTGAAACTTACCGCGCGCTCTGCCAAACACATGGGGAGACGTTTGTGGCCAACTTCGTTGATGAGTGCAAAGCTCAGGTGCTGATAGCTGCTAGGACGCGTATGTGCGCACGTAGTGAGACTTGGCTGTTGCAGGAAACCACTCGGCTTAATCGAGGCCGTGCTTCCAGTTCGGGCTGATAAAAAAGCCGCATCCCTATGTGACGCAACAAAACCCTGCAGTCGAGCAAGGTCTCCATATTCTGCTCATATGGAGAAATCAATGACGACCAAGCACTGCGCTGGCTGTGGTCAGCCATTTCAGCCACGTCCACAAGCTCCTAAGCAAGCCTTTTGTTCGGCGCCGGCGTGCCAGCGCACCAGGAAGCGCCAATGGCAGCAAAGTAAGCTGCAGTCCGATCCTGATTACCAAAGCAACCAGCGAAAAGCGCAGCGGGCTTGGCATGAGAGCCATCCCGACTACTGGCGTCAATATCGAGACCGCCACTCGAAGTATGCACAACCCAGCCCAGATCCACAACGAACCGGAACTTTTAACAACGCCGGCAGCGTAAAGATGGACGCGTGGATTCCGGTTTCAATGTTGGTGCCAGGACTGTACAAAATCTCGCCTGCCAGAGGGAGTGGCATATCCGGCAACGGGAGTTTGATCGTCGAAATTACCCCAGTGTGCACGGATTGTTTTTGCAAAAAGGACGCGTGCAAAGAGAGGACTCGTTAGGTTTTTCGTCAGAAGTCCTGTATTTTCGGCCTAATGTGCTCTCGACCGCTTTGATCAGAGTGCTGTACCGGGATATGTCATGGCCATGCCCGCCTGCGGCCAAATGCTGAAGAGCCAGGACCGAGAGCGCGTATATCGAAGCAGAGGGATGGGATGCTATGTATTTAGACGAACAATCAGCGGGCGTGCCGGACCGCCCGACAACTCCGGTAACTTTCCGTGCCGCTGAATACGTTCGGATGTCTACCGAGCATCAGCAGTATTCGACCGAGAACCAGGCTGACAAGATCCGCGACTACGCACAGCGTCGCGGCATCGAGATTGTGCGTACCTACGCTGATGCAGGCAAGAGCGGGCTACGCATTGATGGTCGCCAGGCTTTGCAGCAGTTAATCAAAGACGTCGAGACCGGCATGGCGGATTTCCAGATCATCCTTGTCTATGATGTGAGCAGGTGGGGGCGGTTTCAGGATGCCGATGAAAGTGCGTACTATGAGTACATCTGCCGTCGTGCTGGAATTCAGGTGGCCTATTGTGCGGAGCAGTTTGAGAACGATGGCTCGCCCGTGTCCACGATCGTCAAGGGGGTCAAACGCGCGATGGCCGGCGAATACAGCCGGGAGCTGTCTACCAAAGTATTTGCTGGTCAGTGCCGTCTGATCGAATTAGGTTTTCGACAGGGTGGCCCTGCTGGATATGGCCTGCGGCGCGTCCTGGTCGATCAGGCGGGCTCCGTCAAAAGCGAGCTGACGCGGGGCGAGCACAAAAGCCTACAGACGGACCGTGTTATTTTACAGCCCGGCCCAGATGCTGAAGTGGCTGTCGTCAATCAGATATATCGCTGGTTCGTCGATGACAATTTGGTGGAGTCAGAGATCGCACAGCGGCTCAATGGTCAAGGCATCAAGACCGATCTCGGCCGCGACTGGACGCGGGCCACAGTCCGGCAGGTACTGACCAATGAGAAGTACATTGGGAACAATATCTATAATCGCCGATCGTTCAAGCTCAAGAAGCTTCGCGTAGTCAACAGTCCGGATATGTGGATCAAGAAGGAAGGGGCGTTCGAAGGTATCGTCCCTGCGGAGATTTTCTACACCACGCAAGGTATTATGCGCGCCAGGGCGCACCGCTACAGCGAGGAAGAATTTGTCGAGAAGCTGCGCAATCTCTACCAGCGACACGGATATCTCTCGGGACTAATTATCAACGAAGCTGAAGGTATGCCGTCGGCGGCAGCTTATGCACACAGGTTCGGTAGCCTGATCCGTGCGTACCAGGCAGTTGGTTTTACACCGGATCGGGATTACCAGTACCTGGAGGCCAATCAATTCCTGCGCCGTCTATATCCAGAAATCGTCAACGAAACGGAGCGGATGATCTCTGAAGTTGGCGGCGTTGTTGAACGAGATCCAGCCACAGACCTTCTGACCGTTAACCGGGAGTTCACTGCCTCGTTGGTATTGGCTCGTTGCCAGTCATTCGAAAATGGGCGTCGGCGCTGGAAGGTGCGATTCGACACTACACTTGCTCCAGACATTACGGTGGCAGTGCGCTTAGATAGTGAAAATCAGACCGTACTGGATTATTACCTGTTGCCGCGGCTTGATTTCGGGCAGCCGCGCATTCACTTGGCTGATCACAACTGCATAGAGTTCGAGTGCTACCACTTCGATAGCCTGGATTATCTGTACGGCATGGCTCGGCGCATTCGCCTGAGGAGGAGCGCATGAGCGAAAACCAGAACTATCATCATTCAGAACTGCGCATGATCCCACTGGAGAGAATCGACGTACTCAATCCGCGCGAACGTAATAATCGGATGTTCGAACAGATCGTTATCAACATTCGAAGCCTCGGCCTGAAAAAACCTATCGTTGTAACACCACGCGCCGCCAGGGATGGTGACCGGTACCTGCTGATCTGCGGTGAAGGACGCTTTAAGGCGTTCAGAAGCCTGGGTCATTCAGAGATTCCAGCGATTGTCATGAGCGTCGATGACGAGTCAGCTTTTATTATGAGCCTGACGGAGAACATCGCTCGCCGCAAGTTCAGTCCGCTGGAACTTCTTGCTGGCATAGAGCAGTTGCGAGATCAAGGATACGATAAAAAGGCAATCGCAGAAAAGACAGGCCTGAGCTTGGATTACGTACAGGGCATCCTATACTTGCTCAAGAACGGCGAAGAGCGCCTTTTGATGGCGGTAGGCAGTGGGCGCATCCCACTCAATGCAGCCATCACTATCGCTGGAGCCGGCAACGATGATAAGGCGATTCAATCCGCGTTGCAGGAGGCTTATGAGTCCGGAAGGCTGCGCGGTGCCCAGCTAATTCAAGCACGTCGGGTAATTGAACGTCGCCGCACACGGGGCCGAGGCATGGGCGGCAAGATGGCGTCTCATAAGCAGAATGGAGATGTCACGACATCGAGCTTGGTGCGCAACTACAAGCGTGAAGTCGAGCGTCAGAAGCAGTTGGTCAGAAAAGCGGAGGCCGCGCAACGAAGTTTGTTGTTTATCGTTGGCGCGTTGCGCCAGTTACTGATTGATGAGAATTTTGGAAACCTGTTGCGCGCGGAGGGACTGGATACGCTTCCGCAGTATCTTGCAGACAGAGTATGGTCGAGAGGAATCTGATCATGGGAAAACCCCCACTGGGCTTTGTGCCAGAACCATTGAGCTTGCCGCTGTCGTCCATTCTGCCTTCGCGAAAAAGGCCGGATGGGTTGCTAACCTCCCGAAAATTCAAGCAGATATTTGCGTCGATTGAGGCCGTCGGGTTGATCGAGCCTTTATCGGTAGGTAAGCCTGATCGAGACAAACAATACATCCTATTGGACGGGCATTCCCGGCTAACGGCCTTAAAGCAGTTAGGGTTTGAAACGGCACCATGTCTGATGGCTCTCGATGACGAGAGCTATACCTACAATAATCGGATAAATCGTCTCTCTAGTATCCAGGAACACGTGATGATTCGGCGTGCTGTTGAGCGTGGAGTGACGCCTGAGAGGCTTGCCAAGGCGCTGGACGTCGATATTAGCCATATTCTAAAAAAGCTAAATTTGCTCGACGGGATTTGCCCGGAGGCCACCGAATTGCTGCGTGATCAGGTGTTCTCAGCAAACCTCGGAGCAGTGCTACGCAAGCTGAAGCCAACCAGGCAAGTCGAGTGTGTGGAATTGATGGTCAGTGCAAATAACTTCACAGTTGCATACGCGCAGGCCTTGGTCGCAGCCACGCCAAGCAACATGATTGTCGGCGAAACCAAAACTAGAAGAATGACGGGGGTAAGCGCCGATCAGATGGCGAAGATGGAAAGGGAGATGGGAAATCTCCAGGACCAGTTCAAATTGGCAGAGCAGTCTTATGGCCAAGATGTTCTCAACTTGGTACTCGCCAGGGGATATTTGGCAAAGCTGATGGCCAATGATTCCGTCCTGCGTCACCTCACAAAGTATCACCCGGATGTACTTGATGAGTTTGATACGATCATCAACATGGCAGCTTTGGACAAGTAGCAGACTTGCGCCTGAATGCACTCGCTTGAACTCTCTCTGGCGTAAGTGCGTGGTGCTACCGGAGTTGGCAATACACTGTTCTTTAAAAATTTAAAGGTATTAGGGCCATAGGACCGAAGTGGAGGTGTTGCTTCCGCGTCGCTCCCCATGGCTGACAGGCGCGCCGCTGGCCTGCTCATTAGCGTTGTGGGCGACGAAAGAGTAAACAGCGGCACCTGAAGCTTTTTCCAGCCTATTCCGGGTAACCCGCTGAAATAGTTCTGTCGAGAGCCAACAGGGCATCCAATCGACAGTACGCTGCAATCAAAAAGCCTTCCTTCCCGCGAGAAAAAAGCGGCGTCATGTCCCCCTGCGGCGGTCTTTGCCAAAGGTAGTGAGAATATCTTGCACGTTGTCTCATGATCGATCGCGTCTGTTCCTGTAACGATATCGTGTACCTGAGCCTGCTGCCTAGAAAACAGCTGTGACGAAGTACGTCATCAGGCTCCCGCTAAGCCTGCATTGTGTTTCGGCCGTGCATACGGGTCCTGACCAACCGATCTGTTACCTTTGCCACTGGGAAATATATCATTCGCATCTACCCATCCTTCCTCTATCACCACCGGATCTCGGAAAATAGCAAACGAGTTTATTTCATCAAAAAAATAATCTTCAGGAACCAAATTTTCTGAATTAACACTTAAAGAAAATAGGTTCTCAAAACACCAATGGTATTCTTTCCATTTATCATGAAGTGTCTTTATAGCATTCTCATTTTGAGGCCCTAAATCGAGATCCGGTCCTGTTATTGGGTTAAATACAATCGCCCGCGCTTTACCAAATTCCCCTTTAAAAATATTTGACCAAACTCTCTTCTTTGGAATATATTTCCAAATGGAAGGATACTGAATCGCAGTAACTTGCACCGGGAAAATAAAAGATAATGAAAAATATTGAAAATGCTTGAAATAAAATTTCTCCCCATTAAATTTAATTTTTGAAAACATTTGCTCGAAGTATATCTCATGAATAGCCCTATCGATTCTTCTAAATCTTAATTCCCTTCCTAAAACTAATAACATTCGATGAACGCTAAAACCTATCTTCCAAACCTCTTCATAGCTCTCTTCCGATAGTCTTAGTTTCATAATTAATGTTAACAACGCGAGCGAGTCGAGGCTGGTTCGTCGCTCAAATTGTCCTAAAAGTCTATACGTTGTTTTTTGTAATATGGTTTGGTTTGAATTCAGGATTAGGCATTGAAGCTCCGGGGGCAATCGACGCAGTAGGTTATGCGCGACTTCCGCAGTCATAACAGTTGTATCTAATATTTCCCAAATGACGTGATCTATGTCACGTTCCGAACCTCTAACCTTCAGCGCGGTTTTCGCCACCAATGCCCTCCTAGGAGTTGATTTTCCCTGTTGGTATCTTGCCCATTTGCTTCCCCCTCCTAGATGCTCTGGTTCAATCTCCCGTTGAACGGCATATGCGGTCTTAGCTCCCAATGCAGAACGCACCCCTTCGAACCAATAAATTGTCCGGATAGCGTCGATTTTTGTATGAGTTGTCATATATATATAATTTCTTGGGATTAAAGTGCGCTCGGATTTTAAACTTAGATTGTTCTATAAAATCCTTTATTTTCAATAGCATAAGGAAATTTCCAATGAAAAACTAGAGTCACTTTGAACAAGATTATCGACTCTAGCCATTTTTTCAGGGTGCACATACCATATAGTGTGACCAGCCGTGACGCCGAAGATAATATGGATCAGCCAAATTTTGATGAACCACTCGCAGTCCTTCTGGAACGCGACTTAGCGAACAGATACGGTCCCATGGTGGCAAATGACAATCTGCGCCTGGTGCTTGGCTACGCGTCAAAAGATGCCTTCAGGCAAGCGTTGTCACGTAAGACTGTACCTGTTGCAGTGTTTGGAATTGAGAACAGACGCGGAAAATTCGCCCTCACACGAGATGTCGCAATTTGGCTAGCAACACAACGAGCGATGGCAATCAATGACCCCACGCGCCAGACGACTGGCGAGGAGCCTGTACGGAAGGAGGTGACTAATGATGTAACTAAATGATCTGCCTGCAAAATGCAGGGGACGAAAGACCAAAGCCCAAGAGCGCTAACTCTCGGGCCTTGTATTTGGTGCTTGGATATTGAGCCATCCTGTATCAAGTATCGTCTCTCCCAAACCCACTGTCAACACCTTGACCTTATTTTGCTAGGGCCGAGTGGGTTTGCTCGTCCCATATTTTCTGAATTTACTCCAAGTTGGTGCTTCTTTCCAGGGCGCCTTCGTATGCGCGCGCTCAGATCAATGCCCTTGACAGGTGTGCGACGGAAGATTGCTTGTGAGTCATCGAAAAATATCGAATATGGAACCGACATGAAGACGCAAAAGAGATTTTCACCTGAGTTACTAGACCGGTTTCGCCGCCTTGGCCGCGGCGAGGGAGAGTATGAGAAATACATTCCATGGCACCGCGTGGGACGAAGCGATCCGTCAAGTTACGGACGATCACACCTTTGGCGCCGCCTTGATCGACAACACGAATTGCTTAGTGATCTTGAACTAATTGTCTTCTATTTTTCTACGATGCTGCCAAGCGTTGTGGATATTCGCGAGCAATTTCCACTTAAGTTGCTAAATGCCAAACATGAGCTGGACAAACCGCGTTGGAAAAGACCCTGGAGCAATATCCACTATCCAGGTACTCAACAAATTGCCCTTCAAATGTCGGCGCGACATCCCAAGGTCTCAAGTAAAGATCGCTCCGCCAGCTGGGTAATGACGACTGACTTGCTCATTACATTGAAATCGCCACAAGGCTGCGATGAATTACTGGCAGTTAGCGTGAAACCCAACGGTGAGGTCGACGACGGCCGGACCCATGAAAAATTGGCCATCGAACGTGAGTATTGGAAACTTCGCCAAGTTCCTTGGCTCCTAATCACACCTGCTCTTTACCATAGCTCGGTAGCCGACACTTTACGCATCACCACCGGCTGGGCATTTTCGAAAGCTGCCAGCGATTCGGGCATCACTCATGTAGCCATGAGTGCAGATCAACTAAATGGGCGGTCACTCACCTATGCCTATGAGACACTTGCAGGCTATTTTGGCAATAGAGAGACTGCAAGAGACGCCTTTTGGCAAGCTGTCTGGTGCGGCCGTTTGCCTATCGACATGCGCCGCGGTTGGCGTCCTCATGAGCCAATTAGAATCCTCAGCTCCGAAGATTTTTGGCGCCTGAATCCTATCGCATCGCGGAGGACTTCATGGCCAGCCTAATTCATAACCAAGTAATTCAAGTGGATCACGGGCCTTGGGAAGGGACATATCGAGTGGTATTAGCAATGCCTCTTGCTGGTAAGACGGCGCTAGCGAAACTAACCAATACTGGCTCAGCGGAACAGCTACGTGGTAGAAAAAAGAGACTCACTACAAAACATCCAAGAAAAAAGGCGCCGCTGCCATTGGTCGGCGAACTCATCTGGATTGATGACGTCGAGCTTCGTCTGCTTGAGGAGCGTATCCGCGTCGTTGAGCTGGAACATGAACAATTTATCTTATCGACTGCAGATCAAAAGTTGTTTGAGTCCCGCAAAGTCATCATGACCGAATTTCTCGACTACGATACGCTATGCCAAGCAATCCACCGACATGGTCGTGTGACTGAATTAGTTTCAGCAACAGTCAACAGATGCGGAGTGAGTAAGTCATTGGTCTACAAGCTATGGTCACAGCTGTGTAGACTTGGCTTTTCCGCTGAGAGCCTCAGACCTCGCCGTAATCGTTGTGGAGCTCGTGGAATACCCCGTTCCTGCGATCCAGGTGGGCGCAAAAAATCGGGACGAAAAACAAATGCAGAACGAGTAGCTCGCATTACGGGACAGGGGCAGATACCAACGCAGCCACACGGTGGAATTCATCATGATTTGCCCAACTGCATTGATGAATTTGCCAAACGCACCCATGAAATGTACGGTTCCGCACGAGAAATTTGCGTTGAACAGACACTACTTCAGTATTACCGTCGATTCATGAGCATTCAGGCTGAAAATCACGCAGTCTCCAAAATGCGTAGCGGTTCTGTAGCGAACCTAAAGTATCAGATGGGTCTGTTAACCAGTCGGTTCCGTGCAAATCACCCGCTCAAGGCCTGTCGCCAATGTATTGCTGCCGATAGATTCCATGTCGGCTGGGCATATTGGCACAATGAGCATCAGTTTCCTGGTGTTTGGATTTGTCCTTCACACAAATGCTTGCTGGAAGAATCCACAATGAAGGCGACGGGGGTCGGGAGATTCTTGTGGCACCTTCCCAACGAGAATTTGCTGCGCCCATTACCGTTTGAGAAGACAAACAGCGAGCGAGACACGATGCTCGCTCGCATAGGTGCTCTGACCATAGCGATGCATCACAGTCCCAGTACCTTCAAGATAGATTCGGGGCGTTTGCACAATCTTTATTTTGATGTTCTAACAAAGCGAGGGTTAGTCACAGCAAACGGTAACTTCCGACTATCAACAATAGCAACCGAGTTCGAATTACACGTGCGCCCGCTCAGATCTATTGCCGAGTTCTTGGCTTTACCGGCTGACAAGAAAGAGGCCTGCGGTCAGCTAGCTCGCTATTTGAGAGCACCTCGCACGGGCACGCATCCTTTACGGCATGTCGTGCTGATCAATTGGCTGTTTCCGGACTTCAACTCCTTTCTTGAAAGCTACGAAAACCACGGTAACTACTCTCAATGCACACTGGCTCCGTCTGATCCTTTCGGCACCAGCGCAATGCATGCCTGCAAGAAATCTGAACAGAAACTGGTACTCGAAACAATCTTGGCAGAGCATCGCTCGATACGCTACGCGGCATTAAAGCTTGGCATCGATACCGCAACAGCATTGGCATGGGCTGCGGAACTAGGTATTCAAACGACAAGGCGCCCAAAGGTATTGAAGCCCCCTGTGCGACAAGCTGTTATCGATAGGCTGCAAGCTGGCGAAGAAAAAGCCAAGCAAGCCACCCAGGTCCGGTCCATTTCCGATTTTTCCCGCAACACTTAGCAGACAGACAGCACCTACCTAAGTGCGGACGGCATCAATAGCGAACACTGATACCGCTCAAAAAATCATATCGATCCGACACCAAGGGCCTGGCCAGCAACATACATGCTTCACCTTTTTCCATCGTTTCTAACTGGCATATTGACGGAAAACCAAGTCGGCTTTTGTTTTAAGAATATTAGCGGCGTCAATGTCTCAGTCGGATTACTGCACGACGTGATCGAGAAGTTCGTTTCCGACGAAATCAACCTCATCAAGGCAGACGTCGACATCGCCCGAACAGGGAGAGGGGAAAGCGTTGGAATTCCACTAATCAGAAAAGGAAAACCCCGGGCGCCTTGCTGCGACAAGGGTCAGGAGAATGATACTGAACTACGCTGAAGCAGGGTTACGGTGTTACCTCAAACCACGAGACGTCCGCCTCCACTTCCTTCGCTTTCGCCTTCCCCATTACCGCTTTGGCGATTCTGCGCATATGCGTGCGCATGACAGTCTTATCGTACAGCTCCTGGTACTGGATGGCCACAACCTCGAAGTCAGTATTCAGCAGCTCGTCGCGGATCTGTCTGTCCCGCGCAGCAGTCTGGGCGTTGCCGTGTAAGTGCTCGCTCATGCCGTCCAAGTAGACGCACACGCCCTCGAACTGGTCGTTGGGCGCATGGAAGTACACATCGGGCCGGGTAACAACGCCACCGCTCAACTCGATAGGCCGCTCTGTCTCAAAGCTGCTCAGGCCAGCAGCGTTCAACATGGCCACCAATTGCTGCTCGGGTGGGTTACCAGGTTTTTTCGCTTGGTTGTCGTCCGGCAGCACGGTTGGGATCGCGTGGCTCAGCGTGAGATCACCACCCCATGTCGTAAGATGTTCGAACGCCACGTGCCGGTTCAGATACTCGTGGTAGAACGAGTTGCGGAAGTTCTGCAAGCAGTCGATGCAAGAGGTATCACAAGCCGATGGGCAGTCCTCGACCAGCGCTTGGGTATGCTTTACCACGGCTGGCCAATGCTCCAACAACTGCTCCAGCAGACCCGAACCGCCAGGCATCGGGTCATATAAGAGCGCATCAAACTTGTCCGATCCGGGTTTACCTAGCACTTGCACCTGCAAGTCGGAGATTTCCATGTCCAGCACGCCGGCAGCACCTTGGCGCAGAGCCTCCATGACGCTGAAGGCTGTTTCCTTCGAAGCACAGTCAGGCAGCACCAATGCGTCGGCCACCACCTCGGCGTAGAAGGCGATCTTCTGGATCGGTCGCCCACAGCGTTCAACGTGGTGCTCGTTGAAGGCGTCGAGTTCTTTCAGCGTGCTCATCGGCGAGCGGCTTTGGCCGCAGACCATGCAAACCGGGTAGCCAATCTCACCCGTTGAACGAACTTGCGATGCTGCGCCTACGTTTACTAACCGCATGTGCAGGCCGTGCTTCAAGTGCAGCGTCGCCGCGCCCCACTCGTAGGCCTTACCGCCGGAGTGGCGCCCCTGATCTTGTCCGTACACAGCCACTGGCAGTTGGAAGCGATAGTCCTCATCATCCGATATGTAGGACTGATGCGGCGCATCGACGTCGCACACCTGTACGCCGAAGATGCTGGATACGCCCACAGACTCAGCCTGAGTGGGCGCAGCGGCCTTGCCCAAGCCACCAGTTTCTTGAATGGCCTCGTTAGCAAGATCCACCGCAAACACGATCGGCTCTTCCGGCACCAGGTGGAAGGTGCGAGGGACGAACTTGTGCGCGTTGGCATAGATCAGGTTACCCGGCACGTACTCGCGCACGGCCAGTGCGCTGTTGCGCCGAAGTTCCCAGTCGGAGATGTCTGAACCAAACCGTGGCGCGATGTGTGTGATGCTAACAGCACCAGTGTCTAGGCCATAGCCCGGCAAGAAGCCTTCGGCTGCCAAAACACCGTAAGTGTTCGTGTCGTCCACTCCTTCAGCTTGGTTGGCGCGGCGACGAGCCTCCCCTTTCAGCTTTTTCACCAAGCGCTCGCATCGACTGCGCAATGCCTCTTCGTCGGGGTCCAGTGCCCCCTTGGCGCTGGCCACTTTGCGCAGGCGTTCCAGTTGGTTCAGGGCCCATTGCAGTCGCTGAAACAGACGGTCCACTACCACCTGCAACTCGGCTGCCAATCCGTCGATGGTAGCTTCCACGGTGGCCTGGCTAACGACCTCAGCATCTGCGGCAGGCCAACCCTGCTGGAAAGCCGTCATCACAGCTGATAACAGCGCTTTCCGATGGCGCTGAATCACCGTCTCTAGCGTGTTCACTTTCATCGACGCTGGGCGCACCAAACCCTCCGGCGTGAATAAGTAGGTCTTGATCTGTTGTGGAAGACAGCTGCGAACCGCTTCCTGCAATTCGTCCAGAGCGGCTGTAGGCAGAGCCTTGTCGCGCAGCATCTTGAATACAGCCGTCAGCACTGTAGCATGGACATGCTTAGCAACCATGATGGGGTTGCGCAGGTTGAAGCTGGGCGGCTCCACCAAGCCTTCTAGCATCTTCAACGGCTCGTTGAAGTAGGCGCGGTCATGGCTGGCGGCACGCGCATAGGTGATGTCCAGAGCCATACGGAACTGGCGGCCTGCACGACCGGCGCGTTGCCAGTAGTTGGCGGGCAGAGGTGGCACGTTGCGCATCAAGACTGCATCCAAAGCACCAATGTTCACGCCCATCTCCAGCGTAGGCGTACAAACCAGGGTGTTGATGCGCTCGTTGTCGCCTTTGAACGCATTTTCAATGCGCTCACGGTCGGGGCCAGGAATCTGCGCCGAATGTTCTTTGGCACGCAGCATGGCGAATTCTTGATCGAGCAGCAGAAGGTCGTAGTCGTCAGTATTCTCGGGCTCAAGCACCAACTTGCCATTACAGCGCCATGCCATGCACGATAGCGTGGGGTTCGGGCGGCTGTGTAGACGGCGGCAGGACTGGCAACGGTACATGCCGGTACCTGGCCGCATTTTCAGTCGATCAACGTCTACCTGATGTGCACCAACACAGCCCGGCAGCAACCTGCCGCGGGCTCCCTTCAACTGTACAGGCGCCAACAGCTGTAGCTCGTTGGTAATCAGTGCCCACATCTCGCTCAGGAACTCGCCGTCTTGCCCAGCTGGCACCCCCCAGGACTGTGCTGCTTGCCTCGCTACTGTGGCATAGCTACTAAACCACTGTTTAATACGGGTCTCATCGTCCTGCCCATCGCGCTGGAATTTCAGCGCCGAAGGGACTCCTTTCATCGACGGCAGATAACCTCGCATCACTTGCAGCTCGCCATCCAGCCAAACCTTGGAGTACACGCCGGTGACGCTGTCAAAGAGCATGCGACGTGATCGTGCAGCATCCAGCAGGGAAGCCACTCCTTGGGCCAACATGTCTGGCTCGCAGCCTATCTTGCTGGCCCAAGTTTTGATCTCGGGCCGCTCACCATCCAGACCCAGGTAGTCGACCTTCAGCCGGCCCATAGGCTCCAGACCCAGGCGTTGACGGCCACCGATGGCCAACTCGCGCAGAATCTGCACACGCAGGAACCACTTGCGTTCCTGACCATGAGCATGGCCTGCCTCAGACTTTGGCTCGACTCGCCAAACCTCGGGGATCAATGCTCGTGACAGCTCATCATCAGCATCTAGATGCTGATCCAACCACTGCGTCAAGTCACTGACCGAGGTCAGGCCGTGCTTTAGCTTTTGGTAGATCAGTTCCCGGAAGCGGTAACGACGGGAGCGATCCTGCATCCACCCAGCTTGAAAAGCAGCGTCTTGCCGATTATCTGCAAACACCAGAAGCCGACGACGCTCGGCGCGGTGAATCATGCTCTGAGCGAGCACATGCACGTCCGCGACCGTGGTGGCGCGCACCGGACGAGCCGGTTCGCGGTAGTTACCACTGAACCGCCGGCCAGCAGCCCCACAGGACACGCAACGCGTCAGCTTGCCAGGGTGTTCATCCTTCTGCTGCACAAAGTACAGAGGCTTGAGGGCCTTGTTGCGGCCGCAGCCAGCGCACTCGACAACGTTGCTGTCATGAACGGTGCCGCAGTAACGGCAGGCGAACAAGGTTTCAGTGCGGACAGGTTCTTCTTCGGCATCGCTACCTACTTGATGGTCCAGCGACAGGGCACGCATACCACCCAGCGTGATATCTGCGCCACGCCAAACACGACCCTTACCCTCGGCGGAACCGCCACCAGGCTGGGTGCCTGTGAAATTGAAGTCTTCCAGACCATGCTCGAAGTAATGCTGGCCGCAGGTGGTGCAGCTTAGCAGCGGAAAACGATGCAGTTCGGTGTTCTCGGCAAGCGCATCTTCAGCAGACAGCCAAAGCTTGGCATCCTTGCTTTGGTCCGGGAACGTCACTACAGCGCCACTCACCCCCCGAACAAAACCGTGCACCACCGGGCGTAGCAGTGGCCTACCACCTTGGCGTGCAGCAGCTCCCAATGCCAGCCACACCAAAATCTCTTCCTGCGAGATCGGCCGGCCCACGTTTTCCGTCAGATCAGCCAGTAGGTCGTCCAGAGCACGCGGGCGGCGAAGCGCTTCGGCAATCTGATAGACCACCTCGTTATGGCTCATCCACAGTCCGATGGCCTCGCGCCAGGGGCCAGCCTGTAGGCGGCTACCGGTTGCGGTGGTGAACCAGACGCGCAGAGCCTGTACATCGCTTTCGGTGGCGTCCTCACGGTCCACTAGTGACAACACTTCCAGAAGCGTCTGTAGTTGAGCAGACTGGTCACCGTTCAACGGTGGGCTGGCAGTGCGTGTGGCGCCCCATACGTCGGCTTCGTAACTCTCGCCTACTAGGGCAACATTCCGACCGTCAACGCCGAAGAAGCGGCTGGCGAACTCACGCCCAGCATCCAAGCCCTTGACCGGGTCGGCGATGGTGGCGGAGGTGGCGATGCAGGTGGTACTGGCCTGGTCTTTGCCGCAATAGGCACGCAACCGGCGGATCAGGCAGGCCGTCTCGGCACCCTGAGCTCCTGTGAAGGTATGGGCCTCGTCAAAGACCATGAACTCTAGCCGGGCATTGTCGAAAAGCTCCAGATCATGCTGGCGGGTTAGCAGCAGTTCGAGCTGCTTTACGTTGGTCAGCAGGATGCGCGGTTGCTGGCCAGGCGTGCGCATAGCTTCACGGCTGGTACGCTCTTCAGCCGGGTGCAGGGCCACGTCCTGCTTCTTGGCCTGCATGTCGGCCAGTTTTGCTTGGTAGTCGGCCGCAGTGCTGCCGGGCGGCAGGCGTACGCCCACCACGTCAGACTCCTTCTGCGGCGTCTTGCCCACGTACATGCCAAAGGTCACGCCAGTACCGGCCAGTAGCGCACGCATGCGCTGCAACTGATCTTCAGCCAGCGCGTTCATCGGGTAGACAATCACCGCAGTGACGCCTGCCGTCGCACCTTCGTCCCGTAGCTTCAGGCAACGGCTGACGATGGGGAACAGGAAGGACTCGGTCTTGCCCGAGCCCGTGCCCGTGGCCACTAGCGTTGGCTGACCGGCGTGGATGGCACGGAAGGCTTGCTCCTGATGGCGGTAGGCCCATGGGTAAGGCGAAAGCTGCCGGACGTGGGCGTGGAGCACCCCTTCCTTTACCAGTTGCTCCAGTGCCGCCCCTTGCTGGAAGGTGCGCGACAGCGAGATGTACGGGCCCTTCATCAGCGGCGTGTTGCGGGTGTGTTCCAGATTGAGCAGCGTCCTCATCTGCTGGTACAAGCCGGTGTCGGCGAAGGCGTAGGTGCTGAGCTGGTAGCGCAGGAAGTCGCCGACCACCTGCTCGGTGTAGGTGATGGGGTTGAGCATCAGAACAGTTCCTCTTGTAGTGGGTCGGACTCGGGTTTAATTGCTTTCTCCCGTCCCTCGCCAAGATCTCGGCTTTCAGGCAGTGGAAGAACCTGCAAAATGCGCGATGCATGCGCACTCAGCGTAGTGGTGGAATCAACAATGCTCTCTGAGAAACGCTGGCCGAGACGCGAAGCTACAGGCTGAGCCACCATCGCGCGCTCGTCATGCCCCAGACCGTAACTGGAGAGTTGCACCATCTCGGGAACAAGCCAACCTTGACCGTCGTTCTGCGCAATGAACGCGGTAATACCCATCGCGTTCAACTCATGAAGTGCGATCAACGAAAGGACCGTGTGGCGCAACTCCGGGTCGAGGCCTTTGTCGAGTCTCCAAAACCCCTTGGCGTTGAGTCGTGCGGCGTCAGGTCCAGAAAGCGACTCGCACGGCAAATCACAGCCCGACAAGACATGGCATGCGTCATCAAAGCTTAGGCCAAATACCCAGAACATTATTGCATCCAGCATTGCGCGCAGCCGTACACGCTCATGTCTTGTTACTGCGGGACGTGCTGCCGCGTCACCGCCGGTAAAACCTGACGCTGAGAAGGTGGGATGCAGCGCAGTCGCCAGTGAGAAGACTGACGCTTGCAACTCCTCCGGCAACTTCCCAAAAATCGGTAGCGGGCATTCTTCGGCAATAAAGTAGTTGATCGTCAGTCCGCCGAGGCGATTGCGAAGTGCGAAGTCGAAGACAAATGAATTCAAGCACGTAACCAAGCCTAGTGCGCCATACAGGCCACCGCGAACAGACAGTACCGGCACCTTGTTGCCGCACGGTCTGTCCCATATCAGTGCGGCGATCATGCTTCTTGAATTGGTAGCCGAAGCTACGTCCATGAAGCCAACCTTGAACCCGCGCGCAGCCTTGGGTTCACCGGTCTTATCAACGGCGGAGAGATATGCTTGTCTCGACATCAGGTACTGTGGGTCGAAGACCTTGCTGGCAAATGGAATCTCTCGCCAAACTGCCGATCTGCCCGTCCCGCTCACCCAACCCTTCTCGCTGAAGTCAAACTGCCCAATCATCCGCCCTTCGTAGAGCGGCAGTGCAACATCCTCGATACTGTCGACGTGCAACGCCTGGCTGCCGTCACGCGACAGCACCAGACCCGACGGCCGATCCAGAATGTTGTGCGGGCCGGCATAGGGTTGCCACGCCCCCTTCAGCCAGTGACCGTACTCGTCCGATTGGTAACCTTTCTCCTCCCACTTCGGCCGCGGCGGGAAGAGCTTGGAGTCGTTGGTCATGTGAAACTCGGTAGCGTACTTGACGCCCCAGCCGCGTTCACTCTTGTCGCCCAGCAGCACGCCGTTTGCATAGATCTTCTGCAGCACGAGCAGGTCCTGTTCACTGCGGATTTCCAGGATGGCCTTGGAGTACGGGGAGAACTCGCGCACGCGATCGCGCGGATAGGCCAGAATATGCTGCTCGGCTTGAGCCCAGTCATCCACGTTGCGGTGCATGAAGGCCGCGCGGATGGCCTGGGTTGTGCCAGTCTTTTGGATTACCAGCGGACAGAACTTGAAGCGCGAGTCGATATCGAATACCTTCTCGCGGTTCTCGAAGCCGAACAGCCATTGCCATTCACAGTGGTCCAGGAATAGCATGCGGAGGTCTGTGGTGCCCTTATCCGTATAGATGCCACTAGGCACGATCATGCCCATGCGCCCATGCGGGCGCATCAGCGCATGGCTCAGCTCCAGGAACATCTTGAAGGTGTTTAGGTCAGCCGAACCCTGATGCAAGAAAGGGTGCGAGTTGTCAGCAAAACCTTTGTGCCTTCTGCGTTGTGCCCGCCATTTCTCGTGAAGACGCTGTGACATGGCAAAGCTGTCGCGCCCATGGCCGCCCAGGTTCAGGTCGTGCTTCTTCTTGCCGTTCTTGTCGGTGGTGACGCGGTCACCAAAGGGCTGGCCCACGCACTTCACCCAGTTGGACATGGCCTTGATGCCAGCCACATAGCCGATCCAGTCGTGCTCCAACTCCGGCACGGCCCTAAAGTACTCGATCTGCTGTGCCAGCGCTTCTTGCTTGCCGTAAGCGCGGTACAGCGGGTCGTGGTTGGAGAAGAACTCCTTGGAGCTGGGCTTCTGAATCTCCCACGGTGGGTTGCCCAGCATCGCGTCAAAGCCCCGCTGGCTGGCCGTGAACACGTCGGGGAACTCCAGTTCCCAGTGGAAGAAGCGGCGCTTGGCTGCCACCTCGGTGGCCACAACAAGGGCAGCCGCGTCAGGCTGACCGAACTGCAGCGGCAGCGGGGCCAGCTCGATCTGCTCGCCCGGCCAGAACCACAGCGCGCACCACAGGTCCATGCGGGCCTTCAGCGCGTGGTAGTGCGGGTTGGCCAGTACCTCGTCCCGGTAGACGGCCGCGCGGCGGTCGCTGTCGTGCACGGGCAGGCGGTGAAGCTTCTTGAACACCTTAAACAGCTCATCATGCACTTCGCTGGCTTCCAACGCGCTGCCCAGGACCATCTGCCCGCTGAGCAGGCTGACCAGCTGCTCAGGCACGGCCTTAGCGCGCGCGGCGATGGCAGCGGTGAATTTGTCCCCACGCTTCTTGTCATCGTCAGCGACGTAAAAGTGATTGACCAGGTTCTGAGGTCTGTTCTTCTGGTAGTCCTTGTCGCCGCCTTCACGATCCCAGGCCAGGGCCGGGTAGTCGCGGTAGGTGTCGAACCAGGCGCCCACCAAGGCGTTTCCGACCTTGAGCTTGTGGTCCAAGAAGCCGAAGGGCAGTTCCCGATCCATGGTCTCCACCCACAGGGCCATGCGGCCCAGTTCCACGGCCAAGGGGTCCAGGTCCACACCGTAGATGCAACGCTCGACGATGTGGCGCTTGAGCTGGGCGCGCAGCGCGTCTTCAAATCCTTCTTCGGTGGGGCGCAGCTTCAGCAGCTCGTCGCTCAGCACTTCACTGATCTGGCCATCAGCCATGCGGGGCACGCCGCCATCGTCGGCCCGTTCGATCAGCTTGTGGTGGTACAGCGAGGCCACCAAGGCCTCAGTCAGGTAGCGCAGCGCGCCGACCAGGAACGAGCCCGAGCCCATGGCCGGGTCGCACACCTTGAGCGCCAGGATGTCGTCCGGGCGCTTGGGCTGCCATTCCACCACCTCGGTCAGGCCAGTGCGCGGGTCCGCCTCGGTGCGCACGGCGTCATAGGCCAGGGGCTGCAGTGCGCGCCGCACAGTGGGCGCGGCAAGCTGCGGGCGGGTGTAGAACGTGCCCGCGCCTTTGCGCGTGCCGCCCCAACGCACCAGGAAAAACTGGCCGGGGGCCACCTGGCGGGCACACAGCCCGCGGGCGGCCTTAGCCAGGGCTTCTGCGTCGTCACTTGGGGCAGCACCAGCTACACGGCGGCCACGTGGTTTCTTAACCAGGCCGGCGATGACGGCGGCCTTCTCCAGCCAGGCCTGGGCACGCTGCAGATGGTCTTGGCTTAGCGCCAACTCGTCGGCATCGACGGGCTCGTCTTCAGTCTTGGAAGGCTCCTCGATGTCATCAGCTTGAATTTCGGGCTCCGTATCTTCCTCGGCTTCACCGGCTGTATCGTCATCACCACCGCTGTCCTCATCACCGTCATCTCCGCCTTTGTCCTTTTTCTTAAGCGCATCGAAGAGTTGCTTAATCACCGCGTCGCTCATCTCTTCCAACTGCGACAGGGTCAAGGCCGGTTCATTGCCAACTGCCAGGAATATGACTGGGTCGTTGGCGGCAGCCTGCTTCAGCTCGAAGTCCAGCAGGCCTTCATAAAGGATGCCGATGTATTCAGACGACAGTGCCGAGAAGTCGACCGGCGCATCGACCAGCTTATTGCTGCGCCCCTGGCGCATCCGAACCTTCGTGCGGGTAAGCAGGCGCAGCATGCGCTGCACTTGTCGGTCAGTAACGGCGTTTTGCGGCCCCTCCAGCAGGGCCAGCGCACGGTCGATACCGTCCTTTGATGCGGCATCGCCAGGAGCGAACAAGGCGCCGCTGTAGTGCGGCACTGGCAAGGCCTCGTGCGATGAGCCTTCGTGGATCAACCGGAACAACGCCATCAGTCGCGGCCACGCACTGCGACTTTGCGACAGGCGATCGTTGCCGCGGCCAGTGGCTCGTCGGTCCAGATGCTGCCGCAGGCCTTCTAGGCTATAGGCGCGCTGGTAGACCGGGTTGTCCACGGGCAGCAGGTTCCGCGCTTCAGCGAAGAGCGTGATGATGCAGCGCATCACGATGCGTGAGCCAGCCACGTACAGGTCGGCATAAGCCGGCGCGGTGCCGGCCTGCTGCGCCTGCTCGATGGCGCTGTGCGACGCGGTGATCAGCTCTTCCACGGCTTGGCGGACGCGTTCACCCAGAACAGCGGACAGGTCGGCCTGGCCCTTACGAGAGGACAGGATGGCAGACAACAGGGCGCCTTGCCGTTGACCGTCGGCGACCACCAGCACCTCGCGGCTAATCAGCTGCCGCCAGGCGGCGACCTGCGGGCCGGGCACGCCTTCGACAAACCACAGGTCAATATCCCATTCACACCACGCGTCGTAGTCCTGGCCGGCATGCACTAGACGCCACTGGCGGCCATTAGTGACCAGCGCCAGCGGCTGCTGCTTCTGGCGCAGCCACTCCACTACGCGGCTGAGGAGCTGGCGCGATCGCCCCACGCCCAAACGGCCACTGAACTGGCGCGACGCGCCGTCCTCCGGCACGAACACGGGTAACACTTCCCCCTGCGGCCCCTGCCACAGGCGGCGGGGCTTTACAAGTGCACCTGTGAAGCTGCGCAGACTCCAGCATGAATCCACGCCTTGTGCCTTTTGCCATTCACCATCCGATAGCTCGGACAGGTCGTGCAGCACGAAGTCCAGCAGGGCGCTGAGTGCATCGTTGCTGCCATCGAAGGCGGTGACGGCGCGGCGCAGGCGTTCGGCGCGCCAAACCGGTAGGGGCGTGGGTTCGGCAGCGAAGTCGCTGGCAATCTTGTCCGGGGCGATCAGCAGACCGCCGTGCTTGAGGCTGCTCCACCAGTCGATCACGATGTTCATTGTGCGCTCCCCGGCAGGCGGATTTCGATGCTCACGGGGAAGACCTGGGCCTGGCCCAGGAGGGTAAAGCGATGAGGCATGACGTGCTTAAGGATACGGTCGCGTTCTTGGGTCAGGCGTTCGAGCAGATCACCGAACTGCCCCTGGCGACGCTTCAGTTCATCCTGCAGATCACGCAGCTCTCTCTCGGCCTTTTCATTAGCGTCCTCCAACAACGAATACTGCAGCTGCTGGTTTCGACGCTCTTCGATCTCGCGTTTGATCTTCTCGATGCTTTGCTCCCGCTGCAGGCTAGCCACTTCGCGGATGCGGCGTTCGAAGGCGGCCTTCTCGTGTTCGGTAGCCACGGTGCCTGCTGTCTTGAGCTCCTGCGTCAGTGTGTTGGTTAGCTGGGTACGGTAAGTGGTCAGCCAGTTCTTCACATCAGTATCGATATCGTCCCAGATGTCACGGGCGGCGCTGACACTGGCCGTGTCTTCTGCACCAGGCGCAGCCGCTGCATGGGGCCCCGCATAGTGCAGTGCGTTGCCCAAGTCTCCCGCTGTTACGGGTAGGGCTACCGTGCGCACCCAGTGGTGCAGGGTCTCTCGCAACTCGTTGATACCCAGCTCTTCGACGGTCAGCAGTAACAGTGCGTCCGCACCCGCTGGCACGGGCCCACGGGTAACCACCCATCGGCTAGGCGGCGTGAACTCACTCTGCCCACCAGGGAAGCGCAGGCGCGCGAAGGAAGTGAGCGCCTGGCGCATCACCGGGTGGCCCAAGTGCATCAGCACCGTGTCGGGGGACGGCCTGAACACCGGCCGGCCGTTGACGTTGTGGATGAAGTAACGGTCGTCGAACACCAGCCAAGGCATAGCGCCGACCACTCCGCGGTCACCGCGTAACCGCAGGCTGTCGTCGGCAACGGCCTGCCAGCGCGCAGGTAACGGTGTGCGCAGGCGCATGCGGCCAGTGGCGTCCGGCCCCTGCAGCGGCTCCTGTGCAGTGCCCAGGCCCAGCGCCATGCGCAAAGTGTCTTGCAGTGTCTGCGGGGTCAGGTCCAAGTCGGTGAGCAGGCGTTCCAAGCGCGCACGTTCTTCAATCCCCCGCTCGGCCGTGACCACACGGGCGTCTTCGGTGGCGTGCTGCCGGGTGTCGATCTCGCGTTCCAGGTCTGCCAGTACGTCCTGGTCGTCGTTTAGCTCCATCATTCGGCGTTGGAAGGCCGCATCGAACAGCTCGCCCACCGAGCCAAGGTCTTCGCGGATGTCGTTGACCTTTTCTAACACGCGTGCCACGAAGGCCAGGTCGGCATCGTCGTCGCTGGCGAAGTGAAAGATGGTGACGTCACGTGCCTGCCCGTGCCGGTCAATTCGGCCGTTGCGTTGTTCCAGGCGGGACGGGTTCCAGGGGATTTCGTAGTGCATCAGCAGCCGGGCGGTATGTTGTAGGTTCAAGCCCTCTGAAGCGGCATCGGTGGCGACCAAAATCTGGACTGGCGAACTAGGGTCATTGAAGGCGAGCTTGATGCGCTCTCGTTCGTCGTCAGACATACCACCGTAGAGTTGTACGATGGCACCATCGCCGGCCCCGTACTCCCGCTCAAGGCGCTGCACCAAGTAGTCCAGCGTAGTCTTGTACTCGGTGAAAATGATAAGGCGTTCTTCCGGGTTCCATGCCTCGGCATTGCGCAGTCGCTCATTGATCAACTCCTTCATGCGGTCGAAACGTGCATCGACAGCTGGCACCTTTGCGGTGACGGGGAGCTCGGTCAGTTTTAGCGCATGCAGGGCGGCATCCACAGCCGCCACTTCGTTGGTCAACTGATCTACGTAAGGATGCATCCAGGCACCAACGACATGAGCCGCGTGCAAGTTGCGGCTTTCACGTTCCTGGTCGTCGTCGATGTCTTCTTCAACGGCACGGCGTGCAGCCAGCACCTCGCTGGCCTGGGTCTGACCTTGTACGACTAGGCCAGCCTTGAAGCGCAGCCAGCTGTCGGCAAAGGTGACAGGGCTGGACAGTAGGCGCTTGCGCAGCACCTCAATGGCGAAATTCAGCACGGTACGTACCTCGGGCGCGGCCTTGATCTGGCGCTTGAGGGCCACACAGAAGGCTCGCACAGCCACGGCAAGGTCCTTCTCCGCCCGCAGCATGAAGAGCGGCATCGGTTTCAGGTTGCGCGTAGCGAATCGCGGCGGCCGGCCAGCATCTTTGTCCTGGGCATTGATCTCACTTTTGAGGCGTCGGATCAGCACGTCACCGATCATGGCGCGCTCCTTCTCGGTGAAGGTAGGTGTGCGTGTGAAACGGACAGGGTCTAGTTGCTCCAGCAGCCCGGAGAAGCAGCGCGTGTGGCCGTTGTGCGGTGTGGCCGTCAAGAACAGGCGGTGTTCAAACCATGGAGTCAGGTGGCGCAGCATCTCGGCTAGGTCACTGTCTTCACCGAAGTTTGACGGCATCAGATTGTGTGCCTCGTCGACGATGAGCAGATCCCAGGGCAGCTGAGCCCCCTGATGAGTCTGAGCCGATCGACAGTTGGCGATAAATTGCTCTAGCACATCAGGCTGTCGCAGGTAGTGGTACGAGGTAATGATCCGGGGCAGTGCGCGCCAAGGGTTGGCATCAAGCCCCATCTCCTTCTGCAGGCGATGGGTAGAGGCTTTATCTACGATGTCAAAGCCCAAAGAAAACTTCTCTTCCATTTCCTGCTGCCACTGAGTGCGCAGGGAGGCTGGCGTGATGATTAGCACTCGACGTATGCGGCGCTTTCGAACCAGTTCGGCCAGAATCAGGCCGGCTTCAACAGTCTTACCCAAGCCCACGTCATCAGCCAGCAACAGGGACACGCGCGGCATGCGCATGGCCCGGGCAAGCGGCACCAACTGGAAATCATCAGCACTGACGGCCCCGTAGACCGGTGCGGTGGGTACCAAGTCAGCCTGGCGGTTGGGGTCTTCAGGAGACAGGAAGGGTGTAATGGCGGTCCAGCGTGTGGCACGCTGCAAGGCTAGGAATTCGTGCATGCGCATGGGTGCATCGGCATCCACCCGGGGGAGCGCATTGGGCTCTAGCACCACGGGCTGGCGCTCCCGCTCCCACAGCAGGGTCTCTTCCGGGTCACCATCGGCATCACTGAACTCTATAGTGACAAGATGAAGCAACTGCGAGGTTTTAGAAGCCGCGTAAGGCTCGACCGCAGAAATGACACCACGCCGGTTGCGAACAGTGGCAAGCATTCCAACGCGGGGAAGGTGAGGGCTGTTCAAGTTACTCGCTGATAAGTCCATGTTGTTATTCATCGTTGTCCACAGTCAACGATTATCTTTTGAAAACGCCAAAGATGCCATTGAAATTGATAATTCAGGTGGGCGTGGAGGAGCTGCGGAGGAGCTATTTCGAGGCCAACGGCTCAACGAAAAAGCCCCAACCGACACCGGTTGGGGTTTCATCTTTTTGGTAAGCCTCCCCAGAGTCGAACTGGGCACCAACGGATTCTGGTTTGTGGGGCTTTCACCACTCCCTGGAGTATGCCTTCATAGGTCGTGAACGGAATTTTCTGATCCATCTCGCCTCCCTAAGTACCATAATTCTAGCGTAACAGACTTGTAGGAAGGTACGCGCTGATTAAATAATTCCCTACTGATTTCCTGACTGTGACTTTGTCACTTTCAGATGATTTTTTAATCCACTATTAGCTGATCATTTGGCACTTCCAACCGTTTTTCGGATTTCCCATCAGGAAGATATAAAACAGTCATGTTTCCTATCCCCTTCGACAAAATCAGTATCTCATCAAATTTAACATATTGCATCACCAACGGTTGTGTTTTAGATTTTTTTACGGCCGGTATAAGTGAAGCATACGGTTCCTTAACAAAAATTGCTGCGCTTTCAATTCGAATATGGGCTTGGCGCATGGCACCATCGAGCAATTGACCTGTGACGCCGCCAAGAAGCATTGGCATAATCAGAATTAGTGCTAGGCTAAGCATCTGCGCTTTTCGCAGTTGCTGTATTTTGGTCACAGGCAGATCCCCTTGTTTATCGATTTTAACAAGAGAATTTTGCGAAATCTCTAAATTCCTTATCTTTTCCCCGGCAGAAAGGAAACCGGAATAGAAGAAATACATTGCAATAGCCAAGAGCGGCAAATTCCAGTATGCATTCGCATCATGACTTCCTAAGCCTAAAATAAAAAAAAAGGCAAATATTGCGAATATCAAGTAAGGCAAACTGAATTTTGCGAAATCGTAAACTTGTGATGGCGGACGTGCTTTTCGATATTTATATGACCACATATAAATTTTTGTTAACAGCTTAATCACTGGTGACATTACCACACCTAGCGAGACCAGACTTGCCACGAAAAGCGCATAAACTATGCCAAAACAAGCTGCCGCCAGCATAAATAACAGACCGTCGCCTATCGTCAAACCTTGTGGAAAATGTCCGATTCTCAAGGAATATCCTAGCACACAGATACCACCAGCCAAAATTCCAATCTTAGAAGCGAACGTCAATGCCTTTAATAGCCCCTCAACAGTTTTTCCAATTTGGTCAAAATTTAATTTCGACATAAGTTAATTTCAATCTTTTTTAAAAATATTTACTTAAAGAGGTAGCAATAAAAGAGATAATTTATACCCATACTATTTTTCCCTTCTTGACCCAAAAATGCGATCTACAACCGTCTTTGAGCCAAACCGATGGGTACAAGGTAGGTCGCCCTTTTGAATCGACAGTCATTATCCAATGCGGCTCTGCCTCTTTTATCAATAACAGCTCAATTTTTCGACGACATCCACAAGGGCATACAAAGCCTACGCTCCAGTCTTCCTTGCCGTCTCGAACAAGCATTAAATTCCGTTTAGGTAGCTTAGCTGGAAGAAAATCTCCCTTAACGACCTCGATATGGCGCGTGTTCCATATGTCGATGCAAAAGTTTTTTAGGCGTTGTAACAGCGCTTTCAGCATTTAATGCTCCCGGTAATTAGGCGTCCTTGCTACTGAGCGATGGCAGTCCAATTAAGGGCTCCTGCGCTCCACGCGCGAGTAAAGGGTTTTCAGCTACAGGGAACGCAATCTCGGCAACATATTCTTCTTCGCCAGCTGCAAAACTAAGCTGTCTACGCGAATACTTTCCGCTCGAATCATGCCTGAACGGATACATGCGTGAGATGAACTCCAGCATCATGTCGGCCGTCGCTCGCATGTTGAGTGAAATTACCGACGGGGCTTCTTCAAGCGCCCCCTTGATGTACCCGTCCCGAATTTCTTGGTCGTATTGCTTGGGCGAAGTGCGCTTTAGAAATTCTGCGCGCAAGCCAGCTTGGGTATATACGCCTCTGTCGGCCAAAGTAGGTCCGCCAGGTCGCACATAGTCGATCCGAGCACACACATCGAGGATGGCCACGCCCTCGTCTTTGCGACGAGTAGGGATACATACGCCAACGTCAAATAAGGGAATCAAAAAGACCGATGCGATCAAGTCTGCAATCTGACGTCCTTCTTTCGAGTCCACGCAGCAGAAGATCACATCTGCCTGGCTTACCTGAAGCACGGCATCCCGATTAAGGATCGTTGTCGGTACGGGCACTGATATACCTGGTCCACGATGAGCGGTTACAGCACGTGCAAGCACTTCAACTTTAAGTTCGCCGAGGTCGGCAATACCCGAATTAAGAATTCGGTTCAGGTTTTTTTCTTCTACCTTGTCGTAATCCACCACGATTAGTCGGCCAAAGCCGAGCCGAGCAGCCTGTTCCATGCAGATTGACCCGGTACCCGATGCGCCAATAACTGCCGCTGTTAAGCGGCGCAATTCGCGCCTCGATTCTGCGCCAAACGCCATAGGGCGTTTATGATAGGTCCCGTCCGCCCACCAAAGATGAATTTCATCTGCAGCCACCGTTACGAGCTCAAGTTTCTGTGGCTTCATGTCAGGTCGATATACCCGCGCCAACATCTCACCTTGTGGAAGCATGATGGCCGAACCGTGAAGCTGGCCAAGCGCCTGAAAAATGCAAGATATCGTCAACTGGTCACTGCGATCGTCCTGCGGCGAGAATTCAAAGTACCCGCCGGGGTGAGAGTGCAAGAGAATCAGTGTCAAATCATCCTGCTTTGCGATATCGATGGCGTCTTCAATCACCTTTCCGGGCCAGCGAAGAAAGTCTGCCTCACGAATGCAGCTGTCGTGTGGCACAAGTAAGACGTCCCGCACCATCAGACGGACGCGTGTCCCGATGCCCCGGGAGCAAAGCAAAACTGCTGCTGCTTCGAGGTCGTCCCCAGGGAAGAGGTGGTGAAGGAGCCGCTGATGATGCTCCTTCGTCAGCGCAAGCGTCGATGCAGGCGACATTAGAGAACCTCTTTGAGCAATGCCGATTCGACAAGTGCCAGGTGCGTCATTACATTATCAACGCCAGCACGCCATACGGAGCGGCCGCTGCGGTGGCGGGACCACCGCTGATATTGCTTACCCTGAACCGATTCGCAAGCTTCCGTGGCTGGAATTGCTGCACCGGTCAACAAAACGCCAGCGGGGAACAAATAGAACATATCGAGCTGAGCCATCGGGTAAGTGGGTGGAACCTCGATCGCCAAGCTGACAAAGCTTTGCGTATAGCCGGCAGGCAGCTTGTACTCCGGCAGCAAGATCCACTGGCGCGCGTTTTCAATAACAGCTTGCCAGCCAGGGTAAGCGTCATCGAGAAAGGCTTCATCGGCCGGCAACAGGCGAAACTGGCGGACGCTCGACGGCGCCAATTCGCCATTGTCGACGTCCTTCGGCGTCAAGCGGACTTTCTCGATACCAGGCTGGGTCAAATCAATATCATCGTCAAGACCAAGCTCACGCTTATCGTGGCCTTCAACGATGAGATAGATATGCCAACCCTGGTCAGTGCTCACACCGGCCAGCTCCAGCGCTTTGCGCACCTTGATCACTGGCGTTTCAACGGTCAGGGTCACGCCTTGTACATTCAACTTCCAAGTCGGAACACGCGTGACCAGATTCTCAACACCCGGATGAGACAGATTGACTTCGTCATTCTCGCGCAACAACACTTCACCACGCTCCGGGTCAACCATGAAAATACCCTTGTTGCCGGAAACAGCGGCAAGCGTACGGATGACCGAGACAGGGATACGCGATGCCGGCCAATCGTAGCGAACGCCATCAATGAGAAAGCGCGAGGAACCATCGCTCTCAGCCACGATAAAACGATTCACACCCTCACGGATGTTCACCGTTTCGGTTGGACGGACATCTTCCAAACCATGTGGGAGCCACTGGAGCACGGTGATCTGAGGAACCGGAGCAAAGCCGGCCGCTTCGGCAATTTGCATTCCGGTAGGTTTGTCGTCGTCGATGCGGACAGAGCGCAACACCAGATCCAGGCCGCATACCAAGATATCGCGGTCACTATCTTTAGAAATAGGGGTAGACATAAATTATCTTTCTGCTTCAATGAAGCCGTTTAACATCAAAGGCACCATTGCCCGATGAGTTCGCCTCATGATACAGCAAGAATTCTGATTAAAGCAAGCTGTTTAACCAGATTATTTGATGGCTTGGTACTTGAACTCGATGCCGCCGGTGTCTGCGACATCTTCAAGTCGTAAGATGTACCCCTGTGCAACCAGGTTCTTAAGTCGAGTACTTGCGTTCTGAACGGAAAGATTCAGGTCCTGGGCCGTTTGTGATGCCAGAACCGCGCGATTAGATAACACATACTCAACGAGCACTTTGGCTGACGAGTTTAGCTCTGGGCCAATGACCTCAAACTCACCGTCTTGCCAAATGACTAAAGGCTGCTCTTTTGCTTGCGCGGCGTAGTTCCAGTTGTCGATCAGATCTCTGTCGGTAAGATCTGTAAGGAAAAACCCTTTTTGACCTCTGAACTGCTTAGCAACTGCGATTACACTCTCTCTAGGAAATGATGCATCAGTCGCTTCGATACCCCTCAACGATATACCAAAGATATCGACTCGTGGATTAGCTTCAACGAAACTTACCAACTTTCGAAAGACTTCCTTCCCTTCTACGTTGCCGAAGGGATGGGAGTCGCTGGTGAAGTCGCGAAGACTGATCATCATAGAATTCTGTTTCATTTTTTTAATTTAACCAGATTTGGGCATACCGTCAAGCAGAAAGTCAAAGCAGATGTGCGTCCCCAAGAGCGGTGTCAACCCTAAAGTGTGAGAAAACTTGATTTCTCCGTTCACATAATTCATTCTCAACTCGAAGGTTTCTTGACGTACCGATATCTTGGCACTGAACTGCCCAGCTATACCCGCCGATCGCATCAGTCCTAAACCCCGGCCATCATCATCAGATTGGCTGAAGCCACCTTTCAAAAATACTTCCATCAATAAAGCAACTCGCGCATCTAGCTTAGACGAATTGATTCTCTCTAATAAGTCAGGATATTTTTTATCCAAAACCGGCATTAAAGTGCCAACAATTCCCACGCCGCTATCAGAGATGACCGTTTGAATGTGTGGCTTTTTGCCCGCATAAGCTTGTAAAGCAGCAAACCCAGGTTCAGTTAAACCCGAATGTTCGTAAACATTTCCAAACAGTTCAGATAAAATCGTAAACGCGGCTTGAGAATAGCTACTCCCAGCACACAGCGTAAAACTCTCCTTGAGATTTTTAGGAATTTGTCTATCGGGAGAAACTGGGTCAATGGATCTTAACTCAACTACACTGCTATTATTTCCCGCATAAACTTCCGCTCGTGATTCTTTTGGCCGATAAGGCTTAATCTCAATGTCTTTTTCTAAATGATCAAAGAATCCGATTCGGCTAAAATAACCAATCCTGTTTCTGCAATTAATGAAGTCGATAGTTACCTTCTTCTTTCTTGCACGTAGTTGATTGCATAGTGCCAAAATCCGAGCCAACGCTTCTAACAAAATATTGCAATCTTTTGCAAAGACAAATGTGACTGCCGAATGGGGGCCACCTAATACATCTTTATCTAACAAAGATTCTTCAAAAATGTCAGAAGACATCCAGGAGCATTCCCTGAACTCCACCTTCATCTCACCACTGGTGACAAGCGACCATTGATAAGCAGAATTTTGGGAAAAAATAGCTTTGTTATCGTGCAAAGTCCTACTGACGGCAGATCTATCCAAAGACAGTTTTTCAGCAATATGCTTGGCCTTCAGCTCAGGAGAGCTGCTCAGTAAAATTTGTATCTTGTCTAACATTTCTGATGGCGAGGTACTTATGTGATTTTCAGTATTTTATCCGATGCTGCGCTTAGTAGTTTTTTTTATCGACAAGAGGTATGAGGACTGACGCGAAAGACACCGCGAGTGACAATTGGATAGAATTCAAATAGATGCACTCATAGCTAGAGCCAAGTGAGACGTTAAAGGCCCCCGCACCGAATTAACAATTGGCGCGAACCTATCTAAACTATCATCTCTTTCGCTGAATTAGATGAAATGCGATAGCTCACAAGTCTGCCCGGGGCCAGCTGATCGATACGTAAAATGGGTAAGATATTTCTTCAATCTGATCTCTTTCCGGCGTCGGGTATCCCCACTTGGTTATCCGCCTGACCTGCAAGACGCGGCAGTACAGACCGTATTGCAGCAGGCGGAGGCGCTGTCATCTACTTGGAGTATGCCCCGACCTGGGGAGGGGCGCAGATGAGCTCCAATTCTGCCCAATTGCATATTGGGGAGCAGAATATCGGAGCACCTTGCCTTCCTGTTCAGGAAATAGTGCGTGCACAAGGAATTCCAGTTCGGGAAACAAAAACTCCCACTTGCATAAGTAGGAGTTTTGTGAGGTGAGTTTTTTGGTGGCGCGGGGCGAAATCAAGTCACTGTGACAAGGATTTTCGATTCCTGAGTCGCAAGGAAAATTGTCTCTGACTTTATTTATATGTCTCGGACTTTAATTGCATGTCTCTGACTATAATTGTATCGAACAGTATGCGAGAGTATCTGAAGTGAGCCTGATTAGGCGCCTAAAATCTTATTTGCGACTTTAATGTGTCATTTATGACTTTAATGAGCAATTTACGACTCTAATTGGCGAGAATAAGAAATGAACCGCCTGAAATAATTATTCCACCGTCACTGACTTGGCCAGGTTGCGCGGCTTGTCCACGTCGGTGCCGCGCGCGACGGCCGTGTGGTAGGCCAGCAGCTGCAGCGAGACCACGTGCAGGATGGGCGACAGCAGACCATAGTGCTCCGGCAGGCGGATCACGTGCACGCCTTCGCCCGAGGTGATGCGCGAGTCAACGTCGGCGAAGACGTAGAGCTGGCCGCCGCGGGCGCGCACTTCCTGCATATTCGATTTCAGCTTTTCGATCAGCGCGTCGTTCGGCGCGATCGTCACCACCGGCATTTCATCCGTCACCAGCGCCAGCGGGCCGTGCTTCAGTTCGCCTGCGGGATAGGCTTCGGCGTGGATGTAGGAAATCTCTTTCAGCTTCAGCGCGCCTTCCAGGGCGATCGGATAATGCATGCCGCGGCCGAGGAAGAGAGCGTTTTCCTTGCGGGCGAATTCTTCCGCCCAGGCGATGATCTGCGGTTCCAGCGCCAGCACGGACGAGATGGCCGACGGGATGTGGCGCATCGCCTTCAAATGCGCCGCTTCCTGCTCGTCGCTCAGGCGGCCGTTCACTTGCGCCAGGCTCAGGGTCAGCAGGAAGAGGGCGGCCAGCTGGGTGGTGAAGGCCTTGGTCGAGGCCACGCCCACTTCCACGCCGGCGCGGGTGATATAGGCCAGCTTGCATTCGCGCACCATGGCGCTGGTGGAGACGTTGCAGATGGTCAGGGTGTGCTCCATGCCCAGCTCGCGCGCATGCTTGAGCGCGGCGATGGTGTCGGCCGTTTCGCCGGACTGGGAAATGGTGACGACCAGGGTGTTCGGATGCGGCACGCTGTCGCGGTAACGGTATTCGCTGGCGATCTCCACGTTCACGGGCAGCTGGGCCACCGATTCGATCCAGTACTTGGCGGTCAGGCCCGCGTAGTAGGAGGTGCCGCAAGCGAGGATCAGCACGCGGTCGATCTGTTTGAAGACCTTGTAGGCGCCGTCGCCGAACAGCTCGGGCATGACGCCGGTCACGCCTTCCAGCGTATCGCCCACCACGCGCGGCTGCTCGAAGATTTCCTTCTGCATATAGTGGCGGTAAGGGCCCAGCTCGGCGGCGCCAGTGTGGGCATGCACGGTTTTCACTTCGCGCTGCACCTGGTTGCCCTGGGCGTCGACGATCCAGATGCGGCCCAGCTGCAGATCGACCACGTCGCCTTCTTCCAGGTAGATGATCTGGTCGGTGGTGCCGGCCAGGGCCATGGCGTCGGAGGCGACGAAGTTTTCGCCCTGGCCCAGGCCCACGATCAGCGGCGAGCCCTGGCGCGCGGCCACCACCCGGTGCGGTTCTTCGCGGCAGAAGACGGCGATGGCGTAGGCGCCGTGCAGGCGCTTGACGGCTTGCTGGACGGAATCGAACAAGTCGCCGTTGTACATGTGATCGACCAGGTGGGCGATCACTTCGGTGTCGGTCTGGCTCTGGAAGACATAGCCCAGCGCCGTCAGTTCGGCGCGCAGCTCGTCGTGGTTTTCAATGATGCCGTTGTGGACCAGGGCGATGCGCGCTTGGTCGGAGCTGGGCGAGAAGTGCGGGTGGGCATTATGCGAGGCCGGCGCGCCGTGCGTCGCCCAGCGGGTGTGGGCGATGCCGGTGAAGCCTTTCAGCTCGCACTCATCGATCTGCTTTTCCAGATCGGCCACGCGCGAGGTGCTGCGCGAGCGCTGCAGCTGGCCATTCACGTGCAGGGCCACGCCGCAGGAGTCGTAGCCACGGTATTCGAGCCGCTTCAAACCTTCCACCAGGATGGGGGTGATATTGCGTTGCGCTACCGCGCCGACGATGCCGCACATAATGACCTCTTACAAAAGAATTAAGTAGATACAGAAATCGTAGAGCAGTCGTGGCGAAATAAGCTTTCTAATTTATTCGTATTTTGAAATTTAATTTCTCACCCATGGTACGATGAAATATTATTTCATTTCATGTGGATATTTGTATGAATACAAGCGTTAACCTGGACGATATTGATCGTCGCATCCTCCATGCCCTGCAAATTGATGCATCTCAAACCAACAGTGAGCTGGCGCAGGCGGTCCATGTTTCGCCGCCAACATGTTTGCGCCGGGTCAAGCATTTGATGGAAACGGGCGTGATCCAGCGCCAGGTGGCCATCGTAGCGCCAGAGAAAGTGGGCGTTCAGCTGACGGCGGTTGTGGAAATCTCCTTAGATATCCAGGCCGCCGAACGCATGACCGAGTTCGAGGCCCTCGTCGCCCATGAAGATGCCGTGCTGCAATGCTACCGCGTGGCGCCGGGGCCGGACTTCGTGCTGATCGTGCAGGTGGTGGACATGCCTGCCTACCACGCGCTGGCCCATCGCCTGTTCGCCACGCAGGCCAATGTGCGCAACGTCAAAGCCTATTTTTCGACTTTCCGCAGCAAATTCGAGACGCGCATCGCCGTCTGAGAACTTATTCACGTCTTATGCAAGCCTTATTCCCGGGCTTTTGCACAACTTTATCCACATGCGGAAAAACTTTTCCACGGTTGTCCCGCGTTTTCCCGGCGCTTTTCCTCAGGGTTATTCCCAAGCTTATCCACAAATTCCAGTTATCCAAGCTTGTTAGATATTTATCCTCAGATTTATCCACATCACCGAAGATAGTCACAGGAATGGCGCACCTTGCGCAAAGTTATCCCGGACAATACACAGCGCTTGCACAGCCTGTTCACAGGCTTATACGACTGTTTTCCATTACTTGTTCCGGTGCTTCTCCACATCTTTGTCCACACGGTTTTTGCAGGCGAAAAAAAAACCGGGAACTTATCCCGGCTTTCTTCCTGTACTTATGCACAAGTTTATCCACATTTATTTTTTAACTTTGACGGGACGGGTCCAGTTGTCGATAGTGACCTGGCGCGGACGCGAAACAGTCAGCTTGCCCGCCGGCGCATCCTTGGTCAGCGTCGTGCCAGCGCCCAGGGTCGCGCCCTTGCCCACTGTCACTGGCGCCACCAACTGACTGTCGCTGCCGATGAAGGCGTCGTCCTCGATGACGGTGCGGAACTTGTTGGCGCCGTCGTAGTTGCAAGTGATGGTGCCGGCGCCAATGTTCACCCGCGAACCCACGGTGGCGTCGCCCACATAGGCCAGGTGGTTGGCCTTGCTGTGCGCCGCCACCTGGGCGTTCTTCAGCTCGACGAAGTTGCCGATGTGGACATCTTCCGCCAGCACCGTACCCGGGCGCAGGCGCGCATACGGACCGATGATGGACGCCGGACCGACCACCGCTTCTTCGATATGGCAGAAGGGCTTGATATTGGCGCCGGCCGCGATGCGCGCATTGACCAGCACATTGTGCGGCCCCACGGTGACGCCGTCGGCCAGCTCAACCTTGCCTTCAAACACGCAGCCGACGTCGATGGTGACATCGCGGCCGCAGATCAACTCGCCACGCACGTCGATGCGCGACGGGTCCATCAGGGTCACGCCCTGTTCCAGCAGCTTGTTGGCGATATTGCGCTGGTGGATGCGCTCCAGCTCGGCTAGCTGCACCTTGCTGTTGACGCCAGCCACTTCCCACTGCGCGCCGGGCTGAGCCGACACGACGGGCACGCCGTCGCGCACGGCCATGGCCACGATATCGGTCAGGTAGTATTCGCCCTGGGCATTGTTGTTGGAGAGGGCGCCCAGCCACTGCTTCAGGCGCACGGTCGGCACGACCAGGATGCCGCTGTTGATTTCCTTGATGGCGCGCTCGGCCTCGGTGGCGTCCTTCTGCTCCACAATGCGCACGATCTGGCCGTTTTCGCGGACGATGCGGCCCAGGCCGAAAGGATCGTCCTGCACCACGGTCAGGATGCCCAGCTTATCCTTGCCCGCCGCGTCGACCAGGGCTTGCAGCGAGGCGGCCGTCGTCAGCGGCACGTCGCCGTAAAGGATCAGGGTGGGCTGCGATTCGTCCAGTTCCGGCAGCGCCTGCATCACGGCATGGCCCGTGCCCAGCTGCGGTTCCTGCAGGGCGGTGGCAACCTTATCTTCCCGATTTGCAAGCAATTCCAGTACCGCAGCGCCTCCATGTCCATAAATCACGCATAATCGGCTGACGGACAGGCTGCGCGCCGTATCAATAACATGCGACAGCAGCGGTTTGCCCGCCAGTGGATGGAGCACTTTCGGCAGCGCGGACTGCATGCGCTTGCCCATACCGGCAGCGAGGATGACGACGTTCATAGGCCAAGAAATGGTGAGTGAATAAAGATGCAAAAGTTTAACATGTCCACCCTGTGCGGCTGCCTGCTATTGCTGCTCCTTGCGGCCTGCAGTTCCCTGCGTCTGGCCTATAACAACGGCGACACGGTCATGTACTGGTGGCTGGACGGCTATGTTGATCTGGACAGCGAGCAAACGCCTTGGGTGAAGAAGGATATCGGCGAGCTGTTCCAATGGCACCGCAAGACCCAGCTGCGCGATTATGTGCAGGTGCTGCAGACGGCCCAGCGCCAGCTGCAGGGCAATCCCACGGCGGCCGATCTGGCGGGCGACTATAACGAGGTCAGAAACCGCACCCAGGTGCTGCTGCTGAAGACGGTGCCCGAGCTGGCCGACCTGGCCCGCTCCCTCAAGCCGGAGCAGATCGCCCAAATGGAAAAGAAATTCGCCGCCAACAACGGCGAATTCCGCAGAAAGAATATGAAGGGCGACAAGGAAGCCCAGCAAAAGTTCCGTTTTGACAAATCCATGGAGCAATTCGAGCTGTGGTTCGGCAGCTTTTCCTCCGAGCAGGAAGTCATTATCCGCAAGGCTTCCGACGCCCGTCCGCTGGACAATGCGCTGTGGCTGGATGAGCGCATGCGGCGGCAGAAAATGATCCTCGATGCCGTGAAAAAAGTGCAACAGGAAAAGCTGGGCAAGGAGGCGACCGCGGACTTGATACGCGGCCTGGTCGGGGATGTCTTCGAGCGCATGGAGCAGCCGTCCGAGCGCAAGGCCTTTTTCGACGCCTATAACGATTCCACCATCCAGCTGGTGCTGACCGTGGTGCGCATTGCCACGCCGGCGCAAAAAGCGCACGCGCACAAGCGCATGCAGGGGTGGATCGACGACTTCAACATCCTGGCGGCGGAACAGCAGAGCTGAACTGAGCTGAGCAGGGCCAGCAGCGGCGCATGGTATAGTGCTGTCCATGCAAAAGAAGTCCTCCGCCAAACCAGCCAAAGTCCCCGTCCACGGTCCCCAGCATGCCAACCAGGTCCGCATCATCGGCGGCATGTGGAAGCGCACACCGCTGCCCGTGCTGACGGCGCTGGGCCTGCGTCCCACGCCCGACCGAGTGCGCGAAACCGTGTTTAACTGGATCAACCATCTGCGCGACGCCGACTGGGCCGGCGCCCAGGTGCTGGACTTGTTCGCCGGCAGCGGCGCGCTGGGCTTCGAGGCGGCCAGCCGCGGCGCCCAGTCCGTCACCATGGTCGACAGCAATGTGCCCGTCGTGCGCCAGCTGGAACAGATCAAGGACAAGCTCAAGGCCGAAAACGTGCAGGTTCTGCGCGGCGACGCCCTGGCCGTGGCACAGAACGCCATCACCCGTGGCCAGCGCTTCGACCTGATCTTCCTCGATCCGCCTTACCAGCAGGATTTCCTCAGCCGTACCCTGCCGCTGTGCGCGCGCCTGCTCAAGGAAAACGGCCTGGTTTACGCCGAATCCGGCCTGCCGCTGGAATTCGCCGAGGGCGAGGCGCCGGAATGGATGGAAGCATGGGAAGTGGTGCGGGCTGACAAGGCCGGCATGGTGTACTACCATTTACTCAAACACAAGTAATTCCCCGCCTAAACTGCCCGTAATTCAGGCAAACGGCGTTTTTCAGGCATAATGCGCGTTCTATAGCATCAGCAGGGAGCCGCAATGGTAGTAGCCGTTTATCCAGGAACTTTCGATCCTCTGACCCGTGGTCACGAAGATCTGGTGCGCCGCGCATCGGGTCTGTTCGACACGCTGGTCGTGGGCGTCGCCGACAGCAAGAACAAGCGTCCCTTCTTCTCGCTGGACGAGCGCCTGGAGATCGCCAACGAAGTGCTAGGCCACTATCCCAACGTCAAGGTCGAGAGTTTTTCCGGCCTGCTGAAGGACTTTGTGCGCGAGCACGATGCGCGCGTGATCGTGCGCGGCCTGCGCGCCGTGTCCGACTTCGAATACGAGTTCCAGATGGCGGGCATGAACCGCTACCTGCTGCCGGACGTGGAAACCCTGTTCCTCACCCCATCCGACCAGTACCAGTTCATCTCCGGCACCATCGTGCGCGAGATCGCCGTGCTGGGCGGCGACGTTTCCAAGTTTGTATTCCCTTCGGTCGACCGCTGGCTGCAAAAGAAGATCGCCGCCAACCGCGCCGCCGCCGGCGAGTAAGTTGCAGGAAGTATTACCATGGCTTTAATGATCACCGACGAATGCATCAATTGCGACGTATGCGAGCCCGAGTGCCCGAACGACGCGATCTCGATGGGCCCGGAAATCTACGTTATCGATCCGAACAAGTGCACCGAATGCGTCGGCCACTTCGGCGAGCCGCAGTGCGTAGCCATCTGCCCCGTCGAATGCATTCCCATCAATCCAGAATGGCGCGAGACGGAAGAACAGCTGCGCGCCAAATACGAACGCCTGCAGGCCGAGAAAGCCTGATTTTTAGGCATTCGACTCTAAAAAGCATGACCGTGCGGCCATTTGTGGCCGCCTGGCGTTTTCTTGCGCACTCCCGGTGGTATATTTCAACGACACCAACCATTCTAGGGAGACAAAATGAACCGCAAGAATGCCGTTAAGAGCCTGCTGGCAGCCGCCTGCATCGTCGCCACCTTCAGCCTGCCTGCGTATGCGCGCGAAGTTGCCGGCGTCAACTTTGACGAATCGACCAATGTGTCGGGCAAGGATCTGGTGCTGAACGGCGCCGGCCTGCGCACCAAGGTGATCTTCAAGGTCTACGCCGCCGGCCTCTACCTGCCCGAAAAGAAATCCAGCGTGCCGGACGTGATGGCTTCCGTCGGCCCGCGCCGCGTCGCCATCACCATGCTGCGCGAAGTGAGCTCGGAAGATTTCGGCAAGGCATTCCTGGAAGGCTTGAACGCCAATACGGACAAGGATGCGCGCGCCAAGATCGCTTCCCAGACCATGAAATTCGGTGAAGTATTTGCCCAGATTCAAACCCTGAAGAAGGGCGACCAGCTGTCGCTGGACTGGACCGGCGACGGCACCCAGTGCTATCTGAACGGTAAGAAAATCGGTGAAATGATGCCGGACGTGGCTTTCTACAACGCCGTCCTGCGCATCTGGCTGGGTGAACACCCTGTGGACAGCTCGCTCAAGCCTGCCCTGCTGGGCGAGAAGTAAGCGTTATTGCTGCGGCGCGGTATCGGCTCCCGGCCGGTACCGCCGCTAAAAAATTTAAGCGCGCGAAGCGAGGGCGCGCAGTTCGGCCGCGTGGCTGGGCGAACCTTCCATCGAATTGAGCATGCGGTTGAGCAGCATCACGTCGCGCATCTGGCGACGCTGCAGGCGTTCTTCTTTGCTCAATTTTGGCTTTACAACCAGCATCAGCGCGCGGGCGATGCCGCGCAGCAGGGGCTGGAACAGGATCAGCAGCGCGGCGGCGCCACCCAGGCCGGCGAGCGTTTCGACAGCGCTCAGCACGGAGAAGTGCATAACAGTAGAGAAGACGGTAGACATGGTGTTTTGCTGCAATTAGAATTCAAGTGTAACTATAGTGCAGCGCAACATATCAATCCAATTTTGTTTCCCAATAACAATTATATGTTCCGTGAATAAAGCGGCACATACGCCTCATCCCCACACTCACCCCTGAATCAACATGAGCTTTTTGACGCTGGACCTGAACCTGCTGCGCGTGTTCGACGCGGTGATGACGGAGCAAAACCTGACGCGCGCTGCCGGCCATCTGGCGATGACCCAGCCGGCCGTGTCCAATGCCATCAAGCGCCTGCGCGAAAGCCTGGGCGACGAGCTGCTGATCCGCACCGCCTATGGCGTCAAGCCCACGCCGCGCGCCGAGGCCCTGTGGCCGTCCGTGCGCAGCGCCCTGGCCAGCCTGGAGGCGGCCGTGGCGCCGGAAACTTTCGACGTTTCCAAGGCCCATGCGACTTTCCGCCTTGCCATGGCCGACGCGACGGCCGCGTTCTGGCTGCCGGCACTGATGCGTTCGATCGAAAACGACGCGCCCGGCGTAAATATCCGCATGGTGCCGCTGACCACGCGCGAGCCGCGTCCCATGCTGCTGCGCGGCGACATCGACCTGGCGGTGGGCTTCTTCCCCGGCGTGGCGGCCCAGCTGTCGTATGAAACGGGTTCGCCGATCCGCCACGAGCGCCTGTATTCCGGCCACTATGTGTGTGTGATGCGCCGCGACCATCCCCTGGCCAAGGTCGAACTGAATCTGGATAACTATTGCCAGGCCAACCACCTGCTGGTGAGTTTCTCCGGCCGTGCCCACGGCTTGGTGGACGAGGCCCTGGCCCAGATCCAGCGCGAGCGCCGCATCCTGCTGACGGTCAACCAGTTCTTCACGGCAGGGCGGGTGGTGGCCAATTCGGACCTGATCACCGTACTGCCGCGCCACCTGATCGCCTCCACCGGCATGACGGACGCGCTGATTTCCAAGGAATTGCCTTTCACCCTGCCGGCCGTCCACCTGGACATGCTGTGGCACGAGCGCGATATGCGCAGCCCGGCCCACAAATGGCTGCGCACCCACCTGGAAAGCATGAACTCGGTGGCGGCACGCACCGCTCCGGGCAGCGCGCCCCGCGCCGACACTTATTGATCAATGCCGGCTGCTGGAGCGGTAGCCGATGCGGAAACCGCCCCAGTGCCGCCCGTCCACATAGATGGGCGCGGACAAGTCGTGCATCACCTCTCCCGTATCCCGCTTGTAAGTTTGCAATAGGAACGGCTTGGTATTCGAGCCGCAGCGCTTGCCCGTGCGGTCGCTGAAGATGCGCTTGGTGCGGTTGTTGACGATGTCGACGTCGTAATCGCCCGTCAGCGGCTGGGAAAACTTCTTATTGTGGGTGGGGAAATATCCGTTGTTATCCACAGCGCCGCAATAAGCCAGCTGGGGCATGGACGCCAGCAAGCCTTCCTGCAGGTCCGGCAGCATGCGGTCGGTAAAGTCATCGAAACGGGTTTTGTACTTGGGCGGATCGGTATTCGGAATCGGCGTGTACTGGCGGTCGAACAAGGCTTCGCGGGAAATCTTGCCGGAGGCAATGGCGGCCGAGAACATGCGGCCGATTTCCGCCGCCGCCTCCTGGGCCGCGATGCGGATTTCGTCGTGCGAACTTTCGATGGCCGAATCGCCCAGCGCGCCAGCGATCACTTCCGCCCGCTCCGCCAGCGCCATGGCCGAACCGGCCGCGCGCGGCAATTCCTCGTCCGTGTGCAGCATGCTGTCGCGGATCTGGCTGATGGCGGCGGCGATATCCTCCGCCGTCGCCACATGCTCGCGCGAGGCGCGGGCGATCTCGCCGATTTCCTCTTCCGACACGCCGGACGAGCGCTCGATATTGCTCAGCAGCCCGTGCACAGTTTCCACATTGCGCGCCGCCTCGCTGACCACTTCCGCCAGCGAGTTCATGCCACTGGTAGCTTGCTCCGCCTGCAGATTAATTTCCCTCACCATCTGGCTGATTTCGTCCGTCGCTTCCTTGGTGCGCATGGCCAGCTGGCGCACTTCGCCCGCCACCACGGCAAAGCCGCGTCCGTGCTCGCCGGCGCGGGCCGCCTCGATGGCGGCATTCAGCGCCAGCAGATTGGTACGGGCGGAAATTTCGCTGATGGCTTCGGTGAAGCCGTAGATGCGGCGGGCGTTGTTCTGCAAGCTGGACATCACGGCCGAGGCGGCGTGGGCGTCCTTGCGGGCGGTGCTGATGCGCTGCAAGCCCTGGTCGACTTCCGTCTTGCCCGTCACCGTCTCGCCCCGCACCTGGGCCGCGACCTTGGCGGCGCGTTCGGCATTGGCGGCGATGCGCTCGGTGGTGCGGGCATTCTGTTCGGAACTCTGGGCGATGGTGCTGGCCGTGCCCACGTCCTGTTCGATTTTCTTTTTGACAGAATCGACGAAGTAAGAAGTTTCCGCGGCGCCGATCATGATGGCGTCGATTTCATCGTTCACCGTATGGGCGAAGCGCAGGACGCCGTCATCGCCGCTGGCGCGGCCGGCCAGTCCCCCGATCGCGGCGCCAGCGAGGGCGGCCGGTACCGCATACAGCCATGGACCGCCGGATCCAAACAACATCTGCGCCAGATAGGCCAGGCAAGTTCCGCCTGCCGTCGCGCCGAGTAACCACAATCCACGTTGCACCAGCTTGTGCTGCAAATGCTTCATCTGTCCCCCGTGCCTGTTGTTTTACCGCAATCCAGGTCTATGAAGTAAAAAGAATGCTATTTAATCGGTAACTTGGTGGTATTCTTAACTTCTTCCATGACGGCATAAGTGTGCGTTTCGCGCACGCCTTTTTGCAGCAGCGTTTTACCCAGGAATTCGCGGTAGGCAGCCATGTCCTTGACGCGGGCCTTGACCAGGTAGTCAAAGCCGCCTGCGACCATATGACATTCGAGCACTTCCGGAATTAACTGCACGCTGTGCTTGAAGGCGTCGAACACTTCCGGCGTGGTGCGGTCGAGCACGACTTCAATAAACACGAGCAGCGATACATCCAGCAACTGAGGATTGAGCTGGGCCGTGTAGCCCATGATGTAGCCCGATTCGTGCAGCTTGCGCACGCGTTCCAGGCAGGCGGCGGGCGAGAGGTTGACGCGGGCAGCCAACTCGACATTGCTGATGCGGCCGTCGCTTTGCAGCTCACTCAGAATCTTCTTGCTGATCTTGTCTAGCATACCAAGAATCCCCCTATTAATTTTATTCGGTTAAATTGTCGCACTAAAAACTATCTATTGCTAGTCCCCGGCAATACCAGAATTAATCCAGAAGAATTCCGCTTACAATCGAATCATTAACACGCTCGCCAGCGCCTTGCCGCACCGAGCGTGTTTTGCTACGTGCGTCTTCCTTTTTATTTACCTCTGAGAGTTATTCATGCAAGCTGTAACGACCCCATTCGCCGCGCTCCAGGCTGAAATCCTGCGCGACCCGACTCCCTTGCGTGCCGCCATCACCGCCGCCTATCGCCGCGACGAAGTGACCGCCGTGCAATGGCTGCTGGGCCAGATCGGCAACAGCACGGCCGACATCCAGCAGCAAGCCCAGCAACTGGCGCAAAAGCTGGTCAGCGCCGTGCGCGAAAAGCGTACCCGCGCCTCGGGCGTCGATGCGCTGATGCATGAGTTTTCCCTGTCCTCGGAAGAAGGCGTAGCGCTGATGTGCCTGGCCGAAGCCCTGCTGCGCATCCCCGACAGCGCCACCGCCGACCGCCTGATCGCCGACAAGATCAGCAAGGGCGACTGGCGCAAGCACCTGGGCGAATCGCCTTCGCTGTTCGTCAACGCAGCCACCTGGGGCCTGCTGATCACGGGCAAGCTGGTCAGCACCTCCAGCGAAACGGGCCTGACCTCGGCCCTGACCAAGCTGATCGCCAAGGGCGGCGAACCGCTGATCCGCAAGGGCGTGGACCTGGCCATGCGCATGCTGGGCAACCAGTTCGTCACCGGCCAGACCATCGAGGAAGCGATCAAGAACGGCGCCGCCAACGAGGCGCGCGGCTACCGCTATTCCTACGACATGCTGGGCGAGGCGGCCCTGACCGAAGCGGACGCGGCCAACTACTACAAGTCCTATGAAATGGCGATCCACGCCATCGGCAAGGCTTCGAACGGCCGCGGCATCAAGAACGGCCCCGGCATTTCCGTCAAACTGTCGGCCCTGCACCCCCGCTACAGCCGTGCCCAGCACGCCCGCGTGATGCAGGAACTGCTGCCGCGCCTGCGCCAGCTGGTGCTGCTGGCCAAGCAATACAACATCGGCCTCAACATCGACGCGGAAGAGGCCGACCGCCTGGAATTGTCGCTGGACCTGATGGAAGCGATGGCTTTCGACCCGGAACTGGCAGGCTTCGAGGGCATCGGCTTCGTCGTGCAGGGCTACCAGAAGCGCTGCCCATTTGTGATCGACTACCTGATCGACCTGGCCAAGCGCAGCGGCCGCAAGTTCATGGTGCGCCTGGTGAAGGGCGCTTATTGGGACGCGGAAATCAAGCGCGCCCAAGTGGACGGCCTGAGCGGCTATCCCGTCTACACGCGCAAGGTCTACACCGACCTGTCCTACCTCGTCTGCGCGCGCAAGCTGCTCGGTGCACAAGGCCTGATTTATCCACAATTCGCCACCCACAACGCGCAAACCCTGTCCACGATTTACAGCTGGGCCAAGCGCGACGGTGTTACCGACTATGAATTCCAATGCCTGCACGGCATGGGCGAAGCGCTGTACGACCAGGTGGTCGGCGCGGAAAACCTGGACAAGGCTTGCCGTATCTATGCCCCTGTCGGCACCCACGAAACCCTGCTGGCCTACCTGGTGCGCCGCCTGCTGGAAAACGGCGCCAACTCGTCCTTCGTCAACCAGATCGTGGACGAAAGCATTCCGGTCGAGTCGCTGACCAAGGACCCGGTCGCCATGGCGCGCGAGCAGGGCGGCCTGCCGCATCCGGGCATCGCGCTGCCGCTGGCCATGTTCGGCGGCGAGCGCAAGAATTCGGCCGGCATCGACCTGGCGAATGAAGATGTGCTGCGCGCCATTTCCGCCGAGCTGGCCAAGCCGCAAACCTGGCACGCCGCACCGCTGCTGGCCGGCCCGCTGAGCGTGGGCGCACCGACCCAGGATGTGAGCAATCCCGCCAACCGCGGCGATATCGTCGGCCAACTGGCGGAAGCCGGCCCGGCGGACGTGGAAACGGCGCTCTCCAGCGCCAGCCATTTCGCCATGGATTGGCAAACGACGGAACCATCGGTCCGCGCCGACGCCCTGAGCCGTGCCGCCGACCTGTTTGAAACCCACCAGCTGGAGCTGATGACGCTGGCGATCCGCGAAGCGGGCAAATCGCTGCCGAACGCCATCGCGGAAATCCGCGAAGCGGTCGACTTCCTGCGCTACTACGCGGCCCAGGTGCATGGCGTGGCCAATCCGCTGGCGCTGGGTCCGGTCACCTGCATCAGCCCGTGGAACTTCCCGCTGGCCATCTTCACCGGCCAGGTCGCCGCCGCCCTGGCCGCCGGCAACGTGGTGCTGGCCAAGCCGGCCGAACAGACGCCGCTGATCGCCCACCGCGCCGTGGAACTGCTGCATGAAGCAGGTGTTCCCCGCGCGGCGCTGCAATTCCTGCCGGGCCGCGGCGAAGTGGTCGGCGCCCGCCTGTGCGAAGACGCGCGCGTCAAAGGCGTGATCTTCACCGGTTCGACCGAAGTGGCGCAGATCATCAACCGCACCCTGGCCAAGCGCTCTGCCGCCGAAAACGCCGATATTCCGCTGATTGCGGAAACCGGCGGCCAGAATGCCATGATCGTCGATTCGTCCTCGCTGCCGGAACAGGTGGTGCAGGATGCGATTTCCTCCGCCTTCGACAGCGCCGGCCAGCGCTGCTCGGCCCTGCGCGTGCTGTTCCTGCAGGAAGATATTGCCGACAAGACCATCAAAATGCTGAAAGGCGCCATGCAGGAGCTGCGCGTGGGCAATCCTGACCGCCTGGCGACCGATATCGGCCCGGTGATCGACGCGGAAGCCCAGCAAAACCTGCTGGCCCATATCGCCAAGCTCAAGGGTTCGGCCGTCGACTACTATTCGCTGGATCTGCCGGCCAGCGTCACCAGCGCCGGCACTTTCGTGCCGCCAACCGTGCTGGAAATCCGCTCGCTGGAAGAGCTGACCAAGGAAGTGTTCGGCCCCGTGCTGCACGTAATCCGCTACAAGCGCGCCGACCTGCCAAAGCTGGTCGAACAGATCAATGGCAGCGGCTTCGGCCTGACCCTGGGCGTGCATTCGCGCATCGACGAGACGATCGACTACATCAGCTCTAGCGCGCATGTGGGCAATATCTACATCAACCGCAATATCGTGGGCGCGGTCGTGGGCGTGCAGCCCTTCGGCGGCGAAGGTAAATCGGGCACCGGTCCGAAGGCCGGCGGTCCTCTCTACCTGAAGCGCCTGCAGCGTGGCGCGGCAACCGTCGCCAAGCACGAACAGCGCAGCCTGCCGTCGCTCGACGCGCTGATGGTCTGGTGCAAAACGAACGGCCACGAGCGCATCGCCACCTTGGCCGAGCAATACAGCCGCACCACCATGCTGGGCAGCACCACCGTTCTGCCTGGTCCGACGGGCGAACGCAACACGCTGAGCATGGCGCCACGCGGTTCCATCGTCTGCGCGGCAAGCACCCTGGACGGCCTGCTGAACCAGTTGGCGGCCGTACTGGCTACCGGCAATATCGCGCTGGTGGTGGGTGAAACGTCGAAATTGCTGCCTGACAACCTGCCAGCGGGCGTGAAAGACCGCATCCAGGTTGTGCCTCAGCTCGACAACTTCGCAGGCGAGTTCCAGATCGCCCTGGTGGAGGCCATGCTGGCCAACGGCATGCGCACGTCGCTGGCGGCCCGTGACGGGGCGCTGGTGGGCCTGATCGACACGACTGAGGACGGCGCCATCCCCCTGTGGCGTTTGCTGGCTGAGCGCGCTCTGTGCGTGAATACGACGGCAGCCGGTGGCAACGCCAGCCTGATGACGCTGGATGCTTAAAAACTAAGGTGTAGTAGAGCAAAAAGCCGGCTATGCCGGCTTTTTTTATTTTCGGCAGAAATTTTTAATGATTTCAAAGGCATAGCGTGCAGCGACGGTTTTGACGAAACGCATGAAATCGACGGCCGCATGGTCGTTGGCGTTGTCTGAAATCGTCCGCACGACGGCAAACGGCACGCCCAGCTCGAAACAGACCTGGGCCACGGCAGCGCCTTCCATTTCCACTGCCAATAATTCAGGCAACGCATCCTTCAACGCAGCGATTTGCGCGTGCTTGCCAATGAACTGGTCGCCGCTGGCGATCAATCCGCGGTGTACTTGCGGGTTTTCCAGTCGGAATTCGTGCATTTCAGCTTGAGAAAGTACGCCGGACACACCGTTTTTCAGGAAAGCACGGGCAGCTTCTTCCACTTTTCCCGTTAAAGAGACGTCGGATTCGAAGTGTGACAGGCCCGTCAGCGGGATCTGAAAGCGTGGAAACAGCGGACTGGCATCAAAATCATGCTGAACCAGCGATTCTGCCACCACGATATCCCCGACTCTGACGCCGGCATCGCCACTTCCGGCTACGCCGGTAAAGAGAATGTGCGTAACTCCGAACTTCTCCACAAGGATGGAGGCCGTCATAGCGGCTGCAACCTTGCCTATACGCGATAAAACGCACACAGCGTCGATTTCCCACAATTTTCCCGCTGTGTACTCACGCATACCGTGCGTGAGCTTGTAGGGGCTTTCCATGGCTTCTATCAGCCCTTGTTGTTCTTCTAATAGTGCACTGATGATGCCTAAACGCATGTTTTTCCTTGAATTTTAAGGCCGGGACTGCGGAATTCGCGGTTTTGTTGTTTACAAGAACTTTATATAAAAATAGTAGTGATAGTAAACGAGCAAAGTCCTGTGGATAAGTCTTGTATACGTTTACAAATCATTTGTTTACGGCGTATACAAGTTGCTGAATAAAGGCTGTACTGGTTTGGGAGCAATTTTGTATAAAATGCGGCGTTTTGCACAAGTGCCGGTTTACTCACATTTCGTTCCTGTGGATATTCATTGGGTTATCAACAGGCGATCGTCTTTCAGGGCCATTTTTTCCAGTTCTGCGCTCAAAATTGGCCTTGAGAACAGGAATCCCTGGCCAAAATCACAACCGGCAGCCTTTAGCGCCTGCAATTGCTGCGGCGTTTCTATCCCTTCTGCAATCACTTTAATCCCAACCTTGTGCGCCATGGCAATAATTGCCTCGCATAAGTTGATGCCGTCCGTGCCTTCTGACAGATTGCGCACGAAAGTGGGGTCGATCTTGATGTAATCGACGTTGAAGCGTTTCAGGAAGGCTACGGAGGCATAACCGGTGCCGAAATCGTCCAGCGACAGCTGCATGCGCGTGCGCTGGAATTCCTCCAGGCGCTCGGTCACCGAGGTATTGGTATCCAGCAGCAGGTTTTCCGTCACTTCGATCACGATGCTCCGGGCGTCCAGGCCCAGCGAATCGAGATGATCGAGCCATTGCTTGTAGTTGCAGCTTTCGTCGCGGAACTGCCAGGCCGATTTGTTCACGCAAACCTGGAAGTCGGACAAGCCGGCTTGCTGCAGGCGCTGCACTTCGCAAGCCGCTTGATGGAACACCCAGTCGCCAATGCTGACGATCATGCCCGTATTTTCAGCAATGCCGATGAAATCGGCCGGATGCAGCAGGCCGCGCGTTGGATGTTGCCAGCGCACGAGCGCTTCCGCCTTGCAGATTTTGCCGCTGGCCAGCTCGATAATCGGCTGGAACAGGATACGCAATTGCTTGCGGTCGACCGCGTCACGCAATTCGCTGGCCAGGGTCAGCCCTGTTTGCGTGGTTTCCTGCATATAGGACGCGAAATAATTGAAGCGGTTGCGTCCTTGTTGCTTGGCTGCATACATGGCCTGGTCGGCGTTGCGCAGCAAAATGTCCGGCTTGAGGCCGTCGTCGGGGTAGAGCGTGATGCCGATGCTGGAGGAAATGTGGGCAATATCGTCGCCCAGCATGAACGGCGCGCTCATCTTGCTCAAAATATCTTGGGCAATGCGCGCCACTTCGGCCGAGTTGGGCAGTTCGCTGACGATCACGGTGAACTCGTCGCCGCCCAGGCGCGAGACGATATCCGTTTTGCGCACGCAATGGCTGAGGCGCGCTGCCACTTCTTTCAGCAGCAAATCGCCTTTGTCGTGGCCCAGGGTGTCGTTGATTTCCTTGAAGTAGTCCAGGTCGACGAACATCAGCGCCATCGGCATCCTGGAGCGGTCGGTTTTCTTCATTTCCGCACGCAAATGTTCCTGGAATTTGCGGCGGTTGGGCAGGCCGGTCAGGGCGTCGAAGTTGGCCTGGCGCCAGATCAGCTCTTCCGAGGCTTTCTTTTTGGTGATGTCGGAGAATAGGGCGACGAGGCGGAACGGTTTTCCATCCTTGTCACGCACCGTATTGAAGCGCTGCCAGACCAGGTATTGTTCGCCCTTTTTTGTCCGGTACCACATCTCGCCTTCCCATTGTCCGGTTTCAGCTATGGAATGCTGGATGCGGGCAAAGATATCCACATTTTCATGCTCGGCCGCCAGCTTGCAGACGTGCAGGCCTGCGATTTCATGCTCCGCATAGCCGCTCATCTGCGAAAACGCGGGATTGTTGGCCAGGATCATGCCTTCGGCGTCGGTGACGACCATGCCCTGGCTCGTGTTTTGGAACAGCATATTCGCCAGCTGCAATTTGTGTTCCATTTCCTTGCTCGACTTGTACAGCTCGCTCAGGCGATTTTCCCGTTCCTCCATTTTGCGGTAGGTGCGCAGGGAAAACAGACCGCCGATGACCATGATCAAGAGCAGAAGTCCCAGTCCGGCGCCAGCGACCAGGGAATTTTTTTCCAGCAAGCGCAGAGATTCTGCATCGGAACTGCCGACGGTGACGATCAAGGGGAACCCTTCCAGCTTGCGATAGCTGAAGAGGCGGGGAAAATTGTCGATCACGCTGACCGTTTTATAGGAACCGGAGTTACTGCGCTTGAGGCTGTCAAACAGGGCGGTCGTTTTGAGATCGCGGCCAAAGGCTGTTTCAAAATTGGGTGCGCGGGCAATGATCTGACCGTCGCTATGAACAAGAGTTACGGAAACGTCGGGCGTAAAACGGGAATTCTCAAATACATCGGCAAAGCGGGAAGCATTCAGCGCTGCGGCGATGATGCCCAAGAATTCACCTTTGGCATTTTCTACACGGCGGCTGAGGAAGAACAATCTTTCTTTGCTGGCCCGGCCAATCTGAGGGCCGCCAACGTAGAGGCCGTTGTATAGGGAATTGTCGACGTGAGCTTTGAAATAGTCTCGGTCGCCATAGTTGATATTGGAAAGATCCAGATCGCGCGAGCTGGCAATGGCTTTGCCTTTCGCGTCCATAAAAGTGATCCAGAAGTCGCCGCTGCTGGAAATGCCGCGTGGAGACAGCATCGCGGCAATGGTTTCCGGCGAACTGCTCTGTTTTTCAGGCAAAACCTTGATGGCGTTGGCAAAACTGAGCAGGGAAAGATCGACAAACTGGATGGAATACAGAACGTGGGCTTCGATCGCCTTCACGTAATGCTCGGTTTGCCGGTGAACGGCATCTTCCCGGTCCTGGTAAGCGGCACGGAATTGATTGATGACCAGACCAATAGCCAAGGCAGCCATCAGCAGCAAGCCGCTTACCAACCGGCCACGGAATCGCAGGTAGGCAACACTGTGTTGTTTGTGTTGATTGGACAAATCGACTCCGGCTTAGGCAAGGCGTTGGGCTCGAAAAGTACTTTTTGCCAATTCAGTATAGGGGAAAGCTGATAGCGAAGAAATATGACAAGCATCTTTGTAGTGAGGCTTGTGGTTTTCGGGACGGTTTTTGGGGTTTGTTCGCGTTTCCGCGGCCATGGTTTACTCTGAGATGGTATACAAAAATAGTAGTAGTTGTTAACGCAGACACTTTTCTGTGGATAAGTGCTCAATTTGAATTAGAATCAAGTGTTTGCGCGATGCATAAGCAGGCTCGTAAACCGTGTATGGGCGCTTGGACGGTTTTTGGATAAAAAAAGCTGTCCAAAAAATTCGGCGTTTACTCACATTTCGTGCCTGTGGATATCCAATCACTTATCCACAAGGAGGATAGATGGATTTGCGTGAAATCTTCCCTCACCCCATCATTCAGGGGCCTACAGCGGGCGCTGGCAACACGCCGGCGGAGATTGCCGCTGTCTCGAACGCTGGCGCGCTTGGTTCGCTGGCCGGTTCTTTGCTGGCGCTGGATGTCTTGCGGACCCAGGTGGCCCAGATCCGTGCCCTGACCGACCGTCCTTTTTGCCTGAATTTCTTCGCCCAGGGCGTGCCGCAGCCGGTTGCGGCGGAAGTGACGCGCTCGGTCGAGTTGATGAAACCGATCTGGTCTTCGCTGGGCTGGAGCGAGTTGCCCATGCCTGCCAAATGGTGCGAGGATTTCGCCGCCCAGTTTGAACTTTTGCTGGAATTGAAGCCGGCCGTGGCCAGTTTTACTTTCGGCATTCTCAGCATCGAGCAGATCGAACGCCTGCATGCGGCGGGGATTTACGTGATCGGCACCATCACCCACGTCGATGAAGCGCTGGCCTGGCAAAGCCGGGGCGCCGACGCCGTGATCGCGTCCGGCGTGGAGGCGGGCGGTCATCGCGGCACTTTTATTGGCGCGCAGACGGCGGCCACCATGGGCGTGGAGGAGCTGGTGCCGGCCGTCGTCAAGGCGGTCAATATTCCCGTGATCGCGGCGGGCGGCATCATGGACGGCGCCGATATCAAGCGCATGCTGGGGCTGGGCGCCCAGGCGGTACAGATGGGCACGGCATTTTTGGTCAGCGACGAATCGGCTGTTCATCCTGCCTACAAACAAAGGCTGCTGACGGCCGGTAATCATCCAACCCGTCTGACGCGCGCATTTTCCGGCCGTTATGCGCGGGGATTGGTGAATCGCTTCATGAACGAGCTGGAAGCCGTGGAGCCGCAGTTGCCCGCTTATCCGATCCAGAACGCGCTGACCGGCGCCATCCGGGCCGAAGCGGCCAAGCGCAATGAAACGGAATTGATGTCGCTTTGGTGCGGCACGGGCGTGGCGCGGGCGCGGCCCATGCCGGCGGCGCAGCTGGTGGCTACTTTGCTTTCGGAAATGAAATAAGGGAGCCTGTTTGGAATCTGCTGGCGAGTTTGATTACATCATCATTGGCGCCGGCACGGCTGGTTGCGTGTTGGCAAACCGTCTGAGCCAGGACCGGAACGCGGAAGTCCTGCTGATCGAGGCGGGCGGCAAGGACGATTATGCGTGGATTCATATTCCGGTCGGCTACTTGCACTGCATTAACAATCCTCGCACAGACTGGATGTTCAGGACGGAAGCGGATCCCGGCCTGGGCGGACGCAGCCTGATTTATCCGCGCGGGAAAGTTCTCGGCGGCAGTTCTTCCATCAACGGCATGATCTATATGCGCGGCCAGGCGCGCGACTACGACCGCTGGGCCGAACTGGCAGGCGATCCGGGCTGGCGCTGGGAGCATGTGCTGCCGCTGTTCAAGAAAAGCGAGGACTACCACGGCGGCGCCTCGCCCGAGCATGGCGCGGGCGGCGAATGGCGGGTGGAGAAGCAGCGCTTGTCGTGGCAGATTCTCGACGCTTTCCGCGACGCGGCGGAGCAGGTCGGCATCGCCAAAGTGGACGATTTCAACCGTGGCGACAACGCCGGCTGCGCCTACTTTGAGGTGAATCAAAAGCGCGGCATTCGCTGGAATACTTCCAAGGCGTTTTTAAAGCCCGCCTCCACCCGTCCCAATCTGACCATCATGACTGGCTGCCATGTGGAACGCCTGCTGATCGAGCGCGGCGACAATGGCCCGCTGTGCAAAGGCGTCGTATTCACGGGCGGCGGAACGCAATGGCGGGCGGATTCAAAACGGGAAACTTTGGTGGCGGCCGGTTCCATCGGCTCACCGCAGATTTTGCAGCTGTCAGGCATCGGTCCGGCGTCGCTGCTGCGCCAGCACGGCATCGAGCCTGTCGCCGATTTGCCCGGCGTGGGCGAAAACCTGCAGGACCATTTGCAGCTGCGCATGGTATTCAAGATCGCCGGCGCCAAGACATTGAATATGCTGGCGGGAAATTGGTTGGGCAAGATGAAAATCGGCCTCGAATATGCGCTGTTTCAAAGCGGTCCGATGTCGATGGCGCCGTCGCAGCTGGGCGCGTTTGCTTACTCGGGCACCAGCCAGGCGACGCCTAATCTGCAATATCACGTCCAGCCTTTATCGCTGGAAAAGTTTGGCGATCCCCTGCATGACTTTCCAGCGTTCACAGCCAGCGTGTGCAATCTGCGTCCCAGCTCGCGTGGGCAGGTGAGGATTACCAGCGCCGATTCCTATGCCGCTCCCTCCATCGCGCCGATGTATTTGAGCACGGCGGAAGACAGGCATGTGGCGGCCGATGCGTTGCGCCTCACGCGGCGGATTGTGGCCGCGCCCGCTCTGCAGGCTTACAAGCCGGAAGAACTCAAACCGGGTGCGCAATTCCAGACGGAAGAAGAACTGGCGCAGGCAGCGGGCGCCATCGGCACGACGATTTTCCATCCCGTCGGCACCTGCAAGATGGGGCGGGCGGACGACCGCAGCGCCGTGGTCGACAGCCAGTTGCGTGTAATCGGCGTGGCGGACTTGCGCGTGGTCGACGCGTCCATCATGCCGGAAATCACGTCCGGCAACACCAATTCGCCCACCATCATGATCGCGGAAAAAGCCGCCAATTTAATCCGTTCAACCTGGAAAAGCTGATCAGTTCTATAGGCGCAGATCAAAAGTCGGCGATATTTATGCTGTATTGTTGGCTAATTTGTTAGTGTTGTATGATCTAACACATAAGCAGTTTGCAAAGAATAACCGGGAGACAGGATGTCGAGCGTTATCTTGGAAACGAAGCATTTGACCAAGGAGTTCAAGGGTTTTACGGCGGTCAATGACGTCAATTTGAAGGTTCAGAGCGGCCACATCCACGCGCTGATCGGTCCCAACGGGGCTGGCAAAACCACCTGTTTCAATCTCCTCACCCATTTCATCGTCCCCACTTCGGGCCAGATTCTGTTCAAGGGCAAGGACATCACCGCGTCGCGGCCGGCGCAGATCGCCCGCATGGGCGTGATCCGTTCCTTCCAGATTTCCGCCGTTTTTCCCCACCTCACCGTACTGCAGAATGTGCGCATTGGCTTGCAGCGCAAACTGGGTACCAGCTTTCATTTCTGGCGCAGTGAGCGTTCACTCAGCAAACTGAACGAGCGCGCCATGCAGCTGCTGGCCGAGGTCGACCTGACCGAGTTTGCCGACACCATCACGGCCGACATGCCCTACGGCCGCAAGCGCGCGCTGGAGATCGCCACCACTCTGGCCATGGAGCCGGAGCTGATGCTGCTGGACGAGCCGACCCAGGGCATGGGCCATGAAGATGTTCACCGCGTCACCGAATTGATCAAGAAAGTATCATCCGGCCGCACGATTTTGATGGTCGAACACAATATGAAGGTCGTGTCCGGCATCTGCGACCGGATTTCCGTCCTGCAGCGCGGCGCCATGCTGGCCGAGGGCACATATGCGGAAGTCTCGAGTAATCCACAGGTGATGGAAGCCTATATGGGCACGGAAGCGGCGGTGCTGGAAGGAGCGCACTGATGGTGAATGCGCTCGAAATTTCCAATCTCCAAGCCTGGTATGGCGAATCCCACATCCTGCACAACGTGAATCTGACAGTGAAGCCGGGCGAAGTGGTGACCTTGCTGGGCCGCAATGGTGCCGGCCGCACCACCACCTTGCGCGCCATCATGGGCCTGACGGGCGCGCGCAAGGGCTCGATCAAGATCAACGGCGTGGAAGCGATCGGTTTGCCCACCCACAAAGTGGCGCACCTGGGCGTGGGCTATTGTCCCGAGGAGCGTGGCATTTTTTCCTCGCTGTCGACGAAGGAAAACCTGATGTTGCCGCCTCAGCTGGCGACGGGCGAGAAGGGCATGCCGGTGGCGGAAATCTATTCCATGTTCCCCAATCTGGAGGAGCGCCGGAACAGCCAGGGCACGCGGCTCTCGGGCGGCGAGCAGCAGATGCTGGCCGTGGCGCGCATCCTGCGCACGGGCGCGCGCCTGCTGCTGCTGGACGAGATTTCCGAAGGCTTGGCGCCCGTGATCGTGCAAGGCCTGGCGCGCATGATCACGACGCTGAAATCCAAGGGCTACACCATCGTCATGGTGGAACAGAATTTCCGCTTTGCCGCGCCGCTGGCGGACCGTTTTTACGTGATGGAGCATGGCCAGATTGTCGAGACTTTTGTTGCATCGGAATTGAACGCCAAGATGCCGGTGTTGAAGGAACTTCTGGGCGTGTAGTGCCAAGTCCAATAACCGTTTCGGGAGACAACAATGAAACTGAAAGCTATTGCCGCTGCCGTTTGCGTTTGTGGTGTCACGCTGGCCGCACATGCCCAGATTTCGGGCAACACGGTCAAGATTGGCTTCATTACGGATATGTCCGGCCTCTATACCGATATCGACGGCGCGGGCGGTGCGGAAGCGATCAAGATGGCTATCGCCGATGCGGGCGGCAATATCAACGGCAAGAAGATCGAATTCATTTCCGCCGATCACCAGAACAAGGCGGACATCGCCGCGTCCAAGGCGCGTGAATGGTTCGACCAGCAGGGCGTCGACATGCTGATCGGCGGAACCAATTCGGGCGCGAATTTGGCCATGGCGAAAGTGGCGGCGGAAAAGAAAAAAATCTTCATCTCGATCGGCGCCGGCTCGGCCCGCCTGACCAATGAGGAATGCACGCCCTATACCGTGCATTACGCCTACGATACCGTCGCCCTGGCGCGCGGCACGGGTAGCGCCATCCTCAAGCAGGGCGGCAAGACCTGGTATTTCCTGACCGCCGACTATGCCTTCGGCCAGTCGCTGGAAAAGGATACGGCGGACTTCGTGAAAGCCAACGGCGGCAAGGTGCTGGGCTCGGTCAAGCATCCCTTGTCGGCGTCGGATTTCTCGTCCTTCCTGCTGCAGGCGCAATCGTCGGGCGCGCAGATCCTGGGCCTGGCCAATGCGGGCGGCGACGCCATCAATTCGATCAAGGCGGCCAATGAATTCGGCATCAACAAGAAGATGAAACTGGTCGGCTTGTTGATCTTTATCAACGATATTCATTCGCTGGGCCTGAACCTGACCCAGGGCATGTACCTGACCGACGGCTGGTACTGGGACATGAATGACGACACCCGCGCCTGGTCCAAGCGCTACTTTGAAAAAATGAAGAAAGAGCCGTCCATGCTGCAGGCGGCCGATTACTCCGCCACGGCCAATTACCTGAAGGCTGTCAAAGCGCTGGGCACGGACGATTCCGACAAAGTCATGGCCTACCTCAAGGCGAACAAGATCAGCGATATGTTCACCAAGAACGGCGTGATCCGTCCGGACGGCCGCATGGTGCACGATATGTATCTGATGGAGGTCAAGAAGCCGTCCGACTCCAAGTATCCATGGGATTACTACAAGATCGTCTCCACCATCCCCGGCGACCAGGCCTACGTGACCAAGGCGGAAACCAAGTGCGCCCTGTGGAAGTGAGCCTATGAACGAAATATTCGGTGTCCCTCTGCCGGCGATGATGAGCCAGCTGCTGCTGGGCCTGGTCAACGGTTCGTTTTATGCCATGTTGTCCCTGGGCCTGGCGGTAATCTTCGGCTTGTTGAATGTTATTAATTTTTCACACGGCGCCCTGTACATGATGGGCGCTTTCCTGGCCTGGATGGGCATCGAGTATTTTCATCTCAATTACTGGATCATGCTGGTGCTGGCGCCGCTGGTGGTGGGCCTGTTTGGCGTCATCATCGAGCGCACCATGCTGCGCTGGCTCTACCAGCTTGATCACTTGTACGGCTTGCTGTTGACCTTCGGCATCACGTTGATGGTGGAGGGCGTGTTCCGCTCGTTTTACGGCGTGTCTGGACAGCCGTTTTCCGTGCCGGAGCAGCTGTCGGGAGCGACCGATCTTGGCTTCATGCTCCTGCCGAATTACCGCGGCTGGGTGGTGCTGGCTTCGCTGGTGGTTTGCCTGTCGACCTGGTTCGTGATCGAGAAGACCAAGCTGGGCTCTTATCTGCGTGCGGGCACGGAGAACCCCAAGCTGGTGGAAGCCTTCGGCGTCAACGTGCCGCTGATGGTGACGCTGACCTATGGCTTTGGCGTCGCGCTGGCGGGCTTTGCCGGGGTGCTGGCGGCGCCCGTGATCCAGGTGCAACCGCTGATGGGGCAGAACCTCATCATCGTCGTCTTCGCCGTCGTGGTGATCGGCGGCATGGGTTCCATCCTCGGCTCCATTCTGACCGGCCTTGGCCTTGGCGTGATCGAAGGGCTGACCAAGGTGTTTTATCCCGAGTTTTCTTCCACCGTCGTGTTCCTCGTGATGGTCGTGGTGCTGCTGCTGCGCCCGGCTGGTTTGTTCGGCAAAGAAAAATAAAAGGATTCTGATGAACAAAATCGGCTATGGAATCGCCCTGCTGATCGCGCTGGCCGCGCCCGTGCTGGGCGGTTATCCGCCCTTCCTGTCCAAGTTGCTGTGCTTCGCCCTGTTTGCCTGCGCCTTTAACTTGCTGATCGGCTATACGGGCTTGCTGTCCTTCGGTCACGCCGCCTTCTTCGGCATGGCGGGATATGCGGCCGGTAACGCGCTCAAGGTCTGGGGCTGGCCGATGGAGCTGGGCATTCTGTTTGGCGTCGCCGTGGCCGCCGTGCTCGGCCTGGTGATGGGCGCGCTGGCGATCCGCCGCCAGGGCATTTACTTCGCCATGATCACGCTGGCCTTGGCGCAGATGGTCTACTTTGCCGCCCTGCGCGCGGGGGAGTGGACGGGCGGCGAGGATGGTTTGCAAGGCGTTCCACGTGGAAAGCTTTTGGGCCTTATCGACCTCGGCAATGACTTGACGCTGTACTACCTCGTGCTGGCGATCGCCATCGGCGGTTTTGCCTTGATCGTGCGCATCGTGCATTCGCCTTTTGGCCAGGTCTTGAAGGCGATCAAGGAAAACGAGCCGCGCGCCATTTCCCTGGGTTACGACGTGGACAAGTACAAGCTGCTGGCCTTCGTGCTGTCCGCCTCGCTGGCGGGGCTGGCAGGGGCCGTCAACACGCTTGTACAGGGCTTTGAGACCCTGACGGACGTGCATTGGACCATGTCCGGCCTCGTCATCCTGATGACCCTGGTTGGCGGCATGGGCACGCTGGCGGGGCCTGTGCTGGGCGCCATGCTCATCATCGCGCTGGAAAATAAGCTGGGCGACCTGGGCCTGTTCATGGCTTCAGTGACGCATATCGAATGGTTTAACACGCTGGGCGAGGCGGTGAATATGGTCACCGGCTTCATCTTCGTCGCCTGCGTGTTGTTGTTCCGGCGCGGCATCATCGGCGAGATCATCGCCCGCTTCGCAGGCAATACCAAGCCTGCTTGAATTGCGTCAATGCCGACTCTTCCTTCCCGGCGTCTCATGGTCTGATGGATTCTAAATTTATTTCCGATGGGAAAGGAAAAGGAATGAGGTCAACATTCACCACGCTGGCGGCTGCCGCGCTGCTGACGGCCTGCGGCGCCAATGAACATCAGAAGGAAATCCTCAACGTTAAGCCGGCTTATCTGGGCGCTATTACGGCCACCAGCTACGACGGCCAGAGCGACGACCTGCTGACTGGCGGCTTGGGCAAGACGGGCCTGGAAGCCGCCGTCCCGCCGCCGTTTAACGACCCGAACAACCCGACGGCTGCTGAGCTGCGCCGGGCCGCCATCTTCAGCAATTACCGCGCCGTGCTCGATATCGCCGAGAACTCCGGTTACGGGACCTTGTATGGCCCGAACGTGGACGCCAGGGGCAATGTCACCGTCAGCGAGGGCAAGGTCGCGGGCACGGAATACATCGCCTATTCCGACGATGGCAGCGGTAACCAGAACGTGACGCTGATGGTGCAGGTGCCCTCCACCTTCGATCCCGCCAATCCCTGCATAGTGACGGGCACCTCCAGCGGCTCGCGGGGCATTTATGGCGCCATCGGCAGCGCCGGAGAGTGGGGCTTGAAGAATAACTGCGCCGTGGTTTATGCCGACAAGGGGAGCGGCATTGGCCTCTACACCTTCGAGGACGACAGCGTGAACTTGCAGAACGGCGTGCGCGCCACGCGCGCCTCGGCGGGGAAGAATGCCATCTTCACCCCGTCGCTGGCGGACACCGATCGCGCTGTGTTCGCCGCAAACTATCCCGGCCGCATCGCCTTCAAGCATGCCTACTCGCAGCAGAATCCGGAAAAGGATTGGGGCAAGTTCACGCTGCAGTCGGTGGAATTCGCCTACTACGTGCTGAACGAAAAATACGGCACCCTGGCCAGTGACGACAAGAGCCATATCCTGCGCTACAAGCCGGGCAGCATCATCACCATCGCGTCGAGCATTTCGAACGGCGCTGGCGCTGCTCTGCTGGCGGCAGAGCAGGATACGCAGGGCCTGATCAGCGGCGTGGCGGCGTCGGAACCGCAAATTCAGCCGAAGACGGCGACGGGATACACGGTGCGGCAGGGCGGGACTCCGGTCAGCGCGCAGGCGAGGGCGCTGTTCGACTATTCGACCTATGCCGCCTTGTACCAGCCTTGCATCGCCGGCAGCGCGGGGCGGTGCACGGCTTTAGCGAACAAGGGACTGCTGAAAGGCGCCGATCTGCTTTCCCAAGAGAATGATGCCAAAGCCCGCCTGCGCGCTTACGGCTGGCTGAGCGATTCCGACATCCTGCAGGCCGCCCATGCCGGCATCAATATCCTGGTCGCGGTGACGTACGCCAATGCCTACGGCAGGTTTTCCGTGACGGACAAGCTGTGCGGCTTCAGCTTCGCCCAAACGGATGTGGCGGGTTCGCCGCTACCGCTGACAGCTGCTCAAAAAGCAGGCAGCTTCGCGCTACAGAACGGCATCATTGGCAGCGTTGTCTATGAGGATTCGGTGGGCGGCGCTAAGAGCTATGCGTTCGGCATTTCGCCCAGCACGCAATTGGCCGACCAGTCGCTGGACGGTTTCCTTTGCCTGCGCGCGCTGGCGACGGGCGTCGATCCTGTGACGGGTGGCCCGTTGAGCACGGCGCTGGCGGCGCAAAGCTCGCGGGTGGTGGCGGGCATGGCGGAGGTGGCGGCGACGGGCAATCTGCACGGCAAGCCAGCCATCATCGTGCAGGGACGCAGCGACACGCTGATTCCCGTCAACCACGCGTCGCGCGCCTACCTGGGCCTGAATGCGGTGGTGGAGGGCAACGCAAGCAAGCTGCGCTACGTAGAAGTGCTCAACGCCAACCACTTCGATTCCTTCAGCAGTTTGTTGCCGGACTCGATTGTGCCCCTGCACGTCTACCTGTTCCGGGCGCTGGATGCGATGTATGCGAATCTGAAGAGCAACACGGCCTTGCCGCCATCGCAGGTGGTGCGGACGATTACCCGGCTGGACGCCAGCGTGCCGATCACGGTAGTCAATGTGCCGCCGATATCCGCCGTGCCCGCCGCCGCCGATACCATCAAGGTGAGCGGCACTGTGGTGGATATTCCCCTATAGCGCGGCGGCGTAGATGGCGCGGGCGTCGTCCCGCGTCACCTCGCGCGGGTTATTACCGAGCAGTCTTGTTTGCAGCATGGCCTCGTCCGCCAGCCGATCCAGATCGGTTTCCTCGATGCCAACTTGCTGCAAGGTCCTTTCGATCCCCGTGATGGTGGCTATTTGTTGCATCGCAACAACCAGCGCCTCCGCCCTTGCCTCGACACTGCCCGAGGCGGCGGGCACGACGATCTCTGCCAGCTCCGCATACAGCCCCGCAGCCTCGGGCGCGTTAAAACGCAGCACATGGGGCAGGACCAGCGAGTTCGACAGCCCATGTGGCACGTGAAAAATGCCGCCGATGGGGGAGGCCAGCGCGTGCACCGCCGCCACGGGCGCGTTGGAAAATGCCTGTCCCGCCAGCATCGCGCCCAGCAGCATGGCCTGGCGGGCTGCCAGATCTGCGCCATGTTCGCAGGCCGTGATGAGGTTGGCGGACAGTAATCCAAGCGCTTTGCGCGCCAGAATGTCGGACAGTGGATTCTTTTTGTGGCGGCTGGTATAGGCCTCGATGGCGTGCACCATGGCGTCGATGCCGGTGGCGGCCGTGACGTGCGACGGCAATCCCAGGGTCAGCTTCGCGTCGAGCAATGCCAAATCGGCATAGAGCTGGGGCGCGACGACGCCCATTTTTGTGCTAGCGCCGGTGGTCACGATGGCGATATTGGTGACTTCGGAACCGGTGCCGGCGGTGGTCGGAATCTGCACCAGGGGCAGCCGGTTGCCCCGGACGTTGCCGATGCCGTAGATGTCCGCCAGCGTCTGGCTGCCGCCGGCCAGCACGGCGATGAGCTTGGCGACATCCATGGAGCTTCCACCGCCGAGGCCGATCACGATGTCCGTGTCGTGATCGTGGGCCGAGGCGACTGCCTCTAGGACCACGGCTTCCGGTGGATCGGCCATCACGTTGGAATAAATTTTCATGTGAAATCCGACTGCCTGCAGGCTGGCAACCGGCGCCTCCACCAGCCCCGTTTGCAGGAATCCCGGGTCCGTGACGAGCAGGGCGCGGCGGACGGTCGGGAAGCGAAGACCGATGTGCTCGCCCAGTTTCGCGGCGGCGCCAAGTTCGGAGACGATATGGGGAACAGTGCTGAACGCAAAGGCAGGGTGGTCGTTCATGGCGGCGCCGGAGGTGGTGGTCGTTCCCGCCAGCTTACACCATGCAAAGACGGCATGAAACGGCAATCAATTTCTTCCGTACAATATGGGATTGGTTTTTTCGGGTACGGATGTTTTCATGATTGATTACGTAGTCTTGGGCGTGGCGGCGTTCGGCGCCGGATTGGTGGATGCGGTAGTAGGCGGCGGGGGATTGATCCAGATTCCCGCCTTGTTCTCGGTATTTCCGAATACGGCGCCGGCGACTTTGCTGGGCACGAACAAGCTGGCCAGCATTTGCGGCACCAGTGTGGCGGCCGTCAATTATGCCCGGCGGGTCAGCATTCCCTGGTCGGTGGCGGCGCCCGCTTCGCTGTCGGCGCTGGTGTTCGCCTTCCTTGGCGCCATCACGGTGACCAAGGTGTCGCCGGACTTCATGCGCGGCCTGTTGCCCTTTGTACTGTTGGCCGTGGCGATCTACACGTTCTGGAACAAGAATCTGGGTAGTGTCCATGCGCCCGTGCATAGCGGCGTGAAGGAGCAGAGTTTTGCCCTGGCCATTGGCGCGCTGATCGGTTTCTACGATGGCTTCTTTGGTCCGGGCACGGGCAGCTTCCTCATCTTCATGTTCGTGCGTATCTTTGGCTTCGACTTCCTGGCGGCATCGGCCACGGCCAAGGTGGTGAACGTGGCCTGCAACTTCGCCGAGCTGCTGTGGTTTGGCTACAGCGGGCACCTGATCTGGGAACTGGGCCTGACGATGGCGGTATGCCAGATTGGCGGCTCTATGCTGGGCACCCGGCTGGCGATGAAGCATGGCAGCGGCTTCGTCCGCAAGCTGTTCCTGTGCGTGGTTTCCGTGCTGATTCTCAAGACTGGATACGCTGCTTTGATGGGTTAACAAGCTTAGCAATTTGCGATTGTTTCACGTGGAACATAGAAGAGGGCGCTGATTGGGAACGATCAGCGCCCTTTTTCAATGTTTCACGTGGAACAAAATTGACTCAAAAACGCTAAAAATTTTTGCTCAAAAAAGTCGCAGCAGCAAAAAGACTCTATAATCTGAACTTGATCCCTTCGCTTTATCCAATTTCCTTATGTTATTTCCTTCTGAATTCGACGTCATCGTTGTCGGCGGTGGTCACGCCGGTACCGAAGCCGCCCTCGCTTCCGCCCGCATGGGGCAGAAGACTTTGCTGCTCACGCATAACATTGAGACGCTGGGCCAGATGTCGTGCAACCCCTCCATCGGAGGCATCGGCAAAGGCCATTTGGTCAAAGAAGTCGACGCTATGGGCGGCGCAATGGCGATAGCCACCGACGAGGCGGGCATCCAGTTCCGCATCCTGAACTCCTCCAAAGGCCCTGCCGTTCGCGCTACCCGCGCCCAGGCCGACCGAGTTTTGTACAAGGCCGCCATCCGTTCGCGCCTGGAAAACCAGCCCAATCTGTGGCTGTTCCAGCAAGCGGTGGACGACCTGATCGTGGAAGGCGACCGCGTAGTCGGCGCCGTGACCCAGATCGGCCTCAAGTTCCTGTCGCGCGCCGTGGTGCTGACGGCCGGTACTTTCCTCGACGGTAAGATCCACGTCGGCCTGCAAAACTACTCGGCCGGCCGCGCCGGCGATCCACCGGCGCTGTCGCTGTCGGCGCGCCTGAAAGAATTGAAGCTGCCGCAAGGCCGTCTGAAGACCGGTACGCCGCCGCGCATCGACGGCCGCAGCATCGACTTTTCCGTGATGTCGGAACAGCCGGGCGACCTTGATCCGGTGCCGGTGTTCTCCGTGATGGGCAATGCCGCCATGCATCCCAAGCAGATGCCATGCTGGGTGACTCACACCAACAGCAAGACGCACGACATTATCCGCAACGGCCTCGACCGCAGCCCCATGTACACGGGCGTGATCGAAGGCGTCGGCCCGCGCTATTGCCCTTCGATTGAAGACAAGATCCATCGCTTCTCGTCCAAGGAATCGCACCAGATTTTCCTGGAACCGGAAGGCTTGACCACGCACGAGTTCTACCCGAACGGCATCTCCACCAGCCTGCCATTCGATGTGCAGATCGAACTGGTGCGCTCGATGGTGGGTCTGGAAAACGCCCACATTCTGCGTCCCGGCTATGCCATCGAGTACGACTATTTTGACCCGCGCGGCCTGAAAGCTTCGCTGGAAACCAAGGCCATTTCCGGCCTGTACTTCGCCGGCCAGATCAACGGCACCACCGGCTACGAAGAAGCGGCGGCGCAGGGCATGCTGGCGGGTATCAACGCCGCGCTGCAAACCCAGGGCAAGGAATCGTGGACGCCGTCCCGTTCCGAAGCCTACCTGGGCGTGCTGGTCGACGACCTCGTCACCCAAGGCGTGCAGGAACCGTACCGCATGTTCACCAGCCGCGCCGAGTACCGTCTGAGCCTGCGCGAAGACAATGCCGACATGCGCCTGACCGAAATCGGCCGCAAGCTGGGCGTCGTCGGCGATGCCCAATGGGAAGCCTTCGAGCGCAAGCGCGAGTCGGTGGCCAAGGAACTGGAACGCCTGCGTTCGACCTGGGTCAATCCGCGCATTCTGGCGGCAGCCGAATCCGAGCGTGTAATCGGCCAGGCCATCGAACGCGAATATTCGCTGGCCGACCTGCTGCGCCGCCCCGGCGTCGAGTATGAAAAGCTGATGAGCATGACCGGCGTCGATGGCCAGGAGCTGGCCGGCCCCGGCGTGACCGATGAAGCCGTGCGCGAACAGATCGAAATCCAGCTCAAGTATTCGGGCTATATCGACCGCCAGCTACGCGAAGTGGAACGCCATGAGCACTACGAAAATCTGAAATTGCCGGAAGGTTTCAGCTATGCTGACATCACCGCATTGTCGATGGAAGTGCGTCAAAAACTGGAAAAGCATCGTCCGGAAACCCTGGGCCAGGCATCGCGTATTTCAGGCGTGACTCCGGCGGCGATTTCGCTGCTGCTCGTACACCTGAAAAAAGCCGGCTACGGCGGCTTCGTGACGCAGAAGCAGGAGGCGGTCAATGGGTAACTTCAATCGGGCAGTGCTCGGTGAAGTACTGAAGGACGGTATCAACAAGCTGCAACTGGAACTGAATGAATCACAGGTAGAGCAACTGCTGGACTACCTGGCGCTCTTAAACAAGTGGAACGGTGTTTATAACCTGACCTCGGTGCGCGACCCCATGCAAATGGTGACGCTGCACCTGCTGGACTCGCTGACCGCGGTCGCCGCCTTCAAGGGCGCCGCCAACGTGCTGGACGTCGGGGCAGGGGGCGGATTGCCGGGTCTCGTGCTGGCGATCAGCCGGCCGGACATGAAAGTGTCGATGATCGACACGGTGCATAAGAAGACCGCGTTTTTGAATCAAGTGAAGGCAGAGCTGGGACTGGGCAACGTCACGGTGTACACGAAGAAGGTGCAGGAGCTGGAAGTGAAGACGAAATTCGACGTCATCACTTCGCGGGCTTTTGCAGACCTGAGCGACTTCGTGAACTGGTCCGGGCACCTGCTGGCAGAGGGCGGGCGATTCATAGCCCTGAAAGGGGTGGCCCCGGCAGACGAAAGAGAGCGACTGCCAGCGCCATGGAAAGTGCAGAAACTGGAGCCTTTGGACGTACCAGGGCTGGATGCAGAGCGTCATCTGATATTTATCGAGAAATCAGAAACGATATAAATCGTTTATACGATATAAATCGTATGAATCGTATAAACAGTATAAATCGTTTATACCGTATAAATAGTATAAATAAATAAGAACAGAAAGATACATGGCGAAAATTTTTTGCGTAGCGAATCAAAAGGGCGGCGTAGGCAAGACCACCACCACGGTGAACCTGGCCGCCGGATTGGCAAAGCTGAACCAGCGCGTATTGCTGGTAGACCTGGACCCGCAAGGCAATGCCACGATGGGCGCCGGGATCAACAAGGCAGGCTTGAAAGCTTCCACCTATGAAGTCATGCTCGGCACCGCCGACGTCGCCACCGCGCGCCAGCGTTCGGAGCAGGGCGAGTTCGACGTGCTGCCATCGAACCGCGAACTGGCCGGCGCCGAAGTGGAGATGGTGGAACTGGAGCGCCGCGAATCGCGCCTGAAGGATGCGCTGGCGAAAGTGGACAAGGAGTACGACTTCGTCCTGATCGACTGCCCGCCCGCATTGTCGATGCTGACCCTGAACGGTCTGTGCGCCGCGCACGGCGTCATCATTCCCATGCAGTGCGAGTACTACGCGCTGGAAGGTCTGTCCGACCTGGTCAACACCATCAAGAAAGTCCACGCCAACCTGAACCAGGATCTGAAGATCATCGGCCTGCTGCGCGTGATGTTCGATCCGCGCATGACTTTGTCGCAGCAAGTGTCGGCCCAGCTGGAGCAGCACTTCGGCGACAAGGTCTTCAAGACCATCATCCCGCGCAATGTGCGTCTGGCGGAAGCACCGTCCTACGGCCTGCCGGGCGTGACCTTCGATCCCGCCTCGAAAGGCGCGCAGGCTTACATTGCCTTCGGCGCCGAGATGGTCGAACGCATCAAGAAAATGTAACTGGATAGAATATGGCAACCAAAAAACTCAAGGGCCTGGGTCGTGGCCTGGACGCGCTGCTGGGCGGCGATGGCGACCTGACGAATCCAACGGCGGACACGGTGTCCGAGCTGCACGTTTCCCAAATGCAAGCCGGCAAGTATCAGCCGCGCACGCGCATGGACGAGGGCGGCCTGCAGGAGTTGGCCGCCTCGATCAAAGCCCAGGGCATCATGCAGCCCATCCTGGTGCGTCCGGTCGGCACGGCCAACGGCCAGACCCTGTACGAGATCATCGCCGGTGAGCGACGTTTCCGTGCGGCACAATTAGCGGGACTGGAAAAACTGCCGGTGCTGGTGCGCACAGTGGACGATCAGCAAGCCGCCGCCATGGCCCTGATCGAAAACATGCAGCGCGAGGATCTGAATCCGCTGGAAGAGGCGCAGGGTATTCATCGCCTGATCACGGAATTCAGTTTCACCCACGAGCAGGCGGCGAACGCCGTCGGCCGTTCGCGCAGCGCCGTGTCCAACCTGCTGCGCCTGATGAATCTGGCCAACCCAGTACAGACCATGCTGATGGCGGGCGATATCGACATGGGCCATGCCCGCGCTCTGCTGGCGGTCGATGCCGCCACCCAGATCACGCTGGCCAACCTGGTCATCGCCAAACGGTTGTCGGTACGTGAAACCGAAAAGCTCGTCGCCAGGACCCTGGAAGAGCAGAAATCGGCGCCGGCCGAAGCGCGCGTCAAGGAAAAGTCGGGCGACATCATGCGTTTGGAAGAGGAACTGTCCGACGCGCTGGCCACCCCCGTCGTTTTCAAGATGGGCGCCAAGGGCCGTGGTCAAATGATCATCGACTTTGCCGACCTTGATGTCCTGGACGGCGTTCTGGCCCGTCTGCGCGCGTAAAACTTGCTAAAGTAACCACGTTGGCATCTCGCTCCAACGTGGTGCAAACCTTTCGTTAACTGCCTCTAAAGCGTCTGTTTCGCGCAGCTTTTTGCTCTGCTGCGGTGCACCAACGTTTGACTCTGTAGACGAAAGAAACATATAATCCCGTGTCTTTGGGTTATATCTGGCTTGGCAAGCGAATGATTTTCAAGAATATTTCCAAGCCTGTGTATAAGATCGTTGCGCTCCAGTTTGTGATCGCCACGGGATTTTCGCTGCTGGCCTGGAATCTGGGCGGCGCGCTCAAAGCATGGTCGGCCGCCTATGGCGGAGGAATCGCTGTCATCGGGAGCCTGATGTACGCGATGATTGCTATGGGCGGAACAAATGACGCCAAGCAAGCCTTCCGCAACCAGGTGAAGGCCGAACTGGTAAAGATTTTAATCACTGCAGCGCTGTTTATTTGTGCGCTGGTGTTGTTTCAGTCGGCTTCATGGCTGTGGCTGATCTTAGGTTTCGCGGTGGCAACCCTGGCTTATTGGTTCTCACTGCTCGCAGTTTAATCACCAAAATATTACATTTTTTATGACCACTGAACACGCTGTAGAGGCGGGCCACGGAGCCCCGGCGACTGCCACCGAATACATCCAGCACCACCTGAGCCACCTGCGTACGGACGACAACTCGTTCAACCTGGACACTTTCTGGATTTCCGCCGCCCTCGGCCTGGTTTTCCTGTTCGTGTTCTGGATGGCTTCGCGCAAGGCCACCGCCGGCGTGCCAGGCAAGCTGCAGAACTTCGTCGAATTCGTGATGGAAATCGTCAACGACACCATCAATTCGGCCTTCCACGTCAAGAGCGCCGTCATCGCGCCGCTGGCCATCACCATTTTCGTCTGGGTCTGGCTGCTGAACGCCATGGACTTCCTGCCGGTTGACCTGCTGCCCAAGCTGTTCGGCTTCCTCGGCGTGCACAAGCTGCGCGTGGTGCCGACCGCCGACGTGAACCACACCTTCGGCATGTCCTTCGGCGTCATGCTGTGCATTATCGGTTTCTCGATCAAGGCCAAGGGCGCCATTGGCTGGGGTAAAGAGCTGTTCAGCGCCCCCTTCCACGCCCACGGTTTCATGGCCATCGTGCTGGCGCCAATCAACTTCATCTTCCAGATGATTGAGCTGCTGGCAAAGCCACTGTCGCTGTCCCTGCGACTGTTCGGCAACATGTATGCAGGCGAACTGATCTTCATTCTGATCGCTCTGCTGCCATGGTGGGCGCAGTGGCTGCTGGGTGGCCCTTGGGCAATCTTCCACATCCTCGTGGTGACCCTGCAAGCGTTTGTGTTTATGGCGTTGACTGTCGTGTACCTGAGCCTCGCGGTTGAGAAGCACTAATCAGCAACATTGTTTTTAGTTTTTGGTATCTGTAGTCTTTTTTAAAATCTTAGGAGAAATACATGCAAGCTCTGATCGCACAAGTACAAGGTATGACCGTTCTGGCCGCCGCTATCATCATCGGCCTGGGCGCCATCGGCACCGCTCTGGGTTTCGCCATTCTGGGCGGCAAATTCCTGGAAGCTTCGGCCCGTCAACCTGAACTGATGCCACAACTGCAAACCAAGCTGTTCGTTATCGCTGGTCTGCTGGACGCGATCTCGATGATCGGTGTTGGTGTTGCTCTGCTGTACACCTTCAACAACCCATTCCTGAACGCCATCATCGCTGCTGCTGGCAAGTAATCTGCTCCAACCCTAGGAGAAACTTTTAGTTAGGAGCAAAGGTATGGACATCAAT
>Ga0213872_10000107_pt1 | contig 77234 bp, 70 predicted proteins | sample VelepicomBERX_R2_FD_160071 | JGI IMG/M metagenome (GOLD analysis project Ga0213872, IMG submission 160071) | Rhizosphere microbial communities from Vellozia epidendroides in rupestrian grasslands, the National Park of Serra do Cipo, Brazil - RX_R2 | ecosystem: Host-associated > Plants > Roots >... | reverse complement strand
GTCATCTGGTCGAGCTGGCCGACGGCGGCATTGACCGTGGTGATGCCCTCGCTCTGCTCGCCGGTGCTGGCGCGGATCTCGCCAATGATGTCGGTGACGCGGCCGACGCTGGCGACGATCTCTTCCATCGTGCTGCCCGCGGCCTCGACCTGCTGCGTGCCGGCCTCGACCTTGCCGACGCTGTTGCCGATCAGGGTCTTGATCTCGCGCGCGGCCTCGGCGCTGCGCTGCGCCAGCGAGCGCACTTCGCCGGCCACCACCGCGAAGCCGCGGCCCTGCTCGCCGGCGCGTGCCGCTTCCACGGCGGCGTTCAGCGCGAGGATGTTGGTCTGGAACGCGATGCCGTCGATGACGCCGATGATGTCGTTGATGCGCTTGGAGCTGGTGTTGATCTCGTCCATGGTTGCGACGACCTGGGCCACCACCTCGCCGCCGCGCTGCGCGACCTGGGCCGCGTTGCTGGCCAGCTCGTTGGCGGTGGCGGCGCTGTCGGCGCTCTGGCGGACCGTGGTCGTGATCGCGCTCATCGAGCTCGCCGTCTGCTGCAGGTTGCTGGCGGTCTGCTCGGTGCGCTGGGATAGGTCCTGGTTGCCCACCGCGATCTCGCTGCTCGCGGTCTGGATGCTTTCGGACGCCGCGCGCACCTGGCCGACGATGCGTGCCAGCGACTCCTGCATGTTCGCCAGTGCCTGCTGGACGCGGCCGATCTCGTCGCCGCGCGTGGTGTCGACGTCGTTGGCCAGATCGCCGCCGCCGATGCGCTCGGCCAGGCGCGCGAGCTCGGCCAGGGCCGGGCGGATCGCCTGCACGACGCGCCAGGTCGAGAAGGCCAGCAGCGCGACGATGCCGGCCATCGCGAAGCCGATCGTCCACAGCGTCGCCATGCGGTCGGCCACGACCTGCTCGCGCAGCGCGTCGCTGCGCTGCTTCTGGATGTCGACGAAGGCCTGCTGCGCGGCGAGGTAGTCGCCGACGGCCGGCTGCAGCCGCGTCTTGAGCTCCTCCTGCGCGCCGGCCGCGTCGCCGCCGGTCTTGCGCTTGGCGATCTCGTTGCGCAGGGCGATGTAGTCGCCGCGCTTCTTGGCGATGGTGGCGAGCGCGTCGCGCTCTTCGGGGGTGATGGCCAGCTTCTCGATGCCGCGCTGCAGGTCCGAGATCGAGGCCGTCGTCGTGTCGACGGCCGGCTTGAGCGACGTTGCCACGCCATCGTCCGCCGCGACGAGGCCGGCCACGGTGCGCGCCGCGTTCGCCTCGGTCAGGCCGCGCCAGCGCAGCGAGAGCTCGAACTTGGTCTGCTGCGACTGCTGGGCTTCGCGCATGGCGTCGAGCTGCCCGTGGATGCGCAGCGCTTGCGCGGTGACGATGACAGCCACCACCGCTGCCAGCACAAAGACCGGCAGCCACAGGCGCGCCGCGATCGTGACGTTCTTCATTGCTGTCTCCCGTCTGTTCGACCGTGCGTGCGGCGCGGACTGCACTGGCCCGGGCCGCAGGCACCGAGTGTTCCCCGGGCCAAGTATCGGCCTGGCCGTGAGCAAAGCGGCCGATGCGGCCCTTGTCGCCCGCACAAATGTCGCGCCGGCCCGACTCGGTTTTTGCCCCAGGCGCACGGCCTGGCCGTGCACGTCACAATGTGCCGCTCCCGATCCCCCATCATCGCGAAGCAAGCGCAAGCATGAGCTTTCTAGCCATCGACATCGGCAACACGCGCCTGAAGTGGGCGCTTTACGCGTCGCCCCAGCCGGGCGCAGCCATGCTCGCGCATGGTGCTGTCTTCCTCGAGAACATCGAGTCGCTGCGCGAGGGCGACTGGGCGAGGCTGCCACAGCCGGGCAGCGTGCTGGGCTGCAATGTCGCCGGCGAGGCGGTGCGCCACCGCGTCGAGGAGCAGCTCGAGATGTGGGACATCGAGCCGCGCTGGTTCGTCTCCACGGCGCAGGCCGGCGGCGTGCACAACGGCTACGACCACCCCGGCCGGCTCGGCGCGGACCGCTTCGTGGCGCAGATCGGCGCGCGCTGGCATGTCGCGCAGCGCGGGCCGGCGCGGGCCTGCGTGGTCGTCGCAGTCGGCACGGCCGTGACGGTCGACGCGCTCGACGCCGACGGTCATTTCCTCGGCGGCCTGATCCTGCCGGGCCACGGCATCATGCTGCGCGCGCTGGAGTCCGGCACGGCCGGCCTGCGCGTGCCGACCGGCGAGGTGCGCGAGTTCCCGACCAACACCTCCGACGCGTTGACCAGCGGCGGCAACTACGCCATCACCGGCGCGATCGAGCGCATGCACCGCCACCTGGCGCAGCGCGCCGGCCATGCGCCGCTGACGCTGATGACGGGCGGCGCCGGCTGGAAGGTCTCGCCGGCGCTCGACGTCGAGCACGAGCTGATCGACTCGTTGATCTTCGACGGCTTGCTGCTATTGCAGTCGCACCGCCTGGCGCTGTGACCAGCGCGCGCGTCAGAGGATGAAGCGCGAGAGATCCTCGTTCTTCGCCAGCTCGCCCAGCGCCTGCTCCACGTCCGCCGCACCGAGGGCGTAGGTCTGGCCGCTGCGGTTCGGCGCGTCGAAGCTGATCTCGTCGAGCAGACGTTCCATCACGGTGGCGAGGCGGCGCGCGCCGATGTTCTCGGTGCGTTCGTTGACCTCGAAGGCGATCTCGGCGATGCGGCGGATCGCGCCGGGCTGGAGCTCCAGCGTGACGCCTTCGGTGCGCAGCAGCGCCTCGTACTGCTTGGCCAGGCTGGCGTGCGTGCTCTCCAGGATGGCGACGAAGTCGTCGACCGACAGCGAGTCGAGCTCGACGCGGATCGGGAAACGGCCCTGCAGCTCGGGGATCAGGTCGCTGGGCTTGGACAGGTGGAAGGCGCCGGAGGCGATGAAGAGCACGTGGTCGGTCTTGACGAGGCCGTACTTGGTACTGACGGTCGTGCCTTCGACGAGCGGCAGCAGGTCGCGCTGCACGCCCTGGCGCGAGACCTCGGCACCGCCGGCTTCCTGGCGGCTTGCGACCTTGTCGATCTCGTCGATGAAGACGATGCCCATCTCCTGCGCGTTGGCGAGCGCGGCGGCCTTGATCTCGTCCTCGTTGAGGCGCTTGGCGGCTTCCTCGTCAACGAGCTGGCGCAGCGCCTCGGGGATGCGCAGCTTGCGCTTGCGCGTGCGGCCGGTGCCGAGCTGCGAGAACAGGCCGCGCAGCTGCTCGGCCATCTCGTCCATGCCGGGCTGGCCCGCGCCTCCGGCCGTGCCGAGCAGCTCGATGCCAGGCTTGGGTTCCTGCAGCTCGAGCTCGATCTCCTTGTCGTCGAGCTGGCCCTCGCGCAGGCGCTTGCGCATGGTCTGGCGCGTCGCGTTGTCGGCGGCGGTGCCGGGCACAAGGATGTCGAGGATGCGCTCCTCGGCGGCGTCCTCGGCGAGGCTGCGCTGGCGGCGCAGCTGCACTTCGCGCTCGTTCTTGATGGCGACGTCGACGAGATCGCGCACGATGGAGTCGACGTCCTTGCCGACATAGCCGACCTCGGTGAACTTGGTCGCCTCGACCTTGACGAAGGGCGCGTTGGCGAGCTTGGCGAGGCGGCGCGCGATCTCGGTCTTGCCGACGCCGGTCGGGCCGATCATCAGGATGTTCTTGGGCGTGATCTCGCCGCGCAGCGCGTCGTCGACGCGCTGGCGCCGCCAGCGGTTGCGCATGGCGATGGCGACGGCGCGCTTGGCGGCACGCTGGCCGACGATGTGGCGGTCGAGCTCCGACACGATTTCTTGTGGCGTCATATCACTCATTCAAGCACCTCCAGCGTGTGGTTGCCGTTGGTGTAGATGCAGATCTCGCCAGCGATCTCGAGCGACTGCTTGACGATCTCGGCGGCGCTCAGCTCGCTGTGGCGCAGCAGCGCGCGCGCCGCGGCCTGCGCGAACGCGCCGCCCGAGCCGATGGCGACGATGCCGTGCTCGGGCTCGAGCACATCGCCGTTGCCGGTGATGATCAGCGAGGCGCTCTTGTCGGCCACGGCCAGCATGGCTTCGAGGCGGCGCAGCACGCGGTCGGTACGCCAGTCGCGCGTGAGCTCGACGGCGGCGCGCACGAGGTGGCCCTGGTGCTTCTCGAGCTTGGCCTCGAAGCGCTCGAACAGCGTGAACGCGTCGGCGGTGGCGCCGGCGAAGCCCGCGAGCACCTGTTCGCGGTAGAGCTTGCGCACCTTGCGGGCCGTCGATTTGACGACGGTGTTGCCGAGCGTGACCTGGCCATCGCCGCCGATCGCGACCTGCCAGCCGGTGGCGGTCTGGCGGCGCACGCAGACGATGGTCGTGCCGTGGAAAGTGTCTGTGGACATGAAAATCTCCAGCGCCCAAGGCGCTCGTTCAGCAGCAGTGCGCCGGCTATTGGGCCGAGCGCTGGGCCGCTCCCGAGCCGGCCCTCTGACGATGTTTGCGGCTCGATGCCGCAAGCATCGCCGTCCCCCCGGGGGAGCGAACCCGCACCGAACAAGCGCCTGCGCGCTTGTTCGCGGCTGGTGAGCGCCAACCGGCATGCTTGCCGGTTGGCCGACCAGGTGCGCCTGCGTTCAGCAGGGCGCGACTGGGCGAGGGGCGCATCAATTTATGCGCACGCGGATGCGCGCGTGTTCGTTGATGCCCATCGCGCAGAAGAACTGCGCGACGAGGCGGTGCGCGTCGGTGAAGGTGACGGCGCGGTTCTCGCCGCGGCACTTGATGACCCAGTTGAGCAGGTCGCCCGCGGCCATGAAATCCAGGCGCATGAGCTTGGGGCAGGCCACGCTGACGAGCGTGGCCGCACCGAGCTCGTTGTCCATGAGCTTGAGGGTCTCGGAGATGTCGCCGCTGAGCTGGCCGCTGAGCTCGAGCTGGACGCTGTTGCTCAGCGCGCCGTGGTCGGTCATCGTCGACTCGAGGAAGGTCGACGGCGATTCGGTCGGGTGCAGCGTCGTCGTCATCGGCGCACCGGTCGACAAGGCCATGCCGCTGACGCGCACACGGCAAACCGCGCGCTCCCAGGACGGCGGCGAGACCTCGTAGGTCACGCAGTAGTCGATGGCGGCTTCGTCGAACTGGTCGGCGCGGTTGACCAGGCGCAGCGCTTCCAGGCGCAGCATCCAGGCGGCCGGGTCGATGTCGCGCACGAGCACCGGCGTCATGTCCTTGAGCAGTTGCAGGAACTGGTCGCCGGCGAGCCAGCGCAGGTCGATCTGCTGGCTCGCCCAGTCGTGGAACAGGTCGCGCAGCGCCGAGCAGGCCTGCGGGTCGATCTGCTTCAGGGCGCTGAAGTCGAGGACCCAGGGCATGGGCAGGTTCTGCGCGCGGGCCTTGAGGTATTCGACCGCCTCGGGCGTGAGCGCCTCGGGCGCTGCCCAGCTGACGCCGCCGGCGCGGCCCATGGGCACGCGCACGCTCTTGATCGCTTCGGCGACGAGCTTGGGCATGGAGAACCACTGCGGCGCCGAACGGCCGAACTGCTGGACGTACTCAGGCGCGAGCGCTTCGAACTTGGCCTGCGCACCAGTGGCGCGGTAGAGGTCGAACATCGCCAGCCAGGTCTCGCTGTTGAGGTGGCGGATGCCGCCCGTCTGGATCATCTGCGCGATGGCCTGCTCGGTCGTGTCGTAGTCGGCGTTGGCGAAGGCGATGACGGCGTCGTCGAGATCCGGGTCGTGCTCGAACTGGTCGGTGCTCGTCGCCGTGAACGGGACCGATACGGCCTCGGGCACGTTCAGTGCCATGGGCTCGGTGGGCGCGCTGGCGAAGTCGAGCGGTGCAGGGGCCGGCGGCGCGAACACCGGCGGCGGCGCGGAGGGCCGGCCCAAGTCGAAGTCCATCGACATGTCCAGCGGCGGCAGCTCCTTGATCGGCGGCAGGACGCTGGCCTTGGCGTCCGACAGCGGCGAGGTGCCGCCGCCCATGGTCACGGCCGCGTGCGGCGGCGTGGACTCGAGCCGTTCGCGCTCCTCGCGGCTGGCGAATTCGCTGACGCGCGGGGCGTTCGTGTCCTGCGCTGGCGCGCGCTGGTCGGCATGCGTGGACGTGGCGGAGAAATGTGCAGGCCGCGTGCTGGTGTCGAAGTAGCCGCTGCGCGTGGCGGGCGGCACGTGCTGGGTGGCGGCGTAGCTGTCGCCGACCATCTGCTGCTCGATCTCGTTGATCTTGTCCGTGACGCGCGGATTGATCTTGGAGTTCAGGTCGCTGCTGACGCCGTTGCGCTCCATCTCGTCGAGGCGCGACGAGGAGCCCAGCGCGGCCAGCTGCTCGGGCGACAGGCCTTCGCGGCGGATGCGGCGCAGCATGTCGAGCTCGCGCTTGCGCACGAAGTCGTTGCGCCGCTTGCGCTCGACCATGGCGCGCAGCTCGGCCTTGGCCAGGTCGCTCTCGGGATCGTCCTGGCGCGAGTTGATCTCGGCCCAGTCCGTCGTCGGGTTCGCGACGAAGCGCGCGACCTTGCGGAAGAAGCTCTCGTTCTTGCCGTCCTTGGGGTCGCTCATGCGCTGCGTGTCGTTGCTTTGTCCGGGGCGGAGGGGATCAATCCCCGAACATCTTCTGCTTGAGCTCGCGGCGCTGCTGCGCCTCGAGCGACAGCGTGGCCGTCGGACGCGCGATCAGGCGGCCCAGGCCGATGGGCTCGCCGGTCTCGTCGCAGTAGCCGTATTCGCCGCTGTCGAGGCGGGCGAGCGACTGCATGACCTTCTTGAGCAGCTTGCGTTCGCGGTCGCGCGTGCGCAGCTCGAGGGCGTGTTCCTCCTCGATCGTGGCGCGGTCGGCCGGATCGGGGACGATGGACGTGTCCTCGCGCAGGTGCTCGGTTGTCTCGCCGGCATTGGAGAGCACGCTCTCCTTGAGTTCCTCGAGCTTGCGGCGGAAGAACTCGAGCTGCTTGGCGTTCATGTACTCGGCGTCGGGCATGGCGAGCACTTCCGCGTCGGTCAGTTCGGTGCCGGGCTTGGTCTTCCAGGCATTGGCGAGTTTGGGGTCGGCCTTGACCATGATGCGTGGACTTTCAGGTTCGGAATCGGAATCGAGAGAGGCTCTGCCGGGTGGTTTGGGCGGTGCGAAACGTTCGGCGAAGCCGTGGCTCGGTGAGGCAGCCGCTGGCGCGGTGTCGGCGCCAGGCTTGGCTTTCACTGCCGACCTGCCCGCCTTCGGCGCGGGCGCCTCGATGCTTGGGGCTAGGGTCTTGCTCACGTGCTTCTCCTCGCTCAGACGGTCCAGGCGCGCCACCGGCCTCAGAACCGATGGTGTTGCCGAGGCACAGCCTCCTCGTTTTTGGCGCCGCGGATTGTAGCCATGCCTCGATGACGCGTCGCCGCCGATTTCAGCGGCTTGAGTATGTCCCTATGCCAGACAGCCTTCCAGCCCCTGCATGAGGAGTTCGCGCGGCAGGTCCACACCGATGAAAACCATCTTGCTGACCTTCTTCTCGCCGGGCAGCCAGCGCGGCCCGAGATCCGAGCCCATGAGCTGGTGCACGCCCTGGAAGATCACCTTCTTGTCGGTGCCCTTCATGTTGAGCACGCCCTTGTAACGGAGCAGCTTGGGGCCGTAGACCTGGACGATGGAGCCGAGGAAGTCCTCCAGCTTGGCCGGGTTGAAGGGTTTTTCGGCACGGAAGACGAAGGACTTGACGTCGTCGTCGTGATGGTGGTGGTGCGGGTGGTCGCAGTGCTCGCCATGCTCGTGATCATGGTCATGATGATCGTGGCCATGGTCGTGGCCGTGATCGTGGTGATGACCGTGATCGTGCTCCTCGGCGCTCAGGAACTCGGGGTCGATCTCGAGTGTGGCGTTGAGGTTGAAACCGCGCAGGTCCAGTACCTTGGACAGCGGCACCTCGCCGAAGTGGACGGTCTGCACCGGCGCGCGCGGGTTCATGTGCTTGATGCGATGGATCAGTGCCTCGACCTCGTCCTGGGCGACGAGGTCGGCCTTGCTGACGAAGATCTGGTCGGCGAAGCCGATCTGGCGGCGCACTTCCTGGCGCGTGTCGAGCTGCATTTCGGCGTGCTTGGCGTCGACGAGCGTCAGGATGGAGTCGAGCAGGTAGCTCTCGGCAACCTCGTCGTCCATGAAGAAGGTCTGCGCCACCGGGCCCGGGTCGGCCAGGCCGGTCGTCTCGATGATGACGCGCTCGAAGTCGAGCTCGCCCTTGCGGCGCTTCTCGGCCAGGTCGGCCAGGGTCGAGCGCAGGTCCTCGCGGATCGTGCAGCAGACGCAGCCGTTGTTCATCTGGATGATCTGCTCGGTGGTGTCGGCGACGAGGATGGAGGTGTCGATGTCCTCCTCGCCGAACTCGTTCTCGATCACGGCGATCTTCTGGCCGTGGGCCTCGGTCAGCACGCGCTTGAGCAGGGTGGTCTTGCCGGAGCCCAGGAAGCCCGTGAGGATGGTGGCGGGGATGAGGCCTTGAGACATGGTGATACCTGTGCGGAGAAGTCTGCCCACCTGGGGGCGAAACGGCGGCCTGCAAGTGCCGCCGTCATGGCGATCGGTTATTCTGCACCTCCCAAGACAACGACACGTCTCCAAGTGTCAGAACCCCAGCCCAGTCGACCCTCGCACGCGAGGCCGTCGAAATCCACCGGCCCCGCCGGGTCCGGCAGCACGCCTCCGCGCGGCCTGCTGGAGCGCATGCGAGAGTTCCTCCATCCCGGACCGGACTCCAAGAGCGAACTGATCGAAACCCTGGCCGATGCCGAGCAGCGCGAGCTGATCGAGCCCGAGTCGCGCCAGATGCTCGAAGGCGTGCTGCGCATGGCCGAGCTTTCGGCCGGGGACGTCATGGTCGCGGCGCCGCGCATGGACCTCATCGACATCGAGTCGCCCTACGAGGACATCCTCGACATGGTCATCGACACCGCGCACTCGCGCTTTCCGGTGTTCGAGGGCCAGCGCGAGAACGTCATCGGCATCCTGCTCGCCAAGGACCTGCTCAAGATCCAGCGTGCGCCGGAGCTGAACCTGCGCGCGCTGCTGCGCCCGGTCAGCTTCGTGCCCGAGAGCAAGGGCCTCAACGAACTGCTGCGCGACTTCCGCCTCAATCGCAACCACCTGGCCATCGTCGTCGACGAGTTTGGCAACAACGCCGGGCTGATCACCATCGAAGACGTGCTCGAAGAAATCGTCGGCGAGATCGAGGACGAGTTCGACCGCGGCGTCGCCGAGGCCGCCAGCATCTACACGCTCGCCGACGGCAGCCAGCGCGTGCCGGGCGACACGCCGATCGCGGTCGTCAACCAGGCCTTCGCGACACATTTCCCCGAGGCCGACTTCGACACCATCGGCGGCTTCGTCGCCCACGAGCACGGCCGCGTGCCGCGCCGCGGCGAGGCCGTCGTGGTCGGTGGCCTGCGCTTCACCGTGATGCTTACGCGCGGCGGGGCGGTGCGCTGGTTCAAGGTCACGCGCGCCTGATGCCGCGCGGATTCCCGGGCCCGAACGGGCGGCTGCCGGCAACGCTTGCCGCTTTGGCGGCATTGCTGCTCGGCGTACTGCACACCGCATCTTTTGCGCCGACCGGCCTGTGGGCGCTCGAGCCGCTGGCCCTGGCCGGCCTGTTCTGGCTGGTCGACGGCGCCGCGCCGCGCCGCGCTGCGGCCCTGGGCTTTGCCTTCGGCCTCGGCTGGCTGTCGTCGGGCCTTTGGTGGCTCTACATCAGCATGCACGACTACGGCGGGCTGCCGGGCGTGCTTGCCGTTGGCGCGGTGCTGGCGCTCGCGGCCTTCCTGTCGCTCGACTACGCCTTGGCGCTGCTGCTGGCGGCGCGGCTGGCGCGCGCGCTCGACGGCGAGCGCCAGCGTGCCTGGCGCGCCGTGCTGCTGGCGAGCGCCTGGCTGCTCGCCGAGCTCGCGCGCGCCAGCCTGTTTACGGGCTTCCCGTGGATTGCCGGCGGCTATGCGCACAGCGTCGGGCCGCTCGCGGCCTTCGCCCCGTGGATCGGCGTCTACGGCATCGGCGCCGTGAGCGCGCTGCTCGCCGCGGCGTTGGCGCTGCGGGCCTGGCGCCTGCTGAACGGCGTGATCGTTGTCGTCATCGCGGCGCAGTTCGTGCCGCACGACTTCACGCAGCCGGCCGGCGCGCTCGACGTGGCGCTTGTGCAGCCGGCCATCGCGCAGGACCTCAAGTTCAACGCCGACCTGATGGACGCGCACCTGGAAGCGCTGGCCCGCCAGATCGAGAGCGCGCGCGGCGATTTCGTCGTCACGCCCGAGTCGGTCGTGCCGCTGCCTCTGGCGGCGCTCGACCCCGACTACCTCGCCCGCCTCAAGAAGACCGGCCGGCCGCTGCTGCTCGGCACCTTCCTGGGCGACGACAGGCAGGGCTACGTCAACACCATGGTCGGTCTCGGCACGGCGGAGTCCTACGCCTACGGCAAGCGCCACCTGCTGCCCTTTGGCGAGTTCGTGCCGACCGGTTTCCACTGGTTCGTCGACCTGCTCGGCATCCCGATGGTCGACCAGGCGAGCGGCCGCAACACCGCGCCGCTCGTCGTCAATGGCCAGCGCCTGCGTCCGCTGATCTGCTACGAAAGCCTCTTCGGCGAGGACTTCGCCGACAGCGCCACGGGGCCGCAGCCCGCCACCATCTACGTGAATGTCAGCAACCTTGCCTGGTTTGGCACGCTCATGGTCCAGGACCAGGACCTGCAGTTCGCGCAGATGCGCGCGCTCGAGTTCCAGCGCCCCTTCGTGCGCTCGACCAATACCGGCGCCACGGCCGTCATCGACGCCGCCGGCCGCATCACGGCGCGGCTGCCGGCCGGTGTGCCCGGCGTGCTGCAGGCGCATGTCGAGGGCCGCAGCGGCAGCACGCCGTATGCACGCTGGCTCGCTGCCTGCGGCCTGTGGCCGCTGCTGGCGCTGGCCATTGCCGGCCTGGCTGTCGCGGTCATGCGACGGCACGGCGAGGTACATTGAATCCATCAACCAAGGAGCAAACCATGCCCAAAGGCGTACAAGGCGGTAACAAGATGACGAAGAAGCCGAAGAAGGACAGCGGCTCTTCCAAGGAAAGCTCGTCGTTTTCCGATCGTCCGGTCGCACCGGTCACGTCGGTGATGCCCAAGGGCAAGGAAAAGAAGAAGCAGGGTTGAACGGCAGCCGAGCCGGGTCTCCGGCCGGCCGCATTGGTGGAGCAGGCATCGCCCGATCGGAAGGGCCCGGCGGGCACCCTAGAATCCGCGGGTTTTCCACCGTGGGTTCCCCATGCCGAGCTTCCAGCAAACCATCCTGACCCTGCAAGACTACTGGTCCAAGCAGGGCTGCGCGCTTCTGCAGCCCTACGACATGGAAGTCGGTGCGGGCACGAGCCACACGGCCACCTTCCTGCGCGCGCTCGGCCCCGAGCCCTGGAAGGCCGCCTACGTCCAGCCGAGCCGCCGCCCCAAGGACGGCCGCTACGGCGAGAACCCGAACCGCCTGCAGCACTACTACCAGTTCCAGGTGGTGCTCAAGCCCGCGCCCGAGAACATCCTCGAGCTCTATCTCGGCTCGCTCGAAGCCCTGGGCTTCGACCTCAAGAAGAACGACGTGCGCTTCGTCGAGGACGATTGGGAGAACCCGACGCTCGGCTGCTGGGGCCTCGGTTGGGAAGTCTGGCTCAATGGCATGGAGGTGACGCAGTTCACCTACTTCCAGCAGGTCGGCGGCATCGACTGCAAGCCCATCACGGGCGAGATCACTTACGGCCTCGAGCGCCTGTCCATGTACCTGCAAGGCAAGGAATCGGTGTACGACCTCGAGTACACGCCGGGCCTGAGCTACGGCGACGTGTTCCACCAGAACGAGGTCGAGCAGTCGACCTACAACTTCGAGCACAGCGACGTCGAGTTCCTGCTCTCGGCCTTTGCCGCGCACGAAAAGCAGAGCAAGCACCTCATGGAGCAGCAGCTCGCGCTGCCCGCCTACGAGCAACTCCTCAAGGCCGGCCACACCTTCAACCTGCTCGATGCGCGCGGCGCGATCAGCGTGACCGAGCGCGCCGCCTACATCGGCCGCATCCGCAACCTCGCGCGCGCCGTGGCGCAGAGCTATGTCGACAGCCGCGCGCGCCTGGGTTTCCCGATGGCGCCCAAGGCCTGGGCCGATGAAGTCGTGGCACAGATCGAGAAGAAGAAGGCGGCTTGAAGATGACGAACCTGCTTGTTGAACTGTTCGTCGAGGAACTGCCACCCAAGGCCTTGAAGAAGCTGGGCGAGGCCTTCGCCGGCCTGCTGTCCGACAGCCTCAAGGCGCAGGGCCTGGCTGCGGCGGACGTGGCCGTCACGGCGTTCGCGTCGCCGCGCCGTCTCGGCGTCCACGTCACCGATGTCGCGACCAAGGCGGCGGACCGCGCCGTGCAGCAAAAGCTCATGCCCGTGGCCGTCGCGCTCGACGCGAGCGGCGCGCCGACGCCGGCCCTGCTCAAGAAGCTGGCCGCGCTCGGCGCCGGCCCGGAGGCCGTGCCCGGACTCAAGCGCGCGCCTGACGGCAAGGCCGAAGCGCTGTTCCTTGACAGTGTCGTCGCCGGCGCCACGCTGGCCGAGGGCCTGCAGAAGGCGCTCGACGAGACCCTGGCCAAGCTGCCTATCCCGAAGGTCATGACCTACCAGCTTGCTGACGGCTGGACCGACGTGAAGTTCGTGCGCCCGGCGCATGGCCTCGTCGCCCTGCACGGCAGCAACGTCGTGCCCGTCGAGGCGCTGGGCCTCGTCGCCGCCCAGGCGACGCGCGGCCATCGCTTCGAAGCGAGCGTGGATTCGATCGTCATCGAAAGCGCCGACGCCTACGCCGCGCAGCTGCGCGAGCAGGGCGCCGTCATTGCCGGCTTCGCCGAGCGCCGCGCCGAGATCGTGCGCCAGCTCGACGCCGCGGCGGCTGCGGCCGGCGGCCTCAAGCCGATCGAGGACGAAGCCCTGCTCGATGAAGTGACCGCGCTGGTGGAGCGGCCGAATGTGCTGTCGTGTCAGTTCGAGCCCGAGTTCCTGGCCGTGCCGCAGGAATGCCTGATCCTGACGATGAAGGCCAACCAGAAGTACTTCCCGCTGCTCGACGCCGCGGGCAAGCTCACGAACCGCTTCCTCGTCGTCTCCAACATCCGTCCGGCGGACGCGAGCGCCGTCGTCGAAGGCAACGAGCGCGTCGTGCGCCCGCGCCTGGCCGACGCCAAGTTCTTCTTCGACCAGGACCGCAAGAAGCCGCTGGCCGCGCGCGTCGCGGGCCTGGACAAGGTCGTCTACCACGGCAAGCTCGGCAGCCAGGGCGAGCGCGTGGAGCGCGTGCGCGCCATCGCCAAGGCCATCGCGGCGATGCTCGGCGTCGATGCCGCGCAGGTCGACCAGGCCGCGCAGCTCGCCAAGGCCGACCTGCTGACCGACATGGTCGGCGAGTTCCCCGAGCTGCAGGGCATCATGGGCGGCTACTACGCACGCCACGATGGCCTGCCCGAAGCCGTGGCCGAAGCCATCGAGGACCACTACAAGCCGCGCTTCGCCGGCGACGCGCTGCCGCGCAACAACGTCGGCCTCGCGGTTGCGCTGGCCGACAAGCTCGAGACGCTCGTCGGCCTGTTCGGCATCGGCCAGCTGCCGACCGGCGACAAGGACCCGTTTGCGCTGCGCCGTCATGCGCTCGGCGTGATCCGCATGCTGACCGAGCGTGCCGGCAAGCTTGAACTCGGCGCGTTGCTCGCGGCGGCCGTGCTGCCTTTCGGCGCCTTGATCCAGGATCCGCGCGCGGCGCTGACGGACTTCGTCATGGACCGCCTCGCCGGCGCGCTGCGCGAGCAGGGCTACAGCGCCCAGGAAGTCGACGCCGTGCTGGCCCTGCGCCCCGAGCGCCTGGCCGACGTGGCGCAGCGGCTCGACGCCGTGCGCGCCTTCCAGGCGCTGCCCGAAGCCGCCTCGCTGGCCGCGGCCAACAAGCGCATCGGCAACATCCTCAAGAAGGCCGAAGGCACGGTCGAGGCGCGCGTCGATCCGGCGCTGCTCAAGGAGCCGGCCGAAGCGAGCCTCGCGGCGGCGCTGCACGCCGCGCAGCCGCGCGCCGATGCGCTGTTCGGCCAGGGCGAGTACGCCGCCTCGCTGCGCGAGCTGGCGGCGCTCAAAGCCCCGGTCGATGCCTTCTTCGACGACGTGATGGTCAATGCCGAGGACGCCGCCCTGCGTGCCAACCGGCTCGGCCTGCTCAAGAGCCTGTTCGATGCCATGAACCGCGTCGCCGAGCTGGCGCGCCTGGCCGCCTGATCGACAACCCGCGAGGAACGCCGCCATGCCCAAGAGCACCGATTCAGGCCACAGCACCAAGCTGGTCATCCTCGGGCGCGATGGCACGATCAACCACTACCGCGACGACCACGTGAAGTCGCCCGAGGAGCTCGAGCCGCTGCCCGGCGCGCTCGAGGCGATCGCGCGGCTCAACCACGCGGGCTGGCACACGGTCATGGCGACGAACCAGGCCGGCATCGGCCGCGGCCTGATCGACATGGCGGCGCTCAACGCCGTGCACACGGCGCTCAACCACATGCTGGCAGAGAAGGGCGGCCGACTCGACGCGGCCTTCTTCTGCCCGCACACGCCCGAAGAAGGCTGTGAATGCCGCAAGCCGCTGCCGGGGCTGATCCGCCAGATCGGCGAGCGCTTCGGCGCGGACCTGGCGCAGGTGCACATGGTCGGCGCGTCGCTGCGCGACCTGGAGACGGCGCGCAACGCTGGCTGCATTCCGCACCTGGTCAAGAGCGACCGCCTCGGCGGCCTCGACGCCGCGCAGCTCGCGGCGTTGGCCGCGCAGGTGCCGGGCAGCCAGGTGCACGAGAACCTCGCCGCCTTCGCCGAGCACCTGATCCAACATGAACGCCGAGCCCGCGCCACTGCGCGCGGCGAGGCCCTGACGCCCGATACCGAGGCCGGAGATTTGCATTGATGTTGTTCGCCGCGCTGCGTTCGGTCCTGTTCATCGTCTGGATGGCCATCACGGTCGTCCCCGTCGCCATTGCCGCGATCCTGCTGTCCATCTTCGTGCGCGGCCGGGCGGTCTACTGGACCTGCGTGTTCTGGCTGCGCCTGTCGATCTGGGGCGCGCGCTTCATCTGCGGCGTGCGCCACCGCGTGCAGGGCATGGAGCACCTGCCGAGCGCCGACAGCGGCGAGGCCGTGATCCTGCTGTCCAAGCACCAGAGCACCTGGGAAACCTTCGCCTACCCGACACTCATGAGCCACCCGCTGGCCTATGTGTTCAAGCGCGAGCTGCTCTACATCCCCTTCTTCGGTTGGGCAATGTCGCGCATGGACATGATCCACATCGACCGCAGCAAGCGCAGCGAGGCGTGGAGCAAGGTCGCGGCGCAGGGCAAGCGGCTGGCGGCCCAGGGCATCTGGGTCATCATGTTCCCGGAAGGCACGCGCATCGCGCGCGGCAAGAAGGGCGACTACAAGACCGGCGGCACGCGCCTGGCCGTCGAGACCGGTGTGCCGGTGGTGCCGATCGCCTGCGCGACGGCGAGCTGCTGGCCGCGCAAGAGTTTTCTGCTGCGCCCGGGCGTGATCGAGCTGTCGATCGGCAAGCCGATCCCGTCGGTCGGCCGCGAGCCCGGCGAGCTGATGCGCGAGGTCGAGGCCTGGATCGAAGCCGAGATGCGCCGCCTCGACCCCGCGGCCTACGCCGCGCAAGAGGCCTGATCACGATGGGCGCCCGAAAGCTGCTGGCCGCGCTGTTCGATGGCCGCCAGCTTTCGCTGTTCGGCCCCGAGCCCGTCGTAGCGCCACCCCTGTCGACGCCGCCGCAGGCGCCGAACCCGACGCCGAATCCCGCGGCGCGCGGCGAGCGCAGCGTCCTGCTCGACGGCAGTCATCGCGTGGCCTATACGCTCCGGCGCGCGCGTCGGCGGACCATCGGTTTCGCTGTCGGCCCCGAAGGCCTGGCGGTGAGCGCGCCGCGCTGGGTCCTGCTCGCGGACATCGAGTCGGCCCTGCAGGAGAAGTCGGGCTGGATCCTGCGCAAGCTCGTCGAGCAGCGCGAGCGCGCCGAACGACTGCAGGCCTCGCGCATCGAATGGCGCGACGGCGCGGAACTGCCCTACCTCGGCGGCCACCTGCGCATGCGGCTCGATGCGTCGAGGTCTGGCGCGGTGCTCGATGCCGCCACCGGCGTGCTGCACGTCGGCCTGTCGCCGTTGGCAGAGCCGGCGCAGCTGCGCGACGTCGTCCAGGCGTGGCTGCAACGGCAGGCGCGTGCGCATTTCGAACCGCGCTGCCGCGAGTTTGCCGTGCGCCTGGGCGTGCAGATGAAACAGCTGCGGCTGTCCAGCGCACAGACGCGCTGGGGCAGCGCCAGCGCCGACGGCACGATCCGCCTGAACTGGCGACTGGTCCACTACGCGCCGGCCATCATTGACTACGTCGTCGTCCACGAGCTGGCCCACCTGCGCGAGATGAATCACAGCCCCCGTTTCTGGGACGTGGTTCGCTCCGTCATGCCCGATTTCGAGACAGCGCGCGGCTTGTTGCGAGAAGAGTCACTGTTCCAGCCTGAGACGTGATTGTTGCCGGCAACGAGGGCATCACACTTTAGGGGGGATTGTCCGGCCGGCAAACCGCAAGCACACTCGCGCCAACGCTGTCATTGCCAGTGGCAAACGAGTGATCCGACAAGTACTTGGATCACCAAAGTAGTTTGAAGAGGCCACTCCGCCATCGCCAGTCACCGGACTGACGATGGCGGCAAGGTCCAGGCGGGTTCCGAGGGTTTGCTAGTCGCTTCTACGCGCTACAGCCGGTTTCCCAGCCCACGTACTTCCCCTTTCAGACCTTCGTGAAACGGTAGACGCCGTCTTCGCCACGCTCGCGCCGGAGCTCCCCGGCCAGCCACAGTGCGTGCAGGTGGGCGATCGACTCGCCCATGGCGAAGGTCGTCTGGTGCAGGTCCAGCTTGCGCTTGAACAACAGCTCCAGCAGATCGGCCGCGTGGCATGGGCGCGCGGCGCAGGCGGCGCGCACTTCATCCAGGCGCTCGTCGTGATGTTCTCGCAGCTGGTCGATGCGCGCGTGCAGGCCCTGGAAAGGTTTTCCGTGTGCGGGCAGCACGAGCGTGTCCTCGGGCAGCGGCGTCAGCGTTTCCAGCGAATCGAGATAAAGCCGCAGCGGATCGGCCTCGGGCTCGACGTCCACGACCGAGACATTGGTCGAGATCCGCGGCAGCACCATGTCGCCCGAGATCAGCACGCCCGCGCCGAAGAGGCTGATGTGCTCCGGCGCATGGCCGAAACCGGCAATGCACTGCCAGGGCTGGCCGGCAATCGTCAGCGTCATGCCGTGCTGCAGGCGCCGGAAGGCCGGCGGCACGGCCGGGACCATGCTCGGGTAATAGCTGCTGCGGGCGCGGATCTTGGCCAGCGATTCCTCGTCCAGGAGGCCGTGGCTCGCGAAGAACGCCGCCGCCGCGTCGCCGCCCATGCCGACCGTCGAGCCGCTGGCGACGCGCGCGAGGTGGTAGTCGGTGGCGCTGATCCAGAGCCGGCAGTTCCAGCGCTCGCAGTGCCAGTAGGCCAGCCCCATGTGGTCGGGGTGGAAATGCGTGACGACGACGCGCAGCACCGGCAGGCCGTCGAGATGCTTGGCGTAGACCTGCTCCCAGGCCGCGCGCGTCGCGTCGTTGGCGATGCCGCAGTCCACCAGCGTCCAGCCGCGCACGCCGTCGATCTCGTCGCGCAGCAGCCAGAGATTGATGTGATCCAGCGCAAACGGCAGCTGCATGCGTACCCAGCGGATGCCGGGCGCGATGTCGAGCACCTCGCCGACGGCGGGCAGGGCCTCGCCCAGGGGGTAGTGGAGTTCGGATTCGCGCGGATTGGCCATGACTGGTCTTAGACTTACGTTTACGTCAACGTCAAACCTGCATTAGGCCAGATTCCCGATGAGCGCTGTCACGGATACGAGCAAGCCGGCCGAAGCTGCGGGCCGCCGCTACACCATCACCGAATTGGCCGCGGAGTTCGACATCACGCCGCGCGCCATCCGCTTCTACGAGGACGTCGGCCTGATCGAGCCGGACCGCGAGGGGCGCAACCGCGTCTACAACCAGCGCGACCGCACGCGCCTGAAGCTCACCCTGCGCGGCAAGCGCCTGGGCCTGTCGCTGCAGGAGATCAAGGAGCTGGTCGACATGTACGACAGCGAAGGCGACAACGCCGCGCAGGCGCGCGCCTTCCTGGAGGTGCTGCGCCAGCACCGCCGCCAGCTCGAGCAGCAGCTCGATGACATCGAAGTGACGCTGGCCGAGATCAGCCAGCACGAGGAGCGCTGCGTGGCGCTGCTGGCGGACGCCGGCGCCGAAGCGCCCAAGCGCTGACGCGCCGCGCTGGAAATTTCCCGGGGGTTGCGCTGGACACCTAGGCATTCCGCGCGCCCATGGCTAGCATCATTGCGCTGAGCCATGGAGTTAGCATGAATCGCTGCCATGTCCGGCCGGAGCGCTGCCTGCGGCGGCGCCCGGCGTCGAGCTCCCTGCGAAACGCCCGCCTGGCTCTGCTGGCCGGCCTGCTGTGCACGCCCGCAAGCTTCGCGCAGACCACCTCCGGCAACTGGTTCAGCGACCTGCTCAACCACGCCGGCGATGCCATGCGCGGCCAGCCCGCGCCGGGCGTCAATCCGGCGCTGCAGCAGCAGTTCGGCATCGAAACGCAGATCCCGCCCGAGCTCGCACCGCTGTTCGCCAAGGGCACCGTCAACGGCGCCGAGCTGATCGGCACGCTGCGCGAGATCCAGCGCCTCGCCGGCGAGCGCCGCGCGGCGCTTCAACTGGCCACATTGGTTGGCGCGGCGGACCAGTCCATGCAGGCCATCACGGCCGGCAACTTCGACGTGCTGAGCTACCTGCAGGACCGTGCGATCCAGGCGGCCTTCAGCCTTGCCGGGCAGGTCGCTGCCAACGCCGCGACGGACGCGCTCGACGAGCACATGCACGCCATGCTGGATGACCCCAATGCGCTCGCGGCCGAGACTGTCACGCTGCCCTCGCCCGTGGGCCTGCAGGCGCGCCAGGCGCGGCGCACCGTCGTCATGGCGGCGCTGGTTGTGGGTGCGCGCGTATCCCAGAAGATGCTCGAACACGCGCAGAAGGACGTCGAGAGCCTGCGCAAGGACTACGGCTCGCTGATCGAGCAGCGCGAGAAGGCCGCCACGCTACTGTTCGCGGCCATCGCCGAGCGCAACAAGCTGCAGGGCGGCGCCGCGACCGGGGCGCTGCGCGAGAGCCTCAGCGACGAGGACCTCAAGTTCATCGATCAGGATCTCGGCAAGCTCGGCGTGCGCGACTTCGCCAAGGACATGTCGGCGCAGAACCTGGCGCTCAACTACCTGCGCAAGACCCAGCCCGCCGCCTTTGCCAGCTACCGCACGCAGGCCGACGACGTCGTGCTGCGCACCAAGGCCTATCTGCGCACCATGACCGGCATCGCGGCCTTCGGTGCGCTCATGGCCAACTTCACCCAGAACGTCGGCGACATGGCGCGCGACAAGCGCCTCATCGAGTTCATCAAGGCGATGCCGCTGATCTTCGACTTCCTGCGCGCCGCCGCCCCGCTGATGACGGTGACCGTGCAGACCGCGACGGCCGGGATCTCGCTGGGCACCGAGAACACGATGCTCGGCAACCTGTTCTCGCGCAAGCGCAACTTCGTCTACGCGCAAGGCGACAAGAGCACCGAGGAGTCCAGCGCCAAGGACGTGTTCGCCGAGCTGGCGCACAACGGCGAAGCCATCGGCCTCTTCAAGGGCGCGCTGTTCCGCAGCGACGGGCCGGGCCTGCTGCAGCGCGTGGGCGAGTGCGACCGTGGCGAGGCCGGTCGCATGCTCGATGCCACGACGAGCCGTGACGAGCGCGAGGAGTTCGCCAACCATTACTTCGATGAGCCCGCGATGGCCGAGCACTTCAGCTTCTACGCCGCGCTCGAGGCGCCCGGCCCGAGCGAGCGCGAGCAGCTGCTGGCCGCGCAACTGCTCGCCAACGACTATCGCGACCGTGCCACGGTCGATGCCAAGCCGATCTCCAAGGTCCAGCAACGCGTCAGCGACAAGTACGCGGACTGGAGTGACGCGCAGCTGATGCGGCTGATCTTCGCCAACAAGGAGACGCCGGCGCGCTACGCCACGCTTTACGTCGGCGAGGTGCGCATCAAGCCGCTGGCCAATGCCGACGCGCTCTATGCCTACGAGACCTCGGCCGAATCGTGCAAGAAGCTGCTCATGGCCATCAGCCGCCCGGCGGCGGCCGCCAAAACGGATGCGAAGGCGGCGAGCAAGCCCGCCGCCAAGCCCGCGGCCAAGCCGCCCGCCAAGAAGGAGAGCAAATGAGGCCGATCCTGAACATGCGTGACCTGCTGCTCGCCTTGTTGCTGCTCGCCGGCCTGCTGCTGGCCGCCACGGCGCCCGCGCAGAAGGTCGACACCGTGCCCAGCCTGGCCATGCCCTCGGGCGCCGACTACGAGCGCCTGCGCCTGCTCAAGGAAGGGCGCATGACCAAGGTCTACGTGGACATGCTGCGCATCGACGACAGCAAAGACAGCCAGCATTTCCCGCCCGAGATGGCGCGGCTTGTCGACATCACGCCGGCCGGGCTTACGCGCCTGTTCACCGACACCATCCTCAAGAGCCGGCGCTTCGAGGTCTACGACCTGCGCTCGACCGTGACCGCCGAACAGGCCGACATCGTCATCGACGCGCAGATCATTGCGGCCACGCAGGAGTTCAAGCCACTGGAGGCCGGCATGCAGGCGGCGTTCACGGGCGTGCTGCTGTCCGTACAGATGAAGGACGTGTACACCGGCAAGTACCTGTTCGGCACGGCCGTGCAGGTCGAGGGCAAGACCGGCCTGGTCAGCGGCGATCGCACCGTGCTCGCGCCCGGCGAAAGCCCCGACGACCCCGGCGTGCGCGCCCGCCTTGCCGTCGACTACCAGCACGCGCTGCGTCGCGCCTTCGTGCTCGCGGGTCAGCGCATCGAGTCCATCCTGCGTCCGCAGGCCACCATCCTCAGCGTCGACGGCAACGACATCGGCATCGTCGGCGGTCAGGTACAGGGCTTCCAGGGCGACGACGAGCTCGTCGTGTTCCGGCCCAAGATCGCCAAGCTCGGGCAGCGCGAGGTCTTCGCGAGCACCAAGCCGGTGGCGCTGATCCACTGCGCCAGCATCGCGACCGACACGAGCCAGTGCAGCGTGGTCAGCCGCGTGGCCGACTTCCAGATCCAGGAAGGCGATTTCGCCATCATCACCGACGGTTCGCTGCGCAAGACGCGCTGGGAGTGAGGCCATGGCCCGACGCTCATCGATGACCCGCCGCCACAGCCTGCAGACGCTGGGCGCGGCGGCGCTGCTGCCCCTCCTGCCAGCGGCTCCGGCGCGTGCTGACATGGGCCCGCCACGCACCGACCTCATCACGGTGCTCTACCGGCGCGAGAACGCCGACGCGCCGTCGCGCCTCGACCCGAGCGTCGCGGCCGCCACGCGCGCGCTCGAAGCCGAATTCCTCAAGCAGGGCCTGCGCGTGCTGCAGCCCGACGCGCGCAGCTACCAGCTGTTCGACGCCGCGCCAGCGGTGATCGTGACCTTCGCCCCCGACGCCGGCTTCTCGCTCGTCTTCAGCCTCTACGGCAATGTGCGGCCGCGGCCCGGCAGCGACATGGTGATGGCCGAGGTCCACCTCGAAGCGCGCGCCTTCGTCGGCCGCAGCATCCTCGCCGCCGAGACCGGCATGGGCCGCATGGCTGCCACGATCACGGCGCAGACGCGCGAGTTCGGCGAGCGCCGCTCGCTCGAGCTCGCCGCCGAACGCGCGGCGGCCGACCTGGCCGGCCGCATCGGCAGCCAGCTCAAGGCGCTCACGCCCGATCGTCTCGTGGCCCTGATGCAGGCGCCGCCGCCGCTGGTACAAGGCGCCAAGCCCGTGCAGTTGCCGGCCGAACCGCCGCCGCCTCGGCCCGATACGCCCATGGCGCCGCCGCGCCGCAAGCATGCGCTGCTGGTCGGCGTGTCCGACTACAGCGCGCTGCGCCAGCGCCAGCCGGACTGGTCCGTGAACGACCTCAAGGGCGTGCGCGACGACGTCGCCAACATGGGCCAGGCGCTGCGCGGCATGGGCTTCGACGGTGGCGACGTCACGGTGCTGCTCGACGCCCAGGCCACCAGCGGCTCGGTACGCCGCGAGCTCATGAAGCTCGCGGCACGCAGCACCGAGGACGACCTCGTGCTGATCGCCATGTCCTGCCACGGCGGCGACAAGGATCTCTGCCCGTCCGGCTTCGGCCTGCCGGTGCTCAGCGACTTCATCGGCCCGGACGACCCCAACGCGCTCGACTTCTGGCAGCTGCAAAGCCTGGTCGCCAACCTGCCGGCGCGCCGCGTCGTGCTGATCGTCGACACCTGCCACTCGGGCGGCGTGGCCAAGCTGATGCCGAGCTGCGTCATCACCGCCGACGGCGTGCAGGCCGGCAAGGGCAAGGCCTCGCCGGAGCCCGCCGCGCTGGCCGCCGCGGCCCAGGCCAACGCCGCGCTGGCGACGCGCCACATCGCCATCCTGGCCGCTTCCAAGCCCGAGGAGCTTTCGCTCGAAGATCCGCCCAACGGCGGCCTGTTCACCTCGCGCCTGCTGCGCGCGCTCAGCGCCACCAAGGGGCAGCAGCCGCTGGAGCAGGTCTTTGTCGAGCATGTCGAGCCCGAGGTCGTCGCGACCTCCAAGCCGCTGTGCAAGCGCATCGGCGAATGCCAGGTGCAGACGCCGATGTTCGCCTACTCGGGGCGCGGCAACATGATCCGTCTTTGAGGCTGCGCCGCCTCAGCCGCCCTCGCAACGGCTCAGCGCCGCGGCCATGGCGTCGATGAACAGGCGCGTGCGCAGCGGCATCAGCTTGCGCTCGGGGAAGACGGCCCAGGCGCTCGTCTCGGGCTGGTGCCAGTCGGGCAGCACGCGCACGAGTTCGCCGCGCGCCACCGCGTCGGCCGCGAAATGCGGGCTGGCCGCCGCCACGCCGACACCCGCGCGCGCCATGCGCAGCAGCATGTCGGGCGCGTTGACCAGGGTGCGCTGCGCCGGCACGCCGCGCCAGACCTCCTGGCCGCGCACCAGCTCCCAGGGCACCGGATCGCCGTTGCGCGCCAGGATCATGAGCCCGTGCATGTCGGCCAGGGCCGAAGGCAGCTGCGGCTCGCCGTGGCGCTGCAGATAGTCCGGCGAGGCGTAGAGCACCGTGCCCATGCGGGCCAGCAGGCGCGCCGAGAGCGAGGCGTCGTTGCCGAGTTCGCCCATGCGCACTGCGATGTCGAAGCCCTCGCCGATCAGGTCGACGCGGCGCGGCGAGAGGTCCAGCTCCAGCAGCACGTCCGGGTAGTCGCGCGCGAAGCGGGGCAGCATCTCGCCCAGCGCGAGGTGGGCAAAGTCGGCCGGCATCGACACCCGCATGCGCCCGCGCGGATGGTCTTGCCGATGCAGCGCCAGCGCCAGCGCGCCGTCGACCTCGGCGGCCAGCGCGCGCGCATGTTCGAGCACGCGCTGGCCGAACTCCGTCAGCGCGAGCCGGCGGGTGCTGCGCTGGAGCAGCTTCTCGCCCAGGCGCCGCTCCAGCGCCGAGAGCCGGCGCGACACCGTGGACTTGGGCAGGTGCAGGCGCTCGGCGGCGCGGCTGAAGGAGCCGGCCTCCATGACGCGGGCAAACAGCAGCAGATCGTCGGCGTCCAGGCTCATGGCGGGCTTTATTGTTCCTTTGGTGGAACAATCTTATCCATTCCAGCGGCTTCTGCTTGTGATTGGTGACGCATAGAGTTCAGTCATCCCATCCACCTGCCCAGGAGCCCGCCATGAACATCCTCCAGATCAACTCCAGCGCCCGCCGTGTCCAGGACGGCCAGGGTTCGTTCTCGACCCGCCTCGCCACCGAGCTGAGCCGGGCCATCGCCGCCCGCACTGCCGGCGCCGCCGTCACCGTGCGTGACCTCGGCCAACAGCCGCACCCCGCCATGGACGAAACCATGCTCGGCGCGCTGTTCACGCCGGCCGACAAGCGCAGCGCCGAGCAGGCCGCGCTCGTCGCCGCCAACGACGCGCTGATCAACGAACTGCAAACCCACGACGTCATCGTCATCGGCGCCCCGATGATCAACTTCGGCGTGCCCTCGCAGCTCAAGAACTGGATCGACGCCGTCGCCCGCGCCGGCACCACCTTCCGCTACACCGCGACCGGCCCCGAAGGCCTGGTCAAGGGCAAGAAGGTCTTCGTTGTCAGCGCCCGCGGCGGCGTGCACGTGGGCCAGCCCACCGACGAAGGCGTGACCGGCTATCTGCGCACCGTGCTGGGCTTCCTCGGCATGACGGACATCCAGTTCGTCTACGCCGAAGGCCTGAACATGGGCCCGGACGCCGAAGCGGCCGGTGTGGCGAACGCACGTTCGCGCATCGCCGAACTCGTGGCCTAACGCACAATCCCGACGCATCAGGAGAACGATCATGAGCAGCCCCACCCCCGTCCGCCAACCGCGTGCCGTCGAACGGCTCGTCGTGGGCCAGCCCACCAGCGATGGGGCCGGGGTCAAGCTCACGCGCGTGCTGACGCAGCCGCTGCAGCGCCGCCTCGATCCCTTCCTGATGCTCGACGCCTTCGGCTCGGACCAGGCCGACGACTACATCGCCGGCTTCCCCGACCATCCGCATCGCGGCTTCGAGACCGTGACCTACATGCTCGAAGGCCGCATGCGCCATCGCGACTCGGCCGGCAACGAAGGCCTGCTGGGCAACGGCGGCGTGCAATGGATGACGGCCGGCCGCGGCGTGATCCACAGCGAACTGCCCGAGCAGGAAGAAGGCCGCATGGAAGGCTTTCAGCTCTGGCTCAACCTCGCCGGCAAGGACAAGATGCGCGCGCCCTGGTATCGCGACATCCCGAGTGCCGAGATCCCCGAGTTCGAGCATGAAGGCGCCAAGGTGCGCGTGATCGCCGGCGAGAGCCACGGCGTGCAGGGCGCGATGCAGCGCGAGCACACCGAGCCGCTCTATCTCGACGTGCAGCTCGCGCCGGGCGCGAGCTTCGAGCAGACGCTGCCCGCCACGCACAACGTGTTTGTCTACGTCTACCGCGGCGACCTGCGTTTCGACACCGGCTGCCGCGTGCCCGCCACGCGCATGGCGATCTTCGCCAATACGCCGGACAGCGACGGTCTGCGCCTGACGGCCGGCGATGAAGGCGCGCGGCTGATCGTCGTCGCGGGCAAGCCGCTGGGCGAGCCGATCGCGCAGTACGGCCCCTTCGTCATGAACACGCAGGCCGAGCTGATCCAGGCCGTGCGGGACTTCCAGGACGGCCGGCTCGTCGCCTGAAGCGAAGAAGCGATCAGCGGATCGCGGGAACGGGCGGCGCCAGCAGGCGCTCGCCCACGTAGCCGCGCACCTCGACGCCGGCGAAGTGGCCGATCAGCTGGTTCCACTCGTCGCTGAACTGCGCGATCTCCTCGCGCGTGCGGCCGACGAAGTTCCACCACAGCAGCGGCGGATGCGCCCAGGGCGCGCCGCCGAGCAGCAGCACGCGCGCATGGGCATCGGCGGCCAGCTGAACTTGATCGCGGCCCGGCGCGAGGTAGGCCAGCGAGCCGGGCGTGACCGTTTCGCCGTCAATGCGCAGTTCGCCTTCGAGCACCATCAAGCCATGCTCGAAATCGGCGCGCAGCGGCATGCGCAGATCGGCCGCACCCGCGCAGGCCAGGTCCACGCCGAGCAGCGGCTCGGGCCAGGGCACGGGCGAGCGCAGGCCCTGCGCCTCGCCGGCCAGCAGGGTCAGCGTGAATCCGCCGTTATCCGCCTGCGGCAGCTCGGGGAAGTGCTCGAAGCGCGGCGCGCAGAAGCGCTCGGCGTCGGGCAGGGCGAGCCAGAGCTGCGCCAGGTGCAGGCGCGGGCTCAGCGACTCCTCGGAGTGCGCGATGCCGCGGCCGGCCGTCATCAGGTTGACCTGGCCGGGGCGCAGCACCTGCTCGCTGCCGAGGCTGTCGCGGTGCAGGATCTCGCCTTCGATCATCCAGCTGAAGGTCGCCAGCCCCGTGTGCGGATGCGGCGCCACGTTCATGCCGCGGCCGTGCAGGTCAGCCGGGCCGGCGTGATCGAGAAAGCACCACGGGCCGACCGTGCGGCGCTGGCGCGTAGGCAGGGCGCGATGGATCGGCAGACCGCCGACATCGCTCTCGTGGCTGGCAAACAGTTCCATGCGCGGCTCCGGCGGTTCGGTTCAGGGGCGTTGTTCGTGGCGGACGAACTGGGCGAAGCCGGCGACGAACTTGCCGAGCTGCTCGCTCGTCGCGGCATCGCTCAGGCGGCCTTCGGCGTCGAAGAGCTTGTGCGCGTGCGAGACCGTCATCCACGGGCCGAACCAGACGTCCGAGCCAAAGGCGCGCAGCACGTGCAGCAGCACATCCTGCGAGCGCATCGTGCCGGCGCCGCCGGGCGTCGCGCCCATGATGGCCGTCGGCTTGTTGCCGAAGATGCGGGCGCCGGAGCCGGACGGGCGCGAGACCCAGTCGAGCGCGTTCTTCAGCACGCCGGGGATCGAATGGTTGTATTCCGGCGTGCTGATCAGCAGGCCGTCGGCCGCGACGATGGCCGCGCCGAGCTCGATCACCGCCTCGGGCAGGCCTTGGGCTTCGACGTCGCCGTCGTAGAGCGGGATGCCGTGCAGCGTGCGCACGTCGAGCTCGACGCCGGCCGGTGCCAGCGCCTTGGCCGCCTGCAGCAGGTGGGTATTGAAGGAGTCGCGGCGCAGGCTGCCGGAGAGCGCGAGAATTCGGGTCATGTTGTTCGAAGCTGCTGATTGGGATGCGACGCATCATGCATGAATTCCAACTCCCCGACATGAGCTGCGGCCACTGCGAAGCCGCGGTGCGCAAGACCGTGGCGGCGCTCGATGCGCAGGCGCGCGTCGAGGTCGATCTGGTGACCAAGCAAGTCAAGGTCGAGAGCGCCCAGGCGCGCGAGGCACTGGCAGCGGCGCTGGCCGAGGCCGGCTACGCCCCGCAATAGGCTCAGTCAGGCGGCGAGCGCCTTGCGCACTTCCTCGCGCAGGGCCCGCAGCTTCGCGAGTTCGTGGTCCTGGCGCGCCAGCGTCGGCCAGATCAGCGAGATCAGGTCTTCGGCCGTCTGTGCCACCGCGACCTTCTTGCCCGTGCCAACGTGCTCCCAGAGCAGGTGCTCGACCGGCCCGAGCACGAGGCTGCGCATCAGGCTCAGCGGCACGTCGTCGCGCAGCGCGCCGCTCGAGCGGCCGCGCGCGAGCAGGTCCATCAGCGGCGCGGTGTAGCGGCGCTGCAGCTCGACGAGTACCTCGCCGAGCTCGCCATGCCCGCCGTGCGACTTCACGCGGCCCTCGCTGAGCACGAAGGCGCAAAGCCCCGTGCCATCGACGAGGAACAGCTCCAGGTGCGTGTGCACGAACCAGCGGAATTGCTCGAAGATCGAGCGTTCGCGCGGCAGGCCGTCCTCGATGGCCGCGGTGATCTCGGCGTACCAGTCGTTGATCACGCGGACGCAGAGCTCGCGCTTGCCGCGGAAGTAGGTGAAGACGGTGGCCTCGGAGATGCCGAGCTGGCGCGCGATCTCGGTCGTCGTCGCGTGCTCGTAGCCCTTGGTGGCAAAGAGTTCGCGGCCGACGCGCAGGATGTCACGCACGCGCTGCTCGCTCTTGGCGCGCGCGGGTTCGCGGCGCTGCGGGGCTTTCGGCGCAGCGGCTTGCGAGCGCGGGGCGGATTTGGGCATGGGCGCGATTGTGCCAATTATTGAGTAAAGCTCAAATAGCGATTTTGTCCGATCGGCAGCCTGCGGTATCCTTGCTTCCTCGCGGCGTCAGGAAGGCGCCGGAATAGAATTTTGAGCCAAGCTCAATGTTTGGCTCGAGGAGACTTCATGGCTCAGTTGCAGAGCAAGCTCAACCCGCGCGCCGCCGACTTCAAGGCCAACACCGACGCGATGCGCGTCCTGGTCGCCGACCTCAACGCGCGGCTCGACAAGATCGCCGAAGGCGGCGGCGAGGCCGCGCGCGCCAAGCACGTGGCGCGCGGCAAGCTGCTGCCGCGCGAGCGCGTCGAAATGTTGCTCGATCCCGGCACGCCGTTTCTTGAGATCGCGCCGCTCGCGGGCCTGGATATGTACGACAACGCCGCGCCCGGCGGCGGCGTGATCGCCGGCATCGGCCGCGTCGCCGGCATCGAGTGCGTGATCGTCTGCAACGACGCCACGGTCAAGGGCGGCACCTACTACCCGGTCACGGTCAAGAAGCACCTGCGCGCGCAGGAGATCGCGCAGCAGAACCGGCTGCCCTGCATCTATCTGGTCGATTCGGGCGGCGCCAACCTGCCCAACCAGGACGAAGTCTTCCCCGACCGCGACCACTTCGGCCGCATCTTCTTCAACCAGGCCAACCTCAGCGCCGCGGGCATCCCGCAGATCGCCGTGGTGATGGGCTCGTGCACGGCTGGCGGCGCCTACGTGCCGGCCATGAGCGACGAGACCATCATCGTCAAGAACCAGGGCACGATCTTCCTCGGCGGCCCGCCGCTGGTGAAGGCCGCCACGGGCGAGGTCGTCACGGCCGAGGACCTCGGCGGCGGCGACGTGCACACGCGCCTGTCCGGCGTGGCGGACCACCTGGCCGAGGACGACACCCACGCGCTGGCGCTGGCGCGCCAGGCCGTCTCGCGCGTCAACTGGCGCAAGCTCGGCCACCTCGCCACGCAGCCGGCGCGCGCGCCGCTGCATGACCCGGCCGAGCTGCACGGTGTCATTCCCACCGACACGCGCAAGCCCTTCGACGTGCGCGAGGTCATCGCCCGCCTCGTCGACGGCTCCGAGTTCGACGAGTTCAAGGCGCGCTACGGCAACACCCTGGTCTGCGGCTTTGCCCACATCGAGGGCATGCCGGTCGGCATCGTCGCCAACAACGGCATCCTGTTTGCCGAGAGCGCCAACAAGGGCGCGCACTTCATCGAGCTGTGCTGCCAGCGCAAGGTGCCGCTCGTCTTCCTGCAGAACATCACCGGCTTCATGGTCGGCCGCAAGTACGAGAACGAAGGCATCGCGCGCGCCGGCGCCAAGATGGTTACCGCCGTGGCCTGCGCCCAGGTGCCCAAGTTCACCGTCATCATCGGCGGCAGCTTCGGTGCCGGGAACTACGGCATGTGCGGCCGCGCCTACTCGCCGCGCATGCTCTGGATGTGGCCCAACGCGCGCATCAGCGTCATGGGTGGCGAGCAGGCCGCGAGCGTGCTCGCCACGGTCAAGCGCGACGGCATCGAGGCCAAGGGCGGCGCCTGGAGTGCGGGCGAGGAAGAAGCCTTCAAGGCGCCGATCCGCCAGCAATACGAAGACCAGGGCCATCCGTACTACGCGTCGGCGCGGCTCTGGGACGACGGCGTGATCGACCCGGCCGACACGCGCCGTGTCCTGGCTTTGGGCCTCTCGGCGGCGCTCAATGCAGAGATTCCGGAGACACGTTTCGGCGTGTTCAGAATGTAAAATGTGTACTGCTTTCGATCATCGTACACATCATGCGAACCAATATCGAGATTGACGACCAGTTGATGGCCGAAGTCATGGCCGGCGGTGCCTTCAAAACCAAGAAAGAGGCGGTCGAGGCGGGGCTTCGGCTGCTCAAGCGGCAGGCGGCGATGCGCGAGCTCTTGCAGATGCGGGGCAAGGTGCGCTGGGGCTGGGGCGACGAGGAGCGGCTCGACGGCAAGCCCAATTGGAGCGTGGTGGAGCCGGAGCCCGCAGAGCCGGCCCTGCAGGTGAGCGAGTCCTCGCCAGCCTATGAGGTCAAGCGCGCCAGCGCGGCGACGCGCAAGTCCAAGCCTGCCGCCAAGGGGAAGACCCGTGCTCGTCGTTGACAGCAGCGTCTGGATCGATCATTTCAACGACATGCACAACGCCGCCTGCGCCGCTTTGCGGCAGGCGCTGGCGGCAGGAGATGCCGAGTTGTGCGTGCCTGATCTGGTCTTGTTCGAGGTGATGCGCGGCATTCGTTTCGAGAGCGAGCGGCGGCGCGTCTCGAGAACCTTCGGCGAGCTCACGACCATCGAGCTTGGCGGGCACGAAAACGTCATGCAAGCCGCGGACCACTACCGGCAATTGCGTCGTCTGGGCCGCACCGTGCGCAGCAGCATCGACATGCTGCTCGCCAGCTGGTGCTTGACCCATGACCATGTGCTCCTGCAGCGCGACCGCGACTTCCTTCCCTATGCCGAGCACCTGGGCCTGCGCCTGTGGCCGCTCGCGCATTGATGCCTGAAAGACTCTCGATGACGCAACACCTGCAAGTCACGTGCAAAGGCCATCAGGCTCGTGTGACCCTGAACCGCCCCGAAGTCCGCAACGCCTTCAACGCCGAGCTGATCCAGGAGCTGACGGCCACCTTCGCCACACTCGGCCAGGACGCCAGCCTGCGCGCCATCGTCCTCGCCGCCGAAGGCAAGGCCTTCTGCGCCGGCGCCGACCTCAACTGGATGAAGGCCATGGCCGGCTACTGCTGGGACGAGAACCATGCCGACGCCGGCCGGCTCGCGCAGATGCTCTGGACGATCTACCGCTGCCCCGTGCCGGTGATCGCCCGCGTGCACGGCGACGCCTACGCCGGCGGTGTCGGGCTGGTCTCGGTTTGCGACATCGTCGTCGCCAGTGACAACGCAGCCTTCTGCCTGTCGGAGGCCAAGCTGGGCCTGCTGCCGGCCACGATCGCGCCTTATGTTGTGCGCGCGCTCGGCGAGCAGGCTTCGCGCCGCTACTTCACGACGGCGGAGCGCTTCACGGCCGCCGAGGCGCATCGGCACGGCCTCGTCCATGAACTCGTTGCGCCGGATGCGCTCGACGCCAAGGTCGACGAGCTGCTCGCGGCCCTGGTCGCCAACGGCCCGATGGCCGTGCGCGCCTGCAAGCGGCTCGTGCAGGACGTGGCGCATGCCGCCATCACGCCCGAGCTGCGCGACGACACCGCGCGCCGCATCGCCGACATTCGCGCCAGCGACGAGGGCCGCGCCGGCGTGCGCAGCTTCCTCGACAAGACACCCGCGCCCTGGCTGGACGCTGGCAGCTGAAGCTCATGCAAGCGCAGTCCCTGCCCGCCATCGCCGACCTCGGCCTGCCGCACCTGCTGGCGCTGGCTGCCGCGCTCGGCTGGGCCAGCGGCATGCGGCTTTATGCGACGGTGTTCCTCGTCGGCCTGGCCGGGCGCCTGGGCTGGCTGCCGCTGCCGGCGGGCCTCATGGTGCTCGAACACGGGCCGGTCCTGGCCGTAGCCGGTGTGCTGATGCTGATCGAGTTCCTCGCCGACAAGATCCCCGGCGTCGATTCGCTCTGGGACCTGATCAACACCGTGATCCGCGTGCCGGCGGGCGCCGCGCTGGCCGCGGCGGCGCTCGGCGCCGACTCCGACACCTGGGCCGTTGTCGCCGCGCTGTTCGGCGCCGCGCTGGCGGCCACGGCCCACGCCGCCAAGGCCGGCACGCGCGCCGCGGCCAACACTTCGCCCGAGCCCTTCTCCAACGTGCTGCTTTCGCTGGCGGGCGACGCCTTCGTGCCCGTGCTGCTGTGGCTGGCGTGGGCGCATCCGCTGGTCGGCGGCATCGTGATCGTGCTGGCCATGGCGCTGGCGCTCGTGCTGATCCGACTCACCTTCCGATTCCTCGCCGGCCTGCTGCGCAAGCTGCGGCCGCAGACGACATGACCGAACTCTCCCGCCGCAGCCTCGCTGCCGTCTGGCACCCTTGCACGCAGATGGCGCGTGCCGGGCAGCTGCCGCCGCTCGCCATCGCGCGCGGCGAAGGCGCCTGGCTCCATGACGTCGAAGGACGCCGTTACTTCGACGCCAACAGCTCCTGGTGGGTCAACCTGCTGGGCCATTCCGACGCGCCGCTGCTGGACGCCATCAAGCAACAGCTCGATACGCTGCCGCACGTCATGCTGGCCGGCTGCACGCACGAGCCGGCCGTGCGCCTGGCCGAGCGCCTCTCGGCGCGCACCGGCGGCCAGCTCGGCCACTGCTTCTTCGGCAGCGATGGCGCGAGCGCCGTCGAGATCGCGCTGAAGATGAGCTTCCACAGCTGGCGCAACCGCGGCCAGGACGCGCGGCGCGAGTTCGCCTGCCTGAAGAACGGCTATCACGGCGAGACCATCGGCGCGCTGGCCGTGACCGATGTGCAAATCTTCCGCGACGCCTACGACCCGCTGCTGATGCGCGCTCACATCGTCGACGCGCCCGATGCGCGTCTGGGCAACGAGGCCGAAGCGCTGGCCGCCATGCGCGCGCTGCTCGAATCGCGCGGCGAGCGCATCGCCGCCGTCATCGCCGAGCCGCTGGTGCAGGGCGCCGCGGGCATGGTGATGTACGCGCCGAGCTATCTCAAGGGCCTGCGCGAGCTGACGCGCGAGTTCGGCGTCCACCTCATCGTCGACGAGATCGCAATGGGCTGTGGCCGCACGGGCACCTTCTTCGCCTATGAGCAGGCGAATGCGGCAGAGTGGCCCGATTTCGTGCTGCTCTCCAAGGGCATCACCGGCGGCACGATGCCGCTGTCCATCGTGCTGACGACCGACGCCGTATTCGACGCCTTCTGGAGCGAAGACGTCACGCGCGGCTTCCTGCATTCGCACAGCTACACCGGCAATCCGCTGGCCTGCGCCGCCGCCAACGCCGTGCTCGACCGTTTCGACGCCGGCCTGCTGGCGCGCGTGGGTGAGCAGGCGGCGCTGCTGGATAAGGCTTTCGCCCCGCTGGCACGGGATAATCGCGTCCGACACCTCCGCCAGCGTGGCCTGGTGCTGGCGTTCGACGTGGTGGAGCCCGGCGAGCGCTTCAGCGAACGGTTCCACCTCGCGGCACGTCGGCACGAACTGCTGATCCGCCCCATCGGCGGCACCGTCTACCTGATGCCGCCGTACCTGATCGACCCGAGCACGGCGCAATGGCTTGCCGACGCCGTGACCGCCACTCTCAACGAAGTTGTTCCCCATGTTGATTGAGCACCTCCAACAAAAACTCGCCGCCATCGAGGCGCAAAGCCTGACGCGCTTCCTGCGCGCGGCCGAGACGCCCACGGCGCCGCGCCAGACCGTGCGCGGTCGCGACGGCGTCGCACGCGAGCTGCTGCTCTTCTGCTCCAACGACTATCTCGGCCTGGCCGCCGAGCCGGCGCTGCGCGACGCGCTGATCGAAGGCGCGCAGCGCTACGGCGCGGGCTCCGGTGCCTCGCACCTGATCAGCGGCCACAGTGCGGCGCATGAGGCGCTGGACGCGCGCCTCGCGGCCATGTTCGCCGCCCACATCCCCAAGGCGCGCTGCCTGAGCTTCTCGACCGGCTACATGGCCAACCTCGCCGTCGTCACGGCCCTGGGCGATGGCGAGGCCGAGATCTTTTCCGACGCGCTCAACCACGCCTCGCTGATCGACGGCTGCCGTCTTGCTCGCGCTGAAGTCAAGCGTTATGCCCACGGCGACGTCGCCGAACTGCGCGCGCTGCTCGCCGCGAGCACGGCCAAGGTCAAGCTGATCGTCAGCGACGCCGTCTTCAGCATGGACGGCGACATCGCGCCCGTGCCCGCGCTGCTGGCGCTGGCCGAGGAGTTCGACGCCTGGCTCATCGTCGACGACGCCCACGGCTTCGGCGTGCTGGGCGAGTCCGGCCACGGCGCGCTGGAACACTTCGGCCTGAACAGCGAACGGCTGATCCTCGTCGGCACGCTGGGCAAGTCGGCCGGCCTCGCGGGCGCCTTCGTCGTCGCTCACGAAACGATTACCGAATACCTGCTGCAGGCCGCGCGCCCCTACATCTTCACGACCGCCGCGCTGCCGGCCGTGGCGCACGCGCTGGTCAAGGCCTTCGACCTGATCGAAGGCGAAACCGGTCGCGCCCGCCGCGCTGCATTGATCGACCTGCAGGCGCGCCTGCGCCGCGGCATCGAGGCCATGCTGTCGCGCCGTCCGCACTGGCGCCTGGCCGCGTCCGACACACCGATCCAGCCGCTCATCGTCGGCGGCAATGCCGAGGTCATGAAGCTCGCCGCAGCGCTCGAAGCGCGCGGCCTGCGCGTGCCCGGCATTCGCCCGCCCACGGTGCCCAAGGGCGAGGCGCGCCTGCGCATCACGCTGTGTGCCACGCACACGGCGGCCGATGTCGACGCGCTGCTCGCCGCGCTGGAGGCCGTCGCATGAACGGCTTCTTCATCACCGGCACCGACACCGAGATCGGCAAGACGACCACGACGGCCGGCCTCGTCCACCTGTTCCAGTCGCGAGGCCGCCGCGTCACGCCGATCAAGTCGCTGGCCGCGGGCACCGAGGCCGACGGCATCAACGAAGACGTCGCACGCCTGCACGCCGCGCAGACGCTGGGCCTGGCGCCCGCGCAGATCTGCCCGCTCCTGCTGCGCGAGCCCTGCGCGCCGCACATCGCCGCCAAGCTCGAAGGTCGCCGCATCGATGCCGACGAGCTGCTCGCCGCCATCCGCGCGACGGCGGCGCTCGGCGACCTGGCGCTGGTCGAAGGCGTCGGCGGCTTCCGCGTGCCGCTCGTGCCGGGCTTCGATACCGCCGACCTCGCCGCGCAGCTGCAGCTGCCGGTCGTGCTCGTCGTCGGCCTGCGCCTGGGCTGCATCAACCATGCGTTGCTGACCGCCGAAGCCATCCGCGCGCGCGGCCTGACGCTCGCCGCCTGGGTCGCCAACACCGCCGACCCGCATCAACCCCATGTGGCCGACAATCTGGCCGCATTGGCCGAAGGCCTCGCGGCGCCCTGCTGGGGCCATGTGCCGCGTCTCCCCGATCCCTCTCCTGCGGCCGTGGCCGCGCATCTGAAGATTCCGCAATGAACCAGATCCAGACCCTCACCCCCACGAACGACGCCGACCGCCGCCTGGCCAAGCCGCTGACCGTCGACGAAGTCGCCGCGCTGTTCGAGCTGCCCTTCAACGACCTGCTGTTCCGCGCGCAGCAAGTGCATCGCGAGCATTTCGACGCCAACGCCGTGCAGCTCTCCACGCTGCTGTCCATCAAGACCGGTGGCTGCGAAGAGGACTGCAAGTACTGCCCGCAGTCGGCTCACTTCGACACCGGCCTCAAGGCCGAGAAGCTGCTGCCGCTCGAGGAAGTCATGGAAGCCGCCAAGGCCGCCAAGGCCAACGGCGCGACGCGCTTCTGCATGGGCGCGGCCTGGCGCTCGCCCAAGGAGCGCCACCTCGAGCAGATCGGCGAGATGATCTCCGGCGTCAAGGCCCTGGGCCTGGAAACCTGCCTGACCGCCGGCATGCTGGGCGAAGGCCAGGCCGAGCAACTGAAGGACGCGGGCCTCGACTACTACAACCACAACCTCGACACCGCGCCCGAGTTCTACGGCCAGATCATCACGACGCGCACGTATCAAGACCGCCTCGACACGCTCGAGCGCGTGCGCCAGCAAGGCCTCAAGGTCTGCTCCGGCGGCATCGTCGGCATGGGCGAGACGCGCCGCCAGCGTGCCGGCCTGATCGTGCAGCTCGCGAACCTCGACCCGTATCCGGAATCGGTGCCCATCAACAACCTCGTGCAGGTCGAAGGCACGCCGCTGGCCGGCACCAAGGCGCTCGACCCGTTCGAATTCATCCGCACCATCGCCGTGGCCCGCATCTGCATGCCGCGCGCCATGGTCCGCCTCTCGGCCGGCCGCGAGGAAATGCCCGAGACCATGCAGGCCCTGTGCTTCATGGCCGGCGCCAACAGCATGTTCTACGGCGACAAGCTGCTGACGACGAGCAACCCGCAAGCGGTCAAGGACCGCGCGCTGCTCGACCGCCTGGGCATGCACTGCGCCTCGGAAGCCGAGCTCGGCGCCGAGGAAGCGGGCGAGGGCTGCGGCCACTGCCACTGAACACGCAAGCGAGACCGCTGAAGGCGGCGAGGAGACAAAGTTGTTCAAGAAGATCCTGATTGCGAACCGCGGCGAGATCGCCTGCCGCGTCGCCGCGACCGCGCGCCGCATGGGCATCAAGTCCGTCGCCGTCTACTCGGACGCCGACGCCCAGGCCAGGCACGTGCAGGCCTGCGACGAGGCCGTGCACATCGGCGGCGCCGCGCCCAAGGACTCCTACCTGCAATGGCAGCGCATCCTCGCAGCGGCCAAGGCCACGGGTGCCGAGGCCGTGCACCCGGGCTACGGCTTCCTCAGCGAGAACGAGGACTTCGCCCAGGCCTGTGCGGATGCCGGCCTTGTGTTCATTGGCCCGCCGCCGAGCGCGATCAAGGCGATGGGCCTGAAGGCCGAGTCCAAGCGCCTGATGGAGGCGGCCAAGGTGCCGCTGGTGCCGGGCTATCACGGCGCCGACCAGGACCCGGCCTTGCTCGCCGCCGAGGCCGAGCGCATCGGCTTCCCCGTGCTGATCAAGGCCAGCGCCGGCGGTGGCGGCAAGGGCATGCGCGCCGTTCATTCGGCGGCCGAATTCGACGCCGCGCTCGCCTCGTGCAAGCGCGAGGCCATCAACAGCTTCGGTGACGACGTCGTGCTGATCGAGCGTTATGTCCAGAAGCCGCGCCACATCGAGATCCAGGTCTTCGGCGATGCGCACGGCGATTGCGTCTATCTCTTCGAGCGCGACTGCTCGGTGCAGCGCCGCCACCAGAAGGTGCTCGAAGAAGCGCCTGCGCCGGGCATGACGGCCGAGCGCCGCGCCCGGATGGGCGAGGCGGCGGTGGCCGCGGCCAAGGCCGTGGGCTACCAGGGTGCGGGCACGGTCGAGTTCATCTGCGAGCAGGACGGCCGCTTCTACTTCATGGAGATGAACACGCGACTGCAGGTCGAGCATCCGGTGACGGAGGCGATCACGGGCCTGGACCTCGTCGAGTGGCAGCTGCGCGTGGCCGCCGGCCAGCCGCTGCCGCTCGGCCAGTCGGAGCTGCGCATGCACGGCCACGCGATCGAGGCGCGCATCTGCGCCGAAAACCCCGAGGGCGGCTTCCTGCCGGCCACCGGCACGCTGCATGTGGCGCGCTGGCCGGCGCACGTCGCGTTCGAGCGCGGCACGGTGCGTGTCGATGCCGGCGTGGGCGAGGGCGACGCGATCTCGCCGTTCTACGACTCGATGATCGCCAAGCTCATCGTCTGGGGCGAGGACCGCGCGCAGGCGCTGGCGCGCCTCGACGCGGCGCTGCGCGACACGCACATCGTCGGCCTGCACACCAACGTCGCCTTCCTGCGCCGTTGTGCGGCCACGCATTCTTTTGCGAGTGCCGATCTCGACACCGCGCTGATCGAGCGTGAGAAGGCGACGCTGTTCGGTCAGCCGGGCCTTGCGCTCGAGGTGGCCGCGGCCGCCGTGGTCGCGCATGCGCTGGCCGAAGAGGCCATGAGCGAGGGCGACGACCCCTGGAGCCGCCGCGACGGCTGGCGCCTCTTCGGCGCCGCGCGGCGTCGCTTCGAGCTCGACGTCGACGGCACGCACCACCGCGTGCTGCTCGCGCGCCATCACGCCGGCGGCATGAGCCTCACCGTCGGCGAGCGCGAGATCGCCTTGGCCGTCGAGTCCGACGCCAGCGAGCGCCACACCCTGCATCTCGACGGCGCGGCTACGCGCGTGGCCACCTACAAGGTCGGCGAGCAGGTGGCGGTGTTCGGCCCGCAGGGCTCGGCAACGGTCACCGAAATCGACCCGATCCGCCACGCTGGCGAAGGCGTGGCCGAGGCCGGCCGCCTGACCGCGCCCATGCCGGGCAAGATGGTCGCCTTCCTGGCCAAGGCCGGCGATGCGGTCGCCAAGGGCCAGCCGCTGGCCGTCATGGAGGCCATGAAGATGGAGCACACCATCCACGCGCCGCGCGACGGCGTCGTGGCCGAGCTGCTGTTCGCCGTGGGCGACCAGATCGGCGATGGGGCTGAGCTGCTGCGCCTGGAGTGAAGGTCATGGGACTGCCGAATCAAGTCACCCTCGTCGACGTCGGCCCGCGCGACGGCCTGCAGAACGAGAAGCAGCCGATCGCCACCGCCGACAAGATCGAGCTGATCGCGCGCCTCGCCGCCGCCGGCGTACGCGAGATCGAGGCGGCGAGCTTCGTCAGCCCCAAGTGGGTGCCGCAGATGGCCGATGGCATCGAGGTCATGGCCGGCATCGCGCGGCCGGCCGGCGTGCGCTGGCATGTGCTCGTGCCCAACCTCAAGGGGCTGGAATCGGCACTCCCCACCAAGCCCGATGAAATCGTGGTGTTCGCGGCGGCCAGCGAGGCCTTCAGCCAGAAGAACATCAATTGCTCGATTGCCGAGAGCATCGAGCGCTTCGCGCCCGTCGTGGCGCAGGCGCGCGCCGCCGGCATCGCAGTGCGCGGCGCGCTCTCGTGCGCGGTGGGCTGCCCCTATCAAGGCGAGGTCACGCCGGACGAGGTCGAGCGCGTGGTCCGGCTGATGAAGGACATCGGCGTGCAGCACATGGGCATCGCCGACACCATCGGCGTCGGTACGCCGCGCAAGGTGCAGGCGGTGATGGAGCGTGCGCTCAAGCACTACGCGCTGGCCGACATCAGCGGCCATTTCCACGACACCTACGGCCAGGCGCTGGCCAATATCTATGCCTGCCTCGAAATGGGCATCGCGCGCTTCGACGCCAGCGTCTCCGGGCTGGGCGGCTGCCCCTACGCCAAGGGCGCGACGGGCAATGTCGCGACCGAGGACGTGGTCTTCATGCTGAACGGCCTGGGGATCGAGACCGGCATCGCCCTCGACAAGCTCGTCGACGCCGGCGCGTTCATCTCGGAGCGCCTCGGCCGCGCACCGGTGTCGCGCGTGGCGCGGGCCGTGCTGGCCAAGCGCCAGGGCTGAGCAGGGCTCAGGCGCTCGGGCGCGCCTGGCGCCTGAGCACCACGTGCGTGGCTTTCTCCGACGCGACGAACTCGGCGCATTCGTAGCCCAGCGCGCGCATGTCGAGCCCCGCGAGCAGCGATTCGCCACGGCCGAGCAGGACCGGCGAGATGGCGATGTGCAGCTCGTCGATCAGGCCTTCGCGCAGGTACTGCCGGATCGTCCCCGGCCCGCCGCCGATCCGCACGTCCTTGCCGGCCGCGGCCTCGCGCGCACGCGCCAGCGCCTCGCGAATGCCGCCGGTGACGAAGTGGAAGGTCGTGCCGCCGTCCATCTCGATCGAGGCGCGCGCATGGTGGGTCAGGACGAACACGGGAACGTGATATGGCGGGGTGTCGCCCCACCAGCCTTTCCAGCTGTCGTCCGGCCAATCGCCGCGAACGGGCCCGAACATGTTCCGGCCAAGAATCCAGGCGCCGACGTTCTGGAAGCTGCGTGCGGCGAAGTCATCGTCGATCCCGGTGCTGCCCTCGTCCTTGCCGAACAGGTGCTGCTGGAAGGTGCGGGTCGGGAACAGCCACTGGTGCAGCCCCATCCCGCCGACGCCGAGCGGCTGCTCGAGGCTCTGGTCGGGGCCGGCGCCGTAGCCGTCGAGCGAGACGGTGAAGGCTGCTACGCGAACTCGTGCCATGGATGGACTCCGTTGAGACCTGGGTTCGCGGAATTTACCCCTGCTCCAGGTGATCGATCGCCTTCTCCGCCTGCCCGCGCTCGAAGTCGCCGAGCTTGCGCGCGATCCGGCGATAGCGGGCGATCAGGTCCGGGTCGGCGGGCATGCGTTCGGCCACGGCGTGCAGCAGCGTGAGGGTCTCGAAGCTGCTGCCGATGCTTGAGGCGGCGCCGAGCACGGCGCCGTAGCCTTCGGTCTTGAGCTCGCCGCTCTGGACGAGAGCGATGAGCGCTTCGCGCCGTTCGAAATCGCTGCCGATGGCGGCGGCCGAGTTGGCATAGGCCTGGACCTGCGCGGCGTCGGCCTTGTCCATGCGCGGCACGATGGTAACGAGGGCCGTGCGGTGCTCGAAGTCGCTGTGCACGCCGCCGATCGCGGCCAGCGCGGCGTTGACCAGCGCCGGCGGTACCTGGCCGTGCGCGTCGTTCTTGAGCGCCTGCATCTGCGTCTCGATGACGGTGCGCGTTTCGAAGTCGGAGTGGATGTGCTCCACGGCGGCCTGCCATGCCGCCACGACGGCGGGCGCGGTCGAGAGCTGCGGCGCCAGGCTGGCGAGGGCCGTGCGGGTCTCGAAGTCCGAGCCGATGCCGGCCGCCGTCTGCAGCCAGGCGAGTTGCTGTGCGTCGGCCAGCGGCTGCCGCGTGAGCGCCTGCAGGCCGCTGCGGCGTTCGTAGTCGCTGCCCAAGCGACCGACCCGTGCGATGAGGCCGTCGAGGGTCTCGTCGCTCTGCGGGCCGCTCTTCATCAGCGCCTGGATCAAGGCGCTGCGGCCGGCGTCATTGGCGATGCGGTCGATGCGTGCGAGCACCGCCGGCACGCCGCCGTGGGCCAGCAGGTGTCGCACCTGCTCGTCGGCGCTGATGGTCGCCTGGACGAGCAGGTCGACGACGCCGGCGAACCAGGCATCGTCATCGGCGTTCATGGTGGCTGACGCGCCGTCGCGCTCGAAGCTGCGCTGCAGCGCCTGGCTCGGCCGCCCGGTGATGAGCAGGCGGCGCTTGTGATCATGGTGCGTGTCGCGGATCTCGAGCTTGCCGTCGACGCCGGTGAGCTGGTCTTCGGCGTCGCTGAACTGCAGCCGGCCGTCGATGTCGATGCGCAGCCGGCCGTCCCCGTCGCGCGTCTCGATGCGTGTGATCGAGCCGTTATGGAAGATCGAGTTCGAGATGCCGCCGAGGCCGCCCAGGCGCGTCATCAGGTCCGCGACGAGGTCGTCGGCACGCGCGTCGCTGCCTCGGATGGCGATGGCCGGCACGGCCACGGCGGCGGCCAATACGCAGGCGGCGATGATCCAGCGCGTCCTGCGCGCCGTGGGTTTCTCTTCGCTCATGGCATCTCCCTCCAGAAGACGGTGCAGGCGCTGCGCCAGCGGCGAGCGGCGACGGCTCATGGCCGTGACCAGGCGCGGCGCGGGTCGGCCCTGGCGCCGCTCGGCGGCGTGCAGCAGGCTTTCGGCCAGCGGCACGGGGCTGCCGGTGATGCGCGCGGCCCAGGCGTCGCAGGCCAGCTCGGCCAAGGTGTCGAGGCGCCGCAGCGCCACGCGATTGAGCGGCTGCAGCCAGGCCAGGCAGACGACGGCCTGCGCTGCGACGCGCCAGGCTGGATCACGGCGCAGCAGATGCGCCAGCTCGTGGGCCAGCACGGCTTCGCGCTGCGCCGGTTCGAGCCGCGCCGTCCAGCGTGGCAGGCAGATCGTGCCGCCGGGCGTCAGCAGCGGGCTGGCCCAGCGCGTGCCACTGCGCAGGCGCGGCGGGCGGATGGCGGCGCGCCGGCTCAAGCGCAGCATCGCGGCCTCGATTGCCGCGTCGTCGTTGCGCGGCAGACGCCGCACTGCGGCGGCGAGCCACAGCGCGCTGGCCGCGAGCATGGCCAGGCCTGCCAACGCGCCGGCCAGCCACAAGAGCGCGGCGGGCTGCGCAAGCGCGCGCCAGGGGAACTCGTCGATCTTGGGCGAGCCCATTGGGCGCGCAGTTGGCGCGACGGGGCTGGCTGGCGAAGCGGCCGGCGCGCGAGTCGACGCCGTGTGACTCGCAGCGGTCGGCACCGGCATCGCCTCTTCGACCTGCGGCGGCGTGGTGAGCAGTCCGATCAGCAGCGGCACGCTGGCCGTCAGCATCGGCCCGAACAAGGCCCAGCGCCATGCCAGCTCGGCATGCGCAAGGCGGCGCAGCAGCCCGCCGCGTTCGAGCGCCCAAACCAGCGCGAGCAAGGTCGTGCTGTGCACCGCGTAGGCGGCCAGCCAGTCGATCAGGGGCTCAGGCACGGCGGCCTCCCTTGTGCTTGGCGAGCAGGGCGCGCAGTTGCGTGAGTTCGCCGGCGTCGAGCGCGTCGTCCTGTTCGAGCAGGTGGCTCACGAGCGCGCTGGCGCGGCCTTCGAACAGCTGCGAGACCAGGCCCGAGACCATCGAGCGCTGCACCTGCTCCTCGCTGACGAGGGCGCGGTAGACGAGGCCGCGGCCTTCGCGCCGCGTGGCGAGCAGGCCGCGCTTCTCGAGGCGGCTCAGCAGCGTCGCGACCGTGGTGTGGGCGAGCGCGCGGTCTTCTCGAAGGCCTTCGGCCACCTCGGCGGTGCTGGCTTCGCCGTCCGCACCGCGCTGCCAGAGTTGTCGCATCACGGCGAGCTGGAGCTCGCTCAGGTGCACGTCGTCGTCGGCTTCCATTTGAACAAACTACAGTTGTAGTACGACAAATGTAGTTGAGCACCGGAGCCGGCGTCAAGCGGGCGCAGAATCGGCCAACTGCCTTGCTTCAACCCGACGCCATGTGCCGCAACATCAAGACGCTCTTCAACTTCGAGCCGCCCGCGACGGAGCTCGAGATCCGCGACGCCGCGCTGCAGTTCGTGCGCAAGCTGAGCGGCTTCAACGTGCCTTCCCAGGCCAACGAAGCGGCGTTCGAGCGCGCCGTCGAGGACGTGGCCGCAGCGGCGCGCGTACTCGTGCGCGGCCTCGTCACGACGGCCGCGCCGCGGGATCGCGAGACCGAGGCGGCCAAGGCGCGCGAGCGTTCGATCGCGCGCTTCGGGCCGCGGTGAGCCGGGCTCAGAGCGTGCGGCCCAGGAACTCCAGCGTGCGCTCCCAGGCCAGCTTGGAGCACTCGGCGTTGTAGACCTCGGGGCGGCTGTTGTTGAAGAAGGCGTGCGAGGCCGTGTAGCGGTGGAGCTCGGCCGGGCGCGTGAGGCCGGCCTCGAAGGCGTCGACGACGGCGGGCGACCACCAGCCGTCGTCCGAGGCGAAGTGGCCTTGCAGCGGGATGGCGAGCTTGGCGGGGTCGGCCAGTTCCTTGGGCGGCAGGCCGTAGAAGCTCACGGCCGCGTCGAGGCCCGGCAGGCGCACCGCGGCGGCGACAGCCAACGCGCCGCCCATGCAGAAGCCGACGACGCCGACCTTGCCGGCGCCCTCGGCCTTGAGCTTGCTGAGCGCGCCGGCGAGGTCCTGGTCGCAGGCGTCGACGAAGTCCAGGCCTTTCATCAGGTGCTCGGCCTCGTTGGCGTCGGCGGCGATGCGGCCGCGGTAGAGGTCGGGCGCCAGCGCGTTGTAGCCGGCCGCGGCAAAGCGTTCGCAAAGGTCGAGGATGTGCGGCTTGAGGCCCCACCATTCCTGGATCACGATGACGGCGGGCTTGCCCGCGCCGGCGATGGCGGCAAAGCCCTGGCTGGTCTGCCCGTCGGGGCGCTTGAATTCAATCATCTTTCCCATGAGATTTCTCCTGGAGCTTGAGGAGCAGGACCGCGGTCACGAAGGTCGCGCAGGCGGCCACCGGGACGAGCGTGTCGGCGAGGCGCGGCGGCACGACGAGGATGAAGCCCTGGCCCTTGATCAGCGCCGCGAAGCTCGAGACGGCGAAGGGCGTGAAGTAGGTGCGGAAGTTCTGCCAGCGCGCCGGCCAGCCCGGCACCGGCGGCGCGCCGAAGCTCAGACGCAGGGCCAGTCCGATGATGACGGCCAGCCCGGCCGAGTTGCACCACAGGCGCAGCGTCGGGTCGAAGTAGCGCCAGACGATGCAGGCCCACCAGATCAGGTAGCACCACAGCACGATGCGGCCCGCCGGCAGCCGAGCGAAGTAGCGCTTCAGCAAGCGCGCCTCACTTCAGCAGCGGCGCGACCACGTGGCCGGCCAGACGCGCGGCCTGCGGCAGGTCGGCGCCGAGCAGCGGCCGCAGCCAGTGCACGAAGGCCGGGCTGACGTCGCTGCGCGAGGGGTCGAGGAAGGCCGCGTCCATCACGCGCGTGCGGCCGGCCACGGTCTCCAGCGGCAGCAGCTTGAAGTCGACGGCGTAGCCGCCGGCCGCGCTGATGCGCTGGATCGCAACCGTGCCGTCGCGGCCCGCATGGCGCGCGAACTGCACGGCAGCCTCGCCGGCCTCGCGCGCCTCGCGCTGGTCCACGGCCGAGACGCAGCCGAGGAAGCTTCGCTGCAGATAGCCGAAGGTGTCGCCGCGCACGCGCTTGATCTTCAGGCGCGTCTTGATGAGGTCGCAGAGATCGTCGGCCAGCGCGCCCGAACCCGAGAGCTGCACATTGCCGTGCGCGTCGCGCTCGACCGTCTTGGCGAGCTGCACGGCGATCGGCTCGCCGGAGGCGTCGTGGATGCCTTCGGACACCGCGACGACGCAGCGGCCCAGCCGCGCATGAACCTCCTGGACTTCGGCGAGGAAGCGCTCGGTGTCGAAGACGCGCTCGGGCAGGTAGATCAGGTGCGGGCCGTCGTCGGCGCGCGTGCGGCAGCCGGCCGCGGCGGCCGTGAGGAAGCCGGCATGGCGGCCCATCACCACGCCGACGTAGACGCCGGGCAGCGCGCGGTTGTCGAGGTCGGCGCCGGCAAAGGCCTGGGCGACGAAACGCGCGGCCGAGGCGAAGCCGGGCGTGTGGTCGTTCTCCATCAGGTCGTTGTCGATGGTCTTGGGAATGTGGATGCAGCGCAGCGGATAGCCGGCGCGCGCGGCTTCCTCGGCGACGATGCGCACGGTGTCGGAGGAGTCGTTGCCGCCGATGTAGAAGAAGCTGCCGATCTCATGGGCGCGCAGCACCGCGAAGATGCGGGCGCAGTAGTCGCCGTCGGGCTTGTCGCGCGTCGAGCCCAGCGCCGCGGCGGGCGTGGCGGCCACGGCTTCGAGCGTGGCCTGCGTCTCGCGCGAGAGCTCGACGAAGTCCTCGTTCACGATGCCGCGCACGCCGTGGCGCGCGCCGTAGACGGGGCGGTCCGGCCAGCAGCGGCGCACTTCCTGCACGACGCCGACGAGGCTCTGGTTGATGACCGCGGTGGGGCCGCCGCCCTGGGCGACGAGGATCTTGCTGGGACGTTCGCTCATGAACCGCTCCTCCTCGGGAAAGTACGCAAGGCTTTGAAGCCGTGAATCTGCACATTGGCAAGGGCGTCGGCCCGGGCTTCGTTAGCATGCCGGGCAACTGACGTCCAAGGAGTAAGGTTCCATGAAGAAACCCGTTGCCGCCGTTTTGCTCGTCGCACTGGCCGCTGGCGCCTGGTGGGCTGCCGCAGCGTACACCAGCCGCGAGGTTCCCAAGCGCTTCCAGGCCGAGCTCGATCTGCTGCAAAAGCGCTTCCCCGGCATGTACCTGACCGACGTGAAGCAGACCTCGGGCCTGACCTCGGGCACCTACAGCGCGCGCGTGCACCTGGGCTGCCAGCCGGGCACGCCGGCGTATCGGCCCGACGCCGACATCTCCTTCGGCGTCGAACAGGACCTGCAGTACGGGCCGTTCCCCGGCTTCAAGTCCTTTGGCGCCGCGCGCATCAATACGCACCTCGTGCTGCCCGACAACCTGCCGGCGCCGATGGGCAAGCTGGTCGACATTGCCCGCACGCTCGAGATCCGCGGCGACTACGGCTACGGCGGCGGCTCGCAAGGCCTGGTGCGGCTGCCTTCGGGCGAGTTGGCTGTCGACAGCCCGGCCGGCCCCGTCAAGATCAGCTGGGCCGAGGCACGCATGGACACCTCGGCAACAGCCGACCTCGCCAACGCCGACGTTCATTTCGCCTGGCCCGAGCTCAAGGCCGACGGCACGAGCGGCCACGTGCTGCTGCGGAACATGAGCTTCGCGCAGACGACCACGGGCGCCGGCCTGATCTGGCTGCGCCCGGGGCATGGCGAAGCGGCGCTGGAGCACATGGAGGCGGGTGGCCCGAACATGCAGTTCAGCCTGGACAAGTTCCAGGTCAAGGCCGACACGCAGCGCGGTGATTTCGTCGACGGCACGGTCGGCTACACCATCGGCGCCATCGACGTCCAGGCGGGGCGCCCCTTCAAGCTCAAGGACTTCGCGCTGCAGATGTCGGCCAAGCACTGGCAGGCCGCCGCGACCGACAAGCTGATGGAGCAGTTCTCGCAGCTGGGACAAATGCAGTGCATGGTCAAGCCCGATCCCACGACCGACGTGCGCGCCGCCATGGTCGCGCAGTACAAGCCCCTGCTCGCGACGCTGCAGGTGCTGCTGGCGCAGGACCCGGCGGTCTCGATCGAGCAGTTGGGCTTCGAGCTCGAAGGCCAGCGCGGCGAGGCCTCGGCCGGGCTCGCGTTCAAGGGCTTCAAGGCGCCGGCCGCGAGCGACGACCCGGGCGCCGTGCCTGCGGCACTGATGCAGGCCGGCACGGCCCAGGGCAAGGTCAGCCTGCCGATGGCCTGGCTGGCGCTGGCGGGCGGTCCCGAGCGCGCCGAGCAACTGGCGCAGGGCCTGACGGCCCAGGGCTTCTTTGTCCGCGACGGCGACAAGCTCAAGGCCGAGTTCGCGCTCGGCCAGGGCAAGGCCACGCTCAACGGCAATCCGGTGCCGCTGCCTGGCATGGCGGCCGGCGCCGAAGAAGCGCCGGCGGCCCAGCCGCCCGCAGCCAGCGGCGCGCAGTGATGCTCGGCCTGGGGGCTTTGTTGTGATCGGCTCGGCTGCGGCGTAGGCTCAGCCCTCGATCAGGCAGTCAGGAGACCCCCATGAGCGAAACCACCGCCGCCCCCGACCTCGACTACGAACGCGAAGCCCAGCGCGAACGGCTGGCCCGCGATCTGCAGGCCATCGTCGCCGAAGCGGAGGCACTGCTCAAGGCCACCGCCGGTGCCACCGGCGCGGGCTCCAGCGAGCTGCGCAGCAAGGTGCAGGCGAGCCTGGATCGCGCGCAGCAGCATCTGTCCGAACTGCGCGGCGCCGCCATCGAGCGCGCCCGGGCGGCCGGCCGGGCGACCGATCAATACGTGCACGACAAACCCTGGCAGGCGATCGGCGCGGCGGCCGTCGTCGGCCTGCTCGTCGGCTTGCTGATCGCGCGGCGCTAAGAGCCGCTCAGGCTGGCGCCGCGCTCACGCCGCGGCGTTCTGCTGCGCCAGCCAGGCCTCGAAGGGCTCGACGGCCATCGGCCGGCCGAAGAGCCAGCCCTGGCCTTCGTGGCAGCCCAGCGCCAGCAGGTGCTCGCGCTGGGTTTCGGTCTCGATGCCCTCGGCGATCACGGTCAGGCCGAGCGCCCGGCCGAGGTCGACGACCATCTTCGCGATCGTCGCGCCAGTCGCCGAGGCCTCGACCTCATGCACGAAGGCACGGTCGATCTTGAGCCGCTCGACCTGGAGCTGGCGCAGCTGGCTCAGCGACGAGAAGCCGGTGCCGAAGTCGTCGATCGCGACCGACACGCCGCACTGGCGGATCTCGGCGAGCACGCGGTGGATCAGCTCGGTGTCCTCCATCGCCATGGACTCGGTGATTTCAAGCTCCAGGCTGCGCGCATCGACGGCCGTTTCTGCCAGCACGCGGCGCAGCGACGGAATGAAGTCTGGATCGCGGAACTGCGCCAGCGAGACGTTCACGCACATCCGGAAATCCGCATGCCCGAGGTCGGCCAGGCGCTTGAGCTGCAGGCAGGCCGTGCGCAACACGAATTCGCCGATAGGCACGATCAGGCCGGACTGCTCGGCCAGCGGGATGAACTGGTCCGGCGGCACGAAGCTGCCGTCTTCCTTGCGCCAGCGCAACAGTGCTTCGCAACCGATCGGGCGGCGCGTGGCCAGGTCGACCTGGGGCTGGTAGACCAGCGTCAGGTGCTCGTGCTCGAAGGCTTCGCGCAGGCCCTTGAGCAGCTTGAAGCGCTCGCGCGCGCCGGTGCCCATGGCGGCCGAGAAATACTGAGCCGCGCCGCGATGCGACTGCTTGGCGCGCTTGAGCGCGATCTGGGCATCGAGCAGCAGCTCGGAGCCGTAGGCGCTGGACTCGCCGAGCCGCACGAGGCCTGCCGTGGCCGAGAGCTTGAGGCGCTCGCCGCCGACCTCGAAGGGCTCGACAAAGCAGCCGGCGATGGTCAAGTCGTTGACGCTGCCCTGCGGGCCGATCAGGCCGAACACGTCGGCGCCGACGCGCGCCATCGCCGAGCTCGTGCCGAGCGCGCGGCTCAGGCGCTGGGACACGGCCTGCAGCACCTCGTCGGCGAAGCGGTGACCGAAGGCGTCGTTGATGTCGGCGAAGTCGTCCATGTCGACCAGCGCCAGCGTGATGCCGACCGGGTCGCGCAGGTTCTGGTCCAGCAACTCGACGAAGCGCGCGCGGTTCGGCAACTGCAGCAGCGGATCGTTGAAGGCCTGGTCGACGAGGCGGTCGTAGAGCGCGACGTTCTCGAAGCCCACGCCGACGCTGGTGGCGAAGGCGCGCAGCAGTTGCTCGTCGATGTCGCGTATCGGCGCACCGGTTTCGAGCAGCGCGACGATGCCGCGGCCGTCGGACAGGCCGAAGAAGAGGCAGGCGCCGCTTTCGTCGAACAGGCTGTCGCGGTCCTTGAGGCAGTGCTGGATGCGGGCGCGCTGCGCCTCGCGCGGCAGCGCGTCGAGCGACTGGTTGAGCAAGCTCGCGTACTGGCCCACGGCCGCGGCGACGCGCGCTTCGCGCTCGGCCCCGACTTCGGCGCAGACGATGCCCTCCGGCAGGATGCCGAGCAGGGCGCAGGCCTGCGTCAGCACGCCCTCGGCGTAGACCTTGAGGCTGCGCACCTTGGCCAGGCCGGCGCCGGCGTCGACGATCATCTCCAGGCCGCGGCGGCCGGCCTCGAGCTCGCAGATCTGGCGGTACGAGCGCACGGCCGAGGTCAGCAGCGTGAACATGCGCGTGCGTGTCAGCTCGGACTTCGTCTTGTAGTCGTTGATGTCGTAGGCCTGGACGGTCTCGATCTCGGGCGCGTAGCCGGGCTGGCCGGTCCGCAGCACGATGCGCAGCGCGCGCTCCGCGAGTTCCTCGCGGATATGGCGGACGAGTTGCAGGCCCGCGTCTTCCGACTCCATGACCACGTCGAGCAGCGCCACCGCCAGGCGCTTTTCGGCGGCCAGCTTCTCGCGTGCCTCGCGGGCCGAATAGGCATGCAGGAATTCGAGCGGCAGGCCTTCGATGCGCAGGCCCTGCATCGCCAGTTCGGTGGCGCGGTGGACGTCCTCGTCATCGTCGACGACGAGGATGCGCCAGGGCAACTGCTCGCCTTCCGACGCGGCATCGGCGTGTTCGTGTTCGGGGCCGTCGAGGAATTCGAGGAGGTCGTCGTTTTCCGCGCTGATGATTTCTGCCATGGCGTCCGGTTGGTGCGGAGCTTAAGAGAATGGTCAAACGGCGCGCAAGCGTATACCTTTGCGGGGCGCTACGCATCGCATGCCGGGGGAACTATGGCACGCTTGCCACAGCCTTGCTCGTTCTTATAGTCGAATACCGTGAGTGCAGATACGGCCCGCGCTTGGCGGCCGCGGCAAAACGGGAGTTGCATGACAAACGACGCATCCGAGCGTGTGGCAAAAGCCGCAGCTAACGCCGAGATTACAGGCACTGCGGCCGAGCCAGGAGGCCGGCGCGGGCGCCTGCGCGGCGTCGCCGCGCGCCTGGCCGAGCTGGCTCAGTTGCGCCTCGAGCTCTTCGCGATCGATGTCGAACTTGGCGCGGTCCAGCTGCTGGTCCTGGCCGTGCTGGTGATGGGGGCGCTGGGGCTGGCGCTCGTGGGCCTGACGCTGCTGGTCGTGGCGCTGTTGCTCGTGGCGCCCGAGAGCTGGCGCTGGGCGGTCGCCGCCGCCATCGGCCTGGGCTGCTGGGGCGGCTGCTGGTTCATGTTGCGACGCGCGCGGCAGCGGCTGCAAGGATGGCGGCCGTTTGCCGCCACCATGGCCGAGCTGCGCCGCGACCGGGAGCTGCTGTGATCTGGCGCCGCCATGAAGCCTTGTTGAAGCAGCGCCAGCTGGAGTTGCGCCTGCGCAGCATGGAGCTGCGAGTCGAGCTCGAAAAAGACTTCGGAGCGCTGCGCCGGCCGTGGCGCTGGGCCAGCGTCCTTGCCAGTCTGGCGGGCACCGCGGCCCTGGGGTGGTCGCTGCGGCGGCCCGGGTTGGCCAGCCGCGGACTGGTCGTCACGCAGCTTGTGCTGCGGCTGTTGCGCGGCGCGCGGCGCCTGTTCGGGCGGGACGCGCCGAAGTAGGCCGCTGGCTCAGCGCTTCTTGGACCCGGGCGCGGTCTTGAAGCCCGGCTTGGCACCGGGCTTGGCGCTGCCGGTCACGCGCGGCGGCAGGCCGGTGTGCTGGGTCAGCATCTGCCCGCGGCGCGGCGCGGACGGCGCTGCCGCCTTGCCGGCCGTGCTGCCGTGCGGGGCGGCCTTGCCCGCCTGCTTCGCAATCGAGGTGCGGCTGCCCGCGGCCGTCGAGTTCTTGCGCCGTCCGCTTTCGTAGCTGCCGTCGGTGCTCGGCTGGTAGGTCGGGATCAGGTGATGCTTGCCGTTGCCGATCAGGTCGGCGCGGCCCATGGCCTTGAGCGCTTCGCGCAGCACCGGCCAGTTGTTCGGGTCGTGGTAGCGCAGGAAGGCCTTGTGCAGGCGGCGCCGGCGCTCGCCGCGCACGATGTCCACGCGCTCGGCCTTGGCCTCGCTGCGGCTGATGCCCTTCAGCGGGTTGAGGTTGGTGTGGTACATCGCCGTGGCCGTGGCCATCGGGCTCGGGTAGAAGGTCTGCACCTGGTCGGCGCGGAAGCCGTTCTTCTTGAGCCAGACGGCGAGGTTCATCATGTCCTCGTCCGACGTGCCCGGATGCGCGGCGATGAAGTACGGGATCAGGAACTGCTTCTTGCCGGCCGCTGCGCTGGCTTCCTCGAACAGCTGCTTGAAGCGGTCGTAGGTGCCGATGCCGGGCTTCATCATCTTGGAGAGCGGCCCGGACTCGGTGTGCTCGGGCGCGATCTTGAGGTAGCCGCCGACGTGGTGCGTGACGAGCTCCTTGATGTACTCGGGGCTCTTGATGGCGAGGTCGTAGCGCAGGCCCGAGCCGATCAGGATCTTCTTGACGCCCGGCAGCGCGCGCGCGCGGCGGTACATCTTGATCAGCGAGCTGTGGTCGGTATTGAGGTTCGGGCAGATGCCCGGGTAGACGCAGCTCGGCTTGCGGCAGGCGGCCTCGATCTCGGGCGACTTGCAGCCGATGCGGTACATGTTGGCGGTGGGGCCGCCGAGGTCCGAGACCACGCCGGTGAAGCCCTTGACCTTGTCGCGCATCTCCTCGATCTCGCGGATGACGGAGTCCTCCGAGCGGCTCTGGATGATGCGGCCCTCGTGCTCGGTGATCGAGCAGAAGGTGCAGCCGCCGAAGCAGCCGCGCATGATGTTCACGCTGAAGCGGATCATTTCCCACGCGGGGATCTTGGTCGCGCCGTCGTGTCCGCCGGTCTCGTCGGCGTAGGCCGGATGCGGCGCGCGCGCGTAGGGCAGGTCGAAGACGTGGTCCATCTCGCCGGTCGACAGCGGGATCGGCGGCGGGTTGATCCAGAGGTCGCGGTCGCCGTGGGCCTGGACGAGCGCGCGGGCATTGCCCGGATTGGTCTCCAGGTGCAGCACGCGGTTGGCGTGGGCGTACAGCACGGCGTCGCTCTTGACGACTTCGTAGGCGGGCAGGCGCACGACGGTCCTGTCGCGCGGCGGCAGCGCGATGCGGCCGGTGCGGTGGATGGTGATCGGCTTGGCGCCGCCGTCGTCCTCGGTGGTCGCGCAGCTGTCCTGCTTGATCTCTTGATAGGGGCTGATCAGCTCGTCGATGCGGCCGGGGCGGTCGACCTCGGTCGAGTCGAGCTGGAACCACTCGCCCATGTCGTGCTCGTCGCGGCGCATGAAGGCGGTGCCGCGCACGTCGGTCAGGCTCGTGATGGGCTCGCGCCGCGCGAGGCGGTGCGCGACTTCGATGATGGCGCGCTCGGCATTGCCGTAGACGAGCAGGTCGGCCTTGGCGTCCACCAGGATGGAGCGGCGCACCTTGTCCTGCCAGTAGTCGTAGTGGGCGATGCGGCGCAGGCTCGCCTCGATGCCGCCGATGACCACGGGGACCTCGCTCCAGGCTTCCTTGCAGCGCTGCGTGTAGACGAGGGTCGCGCGGTCGGGCCGCTTGCCGCCTTCGCCGCCGGGCGTGTAGGCGTCGTCGCTGCGGATCTTCCGGTCGGCCGTGTAGCGGTTGATCATCGAATCCATGTTCCCGGCCGCCACGCCGAAGAACAGGTTGGGCTTGCCCAGGGCCTTGAAGGCCTCGGCGCTCTGCCAGTCGGGCTGCGCAATGATGCCGACGCGAAAGCCCTGCGCCTCCAGCGTGCGGCCGATCACGGCCATGCCGAAGCTCGGGTGGTCGACGTAGGCGTCGCCCGTGACGATGATGATGTCGCAGCTGTCCCAGCCGAGCAGATCCATCTCGGCGCGGCTCATCGGCAGGAAGGGCGCCGGACCGAAGCGCTTGGCCCAGAAGGGCTTGTAGCTGGTCAGGGGCTTGGCCTTGGGAGGCGAGGCGAGGGCGTGGCTGGACACGGGGTGATTCCTAGGGCTAACCCGCTATTGTCCCAGCAAGCGCCCGTCGGCGGCCAGGAAATCCTGCTCAATCGCGCATGAAGGCATCGCTGGCAGGGCACACGCCGGCCTGGCCGAGCCGCGCGCGCTCCGCGTCGGTCAGCGGCGGCAGCAGGCGCGGGCCGAGGTCGCGCGCGAGGCTGGTGATGAAGTCCTCGACAGCCTGCGTGCCCACGCCGACGAGGTCGAAGGAGCCGGGCTCGTAGATCCACTGGTGCAGCAGGCCGTCGACCAGGCTCATCAGCGTGACGGCCGCCCGGTCCGCGTCGACCCCGGCCGGCAGCAGGCCCTCGTCGATGGCGCGCGCAAAGGCGGCGCGGTTTTCGTCAAGCCAGCCGCGCCGCACGGCGCGCTTGCGCTCGTGCAGCGCGAGCATTTCACCGGCGTACTCGACCTTCTGCATGGCGATCTCGAAGACGCGGCGCGTGCGTTCGTTGTTCGCCGCGCTCCAGAAGACGTTGGCGAGGTTCCAGCGCAGCTCGAGCAGCGTCAGCGGCTGCGCCCGGGCGGCTGCGGCCGGATCCATGCGCACGCCTTGCTCCAGTGGCATGGTGCCGCGGCGCATCATGGCGTCGAACAGCTCGGCCTTGTCTTTGAAATGCCAGTACACCGCGCCGCGGGTCAGTTGCGCTTCGTCGGCAATCTGTTGCAATGAGGTGCCGGACACGCCCTGGCGCAGAAACAGCTGTTCGGCCGCGTCGAGCAGCTTCTCCCGCGTTTCCAGCGCTTCCTGTTTGGTCTTACGAGCCATGGGGGGATTTTAGACAGGTCAACATACGTTCGCGTATGTATGTTTATACTCCCCCACTTCAAGATTCCACCCCGGCTTGCTGCCAGTCGTTCGCACGGCTGGGCGGGCCTGCTTTTTGCACTTCGGTGCCCAAGAAGGACTTCCATGGATGCCAAGTTCCCCATGCTGCATCGCGCCATTCCGCTCGCCACCCTGGCCGCGGCCCTGACCGGCGCCGCCCTGCTGACCGCCTGCGGCGCCAAGGAGGGCGGAGCGGGCCCGGCCGGTGGCGGCATGCCGCCGGCGATGGTCGGCGTCGTCACGACGGCGCTGCAGCCCGTGACGCTGCAGACCGAGCTGCCCGGCCGTGTCGAGGCGCTGCGCATCGCCGAAGTGCGCGCCCGCGTCAACGGCGTGGTGCTCAAGCGTCTCTTCACCGAAGGCAGCGAGGTCAAGGCCGGCCAGCCGCTGTTCCAGATCGATCCGGCGCCCTACCAGGCTGCGCTGGCGTCCGCCCAGGCGCAGCTCGCCAAGGCCGAAGCCAATCTGAGCCAGGCCGCCGCCCAGGCCAATCGCGACAAGCCCCTGGCCGACGCCAAGGCCATCAGCGAGCAGGAATACCTGCTGGCCGTGGCCGCCGCCAAGCAGGCCGAGGCTGACGTCGCCGCCGGCAAGGCCGCGGTGACGACCGCCAGGCTCGACCTCGACTACGCCCATGTCACGGCCCCGATCAGCGGCCGCATCGGCCGTGCGCTGGTGACCGAAGGCGCGCTCGTCAGCGCCGCCGAGGCGACCCAGCTCGCGCTGATCCAGCAGACCGGCTCGGTCTACGTCAACTTCACGCGCTCGGCCAACGAAGTCCAGGCGATGCGCGAGGCGCTCGCCAAGGGCAGCCTGCAGGCCGTCAAGCAGGCCGCCGTGCGCGTCGTGCTCGACAACGGCCACGAGCTGCCGGGCAAGCTGCTGTTCACGGACCTGACGGTCGACCCGACGTCCGGCCAGGTCACGCTGCGCGCCGAGGTGCCGAACGCCGGCGAAGCGCTGCTGCCGGGCGAGTACGTGCGCGTGCGCGTCGAGCAGGCCGCGCTGCCGTCAGCCATCCTGCTGCCGCAGCAGGCCGTCACGCGCGGCAGCACCGGCGACACGGTGCTCGTCGTCGGCGCCGACAACAAGCCGATGCCGCGCCCCGTCAAGGTCGGCGAGGCCGCAGGCAACCAGTGGGTCGTGCTCGACGGCCTCAAGCCGGGCGAGCAGGTCATTGCCGACGGCTTCCAGAAGATGTTCGTGCCGGGCGCGCCGGTCAAGCCGGTGCCGTGGAGCGCCGCAGGCGCCGCGCCGGCTGCAGCGCCCGCGTCCGCCGCGGCCAGCCGCTGAGCTGAGAAAGGTCGTCCACCATGGCACGTTTCTTTATTGATCGCCCCATCTTCGCGTGGGTGATCGCGCTGTTCATCCTCGTCTTCGGCGGGGTCGCGATCAAGCTGCTCCCCGTGGCGCAGTACCCCAGCGTGGCGCCGCCTTCGCTGGTCATCAGCACCGTCTATCCGGGCGCCTCGGCGCACACGATGGACGAAGCCGTCATCTCGGTCATCGAGCAGGAGCTCAACGGCGCGCCGCGCCTGGCCTACATGGAATCGGTTAGCCAGGCCAACGGCACGGCGTCGATCACCGTGTCCTTCGAGCCGGGCACCAACATCGACCTGGCCCAGGTCGACCTGCAGAACCGGCTCTCGCGCGCGACGCCGCGCCTGCCCGCGGCGGTGACGCAGCAGGGTGTGCGCATCGACAAGGCGAACCCGAACTTCCTGCTGTTCATCATGCTGTCCAGCCAGGACGGCAAGATGGGCCCGATCGCGCTGGGTGACTACGCCTCGCGCAACCTGCTGCCTGAAATCCAGCGCATCGACGGCGTCGGCCAGGCCCAGCTGTTCGGCACCGAGCGCGCCATGCGCATCTGGCTCGATCCGGCCAAGCTGATCGGCTACAAGCTCAGTGCCGCCGACGTCAACGCCGCCATCGCGCGCCAGAACGCGCTCGTGCCGGCCGGCTCGATCGGCGACCTGCCGAACCTGTCCGACCAGACCATGACCGCCACGGTGGTCGTGCGCGGCCAGCTCGAGAACGTCGAGCAGTTCGGCAACATCGTGCTGCGCGCCAACACCGACGGCTCCAGCGTGCGCCTCAAGGATGTGGCGCGCATCGAGCTCGGCGGCCAGGGCTACGTGCCGTACGCGCGCCTGAACGGCGAGCCGGCCACCGGCATCGGCGTGCAGCTCTCGCCGAGCGGCAACGCGCTCGCGACCGCGACGGCGATCCACAAGCGCATGGAAGAACTCCAGCAGTACTTCCCCAAGGGCGTGATCTACCAGATCCCCTACGACTCGTCGAAGTTCGTGAAGATCTCGATCTCGCAGGTTGTCGAGACCCTGCTCGAGGCCGTCGGGCTGGTGTTCCTCGTCATGCTGCTGTTCCTGCAGAGCTGGCGCTACACGCTGATCCCGACCGTCGTCGTGCCGGTCGCGCTGCTCGGCACCTTCGGCTCGATGCTGGCGATGGGCTACTCGATCAACGTGCTGACGCTGTTCGGCATGGTGCTCGCCATCGGCATCCTGGTCGACGATGCGATCGTCGTCGTCGAGAACGTCGAGCGCATCATGAGCGAGGAAGGCCTCTCGCCGCGCGAAGCGACCAAGAAGGCGATGGGCCAGATCCAGGGCGCCATCGTCGGCATCACCGTGGTGCTGGTCTCGGTGTTCGTGCCGATGGCCTTCTTCGCGGGCTCGGTCGGCAATATCTACCGCCAGTTCTCGCTGTCCATGGTCTCGGCCATGCTGATCTCGGCCTTCATGGCGCTCTCGCTGACGCCGGCGCTGTGCGCGACGCTGCTCAAGCCCGTCGAGGCCGGCCATCACCACGAGAAGCGCGGCTTCTTCGGCTGGTTCAACCGCGGCTTCGCGAGCACGGCCAAGGGCTACGAGGGCTGGGTTAGCGCGCTGCTCAAGCGTTCGGGCCGCATGCTGATCGTCTACGCGGCGATCGTCGCGGCCGTCGGCTGGGTCTATGTCAAGCTGCCGACCTCGTTCCTGCCCAACGAAGACCAGGGCTACCTGATCGTCAACGTCCAGCTGCCGCCGGGCGCGACGGCGAACCGCACCGAGGCCGCCGTCAAGGCCGTCGAGGAGTTCATGCGCAAGCAGCCCGAGGTCGAGTCGACCGTCGGCGTGGTGGGCTTCAGCTTCTCGGGCCAGGGCCAGAATGCGGCGCTGGTGTTCGTGCCGCTCAAGCCCTGGGATCAGCGCAAGGGCAAGGAGCACAGCGCCGCGGCGCTGGCCGGCCGCGCCTTCGGCGCCATGATGGGCGTGCGCGACGCGTTCATCTACCCGCTGTCGCCGCCGCCGATCCCCGAGCTCGGCACCGCCACCGGCTTCGCGCTGCGCCTGCAGGACCGCGCCGGCCTCGGGCACGACGCGCTGCTGGCTGCGCGCAACCAGATGATGGGCATGGCGATGCAGAGCAAGATCATCACGGGCATGCGCCCGGACGGTCTTGAAGACGCGCCGCAGCTGCAGATCGACATCGACCGCGACAAGGCCAACGCCCTGGGCGTGAGCTTCGACGCCGTCGCCACCGTGCTCGGCACCCAGCTCGGCTCGGCCTACATCAACGACTTCCCGAACCAGGGCCGCATGCAGCGCGTGATCGTCCAGGCCGACCAGTTCGCCCGCATGCAGCCGGCGCAGGTGCTGGCGATGAACGTGCCCAACGCGCAGGGTGCGCCGGTGCCGATGTCGTCCTTTGCGTCGACGCACTGGATCACGGGCCAGATGCAGGCGGTGCGCTACAACGGCTACCCGGCGATGCGTCTGGCCGGCGACGCCACGGCAGGTCACTCGACCGGCGAGGCGATCGCCGAGCTCGAGCAGCTGTGCAAGAAGCTGCCCGAAGGCGTGAGCTGCGACTGGACCGGCATGTCGCGCGAGGAAAAGATCTCGGGCTCGCAGGCCACCATCCTGCTGGCGTTCTCGCTGCTCGCCGTGTTCCTGTGCCTGTCGGCGCTGTACGAGAGCTGGTCGATCCCGTTCTCGGTCCTGCTGGTCGTGCCGCTGGGCCTGCTCGGCGCGGTGCTTGGCGCGACGATGCGCGACCTGCCCAACGACGTGTACTTCAAGGTCGGCCTGATCACGATCATCGGCCTGTCCGCGAAGAACGCGATCCTGATCATCGAGTTCGCGAAGGACCTGCAGGCCCAGGGCAAGGGCTTGGTGGAATCCATCCTCGAGGCCTGCCACCTGCGCTTCCGCCCGATCATCATGACCTCGCTGGCCTTCATCCTGGGCGTGTCGCCGCTGTACTTCGCCAAGGGGGCGGGCGCCGCCAGCCAGCAGGCGATCGGCACCGGCGTGCTCTCCGGGATGATCACCGCGACCCTGCTGGCCGTGCTCTTCGTGCCGGTCTTCTTCCTGGTCGTGCGGCGCATCTTCAAGGGCAGCGAACGCCAGCGCCAGCTGGCCGCCCATGAACTCGACAAACCTGCTGCGCCCGGCGCGGAGGAACACGTATGAAATCGAAGCTAGTCGCCCTGGTGGCCGCGCTGGCCCTGACAGGCTGTATCAACCTCGCGCCTGATCACCAGCGCCCGGCCGCGCCGGTCGCCGCGAGCTGGCCCGCGCCGGCCGCCGCCGAAGCGCAGGCCCTGAACTGGGAGCAGTTCTATGCCGCCGACCCGCGCCTCGTCGCGCTGATCGGCGCCGCGCTCGAGCACAACCGCGACCTGCGCGTGGCCACGCTCAACGCCGAGCAGGCGCGCCAGCTCGCCCGCGTCGCCGACGCCAACCGCTGGCCGACGCTGGGCATCGGTGGCAGCGCCACGCGTGCACCGAACGCCAACGGCGTCAACACGACGACCTACGAGGCCGGCGTGGCGATGTCGTCCTATGAGCTCGACCTGTTCGGCGCGGTCCGCAACGCCAGCGATGCCGCGACGGCGCGCTACCTTGCCTCCGCGGCGGGCGTGCGTGCCGCGCGCATCAGCCTGATCGCGGCAGTGGCCTCGGCGCACTACAGCCTGCTGGCCGACACCGAAATGCTCGACCTGGCCAGCCGCACGCTCGCCACCCGCGAGGACAGCGAGCGCCTCACGCGCCTGATGTTCCAGCAGGGCGCCGCCAGCGCCATCGACATGGCGGCCGCCGAGTCAGCCACGGCCGCCGCGGCCAGCGCCGTGGCGCAGGCCAAGCGCCAGCAAGGCCAGGACACCAACGCCCTGGTGCTGCTGACGGGCGAGCCCGCGCTCGCCACCGATCTGCCGGCTGCCCACGCGCTGGCCGACACGGCCTTGCCCGTGGTGCCGGCCGGCCTGCCGTCCGAAGTGCTGATCCGCCGACCCGACGTGCTGCAGGCCGAGAGCTCGCTCTCGGCCGCCGAAGCCGACGTCGGCGCCGCGCGCGCCAACTTCTTCCCGTCCATCACGCTGACGGCTGAACTCGGCACCGCGAGCACGGCCCTGCGCCAGCTGTTCAAGAACACGGTCTGGACCTGGAGCGCCCAGGCGCTGATGCCGATCTTCGACGCCGGACGCAACCGTGCCAACCTGGAAGCCGCCAAGGCGGCCCAGGGCGCGGCGGTGGCGCAGTACGAGAAGGCCGTGCAGACGGCGTTCCGCGAGGTCTCCGACGCGCTCATCGCGCGCGAGACCTGGGCTGACCAGCTCAAGTCGCAGCAGCGTCAGACCGACGCGGAGCGCCAGCGCCTCGATCTCGTCCAGCTCAGCGCCCACCACGGTGCGGCCAGCACGCTGGACCTGCTCGATGCCGAGCGTTCGAGCTTCGCGGCCGAGCAGGCGCTCGTGCAGGCGCGCATGGCGGGCCTGCTCGCCGGCGTGCAGCTGTACAAGGCGCTGGGCGGCGGGGACGTCGAGGCCAAGTAAAAAGAGGCGTCAGCAAGCGCACGGTCGAGGGGATGCGGCCGCCGGTGGCAGGGTCTACACTGCCCCAGCCACCGGGGGAGCGCCATCCATGATCCTGATCGACCTGCCTGCGATCCTCGACGTCGAGGCCTCCGGCTTCGGCCGTGGCAGCTACCCGATCGAAGTCGGCTTCATCGAGCCGCAAGGGCGCACCTTCTGCAGCCTGATCCAACCCGAGCCTGACTGGAACCACTGGGACGACTCCGCCGAGGCGCTTCACGGCATCTCGCGCGAGCTGCTGCAGCGCCACGGCAAGTCAACGGCCTGGGTGGCCGCCGAGCTGAATGCGCGCCTGCGCGGCCTGACCGTCTATTGCGACGGCTGGGGGCACGACTACCCCTGGCTCGCGCGCCTGTACGATTGCGCGCAGCTGAGCCCGAGTTTCCAGCTCCAGGACCTGCGCAGCCTCCTCAAGGAGGACGAGCTCGGTCGCTGGCACGCCACGACGGAGTCCGTGCGTGCGGAGCAGAATCTCGGCAGGCACCGCGCGAGCAGTGATGCGCGAGTACTCCAGCTGGCCCTGCAACGTCTGCGCAGTCACTGATCGAATGAGCTCCGTCACCGCCCGCCCCGATCTCGAACGCAAGCGCGCGCCGCTCCAGCCGCGTGCCGTCGAAACCTTCGAACGCATCCTCTCTGCCAGCGCGGCGCTGCTCGGCGAGGTCGGCATCGAGCGCATCTCGACCAACCTGGTCTGCCAGCGCGCCGGCATCTCGCCGCCTGCGCTCTACCAGTACTTCCCGAACAAGTACGCCATCCTGCACGAGCTGAGCCTGCGCTTGATGGCCGAGCAAAACCACCTGCTGCGGCCCTGGGCCGTGCCCGAGACCTTCCGGCTGTCCGAGGCGGCGCTGGCGCAGAGCATGGTCGAGCTCTTGATGCAGATGCACGCGCTGACCGAGAAGTCGCCGGCGGGTGTCTGGGTCACGCGCGCGCTGCGCGCCGTGCCGGCGCTGCAGGGCGTGCGGCACAGCTCCCACGAGGCCGTGACGGACCTCGTGCTCGAGCCTTTCATGCAGGTCCACCCCAAGGCCGACCGCGCCCGCGCGCGGCTGACACTGCGCCTGGGCTTCGACGTGCTGTACGCGGCGCACGAACTGCTGTTCGACGAGCCCGAGCTCGACGCCAAAGCTGTTGCGGCGACGATGTCCGAGATGGTGGCGGCTCAGGTGTGTCGACTTACCGCGGGCGAGACTCGCTGAGATCGGCCGCGCCCGGGTGCGCGGCCAGCGCCTTCAAGCAGGCCAGGCACAGGCACCCGCTGAACTCACGCGCGATGCGCTCGCGCGTGGCCTCGTCGAGCTTCAGGTCGAAGCAATCGCAATACGCATCCCTGGCGCCGCATTGAAACGGCCCGCCGCAGCGCGGGCAGGTGGCGGCTTCGCTCATTCCGACTTCACGAACAGGCCCGCGAAACGCTCGCGCAGCAGTTTCTTCTGCACCTTGCCCATCGCGTTGCGCGGCAATTCCGCCTCGACGATGACGGCCTTGGGCACCTTGAAGCCGGCGATGCGGCCCTTGAGCTCGGTGATGATGCCCTCGGGCGAGAGCGCCGCCTGGGGCCGCGCGATCGCCACGGCCACGACGGCCTCGCCGAAGTCGGCGTGCGGCACGCCGATCACGGCGGTCTCGGCCACGCCGGGCATGTCGTTGATGAAGCCCTCGATCTCGGCCGGATAGACGTTGAAGCCGCCGCTGATGATCAGGTCCTTGCTGCGGCCCACGAGCGTGAGCACGCCGTCGGTGTCGAGCGAGCCGACGTCGCCGGTGCGGAACCAGCCGTCGGTGGTGAACTCCTCGCGCGTCTTCTCGGGCATGCGCCAGTAGCCGGCGAAGACGTTCGGGCCGCGCACCTGCACATGCCCGATCGCGTCGGCCGCCATGGGGCGGTCGGCGTCGTCCATGACGCGCACGCCGACGCCAGGCAGCGCGCGGCCGACGGTGCCGGCGCGGCGCTCGCCATCGCTGGCGCGGCAGGGGTTGGAGGTCAGCATCAACGTCTCGCTCATGCCGTAGCGCTCCAGGATCGTGAAGCCGGTGCGCTCCTGCCAGGCCTTGAAGGTGTCAGTCAACAGCGGCGCCGAGCCGCTGATGAACAGGCGCATTCGGGCCGCCGCCTCGCGCGTCAGCGCGGCCTCGCCGAGCATGCGCACGTACAGCGTCGGCACGCCCATGAAGATGGTGGCTTCGGCCAGCCGCGCGACGCAGGCGCGGGCATCGAAGCGCGCAAACCAGATCATCGGGCTGCCGTTCAGCAGCGCACCGTGGATGGCGACGAAAAGGCCGTGGACGTGGAAGATCGGCAGGGCGTGAATGAGCACATCACTGCGCTGCCAGTCCCAATAGCCGCGCAGCACCTCGGCGTTGGAGTGCAGGTTGGCGTGCGTCAGCATCGCGCCCTTGCTGCGGCCGGTCGTGCCACTCGTGTACAGGATGGCGGCCAGGTCGTCGTCGGCCACGTGAGCCGGCGCGTGCGTGTCGGGCAGGCCGCTCGCGCGTTCGAGCAGGCTGCCGCCGCGGTCCTCGTCCAGCGTGAAGACCTTGGCCGCACCGGCGCGGAACGCGATCTTGCTGACCCAGCCGAAGTTGCGGCTCGCGCAGACGACGACGGCCGGTTCGGCGTCGCTGATGAAGTATTCGATCTCGGCCTGCTGGTAGGCCGTGTTCAGCGGCAGGTAGACGTGGCCGGCGCGCAGCACGGCGAGGTAGAGCATCAGCGCTTCGACGCTCTTCTCGACCTGCACCGCGACGCGGCTGCGGCGCGGCAGGTCAAGCGAATCGAGCAGGTTGGCCAGCATCGCGCTGCCACGTTCGAGGTCGCGCCAGCGGTATTGGCCGAGCGCGCCATCGGCGCACGAGACGGCGATCGCGTCGAGGTCTGCCGGGAAGCCGGCGCGCAGGGCGAGGTAGAGGTTGGCGTTGCTCATGCCGGCGATTGTGCGCGAGCTCATGCCGTGCGCGATACGACGGGCCGAGCGCCGGGCCGCTCCCAAGCCGGCCCGCCAGGGCGATGCTTGCCGGTCAATCCGGCGAGCATCGACGTCCCCTCGGGGGACCGACCAGACCCGCCCGCGTGCAGCGGGGCGGGCTGGGCGAGGGGCGTCAGCTCACGCCAGGGAGCTCCAGCCAACGTTGCAAGCGCTGGCGCAGCGACGCGAAATCAAGCGGCTTGGTCAGGTGCTCGTCCATGCCGGCGGCGCGGCTGGCGCTGACGTCGCTCTCGAGCGCGTGGGCCGTCAGGGCCAGGATGGGGAAATGCGGCAACTCGCCCTTGCCCTGCAGCTCGCGCAGCCGGCGCGCGCATTCAAGGCCGTCCATGCCGGGCATCTGGATGTCCATCAGGACCAGGTCGGGCGCCTGCTTCTGGCAGGCCGCGAGCGCGTCCAGGCCATTGGCGGCGAGGCGCGCCTGCACGCCCATCAGGTTCAGGAACTCGAGCGCGACGACCTGGTTGATCGGGTTGTCCTCGACCAGCAGCACGCAGGGTTCGCTCATCGCATCGCGGCGCTGTGAAGGCGCCGGCACGACGCTCGCGCCGCCCGCGCCCCCACTCGCCGCGCTGGTGCGCTGCGGCGGCTGATCGGAGTGCTCGAACGCGCAGGTCGGTTCCATGAGATTCCCTGATTCCGCCCTCTTGCGGGGCTCGCAAAGGGCGACACTGTACAAAGCCTCGGTGCCTGCGATGTTGGGGAAAACCCAAATCGAAAATCGCATGCGATGCAATGATGTACAGCAAATTGTTGCCGCTTCATTGAAGCCCCGCAACCACCCCTAGGAGGGATGGCCTTGCGCCAGACGGGTTGACACTGCTGACAAATCTGTCCAGGCGAGGGCTTCTCGGATTCCTAGAATGATCGACCCCTGCCTGGAAAGTCCTCCCCATGTCCGACGAAGGCCTGATCCGCATCCGCGGCGCCCGCCAGCACAACCTCAAGAACCTGGATCTCGACATCCGCACGGGCGAGCTCACGGTGGTCACGGGGCCGAGCGGCTCGGGCAAGTCCAGCCTGGTGTTCGACACCCTGTATGCCGAGGGACAACGGCGTTATGTCGAGACCTTCTCGGCCTACGCGCGCCAGTTCCTCGACCGCATGGACCGGCCGGCGGTCGACCAGGTCGACGGCGTGCCGCCGGCCATCGCCATCGACCAGACGAATCCGGTGCGGACCTCGCGCTCGACCGTCGGCACGATGACGGAGCTGAACGACCATCTCAAGCTGCTGCTCGCCCGCGCCGCGCAATTGTTCGACCGTGAAACCGCGCTGCCGGTGCGCCACGACACGCCGCAGACCATCCATGACGAGTTGATGGCGCGCACGGCCGCCACCGATCCGCGCCTGGTGCTGACCTTTCCCGTGGAGCTGCCCGCCAACACCACCGCCGAGCAGCTCGAGCAATGGCTGGCCGCGAGCGGTTTCACGCGCGTGCAGGCCGAACGGACCGTCACGGACGGCCAGGGCGAGAAGAAGCTGCTCGACGTCGTCGCCGACCGCTTCCGCATGCAGGGCGTCGAAAAGCAGCGCGCCATGGAGGCCATCGAGCTGTGCCTCAAGCGCGGCGGCGGGCGCTTGACGGTCTACGCGCTGAAGGACGAAGGCGAGCCCGAACTCTGGCGCTACAGCACCGGCCTGCATTGCCCGGAGTCCGACCTGCGCTATGCCGAGCCGCAGCCGGCGCTGTTCTCGTTCAACTCGGCCTTCGGCGCCTGCGAGACCTGCCGCGGTTTCGGCCGCGTGATCGGCGTCGATCTCGGCCTGGTCATTCCCGACCCGAAGAAGACGCTGCGCGGCGGCGCGATCAAGCCGCTGCAGACGCCGGCCTGGGCCTCCTGCCAGGCCGACCTGATGAAGCACGCCGGTGAGGCCGGCATTCCGCGCGACACGCCGTGGTCGCAGCTGACCGACGCGCAGCGCGCGTGGGTCGTGGACGGATCGCCCAACTGGAGCGGCAACTGGAACCGCCAGTGGTACGGCGTGCACCGCTTCTTCGAGTACCTCGAGAGCAAGGCCTACAAGATGCACATCCGCGTGCTCTTGTCCAAGTACCGCAGCTACACGACCTGCGGCACCTGCGGCGGCGCGCGCCTCAAGCTCGAATCGCTGCTCTGGCGCGTCGGCTCCAAGGCGCTGGCCGATGCGACGCTGCCGCCCGAGCAGCGCAGCCTGCCCGTCGGCGTGGGCTGGTCACGCGCCCAGCTCGAAGCGCTGCCCGGCCTCTCGCTGCACGACCTGATGCTGCTGCCCATCGGCCGCCTGCGCGACTTCATGGACGCGCTGGAGCTGCCCGGCGGCGTCATCGACGAAGCGCTCAAGCTGCTGATGCAGGAAATCCGCCAGCGCCTCAAATACCTCGGCGACGTCGGCATCGGCTACCTCACGCTCGACCGGCAAAGCCGCACGCTCTCGGGCGGCGAGGTCCAGCGCATCAACCTCACGACGGCGCTCGGCACCTCGCTCGTCAACACGCTGTTCGTGCTCGACGAGCCGAGCATCGGCCTGCACCCGCGCGACATGCAGCGCATCAACGACGCGATGCTGCGCCTGCGCGACGCGGGCAACACGCTCGTCGTCGTCGAGCACGACCCGGCCGTGATGCTCGCCGCCGACCGCCTCATCGACATGGGCCCGGGCCCGGGCGAGCGCGGCGGGGCCATCGTCTTCGACGGCACGCCAGAGGAAGTCCGCGCCGCCGACACGCTGACCGGCGCCTATCTCGGCGCGCGCAAGTTCGTCGGCATGGGCCTCAAGCGCCTCGTCGAGCCGAACACGCCCAAGCTGCTGCTGACCGGCGTGCGCGAGCACAACCTCAAGAACGTCGACGTCGAGTTCCCGCTGCAGCGCCTGGTCGTCGTCACCGGTGTCTCGGGTTCCGGCAAGAGCACGCTGATCCAGGACGTGCTCGTGCCCGCGCTCGAGCGCCACTTCGGCCGCGCCACCGAGGCGCCCGGCGCGTTCGATGCGTTGCTCGGCGCCGATTACCTGAGCGATGCCGTCTTCGTCGACCAGTCGCCGATCGGCAAGACGGCGCGCTCGAATCCGGTCAGCTATGTCGGCGCCTTCGACGAACTGCGCAAGCTTTTCGCCGAAGCGCCGCTGGCGCGCGAGCGCTCCTACACCGCCGGCTACTTCTCGTTCAACGCCGGCGACGGGCGCTGCCCGACCTGCGGCGGCTCGGGCTTCGAGCACGTGGAGATGCAGTTCCTCTCCGACGTCTACCTGCGCTGCCCCGACTGCGACGGCAAGCGCTTCCGCGCCGAGATCCTCGACGTGCACCTGTTCAAGGGCGGGCGCGAGCTCTCGGTGCACGACGTGCTCGAGCTCACCGTCAGCGAGGCCATCGCGCTGTTCGCCGAGGATCGCGCCGTGGTCGAGCGCCTGCGCCCGCTGGCCGACGTCGGCCTCGAATACCTGCGCCTGGGCCAGCCCGTGCCGACGTTGTCGGGCGGCGAGGCGCAGCGCCTCAAGCTCGCGGGCTTCCTCGCCGAGGCGGCGAGCCGGCCGACCCAACGCGTCGCCACCAAGGGCCAGCTCTTTCTCTTCGACGAGCCGACCACGGGCCTGCATTTCGACGACATCGCCAAGCTCATGCGCGCGCTGCGCAAGCTGCTCGGCGCCGGGCACTCGCTGATCCTCATCGAGCACAACCTCGACGTGATCCGCGCCGCCGACTGGCTGATCGATCTCGGCCCCGAAGGCGGCGACGCCGGTGGCGAAGTCATCGCCCGCGGCACGCCCGAAGAGCTGAAGGACCACCCGACTTCGCACACCGCCCTCGCGCTGCGCGAATACGCTGCACAAATGGACCGGCCCGCGGTGCCCGTGGCCGAAGGCCGCCCGCTGCAGCAGGTCTGGCGCGCGCGCCGCGCCGCTGGCGAGCAGGCGATCCGCATCAAGAACGCCCGCGAGCACAACCTCAAGGCGGTCGACGTCTCGATCCCGCGCGGCAAGTTCAACGTCGTCACCGGCGTGTCGGGCTCGGGCAAGAGCACGCTGGCCTTCGACATCCTCTTCAACGAAGGCCAGCGCCGCTACCTCGAATCGCTGAACGCCTACGCGCGCTCCATCGTCCAGCCCGCGGGCCGGCCCGAGGTCGACGCCGTCTGGGGCATCCCGCCGACCGTGGCGATCGAGCAGCGCCTCTCGCGCGGCGGCCGCAAGAGCACCGTCGCGACGACGACCGAGGTCTGGCACTTCCTGCGCCTGCTCTACGTGAAGCTCGGCGTGCAGCACTGCGTCAACGACGGTGCGCCGGTGCGGCCGCAAAGCGTCGAGTCGATCGCGGCGCAGTTGCTGCGCGACTACCGCGGCCAGCACATCGGCCTGCTCGCGCCGCTGGTCGTCAACCGCAAGGGCGTCTACACCGACCTCGCCAAATGGGCCAAGGCGCGCGGCCACACGCACCTGCGCGTCGACGGCGAGTTCGTCACGACCTCGCCCTGGCCGCGCCTCGATCGCTTCAAGGAGCACACGCTGGAGTTGCCGGTCGGTGACCTGGTCGTCACGCCCGAGGATGAGCCGCGCCTGCGCGAGCTGCTCGCCGCCGCGCTCGACGCCGGCAAGGGCGTGCTGCACGTGCTTGCACCGCTCGACGGCCTGCACGAGGCCGTGGCGGAAGGCCAGTCGACCGTGGGCCTGGGCAAGCTCACGGTGTTCTCGACCAAGCGCGCCTGCCCCGTCTGCGGCACGAGCTATGGCGAGCTCGACCCGCGCATGTTCTCGTACAACTCGCGCCATGGCTGGTGCACGACCTGCGTGGGCACGGGCCTGAGCCTGACGCGCGAGCAGCGCAAGGCGCTCGACGACTCGCAAATGGGCCGCGACGACAAAGGCCGCGAGCACAGCTTCCCGGCCGAAGAGACCGAGATCGAAGACCTCAGCGACGCGCCGTGCCCCGACTGCCATGGCACGCGCCTGAACCCGGCGGCGCGCTCGGTGACCTTCGCCGACGAGGCCATCAGCGCCGTGGCCGGCTGGAGCGTCGGCGAGGCGCGCGCCTGGGTCGAAGGGCTCGAACTGTCGGGCCGTGACGCCGACATCGCGCGCGACGTCGTCGCCGAGATCAAGAGCCGCCTCGAATTCCTCGAGGAAGTCGGCCTGGGCTACCTGACGCTGGACCGCGCGGCGCCGACGCTCTCGGGCGGCGAGGCGCAGCGCATCCGCCTGGCGGCGCAGCTCGGCAGCCACCTGCAGGGCGTCTGCTACGTGCTCGACGAGCCGACCATCGGCCTGCACCCGCGCGACAACCAGATCCTGCTCAAGGCGCTCGGCCGGCTCGGCGACAAGGGCAACACGCTCGTCGTCGTCGAGCACGACGAGGACACGATCCGCCGCGCCGATCACATCATCGACATGGGCCCCGGCGCCGGCAAGCGCGGCGGGCGCGTCGTCGCCGAAGGCACGGCGGCCGAGCTGGCCGCGCAGGCCGATTCGGTCACCGGCCGCTTCCTCAAGGCGCCGCTCGTGCACCCGCTGCAGCCGCGCCGGCCCATCGAAGCGGATACGCCGAAGTTGCGCGTTATTTCAGCGGTGCTGCACAACCTCGCCGAGGTGAGCGTCGACGTGCCGCTGCAGCGCCTCGTCGCCGTCACGGGCGTGTCGGGCTCGGGCAAGAGCACGCTGGCGCGCGACGTGCTGCTGGCCAATATGGCCGTCGCCGTGCCGCTGCGCAAGGCGCCGTCGAAGTGGATCGGCTGCGCCGGCATCGAAGGCCACGAGCAGGTCGACCGCGTGCTCGAGGTCGACCAGACGCCGATCGGCAAGACGCCGCGCTCCTGCCCGGCCACCTACATCGGCTTCTGGGACGCGATCCGCAAGCTCTTCGCCGAGACGCTCGAAGCCAAGGCGCGCGGTTACGCGCCCAACCGCTTCAGCTTCAACACCGGCCAGGGCCGCTGCCCGGCCTGCGAAGGCCAGGGCATGCGCACCATCGAGATGAGCTTCCTGCCCGACGTGAAGGTGCCGTGCGACCAATGCCATGGCCAGCGTTTCAACCCCGAGACGCTGGGCGTGACCTGGCGCGGCAAGAACATCGGCGACGTGCTGCAGATGGAGGTCGACGAGGCCGTCGAGTTCTTCGCCGCGATGCCGGCGATCGGGCATCCGCTCAAGCTGCTGCAGGACGTGGGCCTGGGCTATCTGACGCTGGGCCAGCCGAGCCCGACGCTGTCGGGCGGCGAGGCGCAGCGCATCAAGCTGGTGAGCGAACTGGTGAAGGTGCGCGACGACGTCACGCGCCGCGGCCAGAAGGCGCCGCACACGCTCTACGTGCTCGACGAGCCGACGGTCGGCCTGCACATGGCCGACGTCGAGCGGCTGATCCGCGTGCTGCACCGCTTGGTCGCGGGCGGGCATTCGGTGGTGGTGATCGAGCACGATCTCGACGTCGTCGCCGAAGCCGACTGGGTCATCGACCTCGGCCCGGAAGGCGGCTCGGCCGGTGGCCGCGTCGTCGCCACCGGCACGCCCGAGGCCATCGTCGCCGCGGGCACGCATTCGGGCCAGGCCCTGGCGCCGGTGCTGGCGCGCTCAAGGAGTTAACCCCGTTTCTCGCGGCGCTCCGTACAAGGGGATACCACCCCTCGAAAGTAGCGCCCATGAAACACGCATCCCTCCCGCGCCGCCGGCTCTTGCTGAGCGCCTTGTGCAGCGGACTGCTGCTGACGGCCGCGCTGCCGGCGAGCGCGCTGCGGCCCATGCTGCAGATGCCGCTGCTGGACATCACCGTCGTCGACCGCGATACCGGCGAGACGCTGACGGTCTACCGCAAGAACGGCGTCGTCTACGTCGCGGGCCGGCCCGGCGCGCGCTACGCCCTGCATTTGCAGAGCCATGCCGGCCAGCGCGTGCTGGCCGTGGTGTCGGTCGACGGCATCAACGTCATCAGCGGCGAGACGGCGGCCTGGAACCAGCGCGGCTATGTGCTGCGGCCTGGCCAGTCCTACGACGTGACGGGCTGGCGCAAGAGCGATGACGAGGTCGCGGCCTTCGAGTTCGCCGCGCTCGGCGATTCCTACGCCGCGCGCACGGGCCGGCCGCAGCAGGTCGGTGTGCTCGGCGTGGCGGTGTTTCTTGAGCGGCCCGAGCCCGTCGCCGTTGTCGAGCCGATGGCACCCGCGCCGACGCTGCGCGACGAAGCGCATGCCGGTGCGCCTCCTGCGCCGGCGCCCGTCCAGGCGCCTACAGCGGCCCGCGCGGCGCTCAAGGCCTTGCCCGACGCCATTCGCCCCGACAGCGTCGCGGCTCCGCGGGAGCGCCTCGGCACGGGCCACGGCGAGCGCGAGTGGAACCAGGTTCGTACCGTCGCCTTCGAGCGCATGACGCCGCAGCCGCAGCTCGTGCTGCGCATCGAGTACGACAGTCGCGAGAACCTCATCGCCGCCGGCGTGATCCCGGCGCCGTCCCGCTATGGCCAGGCCGATCCCTTCCCGGCCAATCCGCCGCAAAGCTACGTGCCCGACCCGCCGGCGCGGTAGGCTAGGGCCTGTCAACGCTACGGAGAAGGCCGCGTGAGTACCCAAAGCCCGCTCAATCTAGACGGCCGCCCGCAGGCGTGGCGGTCCCACGGCCAGGGCGGCCAACGACGAGTGGGCGGGCTTTGGGCACTCACCCTTCGGGCCGGGGTGTTGCGGGGCGCATCGCGTCGTTGCAGCGTCCCGCACGGGCAACCAGCCCGAGCGGGCCACTGCGCCTCGCGCTGCATCCCCGCAACACCCCGGCGCGACCATCTCCGTAGCGTTGACAGGCCCTAGGCGGATGAGTGCCGCGCAGCCCGCCGTCGATACCGACGAAGCCCTGCTCGCCGCCTGGACACGCGGCGAGCAGGCCGCGTTCGCACGCCTGTACGACCGGCACGACCGCGCCTGCTTCGACTTCATCCGCCGCCTGCTCGGTGCCGAATCGATCGGCGTTGCCGAGGAGCTGCACCAGGAGACCTGGATCGCCGTGTCGCGCGCCGCGGCCGGCTTCGACGCCGGCAAGGCGCGTTTCGCCACCTGGCTTTTCACCATCGCGCGCAACAAGGTCATGGATCATTTCCGCCAGCACGCCAAGCTCGTCACCATCGCCGGCAGCGAAGGCGAGGCGCTCGCGCAGGCGCTGCCCGACGACGCCGCGGCGACCCCAGAACATCTGGCGCACGGCCGCGAACTCGGCGTGGCGCTGCTGCGCGAGGTCGAGGCCTTGCCACTGGCGCAGCGCGAGGCCTTTCTGCTGTTTGCGTGGGACGAGCTCTCGCTCGACGAGGTGGCCGAAGTCACGCAGGTCGGCGTGGAGACGGCCAAGAGCCGGCTGCGCTACGCACGCGCCACGCTGCGCACGCGGCTGGCCGCGTGGTGGGGCAAGGAGTCAGGATGAACAACGAGCCGCATGACTTCGAAGCGGCGTATCGCGCCGCGCAATCGGACGCTGTCGATGAGGCCGGCACGGAGGCGGCGCGTGCGCGGCGCCGCAGCGCCGTGCTGGCGGCGGTGAATGCGCAGCAAGTGCCGGCGCCCGTCGCCTCGAACGACAGCCACTGGCGCCGCCTGCCGCGCTGGGGCGGCGGCGTGGCGCTGCTGTTCATCGCGGTGATGAGCGGTGCGCTGCTGCGCGAGACGGTGGACCAGGGCGGCGTCCAGGGGCTTGGGTCGACGCAGATGAGCACATCGCGGCCGGCATTGCCCGCGACGTCTGCGCCACCGGCTGCTGCGGCGGCGGCCGATGCCGAGCCCACGGCGGCGCGAGTATCCGAGCGCGACGCCGCGGCGCGCTCGATGTCGTTGGCGGCGCCCAAGCCGACGACCGTGCGCAAGGTCCTGCCGCCCGCCGTGGCGGTCGAGCCCGTGCCGTCGACGGGCGCCGAGATCAGTCCGCCAGCGCCGCCGGCTCCGGCTCCGGCTCCGGCTCCGGCTCCGGCTCCGGCTCCGATGTTGGCGCCGGTCGCGCCCGCGCCCGCAGCCGCACCGGCGGCACCACTGCGCGCCGCGCGCGCCCGCGCGCCGGCTGTGCTCGACAGCGCTCAGGAATCCGGTGTCGCTCCGCGCCGCAGCGCTGCAGTGCCCGCGCTCGATGCCGACGGCCGCACGCCGCTGATCCTGGCCGTGCAGGCCGGCGACGCGGCGCGCGTGCGCACGCTGCTGCAGGAGGGCGCCGACCGCGAGGTCCGCGACCGCTTCGGCCTGCGCGCGCTGGACTACGCGCGCCAGGCGCAGGCAAGCGAACTCGTTGACCTGCTCGAAGGACCCTAGATCCAGGTCGGCGAAGATGCACGCCGTCCGCCCTCGATTGCTCCGCTCGCCATGCCCTATCGACGCCTGCTTCTCGCGCTCCTGCTTGCTCCCGCGCTGGCCCGTGCCGACGGCCTCGCCGATCTCAAGTCCGCCCTGCAGGGCTTTGCGCAGCCTCAGCCGCTCAAGGCCGCGGTGACGCTGAAGGTGCAGGCGCACCGCGGCGAAGGCGCGGAAGCCACGCTCGACCAAGGTGCTGCCAGCCTGCAGGTCGAGGACGATGCGCAGGGCCTGCGACTGCAGTTCGGTGCGGATCTGCTGGCCCGGCTGCGCGCCGAAGACGCCGCACGTGAACAGGACGCCAAGGCGCCGACGCCAACCAGCCTGGCGCTGCAATCGCTCGGCACGCGCGACGTGCGCGCGCTCACGGCCGCGGGCGACACGCTGGGCCGGCTGCTGGCGCGGGCGACCTTCAAGCAGGAGACGGCTTCGACCTTGAACGGCCAGCCCGCGCGGCTGCTGAGCTTCGATCTCGGGCCCGGCAAGCTGCGCGAGCAGGACCGCAAGTACGTCAAGGAGACCGAGGGCTCGCTGCAGATCTGGATCGCGGCCGACGGCACGCCGCTCGAGTCGCGCTCGCGGCTGGCGATCAAGGGCCGCGCCTTCCTCGTCATCAGCTTCGAGACGAACTCGGTCGACCACATGGTCTTCGCGCGCCAGGGTGGCCGGCTGATGGTGGTCACGCGCGAGCGCATCGACACCGCCTCGGGGGCGGGCGACAAGGGCGAGACGCGGCTCGACTACACGCTGCAGGCTCAGCGCTAACGTCGCCGATCAGTGCAGCGTGGGTGGTGGCGGCTCGTCGCCGTCGTCGCTGTCCCGGTTGCCGAGCTGGTAGACATTGCCCTTCCAGCGCTTGTGGCGTTGCGCGCGGCGGATGGCGTCGTCGGCGGCGGCGCGGGCATGGCGCCGCGCCTTGAGGCCGAAGGGGTCGCGCGCCCAGGCGATCAGGCGCGCCTGCCAGCGCAGGGGCACGACCATCTGCAAGGCCAGAACCATGCAGATGAGCAGACCGACGACCGCGAGAACCTGAACCATGATGGGCGAAAGTTTCGCATGCCGGCCCTGCGAACATCCGGCCGAGACCCGGCGCCGCATGACGAATGGCCGCATTGGCGAGGTTTTCTAGAATCCGCCGCCCACCGGTTGGGCCTGATCAGGAGAACTCCCATGCCCGGATTGAACCGAGCCCTGCGCCTGCCCTGCCTGGCCTTGGCCTTCAGCGCAGCGATTGGCGCGACGCTCGCGGCGAGTGCCGCCGAGAAGCAGCCGCAGCCCGCCCAGCTCACGCTCGAGCAGCTCTACCGCGCCAAGTCCTACAAGGGTGAGGACGCCAAGGACGCGAGCTTCAGCCACAGCGGCCGCTGGCTGGCCTACCGCTGGAATCCCTATGGCGAAACCGGCACGGACCTCTACGTGCGCAATGTCGAGACCGGCCAGACGCTGCGCCTGAGCTCACCGCAGATCATGGCGGCCTACGACGCGCCGGAAGACCTCGCGCGCTTCGAAGCCAAGCGCCGCCAGCAGGTCGCCGAGACCGCGGCGCGGCAGGCGCGCGAAGAGGCGCAACAGGCCTATCTGCGCGGCGACAAGGTCGACCTCGACCAGTGGGACCGCGCCGACCTCGAGCAGGTCAAGAATGAGGTCCAGGCCAAGTGGGCGCACGACGACGCCGAGAAGAAGGCGGACGCTGCCGCGGCCGACGCCGAGAAGTTGGCGATGGCGCGGCTCGAAGGCAAGCCCGCGTCGGCCGCCTCCGCCGCCAGCGCGCCCGCCGCACCTGCCAGTGCGGCCAGCGCCGCGACCATGCTGGCCAAGGCCGACTGGGAATGGCGCGACGAGCTCCAGAAATGGCGCGAGAAGAACAAGGTCAAGCCGACCGACCTCTACCCCGGCGTTGCGCAGTTCGTCTGGGCGCATCGGGCGGACGAGCTGGTGTTCCAGTACCGCGGCGCGCTGTTCCGCTGGCAGGCCGGCAAGGGCACGCGCGTCGAGCCGCTGCAGGCCACGCAGCGCAATCTCGTCGTCGTGGCCTATACCGCTGATGACGACGGTTATGTCTTTCGCGACGACAAGCGCGTGCTGCGCGCGCGCTTCGACCGCGGCGGCGTCGAGCTCGTCAATCGCGAGCTGATCCACCCCGACGATGCCGAGCGCAAGTACACGATCGACGAGACCGTGGTCAGCGAGGACGGCCGCTGGATGTCCATCGTCGCGCGCGCGCCGCTGGCGCCGCCCGACGAGGACGGCAAGCCCGGCACCGAGCCCAAGGTTCGGCAGGTCGAGATCATGGACTGGAGCAAGCGCTTCGCCACGCCCAAGAAGGTCGACCGCGAGGTCAGCGACGACAAGCAGCTCGTCAAGCCCATGGCGCTGTACATCCGCCGCCTGCCGACCGCCGGCGAGGTGCCAGCGAAGCAGCCTGCGCCCGTGTTCACGAACAAGGGCGGCGACGTCTGGTTCGAGATGAGCGAGGTGGCCTGGGCGCGCGACGGCAGCCGCTACGCCTTCGCGACCTGGGCGCGCGAGCGCCAGCTGCTGCGCGTCTACCTGGGCCGCGCCGACGAGGCCGCTGCACCGGACGTCGTGCTGGAGCGGCGCGGCAATGTCGGCCACGAGGTCGTCGGCGTCATGCAGCCGCGGTTCACGCCCGATGGCAGGCAGCTCGTGCTGGGACTGGACGAGGACGGCTGGCGCCAGCCTTATGCCATCGACGTGGCCAGCCATGCACTCAAGCGCCTGCTCAACGGCGACTTCGAGGCGCCCGTGGTGCTGGGCTTCACGCCGGACAGCAAGACGATGTTCGTGACGGCCAACCAGGGCGACTTCGCGGCGATGAACGTGCTGCGCGTCGACCTGGCCAGTGGGCAGGCCACGGCGCTCGGCGCGGCGGGCGAGTACTACCGCGAACCAGCTGTTTCAGCCGATGGCCGCTGGCTCGCCGCCGTGGGCGGCAACTGGGCGGCGCGGCCCGAGCTCAAGCTCATCGACGTGCGCAAGCCCGGCATCGAGCAGGCCGTGACGGCCAGCAACGATCCGGCCTGGGCCAAGGTCGACGTGCTGCATCCCGAGCGCTTCAGCTTCGCCAACCGCCACGGCGACCGCATCGAGGGCTATGTGTTCAAGCCGCCGGGCTGGCAGGCGAGCGACAAGCGCCCCGCCGTGGTCTACGTCTACGGCGGCCCGCTGGGCGACCGCCACATCGTCGAGGTCGACAGCTTCCAGCAGACGGCCTACCTCTTCGGCATGTACATGGCCGCGAAGCACGGCTACGTGATGATTGCGGTGGACCCGCGCGGTCACTCCAACTACGGCCGCAAGTTCAGCGACGCGAACTGGGAGCACGCCGGCGAGCCGCAGGCCGACGACCTGGAAGACGCCAAGGCCTACGCCGTTGCCCACTTCGGCGTGGACACTGCGCGCGTCGGCCTGACCGGCTGGAGCTTCGGTGGCTTCCAGACGCAGTTCACGATGTACACCAAGCCCGAGCTGTTCGCCGCCGGCATCGCCGGTGCCGGCCCGACGCAATGGGAGAACTACAACAGCTGGTACACCGGCCGCACGCTGGGCGCGCTGGAACGCGGCAAGCCGGTGTTGCGCAAGTACTCCCTACTGCCGCTGGCGCGCCATCTCGAGCGTCCGCTGCTGCTCGTCCACGGCATGGAAGACCCGAACGTGCTGTTCCAGGACACGGTCAACGTCTACCGCGAGCTGCTGCTCAGCGGCAAGGACGCGCTGGTCGAGCTCTACCTGGACCCGGACGGCGTGCACGGCCTCGGCGGCACCGTCAAGCCGGTGAACCTGCATCGCAAGTTCGAGTCCTTCTGGCTGCAACACCTGGGCGACGGGCCGCATTCCTGAGCGCGTGAGCCCTGAATGAAACGAGCCCGCTTGCGCGGGCTCGTTCTGCTTTGGGGACGGCCGGGATCAGCGGCGCAGGCCGTGCAGCGCCAGCGCGCTCTCGGGCACCGCCCGGCTCAGCGCGTCGCGCTGGGCGGGGTCGGCCAGGCGTTCGCGATCGGCCTCGGCCAGGGTGCTTTCATCGCTGCCGAGCAGGACGATGGGCTCGAGCAGTTCGGCCAGCGCCGGATCGTTGAACAGCGGCTCCCACGCGGCAGGCGCGAGGTCGACGGCGCAAAGGAAACCGGCGGCCCAGTCCTCGGCATCGGCGATCTCCTCGCCGTCGTCGGTCTCGGCCACGCTGAGGATGGGCTCCCACTGGTCCGGGTGCTCGCGCCATTGCACGGCGATGGCCTGGACGTGCCGCAGCACCAGCATGAGCACGCGCTTCTTCTGCTTGCCGCTGTCGAAGGGGTGCGTGCCTTCGCCGTCGCCGCCCCAGATGCGCGGCAGCCACGCGCTGCCCGGTAGCTCGGACAAGGGCTGGGGCGACAGCAGCAGGGCGCTCAGGTAGCCGTCCAGCGCCTCGATGTTCATGCCGGCATCGGTGTCGAGCTCGGTCAGCGCGTCGTCGAGCGCGCCCAGTTCATCGTCGGACAGCGGGCGGTAGTCGGAGTCGGGGTTGTATTGCGGATATTCCATGGCGTGTACTTGGGAATCAACGGTATGTCAGCAGCTCTCCAGCCCGATCGCGCGAGACGCGATCGGTCCTTCGCCGGGCGTCGGACAGGCCGCAGGGCCTGTCCTCGGTCCCGTCTCAGCCATGCCGTCCGTGCCGGCTCTTGGGTTTCTTGGCGTCGAATTCGGCGATCTGCGCCTTCAGCAAGGCCATCAGCACGCGGGCGTTGGCCTCGGTCATCGTGATCAGCGAACTCGGCTCGATGCCGTCAAGCGGCTCCTTCGGCGTCACGAGGGCGTCGACCTTGAAGACGAGCAGGCCGTTGACCGTGTTCGACGCCGCCTTGAGCTTGTTGACTTCGATAGTGTGGATCTTCATGGGGCTGCATTGTCCATGGCAGACTACGCCGATGAAAGCCTCCACCTCGCTCTCCCTGCTGCTGGCCGCCAGCCTCTTCGCGACCGTTCCCGCCTGGGCCGACGAAGCGCCCAAGGCGATCTACAACGAACAGGCCGACGCCCACGCGGACGTGAACCAGGCGCTCGCCCAGGCCCGCACCGGCAACAAGCAGGTGCTCGTGGTCTACGGCGCCAACTGGTGCCCGGATTGCCGCGCGCTCGACGGCAAGCTCAAGACCGGCGCGCTGGCCGCCAAGGTCCAGAAGGAGTTCGTCGTCGTCAAGATCGACGCGGGTCGCTTCAACCACAACCTCGACCTGGCGCAGCAGATGGGCGTTCCGCTCAAGCAGGGCATCCCGACCGTGGCCGTGCTCGGCAACGACGGCGCGGTGCTCAGCGCCACGAGCGGCGGTGAGCTCGCCGATGCCCGCCACATGGGCGATGCCGCCGTCATGAAGGTCTTCGAAGACCTCGGCGGCAAGCGCTGAAGCGGTGTTCTCCCACGTCTACGTCGGCGTGAGCGACTTCGCGCGCGCTCATGCCTTCTACGCGCCGCTGCTCGAACTGCTCGGCCAGCCGCAGCGCTTTGCCGATGCCGAAGCTGGATGGGCGGCCTGGCAGCCAGCCGGCGGCGGGCGGCCGCTGTTCATCATTGGCTTGCCCTTCGAGGGCGAGCATGCGCCGGGCAATGGGCAGATGACGGCCTTCCTGGCCGTGGACCGCGCGACGGTCGACCGCGCCCATTCGCTCGCGCTCGCCCATGGCGGCGCCTGTGAAGGCGCGCCGGGACTGCGCCCGCACTACCACGCGAACTACTACGGCTGCTACTTCCGCGATCCGGACGGCAACAAGCTCAGCGTGGCCTGCCACGAACCGCAGGCTTAAGCGGGTCTGCGGGCCTGACTCAGCCGTGCTCGGCGGCGTTCTTCAACTCTGCCAGGCCTGATTCGAAGTCCTTGCCGAAGAGCTTGTTGGCGAAGAGCCCCATCCAGCGCCAGATCGGGCTGGCGCCGCTCATGTCCA
>Ga0213872_10000106_pt1 | contig 77503 bp, 71 predicted proteins | sample VelepicomBERX_R2_FD_160071 | JGI IMG/M metagenome (GOLD analysis project Ga0213872, IMG submission 160071) | Rhizosphere microbial communities from Vellozia epidendroides in rupestrian grasslands, the National Park of Serra do Cipo, Brazil - RX_R2 | ecosystem: Host-associated > Plants > Roots >... | reverse complement strand
GGCGTGTGCCAGCGGGCTTGCGCCTTAGCGTTATGGCGAACGCGCGAATTGGGGCCGCAGTCCGTCCAGCGACAGCTTTCGGGCAGACAACCTGGCAAGTCCGAGCGACAGCTCAGGGCCGAAAGCACGCGTAGCACCTGCTTCCACGGTGGCGTCGCGCCAGCGTGTGCCGAGTGCTCGGACTGCGGCAGGGGCTGCGGCGACCGGCCCCTCAGCTGAGCCGAGAAGCCCAGGACCATGGGGCAGCGCGCGCCAGCGCGCCTCAACAACTGACTTGGCGCATCTTGTTTGAACGGAGCGCAGCGCAGTTATGCGCCTGCCCCATGGGCCGAGCATCGCAGGGCACCCCTCGCGCAGCGAGGGGCGATGAGCGCAGGGGCCGGCCGCCGCCGCCCCTGGCGCAGTCCTCTCCGCAGTACTCAAACACTCGAACAAAACAAAAACGGGACCCGCAAAGGTCCCGCTCTTCACTCACGCGCAACCAGCCGAGTCAGCCCTTCTCAGGCAACTCGATCTTGATATCCAGCACGTCCATATCGCCTTCGCGCTGCGTGTTCACCGAGACATCCTCGGGGTTGATCGACACGTATTTCGAGATCACGGCGAGCAGCTCTTTTTGCAGCTGCGGCAGGTAGTCGGGGCCGCCGCGGCCGCTGCGCTCGTGGGCGAGGATCAGCTGCAGGCGCTCCTTCGCGACGCTCGCCGTGCTCTTCTTCTCGCCGATGAAGAATGACAGGAATCCCATCTCGCGTGCCCTCCCGTCACTTCGCGCCGAACAGGCGCTTGAACAGGCCCGGCTTCACGGCGTCGACGAAGCGCATCGGGCGCTCCTCGCCGAGGAAGCGGCGGATCACGTCCTTGTAGGCCTCGGACACGTCGCTGCCCTGCATCGAGATCGCCGGCGTGCCCTGGTTGGACGCCTGCAGCACGGTCTCGCTCTCGGGGATCACGCCGATCAGCTTGGTGCGCAGGATCTCGTGGATGTCCTCGAGCGACAGCATGTGGCCGCCCTCGACCCGGTTCGGGTTGTAGCGCGTGATCAGCAGATGCTCCTTGATCGGCTCCTTGCCCTCGATCGCGCGCTTGGTCTTGCTCGACAGCATGCCGAGGATGCGGTCCGAGTCGCGCACCGACGAGACCTCGGGGTTGGTCACGATCAGCGCCTCGTCGGCGAAATGCATGGCCATCAGCGCACCGGTCTCGATGCCGGCCGGCGAGTCGCACACGACGTAGTCGAACTCCATGCCCGCGAGCTCCTCGAGCACGCGCTCGACGCCGTCCATCGTCAGCGCGTCCTTGTCGCGCGTCTGCGAGGCCGCGAGGATGTACAGGTTCTCGATCTGCTTGTCCTTGATCAGGGCCTGGGTCAGCTTGGCCTCGCCGTGGATCACGTTGATCAGGTCGTAGACGACGCGGCGCTCGACGCCCATGATCAGGTCGAGGTTGCGCAGGCCGACGTCGAAGTCGATCACGCAGGTCTTGTGGCCGCGCAGGGCCAGGCCGGTGGCGAAGCTGGCGCTGGTCGTCGTCTTGCCGACGCCGCCCTTGCCCGAGGTCACCACGACGATCTTGGTCATCGGTTCAGTCCTTTTCTCTATCTCTATCTATCGATTCGGTTCAGATGTCGAGCGCTTCCATCACGAGCCGCTCGCCGTCCAGCCGCACCTGCGCCGGCTTGCCGAGCACATGGGCCGGCAACGGGTTCTCGGTCGTGCGGTAGGTGCCGGCGATCGCGATCAGCTCGGCCTCTAGGCTCGCGGCGAAGATGCGCGCGTCGGTATTGCCGCGCGCGCCGGCGATCGCCTTGCCGCGCAGCGGTGCGTAGACATGGATGCTGCCGTCGGCGATGACCTCGGCGCCCGGGTTCACGGCCGCGAGCACGACGAGGTCGCCGCCCTTCGCGTAGACCTGCTGGCCCGAGCGCAGCGGGCGCTCGACGACGAGCGTGCGCGGCGCCTCCGCGGCCGCGGCCACCGGCACTTCGACCGGCACCTCGCGCACGACCTCGCGGATCACCTCCTGGACCACCGTGCGCGTCTCGGCACGCATCTCGAGCGCGTCGTCCGGCGCGAGCGCGAGACCCAGCGCGAGCGCGGCCACGCACTCGGCCGCGTTGCCGCCGCGCAGCGCAACGGGTTGCATGCGGTGGCCGCGCAGCAGCGCGACGAGCGCCGCCAGGTCCAGGGCCGCCGGGGCCTCGTCCGGGTCCAGCGCGAGCTGGCCGGCCGCGTCCTCGGCCGCCGGGCGCGGCAGCTGGCTCAGGTCGACGACGAGCGGGTCATGGTCGAACATCTCCGGCGTGGCGCCCAGGCGACGCGCAAGTTCGGCCTCGATCTCGGCGAGTTCGGCGCTCTTGGGCACAAAGGCCAGCAGGTTCAGCGACGCGCTCTTGAGGTCGAAACCTTCGGCCGGGCGAGCCGCCCTTGCTGTGTTTGCCTGTGCCATCAATCGATGCCGTGTCTTGGGGTGTGCGAAGTCGCACATTCTAGCGGGCCCCCTCGGCCGCCCCCGGGGGGGCTTGCCCCCGGTTTTGCCCCCGCCCGCCCCCCATCTAGCACAGATCCGACCGTTAAATCCGCCCCCGCCACGCGGACTTGTCCCCATTGGGCCCAGCCCTCGAGCAAGTTGGCACAGGCCCCGCCCCAAAGGCCCTGGTTTCCCCGCGCAGCGCGCTAAGTTGTTGATTTATATGAATCGCATCGGACTGCCTAGAAATGAGGCAGCTTAAGCCTTGCAGCGATAACACAAGGGTTTACGGCCGACCGCGACGGGTTTCCCACAAAGTTATCCACAAGATCGGTGGACAGTGTTTACGTCCTTTAAAAATCATGGACTTATGACCCGACCTTGAGCATGTTCCGAGCTTTCGGCGCTAAGTTTTAGGCGCCGCGCCACAGCCGTGGGCCACCGGGACCATGGGCCGGTTAAAGTCCGTTGCTAACTTCCGGAGAGCAGGCCTTGGCGACACCCAATTACAGTTTCGAAAAGCGCCAGCGCGAACTGGCGAAGAAGCGCAAGGCCGAGGAAAAGCGCATGCGCAAGCAGCAGCGCGCCGACGCCCCGGCCGACGGTGAAGGCGGCGAAGCTGCGGCAGCTGACGGCGCTGATGGCGCCGCCGAGGACGCCGCCCCCGACGCGGCCGAACCCAAGACCCCCGAGTGACGCCCCGGCGATGGCCGTCGGAGCCCGCGCGCGCGGCTGGCTGCGCAAGGAATGGTTTCTCGTCGCGCTGTTCGGCGCGGTGCTGCTCGCGAGCCTGTGGCCCGAGCTCGGCGCGAGCCAGGGCCTGCTGCGCCTCGACGGCGCAAGCGATGTCGGCGTCGCGCTGATCTTCCTGCTGACGGGCCTCGGCCTGTCGACGGCCGAGGTCGGCCGCGGCCTCGCGAACTGGCGCGTCCACGCGCTCGTGCAGCTCGCGACCTTCGTGATGTTCCCGCTGCTCGGCGTCGCGCTCGTGGGCGCCACGCGCGCCTGGTGGCCCGACGGCCTGCTGCTCGGCATCGCCTATCTGTGTGCGCTGCCGTCGACGATCTCCTCCTCGGTCGCGATGACCGTGATCGCGCGCGGCAACGTGCCCGCGGCGGTCTTCAACGCGACGCTGTCGAGCCTGCTCGGCATCGTCGCGACGCCGGCCCTGCTCGCGCTGACCGCGCACGCGGGCGGCGCCACGCTCGAGTTCATGCCCTCGGTGATCAAGCTCGGCCGCATGGTGCTGCTGCCGCTGCTCGTCGGCCAGGCGCTGCGGCCCTGGCTCGGCGACTGGCTCGCGCGCCACAAGGCGCGCATGAGCCTGGTCGACCGCGCGGTGATCCTGATGTTCGTGCTCAACGCGTTCAGCGACTCGGTACGCTCGGGCCTGTGGCGCGACCACGGCGCGGCGCTGCTCGCCGAGGCGCTCGCCGCGGCCGCCGTGCTGCTCGCGATCGGGCTCGTGCTGACGACCTGGGCCGCGCGGCGCGCCAGCCTGTCGACCGCGGACGAGATCGCCGTCGTGTTCTGCGGCTCGAAGAAGACGCTCGCCGCGGGCATCCCGATGGCGCGCGTGCTGTTCGGCGCGAACCCGCAGCTCGGCGTGATCGTGCTGCCGATCATGTTCTATCACCAGATCCAGCTGATCGCGTGCTCGGTGCTCGCGGGGCGCTACGCGAGACGCCCGTAAAATCGAGAGCTTGCCCGCGCAAAGACCCCGCCCATGACCCGCAAGCTCTTCGTCACGACCGCCCTGCCCTACGCGAACGCCGCGTTCCACATCGGCCACATCATGGAGTACACCCAGGCCGACATCTGGGTGCGCTTCCAGCGCATGCAGGGCGCCGAGGTGCACTTCGTCTGCGCCGACGACGCCCATGGCGCGCCGATCATGATCGCGGCCGAGAAGGCCGGCCGGACGCCGCAGGACTACGTGGCCGGCATCGCCGCGGGCCGCAAGCAGTACCTCGACGGCTTCCATATCGCGTTCGACAACTGGCACTCGACCGACGGCGCCGAGAACCACGCGCTGTCGCAGGACATCTACCGTTCGCTGCGCGACGCGGGCCTGATCACGACCCGGACGATCGAGCAGTTCTACGACCCGGCCAAGGGCATGTTCCTGCCCGACCGCTTCATCAAGGGCGAATGCCCGAAATGCGGCGCGAAGGACCAGTACGGCGACTCCTGCGAGGTCTGCGGCGCCGTCTACACGCCGACCGAGCTGAAGAACCCGTTCTCGGTGCTGACCGGCGCGACGCCGGTCATGAAGGCGTCCGAGCATTTCTTCTTCAAGCTCTCGGACCCGCGCTGCGTCGAGTTCCTCGAGCAATGGACGCGCACGCCCGGGCGCCTGCAGGGCGAGGTGCTCAACAAGATCAAGGAATGGTTCGCCAAGGACGAGGACGGCAAGGGATCCTTGAGCGACTGGGACATCAGCCGCGACGCGCCCTACTTCGGCATCGAGATCCCCGACGCGCCGGGCAAGTACTTCTACGTCTGGCTCGACGCGCCGATCGGCTACCTCGCCTCGCTGAAGAACTACTTCGGCAAGACCGGTCGCGACTTCGATGCCTTCCTCGCTGACCCGGCCGTCGAGCAGATCCACTTCATCGGCAAGGACATCACCTACTTCCACACGCTGTTCTGGCCCGCGATGCTGCACTTCAGCGGCCGCAAGACGCCGAATAACGTGTTCGTCCACGGCTTCCTGACCGTCAAGCAGGAAAAGATGAGCAAGAGCCGCGGCACCGGCATCGACCCGCTGCGCTACCTCGAGCTCGGCCTCGACGCCGAATGGCTGCGCTACTACCTCGCGGCCAAGCTCAACGCGCGCGTCGAAGACCTCGACTTCAACCCCGAGGACTTCGTCGCCCGCGTCAACAGCGACCTCGTCGGCAAGTACGTGAACATCGCGTCGCGCGCGGCCGGCTTCCTCGCGAAGCGCTTCGACGGCCGTCTCGCCGCCGATCTGGGTGCCGAGAGCCGCGCGCTGCTCGACGCGCTGCAGGCCCAGGCCGGTGCGATCGCCGCGCTCTACGAGGAACGCGAGTTCGGCAAGGCGCTGCGCGAGATCATGCTGCTCGCCGACCGCGTCAACGAGTACGTCGACCAGCACAAGCCCTGGGAGCTCGCCCGGCAGGACGGCCGCGACGCCGAGCTGCAGCAGGTCTGCACGACCTGCATCGAGGCCTTCCGCCTGCTGACCGTCTACCTGAAGCCGGTGCTGCCGGCGCTCGCGGCCAAGGTCGAGGCCTTCCTCGGCGTCGCGCCGCTGGTCTTCGCCGACGCGGGCCGGCTGCTCGGCGCCCACCGGATCGGCGCGTTCGCCCATCTGATGCAGCGCGTCGACGCGGCCAAGCTCGAAGCCCTGTTCGAGCCGCCCGCGGCGCCCAAGCTCGTGCCTGGCGGCGAGGACATCGCGCCCGAGATCAAGATCGACGACTTCGCCAAGCTCGACCTGCGCATCGCGAAGATCGTCAAGGCCGAGGCCGTCGAGGGCTCGGACAAGCTGCTGCGCCTGACGCTCGACGTCGGCGAGGGGCTCCACCGCAACGTCTTCAGCGGCATCAAGGCCGCGTACAAGCCCGCGGACCTCGAGGGCAAGCTGACCGTGCTCGTCGCCAACCTCGCGCCGCGCAAGATGAAGTTCGGCGTCAGCGAGGGCATGGTGCTCGCCGCGAGCCACGCCGACGAAAAGGCCCAGCCGGGCATCTTCGTGCTCGAACCGCATGCGGGCGCCCAGCCCGGCATGCGCGTTCGCTAAAATCGCCCCCAATCACCGCACCCGAATACCACCATGCCGCTCTTCTGGAAGCCGTACAAGTCCGACGTAACCAACTTCATCGACGAGCTCAAGGCCAGGAAGCCGACGCTCGAGGCCGAGCAGCGCGCCGGCCGCGCCCTGCTGTGGGACAAGCCGGTCGACCGCTCGGCGCAGTCCGACTACCGTTCGGCCCGGGTCGCCCAGCAGCCCTACGTCTACCAGACCAAGGGCTGACGCGGCACGCCGCGGGCTGAACGATGGACGAGGCGGTCGACGCCGCGCTCGGGCCCGCGCCCGACGCCGACGCGAGCCCGGCGCTCGTCGATAACGTCGCGGTCGCGCGGCTCTACGGCCAGCCGCTGTTCCAGCTGCCGCAGGACCTGTACATCCCGCCCGACGCGCTCGAGGTCTTCCTCGAGGCCTTCCAGGGCCCGCTCGATCTGCTGCTCTACCTGATCCGCAAGCAGAACTTCAACATCCTCGACATCCCGCTCGCCGACGTCACGCACCAGTACCTGAGCTACGTCGAGCAGATCCGCAAGACCAATCTCGAGCTCGCGAGCGAGTACCTCCTGATGGCGGCGATGCTCATCGAGATCAAGTCGCGCATGCTGCTGCCGCCGCGCAAAACCGACGACGGCAGCGAACCCGAGGACCCGCGCGCCGAGCTCGTGCGCCGCCTGCTCGAGTACGAGCGCATCAAGCTCGCGGCCCAGCGCCTCGACCAGATGCCGCTCGTCGGCCGCGACTTCCTGCGCGCGCAGATCCATATCGAGCAGTCGCTGACGCCGCGCTTCCCCGACGTCAGCACCGAAGAGCTGCGCCAGGCCTGGCTCGACATCCTGCGCCGCGCCAAGCTCAACCAGCACCACAAGATCACGCGCGAGCAGCTCTCGGTGCGCGAGCACATGAGCCTCGTGCTGCGGCGCCTGCAGGGCCAGCGCTTCGTCGTGTTCGAGGACCTGTTCGACCTCACGCGCGGCCCGCAGGTCCTCGTCGTGAGCTTTATCGCGATGCTCGAGCTCGCGCGCGAGCGCCTGCTCGAGATCACCCAGGCCGAGGCCTTCGCGCCGATCTACGTGCGCCTCGCCTACCAGCCGAGCGCGCCGGCAGAAGCGGCGGCCTGATCCGTTCGGACTAGACGAGCGCGCGGCCCGTGAGCCGCTGCAGGATCGCGAGCGGGCTCGCGTCGACGTCGTACTGCGCGGCGGCCGGCAGGTGCAGGGTCTGCTCCATCATGAACTGGCCGGCCATCACCGCGTGCGCGGCCTGGTCCGAGAAGCACACCCAGGTCGAGCCGGCCGCGAAGGGCATGGTCACCTGCGGCGCGTCGCGCTGGTAGTCGGCGTCGCCCTTCATGCCGTCGTGCAGCTGCAGCATCAGGTGGTCGTACTCGCTGCGCAGCGACTTGGTCACGTGCAGCTTGTGCAGCAGCTTCGCCTGCCAGGCCGAATAGGGCTTCGCGCGCGGCACGAAGCGCGCGGCGATCGCGTCGAACGGCTCGCCGACGCGCCACACGCGCGGCTCGCCCGCGGGGTTCACGTTCGTGAACACGCGCAGGATGCGCTCGCCGTAGTTGGGTCGCGACGGGAACGCGTCGACGTGCAGGCGCCGGTCGTCGGCGCGCCAGCTCTGAGCGCGCGTCTCGACCTGGCTCGGCCGGAAGCTCGTCGGCGCCATGCGCAGGTGCGCCGAGTAGCGCGGCAGCAGCGCGTCGACGAGGCCGCGCGCCTGGCGCCGGAAGCGCCCGACCATCGCGGCGAGCTGCTCGAGCGCCTCTGGGTCGCCCTGGGCACCGGCGAGCCGGCCGTCGGCGTTGAGGCTGATGTTGCGGGCCTTGGGGTCGCGGATCTCGGGCGTGAACAGGCGCCGCTCCTCGGCCTTGACCTCGAACGCAAGCTTCGGGAAATACAGGACCTTGCCGGCCTCGAGCGCGGCCACGAGGGGGGCCGCGTCGTCGACCTGCGGCGGCCAGTCGCGGCCGGGAATTTCGACGATCTGTTCGCTGCTTGGAGCACTCATGCGCGAATTATCATCGCGCCCGATGCGCCCAGCCCAACCCTGCCCTTTCGCGGCGTCGCCATGAGCGGCGCCTTCGTGCTCGACGGCCTCGCGCTGCTCGCGGCCGTCGTTCTTGCGCTGCTCGCGCGCGAGGCCTTGCGGCTGTGGCGCGCCGTGCCGCCGCGCGAGGTGCGCGAGCAATGCGTGGGCACGGCAGCGGCTACGGACGCGACGCTCCCGCGCGTGATCTGGACCTACTGGCACGACGCGACGCCGCCCGAGTTCGTCGCGCTGTGCCTCGCGAACTGGCGCCGCCTCGCGCCCGACCACGCGCTGCGCCTGCTCGACCGCCGGACCCTGCACGACTGGATCCCGGCCGCGCAGCTGCGCGCCGACTTCGACGCGCTGCCCGCCTATCGCCAGGCCGACTGGCTGCGCATCCAGCTGCTCGCGCGCCATGGCGGCGTCTGGATCGACGCGTCGACGCTGCTGTGCCGCGACCTCGGCTGGCTGCACGCGCTGCGCGCGCGCCATGGCGCCGAGTACGCGGGCTTCTATATCGCGCGCTACACGAACCGCCCCGAGCGGCCGCACGTCGAGAACTGGTTCATGGCCGCCGTGCCCGGCAGCGCGTTCGCGCGCGACCTCGCCGCGGCCTTCGACGCGGCGCTCGACCTCGGCGCCGAGGCCCTGCTCGAGCGCCTGCGCGCCGAGGGCCGCATCGAAGCCGTCGTCCAGGACCTGACCGAGGACTTCCAGCGCTACCTGCTCATGCATGTCGCGGCCAGCGATCTGCTCGACCGCGACGCCGCGCGCTACCGGCTCGCGCTGCAGCGCGCCGAGGACACAGCGTTCGCGTTCCACGCGGCGCTCGGCTGGCGCAAGCGCCACCTCTACGGCCGGCTCGCGATCCTGCCCTGCCCGCCGCGCCTGCCCGCGCTCGTGAAGCTGCGCGGCGGCGACCGCCGCGTGTTCGAGCAGGGCCTTGCGCGCGGCCGCTGGCGCGCGGGCAGCGCGCTCGCGCGCCTGCTGGAGCTGCGCCGATGAACGCCCCCCGCCCCTGGCTCAGCATCCTGCTCGCGGCCTACCGGGTCGAGGCCTACGTCGACGCGTGCGCCGCGTCCATCCTCGCCCAGCTCGAGCCCGGCGACATGGGCGTCGAGCTCGTGTTCGTCGACGACGCGTCGCCCGACGCGACGGCCGCGCGCATCGAGGCGATCGCCGCGCGCGACCCGCGCGTGCGCCTGATCCGCCATGCGCGCAACGGCGGCGTCAGCGCCGCGCGCAACACCCTGCTCGACGCCGCGCGCGGCGACTACCTGTGGTATGTCGACCCCGACGACCTCGTCCAGCCCGGCGCGATCGCGTCGCTGCGCGGCGTGATCGACGCGCGGCCGCCCGACCTCGTGAGCTGCGACTTCCTGAGCTTCGACGACGCGACGGGCCGGCCGCGCAAGCCGGCTTACGCGCATATCGCGAGCTTCGCGGGCCCGGCCGGCGCCAGCGAGGAAGGCTATGAAGCGCTGCTGCTGGGCCTGTTCGCGACCGGGCGCTTCCACCCCTGGTCCAAGGTCGTGCGCCGCGCGATCTGGCCGGCCGGCCTGCGCTTCCCCGCGGGCCGCGTGTTCGAGGACCTCGCGGTCTACGCGCGCCTGGGCCTGCAGGTGCGCCACCATGTCCATGTGCCCGAGGTCTGGATCGCCTACCGCCAGCGCGCGGGCAGCGAGCTCGCGAAGCTCGACGCGGCCAAGCTCGATCAGTGGCTGCAGGCGCTCGCCGGCTATGCGGCCGAGCTGCCCGAGGACGCGAGTGCGGCGCTGCGCCTCGCGGTCGCGCATCACTGCGCGCGCACGCTCGCGCGCGCGCTGCGCCGCGCGCGCCGGCTCAAGCCCGACGCGCGCACGTGGCTGCGCGAGACCGCCCTGCCGCTATGGGCGAGCGCGTCGCCGCTCGACGCGCACGAGCTCGAGCACGCGTACTGGGAGGCCGGCCGCTTCGGCGACTTCCTGCGCTGGCAGCTCAACGCCGCGGGCCGCGCGGCGCGCGCCTACCGGCCCGCCACCTCGAGCAGCAAGGCCTCGTAGCGCGCGCCCATGGGCGCGACGCCGAGCTCGGCGAGCGCGTACGCGCGCGCGGCCGCGCCGAGCGCCGCAGCACGCGCGGGGTCGCGCAGCAGCGCCTCGATCGCGTCGGCAAGCGCCGCCGCGTCGCCCTCGGGCACGTAGACGCCCCGCCCCGCGTCGAGCAGGCCTTCGGTGCCTGGCGCCTGCGTCGCGATGCACGCGCAGCCGGCCGCCATCGCCTCGACGAGCGCGAGCGGCATGCCCTCCCAATGGGTGGCGAGCACGAAGATCCGCGTGCGCCTCAGCAGGCCCGGCATGTCGGCGACATGGCCGAGGAACTGCACGTTCGCGAGGCCTTTCGCGAGCTTCTCGCTGCGCGCGCGCCAGGCCGCCTTGCCGCCGCCGGCCAGGTACAGCGGCGGCGTGAGGCCGCGCGCGGCGAGCCGCGCGAACGCGCGGATCAGCGTCGGCTGGTCCTTCTGGCGCGCGAAGCGCGCCGACATCACGACGGCGGCCTCGCGCTCGGCGCCCGCGTCGGCGGCCGCAAAACGCTCGAGCGCGACGCCGTTCGGGATCGCGTGCGTGAGCGCCTCGGGCGCGCCGCTGCGCACGAGCGCGCGCCGCACGCCCTCGGACACGCCGACGAGCGCGGCGCTGACGGCGTCGAGCCGGCGCGCGCGCCAGCGGCTCCAGGCCGTGTAGCGCTCGCGCGAGTTGTGCTCGACCTGGACCAGCCGCGCGACGCCGGCGGCGCGGCCGGCCTCGCGCCCGATCAGATGCTCGGGGAAGCCATGGGCGACGAGCACGTCGGGCCGCCATTCGCGGCACAGCGCGACGAGCGCGGCGCGCGTCGCCCAATGGGCCCAGCCGGGCACGACGCGCACGTCGAGCCCTTCGGCGCGCAGCGCCTCGACGCGCGCGGGGTCGGTGTGGCGTTTGCGCCGCAGCACGAGCAGCGGGACGATGCGCGCGCCGGCGCGCTGGGCGCGGCACAGATCGACGGCAACCTGGGTCGCGCCCGAGAAGCCGCCGGTGACGAAGTGCAGCACGCGCAGGGGTTCGTGGGGCGGTCGGACGGGCGTCATGGCCGCGCAGTATAGGAAGCGGCAAGGGACGGGCGTGGAACTGCACGACAATCACGCCCCATGCCCGCCCCCGCGTCCCCCGATTCCGAGCACGCCGCCGACGCCCAGCCCCTGGGCCAGGTCGCACGCCGCCTGCTACGCTTCATCGGCCCCTACAAGGGCGGCCTCATCGCGACCGTGCTCGCCTACGCCGGCGCCGCCGCGACCGAGCCGCTGATCCCGGCGCTCGTCAAGCGCATCTTCGGCGACGCGTTCACGGTCGACGAGTTCTCGATCGCCTGGGTCCCGGCCGCGCTGGTCGGCCTGTACTTCATGCGCGGGCTGTTCGGCTTTCTCGGCCAGTACCTGTTCAACTGGACGGTCACGCGCAGCGTGATGGACCTGCGCGCGGCGCTGCTCGACGCGCTCTTGCGCGCCGACGCGCGCATCTTCACGAGCCTGCAGCCGGGCACGGCGGTCAGCAAGATCGTCAACGACCCGCAGCAGATCCTGAACCTGCTCGGCAACACCCTGATCAACATCCTGCGCGACGGCCTGCCGGCCGCGGCCGTGATGGTCTACCTGGTCGTGCTGAACTGGAAGCTCACGCTGCTGTCGATGATCACGACGCCGCTGCTCGCCTACGTGATGCGCAAGGTCAACGCGCGCGTGCGGCGCATGGGCACGCGCTCCTACGACGCCCAGCTCGCGCTCGTAAACAAGATCGACGACGTCACGCGCGCCTGGCGCGTCGTGCGCAGCTTCGACGCCGCCGACCACGAGCGCCAGGAGTTCGCCGACCGCGCCCAGGAGGTCCAGCGCAGCACGCTCAAGGCCGCTGCGGCCGGCGCCTTGGGCCAGCCGCTGTCGCAGCTGATCGCGAGCATCGGCCTGTCGGCGATCATCGCGCTCGCGCTGCACCAGGCGCGCGAGAACCACACGGGCGTCGGCGACTTCGCGGCCTTCGTGTTCGCGTTGGGTCTGCTGACCTCGCGGCTGCGCCACCTGTCCGACCTCGCCCAGCCGATCACGAACGCGCTCGTGATCGGGCGCGGCTGCCTGCAGATCCTCGACCTGCCGGCCGAGCCCGACGCGGGCACGCGCGAGCTCGCCGACTGCCGCGGCCAGGTCGACATGGACGACGTGCGCCTGCGCTACCCGCAGGCCGAGCGCAACGCGCTCGACGGCCTCACCCTGTCCTTCGAGGCCGGCCGCACGACGGCGCTGGTCGGCGCGTCGGGCGCCGGCAAGAGTTCGATCGTCCACCTGCTGCTCGCGTTCGGCGCGCCCGACGCGGGCCGCATCCTGATCGACGGCGTGCCGGTCGACGAACTCAGGAAGGCCAATCTGCGCCGCCAGTTCGCCGTCGTCTCGCAGGACATCGTGCTGTTCGACACCTCGGTCGCCGCGAACATCGCCTACGCCCAGCCGCGCGACGCCGCACGCCTCGAGCAGGCGCTGCGCGCCGCCCACCTGTGGGACTTCGTCCAGACCCTGCCGCAGGGCCTCGAGACGACGATCGGCGCGAACGGCAGCAAGCTCTCGGGCGGCCAGCGCCAGCGCCTCGCGATCGCGCGCGCGCTCTACAAGGACGCGCCGATCTGGATCTTCGACGAGGCGACCTCGGCGCTCGACACCGAGAGCGAACGCGCGGTCCAGCAGGCGCTCGAGGCCTGGCAGGGCCGCAAGACCCTGATCGTGATCGCGCACCGGCTCTCGACGATCCGCAACGCCGACCGCATCCACGTGCTGCGCGACGGCCGCGTCATCGAGAGCGGCGACCATGCGGGCCTGATCGAGAACGGCGGCGCCTACGCGACGATGGTGCGGGCCCAGCACGGCGCCTGAGCAAGGCGCCGGTCCCTGGCGCGCCGGGAGCGCCCGGTTCTTGTCGGGATCGACACGAAGCGGCCGAAACCGCGACACGCGCGACCGCTATGCTGTCTGCCTGACCATCGCGACCTGAACACGTCCATGCTCCGATGCCTGGTCGTCGACGACGACCCTGAAATCCGCAGCGGCCTCGCCGCCTATCTGCAGCGCTTCGACATGGCGGTGCAGACCGCGTCCGACGGCGTGCAGATGCGCCGCCTGCTCGCCGCGTCGAGCATCGACGCCATCGTGCTCGACCTGATGCTGCCCGGCGAGTCCGGCCTCGCGCTGTGCCAATGGCTGCAGCGCGAGCGCCCGAACCTGCCCGTGCTGATGCTCACGGCCCAGGGCGACCCGGCGAGCCGCGTCGTCGGCCTCGAGCTCGGCGCCGACGACTACCTGCCCAAGCCCTTCGAGCCGCGCGAGCTCGTCGCGCGCCTGCACGCGCTCACGCGCCGCCGCGTCAAGGCCGAGCGCGCGGCCGGCGAGCAGCGCGAGGTCGCCTTCCGCGGCTGGCGCTTCGACCCGATGCTGCGCCAGCTCGTCTCGCCGGCCGGCGTCGTCGTCGCGCTGTCGAACGCCGAGTACCGGCTGCTCACGGCCTTCGTCGAACACCCCAAGCGCGTGCTCACGCGCGAGCAGCTGCTCGAGCTCACGCGCGCGCGCGGCGTCGAGGTCAGCGACCGCAGCGTCGACCTCGCGGTCTCGCGCCTGCGCGCCAAGCTCGGCGGCGAGGACCTGATCCGCACGCTGCGCGGCTCGGGCTATCTGTTCGACGTCGAGGTCGGGACTTGAAGCCCTGGCGCGACACCCTCGCGCGGCGCCTGTTCGTGCTGATGTGGGTCTCGCTCGTGCTGAGCCAGCTGCTCGCGTGGGGCGCGTTCGCCTGGCTGCACGACGGCCCGTTCCACGTCGGGCCGATGCTCGTGATGCCCTCGCTGCCGCCGATCCTCGGCCCCGGGCCGGGCCCGCGCATGCCGCCGCAGGGTGCGCCGGCGCGCACGGCGCAGCCGGCGTCGGTGCCGACCCGCCCGCCCGGCGCGGACGCCGGCCCCGAGGCGTTCGACGACGCGTCGCCGCCGAACGGTCCGATGCCGCAGCAGGCCGGCCCCGGCCGGCCCGGCGGCGCCATGCCGAACCCGCCGGCGAACGGTCCCGGCGGCACGCCGGCGCCGTTCGGCAGCGCCTGGCTCGTGCTCGACTTCGGCCTGCGCATGGCCGTGATCGCGCTCGCCGCGTGGTGGGGTTCGCGCTGGCTCGCCGCGCCGATGCGCGCGCTCGTGCGCGCGGGCGAGCAACTCGCCGCCCGGCTCGGCCGCGGCGAGCAGCAGGCGCCGCGCCTGCCCGAGAGCCAGGGCACGCTCGAGGTCCGCGAGGCCGCGCGCGTGTTCAACGGCATGGCCAGCGAGATCGAGCAGCTGTTCGACGAGCGTGGCCTGATGCTCGCGGCGCTCTCGCACGACCTGCGCACGCCGCTCACGCGCCTGCGCCTGCGCCTCGAAGCGACCGAGATGCCCGACGCGCTGCGCGACAAGGCCGCGGCCGACATCGCCGCGATGAACGGCCTGATCGACGAGGTGCTGGGCCTGTTCCGCGGCAGCGACGGCGAGGCGCTGCGCGAGGTCGACGTCGCGGCGCTGGTCCAGGCCCTCGCCGACGACTGGCTCGACCAGGGCCAGCAGCTCCAATGCGCGATCGCCGCGCCGGCCGTCGCGCGCGCGCGCAGCGCGGCGCTGCGCCGCGTCGTCGAGAACCTCGTCGGCAACGCGCTGCGCTACGGCCGCGACGTCGCGATCGAGGTCGCCGTCGAGCCGACCCAGGTCTGCGTGCGCGTCGCCGACCGCGGCCCCGGCATCGCCCCCGAACTGCTCGACCAGGTGTTCCAGCCCTTCTACCGCGTCGAGGCCTCGCGCAGCCGCACGAGCGGCGGCACCGGCCTGGGCCTGTTCATCGCGCGTGACCTGTGCCGGCGCATGGGGGCGCGGCTGAGCCTGACGAACCGCGAGGGCGGCGGGCTGCTGGCGGAGGTGCGGCTTCAGCGGTGACTGGCTTTCACGACGGGTTTTGCAGAAACCCTTGAGCCTTCTTGAGCATCAAGGGTTTTCACCTATCTGTCATGGTGTTTACCCTATGATGCAGTGCATCAACAACTGCTTCACTTCGGGAGGACCCCATGACTTTCCTCGTCGCCACCTGCGTGTTCGTCAGCCTGGCCCTCGTCGCCCAACTCCGCGACGTCGCCGATCTCAAACGCTTCAGCCGCTAACAGCGGTCAAAAAATCGATCAAACCGTCGCCGCGCTGCGCGCCATGTCGGCCTCGCGCGCGGCCTCGGCAAAGCCGGCGCGGCGCCGCCGCATCGCGGCCGGGTCGACGCTCGGCGCCTGGGTCGGCCAGCCGAAAAAGCGCTGGACCTCGGCGCGCCGCGCGAGTGTGTCGCTCATGCCGAGGTTGATCAGCTCGTTCGTGAACGAGGGCTCGAACAAGAGGTAGCTGGTGAGCGCGGAACCGGTCGCGGCCTTGCCCTCGCCCGACACGCCGACGCTGCGCAGCAAGGCGCGCATCGGCGCCGGCAGCGCCGACTGGTGCTCGGCCGCGAGGTCGTCGAGGCGCCGGCTCGGCGCGATCACGAGCACGTCGATCGGCCGCAGCGGCGTGTTGCGGCGCTGCTCGGGCGTCAGGATGCTCAGCGTGTTGTTGACGCGCTCGAGCCGCTCGACGTCGACGGCGAGCGCGTCGAGAAAGATGTTCGACAGCGCGTGGCCGGCGATCTGCGCCATCGTCGGGTGGCCGGTGATCTGGGTGCTGCGCCGCCCGGGCGGCTCGTGCATGCGGCCCGCGCCGATCACGAGCACCCGGTCGGCGCCGAGGTGCACGGCCGGCGAGATCGGCGCGCTCTGGCGCATCGAGCCGTCGCCGAACCATTCGGGCTGGCCGTCGAGATCGAGCAGCTCGGCCGGGAAGATGAACGGGATCGCCGAGCTCGCGAGCAGATGCTCGACCGTGAGCTCGCAGCGCACCGCGAGGCGCTGCGAGCGCTGCCAGGGCAGGATGTCCTGGAGCGTCTGGTAGAAGGTGACGTGCTGGCCCGAGGTGTAGCTCGAGCCGCTGATCGCGAGCGCGCGCAGATGGCCCTGGCTCAGCATGCGCGGCAGCCGGTCGATGCGGATCCAGCGCCGCAGCAGCTCGCCGAGCGGCGCGTTGTCGAGCAGGCTGCGCGGCCGCGTGCGGCGCCAGCGCGCGAGCGCCCAGCCCAGGCTCATCATCGTCATCCAGCGCGCGCCGGTGCGGATCACGCCGAAGCTGTCGGCCGCGTAGACCTGGTCGACGTGGATGTTCTGCCAGATGTAGACGAGGCCGTCGACGGCCGAGCAGAAGTCGTCGGCCTGGCAGGACAGCGTCGCCGCGTTGATCGCGCCGGCCGAGGTGCCGGCGATGATCGGGAACGGGTTGCCGGCCGCGGCGGCCGCGACGCCGGCGTCGCGGCGCAGCTGCGCGACGGCCGCGAGCACGCCGACCTGGTAGGCCGCGCGCGCGCCGCCGCCGGTCAGGATCAGACCGGTCAGCGGGCCTGGCGCGGGGCTCAGGCCATTGGGCAGCGGGGCGTCGACCATGGCAGTGGCGGCGATCATCGCCCAAAGCCGGTGCGCCGGCGCGGCAGAAATGCGTCATTCCGCCCGCTTTTCTGCACAAAGCCCGCATCCGGGCTCCGCCGTTCGCCGCCGCGCGAACTCGCCCTTATTCGTAGACGATCTGCGCGGCCGGGTCGGCCGCGCGCAAGGCGTCGAGCGCCTCGTCGCAGGGCCAGAAGCGGCTTTCCTCGCCGAGGTCCATGCGCCAGCAGGCGCCCGCGACCGCGTGCTCGGTCTGCACGCGCAGGCCCTGGCGCAGCGTCGTGCCCTCGTCGCCCGCGACCGTGCGCGCGGGCCAGTCGGCGACGAGCTTGCGCAGCAGCGCCGTCACGCGATCGGCCGGCGCCGGCGCGGCGCCGCGCCCGACCGGCAGCTGGACGTAGCGGCCGAAGCGCGCGCGCGCGCCCGCGAGACCCCAGACCTGCTGGACCGTCAGGCGCAGGCCGCCCGAGAAGCGGTCGTTCATGACCTTGCCCGAGACGATGATCAGCGCGTCCTCGGCGAGCTGCTCGCGGTACTGCTCGATCAGCTCGTCGCCGTTCGCGACGGCCTCGATCGCACCGCTCTTGTCGTCGAGCTTGAAGATCGCCGCGCGGCCGCGCTGGCCGTTGACGATGCGCAGGTCGGACACGATGCCGGCGACGAGCACCGGCTCGCGGCTGTCCTGCAGACCCGCGACCTCGCGCCGGACCATGCGGCGCACCTCGGCCGCGTCCTGGTCGAACAGATGGCCCGACAGGTAGAAGCCGATCGCCGTCTTCTCGAGCGACAGGCGCTCCTTGATGCTCCACGGCGCGGCGTCGGCGAGCGGCGGTTCGGCCGTCGAGCTCGCGTGCGAGTCGGCGAAGTCGAACAGACCGCCCTGGTCGGCGTCGTTCGCGAGCTTGTCGGCGAAGCTGTAGCCGAGCGCCACGCTCGCGAGCAGGCGCGCGCGGTCGGCCTCGAGCGCGTCGAAAGCGCCGGCCTTGATCAGTGCCTCGACGACGCGCTTGTTGACGGCCTTGCGGTCGACGCGGCAGCAGAAGTCGAAGAAGCTGCGGAACGGGCCGCCCTCGGCGCGCGCCGCGACGATCGCGTCGATCGCGCCCTGCCCCGTGCCCTTGACGGCGCCGAGGCCGTAACGCACGAGCTTCTTGCCGAGCGGCTCGAAGCGATAGACGCCGCGGTTCACGCAGGGCGGCTCGAACTCGATCGCGAAGAACTGCTTCGCGTCATTGAGCAACACCTTGAGCTTGTCGGTGTCGTCCATTTCGATGGTCATGTTCGCGGCGAAGAACTCGGCCGTGAAATGAACCTTGAGCCAGGCCGTGTGATAGGCCAGCAGCGAGTAGGCGGCCGCGTGCGACTTGTTGAAGCCGTAGCCCGCGAATTTCTCCATCAGGTCGAAGACCTCGTCGGCCTTGGCCTCGCCGATGCCCTGCTCGGCCGCGCCCTTGCGGAACAGCGCGCGGTGCTCGGCCATCTCCTCGGCCTTCTTCTTGCCCATCGCACGGCGCAGCATGTCGGCGCCGCCGAGGCTGTAGCCGCCCATGATCTGGGCCGCCTGCATCACCTGTTCCTGGTAGACGAAGATGCCGTAGGTCTCCGCGAGCACCGACTCGAGCAGCGCGTGCGGGTACTCGATCGGCTCGCGGCCATGCTTGCGCGCGCAAAAGCTCGGGATGTTCTCCATCGGGCCGGGCCGGAACATCGCGTTGAGCGCGATCAGGTCCTCGAGCCGCGAGGGCTTGGCGTCGCGCAGCATCTTCTGCATGCCGCCCGATTCGAACTGGAACACGCTCTCGGTCAGGCCTTCCGAGAACAGCTTGTAGACGCGCGCGTCGTCGAGCGGCACGGTCTCGTAGGCGAAGTCGGCGCGGCCGGGATGGCCGGCGACGATGAAGTTGCGGGCGAGCTCGAGGATGGTCAGCGTCGCGAGGCCCAGGAAGTCGAACTTGACGAGGCCGATCGCCTCGACGTCGTCCTTGTCGTACTGGCTGACCGCGCTCGTCGAGCCGGGCTGCTGGTAGAGCGGGCAGAAGTCGGTGATCTTGCCCGGCGCGATCAGCACGCCGCCCGCGTGCATGCCGATCGAGCGCACCGTGCCCTCGACGCGCGTCGCGAGCGAGAGCAGCTCGGCGACTTCTTCGTCCTCCTTCTCGCGCTGGCCGATCTCGGGCGCCTCGTGGCGCGCGTAGACCATCTTGGCCTTGTCGGGGTCGAAGTCGGGCGGCAGCTGGGCGAGCGTCACGGTCTTGCCCGGCGGCGCGGGCACGAGCTTGGCGATCGAGTCGACGTGGCCGAAGCCCATGCCGAGCACGCGGCCGATGTCGCGCAGCGCGCCCTTCGCGGCCATGGTGCCGAAGGTCGCGATCTGGCTCACGGCCGGGCGGCCGTACTTGTCCTTCACGTAGTCGATCACGCGGTCGCGGTTGCCCTGGCAGAAGTCGATGTCGAAGTCGGGCATCGAGACGCGCTCGGGGTTCAGGAAGCGCTCGAACAGCAGCTTGTACTGGAGCGGGTCGAGGTCGGTGATCGACAGCGCGTAGGCGACGAGCGAACCCGCGCCCGAACCCCGGCCCGGGCCGACCGGGCAGCCGTTCGCCTTGGCCCAGCGGATGAAGTCCGAGACGATCAGGAAGTAGCCCGGGAAGCCCATCTTGACGATGGTCGCGAGCTCGAACTCGAGCCGCTCGGCGTAGCGCGGCCGCTCGGCGTCGCGCTTCGCGGCGTCGGGGAACAGCAGCGCAAGGCGCTGCTCGAGGCCTTCGAACGAGAGCTCGCGGAAATACTGCGCCATCGGCTGCGCCGTGCCGTCGGCGAGGATCGGCGTCGGGAAGTCGGGCAGGCGCGGCTTGCCGAGCACGAGCGAGAGGCTGCAGCGCCGCGCGATCTCGACGGTGTTCGCGACGGCGCTCGGCACGTCCTTGAACAGCGCCTCCATGTCGGCCTGCGGGCGGAAGAACTGGCCCGGCAGGAAGCGCCGCACGCGCTTCGGGTTCGCGAGCGTCTCGCCCTCGGCCACGCACACGCGCGCCTCGTGCGCGTCGAAGTCCGACTCGGCGAGGAACTGCACCGGGTGGGTCGCGACGACGGGCAGCTGCAGCTCGGCCGCGAGCGGCACGCTCGCCTGGACGAGCGCCTCCTGGCCCGGCAGCCCGGCGCGCTGCAGCTCGACGTAAAAGCGCTGCGGGAAGATCGCCGCGAGCCGCGCGGCGAGAGCCTTGGCGCGCGTCGCGTCGCCCATCAGCAGCGCCTGGCCGAGCAGGCCGTGCTGGGCGCCCGACAGGCAGATCAGGCCCTCGTGCAGCTCCTCGAGCCATTCCCACTTGATGCAGGCCTGGTTGCGCACGACGTTGCCGACCCAGGCGCGCGACAGCAGCTCGCACAGGTTCAGGTAGCCGCGCGTGTCCTGCACGAGCAGCAGCAGGCGCGACGGCGCCTTGTCGCTCGCTTCGGGTTCGAGCCAGCAGTCGGCGCCGAGGATGGGCTTGACGCCCTTCTTGCGGCAGGCGCTGTAGAACTTGACGCCGCCGAACAGATTGGCGAGGTCGGTGATCGCGAGCGCGACCTGGCGGTCGCGCGCCGCCGCGTCGGCCGCATCGTCGACGCGCAGCGTGCCGTCGACCACGGAATATTCGGTATGGGTGCGCAGGTGAACAAAGGCCATGGGGCACATTCTAGGAAGTCGGCGGCGCGAACCCTCGCTATGCTGCGCGGATGAACAAATCCATTGCCACCTCCTTCAGTGCCGTCGCCGTCGCCGCGCTGCTCGCGTTCGGCATCGCCGTCACCTCGCCGGCCCTCGCCGCGACGACCAAGCACAAGGCCAAGGCCAAGCCGGCCGCCGCTCCGCCGGCCGCCGCGGCCAGCCAGCCGCAGCGCTCGCCGGCCGAGATCCTCAAGGACTCGCCGGCGCGCGACTGGCGCGGCCTCGACCCGCAGAACACGCTCGTGATGGAGCTGCCGCAGGGCCGCGTGATCATCGAGCTCGCCGCGCGCTTCGCGCCGCACCACGCCGCGAACATCCGCGCGCTCGCCCACGAGGGCTATTTCGACGAGCTCGCGATCCTGCGCGTGCAGGACAACTTCGTAACCCAGTGGGGCGACCCGAACGCCGACGACGCGAAGCTCGCGAAGCCGCTCGGCGCCGCGAGCCCGCACCTGCCGGCCGAGTTCTCGGTGGCGCTCAAGGGCCTGCCGCTGACCGAGCTGCGCGAAACCGACGGCTGGGCCCCGCGCAACGGCTTCGTCGACGGCTTCCCCGTCGCGGCCGACCCCAGGACCGGCCGCGCCTGGCTCGCCCATTGCTACGGCATGGTCGGCGCCGGCCGCGCCGACACCGTCGACTCGAGCACCGGCGCCGAGCTCTACGCCGTGATCGGCCAGGCGCCGCGCGCGCTCGACCTCAACATCACCGTGGTCGGCCGCGTGCTCCAGGGCATCGAGTTCCTCGCCGCGCTGCCGCGCGGCGGCGCGAACATGGGCTTCTACGACCAGCCCGAGCAGCGCACGACGATCAAGCGCGTGCAACTGCTCGCCGACCTGCCCGAGGCCGAGCGCCCGGCCCTGCAGGTGCTGCGCACCGACTCGCCGACCTTCGCCGCGCTCCTGGAAGCGCGCCGCCACCGCAGCGGCTGGTACGTGCACAGCCCCGAGCGCGTCGACCTGTGCAGCGCGACCGTGCCGACGCGGCCGACGCCGGGGGCCGCCATGCCGACACCCCCGGCCGCGCCGGCGAGCGCCGCCAGCGCGCCCTGAGCGACTGAGCCGGGCCGGGCCGGGCGAATAAAATCGCCGGCCTGCCATGACGACTCCCATCCTCAATCTCTCGGCGTACAAGTTCGTGCGCCTCGACGACGCGCCCGCGCTGCGCGAGCACCTCTGCAAGGCCGCCGCCGCGCTGGGCCTCAAGGGCACCATCCTGCTCGCCGAGGAAGGCATCAACCTGTTCCTCGCCGCGGCCGAGGCGCCGCTGCGCGAGTTCGTCGCGGTGCTGCACGCCGACGCGCGCTTCGCCGACCTCGACCCCAAGGAGAGCTGGAGCGAGGCCGTGCCCTTCGGCAAGCTGCTCGTCAAGGTCAAGCGCGAGATCATCCGCATGAACCACCCGGCGATCCGCCCCGACCGCGCGCCGCGCGCGCCCGCGCTCGCGCCCGAGACGCTCGCGCGCTGGCTCGAGCGCGGCGTCGACGACGCGGGCCGCGAGCTCGTGATGCTCGACACGCGCAACGGCTTCGAGGTCGACCAGGGCGGGTTCGACGGCGCGATCGACTGGCGCCTGGACAAGTTCAGCGACTTCCCGGCCGCCGTCGCCGCGCATGGCGAGGCGCTGCGCGGCAAGACCGTGGTCAGCTACTGCACGGGCGGGATCCGCTGCGAGAAGGCCGCGATCTACCTCGAGCAGCAGGGCCTCGCCGCGGCCGTCTGGCAGCTCGACGGCGGCATCCTCAAGTATTTCGAGAAAACCGCCGGCGCGCCGCACTACCATGGCGGCTGCTTTGTCTTCGACGAGCGCGAGACGCTCGACCCGGGGCTGCAGGCCGTCGCGCCCTAGGGCCAGTTCCCAGCGCGCGGCGCCGCGGCCCGCACCAGCACGCTGCCCGCCATGCACACCCAACACCATGCGCTGCTCGAAGCGACGCCCGGCACCCGCCGCGAGCTCGTCTCCCATCACTACGGCACGCCGGGCCGCGGGCCCAAGGTCTATATCCAGGCGAGCCTGCACGCCGACGAGCTGCCCGGCATGCTCGTCGCGCATTACCTGAAGCGCGAGTTCGACGGCCTCGCGGCTGCAGGCCGCATCGCCGGCGAGATCGTGCTCGTGCCGATGGCGAACCCGATCGGCCTGTCGCAGCGCCTGCTGCACGCCCACCTCGGCCGCTTCGAGCTCGCGAGCGGCGAGAACTTCAACCGCCATTACCCCGAGGCCTTCGCGGCCGCCGGCGACGCCGCGGCCGCGCGGCTCGGCGCCGACGCGCAGGCCAATGTCGCCGTGCTGCGCGCGGCGCTGCGCGAGGCCGTCGCCGCGACGCCGGCCGAGACCGAGCTGCAGTCGCTGCGCCGCACGCTGATGGGCCTGGCCTGCGACGCCGACGTCGTGCTCGACCTGCACTGCGACGCCCAGGCCGTGCTGCACCTGTATACCGAGACGCCCTGCTGGCCGCAATGCGAGCCGCTCGCGCAGTGGCTCGGCGCACGCGTCACGCTGCTCGCCCAGGACTCGGGCGACAGCCCCTTCGACGAGGCCTGCTCGCAGGTCTGGCGCCATTGGGCCGCGCGCTTCGGCGCCGCGCACCCGGTCCCGCAGGCCTGCCTGGCCGTGACCGTCGAGCTGCGCGGCAGCGCCGACGTCGACCACCACGACGCGCGCCGCGACGCGCGCAACATCGTCCATTACCTGATGGAGCGCGGCGCCGTCGCGGGCACGCCGCCCGCGCGACCCGAGCCGATCGGCGACGCGCGCCCGCTCGCCGGCAGCATGCCCGTCGCCGCGCCGGTCGGCGGCCTGCTCGTGTTCCTGCGCGAGCCCGGCGCCGAGGTTCACGCAGGCGAGGCCATCGCCGAAGTCATCGACCCGCTGACCCAGGCCGTCACGCCGCTCGCGAGCCCGGTCGACGGCCTGCTGTACGCGCGCGAAACCCTGCGCTTCGTGAGTCGCGGCCAGCGCATCGCGAAGGTCGCCGGGCGCGACGCGCGGCGCACGGGCAAGCTGCTCGGCGCCTGAGCCGACTGCATCCTTTGCACAACAAACCAGGGGTTCCCCCTGGCCTTGTTGCGCTTGCGGGGCGCCGACGGGCGCCCCCTGCTACGGCAAAATTGCGTCAGGTGAGACACAAACGCGTCGAAGACCGCCCCAAAAACGTTTCTAAAAACATTGTTAATAAATCGTGACGCCATGAAATCGCTCAAGCGCGCCCCGCTGGCCCTCGCCGCCCTGACCCTGTCCGGCCTGGCCGCCGCACAGGCGCCCGCCTCGACAGTCGCGCTCTATGGCCAGGTCACGGCGGCCGTGACGACGCTGAACCACCAGGGGCCGGGCACCGGCGGCGCGCTGACTTACATGGGCAACAACGAGTTCGCGATGTCCCTGTTCGGTTTCCGCGGCACCGAGGACCTCGGCGACGGCATGAAGGCGCTGTTCCGCCTCGAGTCGGGCGTCAACACCAACAACGGCACGGGCTTCTCGGCGCAGAAGCTGTTCAACCGCCAGTCCTACGTGGGCCTGAACTTCGGCGACTTCGGCGAGCTCACGCTCGGCCGCCAGTTCACGGCCGGCGTCGACCGCGCGGTGCGCACGCTCGACGTCTACAACCTCGCGGGCCAGTCGATCAAGACGACGCCGACGGCGCTGTTCGGCGTCAACAAGTACGCGAACGCCGCGGCGAACCCGGCGGCCGCAAACTACTCGGGCTACGACAACCGCTCGGACAGCAACTTCAAGTACCGCCTGAACGTGCCGTCGGCCGGCCTGCAGCTCGGCGCGAGCGTCGGCTTCAACGACGGCGCGGGCCGCAACTACTCGCTCGACGTCGGCCAGGGCAACCGGGACTACCAGCTCGGCGCGATGTGGGAGCGCTACGAGGCGCCGTTCACGTTCGCGACCGGCACGCCGACGCAGGACACCTACATGCTCGGCGGCAACTTCGCGCTGGGCCCGGCGCGCATCTACGCGAGCTTCCTCGACAACAAGGCCGACACCGCGATCGCGGCCCAGGCCGGTGCGCCCAGGCAGGAAGACAAGCTGTGGAACGTCGCCGTGCGCTGGACGGTCCAGCCGGGTCTCGACCTGACGGCGAGCTACTACGCCGACCAGGGCACGGCGATCAACAACGTCGCGGGCCGCAACGGCAACAAGGACACCTGGATCACCTCGGCCGACTACTACTTCTCGAAGCGCACGACGGTCAACCTCGGCGTGTTCGGCAACCAGCTCAAGGACGGCTACCGCCTCGACCCGGTCAACGGCGTGCTGCTCGCGGGCCGCGCGACGACGCCGGCCGCGCCGACGACGGGCGCCGCGCTCGTCGGCGTGACGGCCGGCATCATCCACCGCTTCTGAGCGCGGCCGCCCCTCAGGGCGCGAGGTCGAACACCAGCACTTCCGCGCCCTCGCCGGCCTCGATGCGCAGCGTCTCGACCTCGCTCAGCTGCAGCGCGTCGCCGGCCGCGAGGCGCTCGCCGTTGACGGTCAGCGCGCCGCGCACGAGGAACACGTAGGCGAGGCGGCCCGGGGCGAGCGCGAGCTCGGCGCGCTCGGCGCCGTCGAACAGCCCGGCGTAGAGCCGCGCGTCGGCGTGCACGGTCAGCGCGCCGGGCGCCTCGACGGCGCCGTCCGGCGCGGCGAGCAGACGCAGCCGGCCGCGCTTCTCGGCCGGGTCGAAATAGGCCTGCTCGTAGCCGGGCGTGATGCCCTTCTCGCGCGGCAGCAGCCAGATCTGCAGGAAATGCGTGGTCCGGTCCTGCGCGTGGTTGAACTCGCTGTGCATGACGCCGCTGCCCGCGCTCATGCGCTGCAGGTCGCCCGGGCGGATCACGCTGCCGGTGCCCATGCTGTCCTTGTGCGCGAGCTCGCCGTCGAGCACGTAGCTGAGGATCTCCATGTCGCGGTGGCCGTGGGTGCCGAAGCCGGTGCCCGGCGCGATGCGGTCCTCGTTGATCACGCGCAGCACGCCGAAGCCCATGCGGCGCGGATCGAAATAGTCGGCGAACGAGAAGCTGTGGCGCGACTGCAGCCAGCCATGCTCGGCGAGGCCGCGTTCGGCGGAGCGGATCAGTTCAATCATTTGGCTCTCCTGGCTTGTCTTGATGCGATGACCTCACTGTAGGCAGCCGGGCCCACAGCGTGGTCGCGCGGGTTTGAAGCCTGCGCTCAAATAGACTGAAGGCCATGAAGAAGCCCCTCGAGAAACCCGAGAAGCGCCAGGCGCTGACCCCCGACGCGCTGCTGATGATCGACGCGATCGCGCGCACCGGCAGCTTTGCGGCGGCCGCGCGCGAGATGGGCAAGGTGCCGTCGGCGCTGACCTATAGCGTGCGCCAGCTCGAGGAGGCGCTCGACGTGCTGCTGTTCGACCGCCGCTCGCGCCAGGCGCGCCTGACGCGTGCGGGCGAGGAGCTGCTGACCGAAGGCCGCCGCCTGCTGCAGGAGCTCGACGCCGTCGCGAACCGCGTGCGCCGCGTCGCGACCGGCTGGGAGAGCGAGCTCACGCTCGTGATCGACGACGCGATCGCGCGCTCGGCGCTGTTCGACCTGATGCAGGCCTTCCACGAGGTCGAGGGCGGCCCGCCGACGCGGCTCAAGCTGATGGTCGGCGTGCTCTCGGGCACCTGGGAGCTGCTCGCGTCGGGCCAGGCCGACCTCGCGATCGGCGTGACCGCCCAGCCGCCGAGCGCGAGCCTGCGCTGCGAGCCGCTCGGCGAGATGGAAATGAGCTTCTGCGTCGCGCCGCACCACCCGCTCGCGGCCGCCGACGAGCCGCTGAGCGCCGAGCTGCTCAGCGCGCACCGCGTCGTGACCGTCGCCGACACCGCGCGCACGCTCGCGCCGATCACGGTCGGCGTCGTGCCGGGCCAGGACGTGCTGACGATGCCGAACATGGCGATGAAGCTTGAGGCGCTGATCCGCGGCCTCGGCTGCGGCGCGCTGCCGACGCCGCTGGTGCGCCGCCATGTCGAGGCCGGCCGCCTCGTCGCGAAGCGGACCTGGCAGGGCGCGCGCCGCGGCACGCTGCACTACGCGTGGCGCGCGAGCAGCCAGCCGCCCGGCAAGGCGCTCGCGTGGTGGCTGCAGCAGCTGCAGAGTTCGGCGACGCGCGTCGCGCTGATCGAGCGGCACGAAGGCCTGTTGTGAGCGGGGCTGTGGGCGGCGCCGCGGGTGGCGCTTTGGGCGGCGGGTACGTCGGCCGGTTCGCCCCGTCGCCGACCGGCCCGCTGCACGCCGGCTCGCTCGTCGCCGCACTCGCCTCGTGGCTCGACGCGCGCGCGCATGGCGGGCGCTGGCTCGTGCGCATCGAGGACGTCGACCTGCCGCGCTGCCCGCCCGGCACCGACGCGCTGATCCTCGACCAGCTCGCGCGCTGCGGCCTCGTGCCCGACGCGCCGCCCGAGTGGCAGTCGCGCCGCGACGCCCACTATGCCGCCGCGCTCGCGCGCCTCGTCGACGCGGGCCGCGCCTACGGCTGCGCGTGCACGCGCGCGGAGATCGCCGCGAACAGCGCGGCCCTGGGCATCGCGCGCAGCCGCCACGGCGAGCTCGTCTACCCGGGCACCTGCCGCGCGGGCACCGGCGGCCGGCCCGTGCGCGCGTGGCGGCTGCGCAGCGACGCGCCGGCGCCCGTCGAATGGATCGACCGGCGCCTCGGCGCGCAGGCCCAGGACGTCGAGCGCGCGGTCGGCGACTTCGTGCTGCGCCGCGCCGACGGCCTGTGGGCCTACCAGCTCGCCGTCGTCGTCGACGACGCGGCGCAAGGCGTCACCGACGTCGTGCGCGGCGCCGACCTCGCCGACAACACGCCGCGCCAGATCCTGCTGCAGCGCGCGCTGGGCTTTGCTGCGCCGCGCTACCTGCACACGCCGCTCGTGCTCGCGGCCGACGGCGCGAAGCTCAGCAAGCAGAACGGCGCGGCCGCGCTCGCGCTCGCCGACCCGGCGGCTGCCCTGCGGGCAGCCGCCGCGCATTTAGGTCTGACCCTGCGCGCCGCCACCCTGTCCGAGCTGCTCGCCGAGGGCGTCGCGGCCTGGCGTGGCATGATTCCAGGCTTTCCGGCATAGACGACAACAGGGATCCCCCATGAACACCACCGAGAGCGGCCTGCAATTCGAGGACAGCGTCGCCGGCGACGGCCGTCAGGCCGCGGCCGGCCAGGACGTCACGGTCCACTACACGGGTTGGCTGTGCAGCCTCGACGCCGACGGCCAATGGCAGCGCGGCACGAAGTTCGACTCGAGCCGCGACCGCAACGAGCCCTTCGATTTCGAGCTCGGCGCCGGCATGGTGATCCGCGGCTGGGACGAAGGCGTCCAGGGCATGCAGGTCGGCGGCACGCGCCTGCTCGTGATCCCGCCGCAGCTCGGCTACGGCGCGCGCGGCGCGGGCGGCGTGATCCCGCCCGGCGCGACGCTGATGTTCGAGGTCCAGCTGCTCGGCGTCGCCGGCGGCGACGAGGCGATCGAGCTCTCGCTCCAGGACCACCCGACGGGCCTGCAGTTCGAGGACCGCGTGGCCGGCGCCGGAGACACCGCGCGCGCGGGCCAGCGCGTCAGCGTGCACTACACGGGCTGGCTGCTGCGCCGCGAGGCCGACGGCAGCCTCGTGCGCGGCAAGAAGTTCGACTCGAGCAAGGACCGTCGCCAGCCCTTCCGCTTCCACCTCGCCGGCGGCGAAGTGATCCGCGGCTGGGACGAAGGCGTGCAGGGCATGCAGGTCGGCGGCACGCGCCTGCTCGTGATCCCGCCCGAGCTCGGCTACGGCGCGCGCGGCGCCGGCGGCGTGATCCCGCCGAACGCGACGCTGCTGTTCGAGGTCGAGCTGCTGTCCGTCTGACCCCATAACCCGCGGGCAAGGCCGCCCGCGCGTTTGGCATCGCGTCTCGGGGTACACCCGGGCGTTTGCGCGCGGCCTTGGACAGGTCCGCGCGCGACCCGCATTGAATAATCCAGGCATGGTTCTGAACATCGTCTGGATCGGCTTTTTCCTGGCCAGCTTCGTCGTCGCGCTCGTGCAGCTCGCACAGGGCGACCTCAGCGTCTTCTCGCGCATGCTCACGGGCCTGTTCGACGCCGCGCACACCGGCTTCGACATCGCGCTGGGCCTCGTCGGCGTGATGAGTCTTTGGCTCGGCGTGATGAAGATCGGCGAGCGCGCCGGCATGATCCAGCTGTTCGCGCGCGCGCTCGCGCCGCTGTTCGTGCGCATCTACCCCGAAGTGCCGCGCGGCCACCCGGCCGGCGGCGCGATCGTCATGAACCTCTCGGCGAACATGCTGGGCCTCGACAACGCGGCCACGCCGCTGGGCCTCAAGGCGATGAAGGAGCTGCAGGAGATCAACCCGCAGAAGGACACCGCGAGCAACGCGATGATCATGTTCCTGGTGCTCAACACCGCGGGCATGACGCTGATCCCGACCTCGGTCATCGCGATGCGCCAGGCGATCGCGCTCGAGCAGCATGTCGCGAACTTCAACGCGGCCGACATCTTCCTGCCGACGCTGATCTCGACCTTCGTCTCCTTCGTCGCGGGCCTCGTCCTCATCGCGCTGATCCAGCGCGTGCGCCTGTTCAGCCTGCCCGTGCTCGGGCTGTTCGGCGGCTTCGCGGCGCTGATGGCCGGCGTGTTCGGCTGGCTGCACAGCTACCCGCCCGAGCAGATGTCGTCGATCATCGGCGCCTTGGGCAGCGGCGTGATCCTGACGATCGTGATGCTGTTCATCGGCGCCGGCGCACTCAAGCGCATCAACGTCTACGAGGCCTTCGTCGAAGGCGCGAAGGAAGGCTTCGGCACGGCGATCGGCATCGTGCCCTACCTGATCGCGATGCTCGTCGCGATCTCGGTGTTCCGCACGACCGGCTGCCTCGACGTCATCGTGCACGGCGTCGCCGCCGTGGTCGGCGCCCTGGGCCTGCCGACCGACTTCGTGCCGGCGCTGCCGGTCGGGCTCATGAAGCCGCTGTCGGGCAGCGGCGCGCGCGGCCTGATGGTCGACGTGCTCAAGCATTACGGCGTCAACAGCTTCCAGGGCCAGCTCGCCGCGATCATCCAGGGCTCGACCGAAACGACCTTCTACGTGCTCGCGGTCTACTTCGGCAGCGTCAACATCAAGCGCACGCGCTACGCGCTCGCGGCCGGGCTGTTCGTCGACCTGGTCGGCGTGGTCGGGGCGATCTGCGTCGGGTACTGGTTCTTCAAGTAAACGGCCGGCGCTTTGTCGGCCTTCCAAGCTGCCGCCGATGAACCCTGAACTCGACCTCCTGCTCCGCCAGCTCGAACCCGCCGCCGCGGCAACGCCGGCGCTGCGCCTGCGTTTCGGGCTGGCCTGCGTCGAGCGCGTCGAACATCTGCTCGAACACGCGGACGCGCTGGCCGGCCTCGCGGCGTTTCGGACCCTCGTGGCACAGCGCGCGTACGACGGACTCGCCGCGCTGGCGCCGCGCCTCGAGGCCGTCGCGAACGCGCACCAAGGCTCGCGATCGCTCGACGGCGTCGGCCACGCCGCGGTGTCGGCCACCTACGCCCTCGCGAACGCCGTCGCCGGGCGCGCCAGGCAGGCGGCCGACTACGCGGCGTACGCGAGCGTCTACGGTCAGGGCGGCTACGGGGCGACCTCGGATCCCGCGTCGTTCGAGCCGGAGCGCGCCTGGCAGGTCCTGCAGCTGCGGCGCCTGCTCGACGGGCCACCCGCTTAGGAAGGGCTGGCTCCTAGCTGCCGGCGCGCCGCAGCACGCGACTCGTCCGGGTCGCGACCAGGGTCACGCGTTCGCGCTCGACCGCGGTCCACCCATCACCCTCGCCGAGGCGGCCGCCGCCGCGCGCGACGAGCGCGCCGCCGAGCCATTGCGCCGGCCGGACCAGCACGACCTCGCCGGCGACGACGCACAGGCCGTCGCGCGGCGCGAGCGCGATGTCGAGGCGCTGGCCGGCGAGCAGCTCGACCGTCTGCTGCGGCGGGGTCGGCGGGCGCCGCGCGATGCGGCGCAGCCAGAACGAAAGCGTGAGCGCGTGGTCCATGCCCTCACTGTGCGGCGGCGCCCGCCTCGGCGACAGCCACAGCGCCTGTCGAAGTGGGCAAGAACAGATGCGGCCGGACAAAACTGTTTCGATAACATCGCTGCGCCGCTGTATCTGTTCGTTCCCCGCGCCCTGAGTCAAGCTGCGGCCGTCCCATGTCCACGCTCTATCGCCGCATCGCCGACCATTACCTGACCGCGCTGAGCGAAGGCACCCTGCCCCCGGGCACGCGCTTCCCGTCGGTGCGCCGCCTGATGCGAGATCACGAAGTCAGCCTGTCGACCGCCCTGCAGGTCTGCCGGCACCTCGAGGACCTCGGCTGGCTGCAGGCGCGGCCGCGCTCGGGCTACTACGTGCAGCGCCCGCTGCGCGCGAGCCTGCCGCCGGCGCGCGAATGGCCGCTGGAGCCCCGCGAGGCCGACTACGTCGGCATCCACGCGCGCCTGTCGGCGCTGCTCGCGCGCGGCGAGGCGCGCGCGAACCGCGTCAACCTGGCGCTCGCGGTCGGGCCGCCCGAGCTGTACCCGACGCCGGCCCTCGCGCGCACGGCCCAGCAGCTGCTGCGCCGCCATCCCGAGCTGCTGACGCGCATGTCGCGCCGGCACGGCCACCCGGCGCTGAAGGCGGCGCTCGCGCGGCGCGCGCTCGACCGCGGCATCCACGCGGCGAGCGAGGAGATCGTCGTGACCCATGGCTGCATCGAGGCGCTCAACCTCGCCTTGCGCGCGGTGACGCAGCCGGGCGACTGCGTGGCCGTCGAATCGCCGACCTTCTACGGCATGCTGCAGAACCTCGAGGCGCTCGGCCTGCGCGCGCTCGAGATCCCGACGAGCCCGCACACCGGCCTGTCCGTCGACGCGCTCGAATTCGCCCTGCAGCGCGACGCCGAACAGGGGCGCCGCCTGCGCGCCGTGATGGTCATGCCGACCGTGCACAACCCGCTCGGCTGCGTGATGCCCGACGCCGCCAAGGAGCGCCTCGTGCGCCTGTGCGAGCGCCACGACATCGCGCTGATCGAGGACGACACCTACGCCGACATGCTCGCTCCGGGCGCGCAGGCGCGCGCCGCGAAGAGCTGGTGCCGCAGCGGCCACGTCATCTACTGCCAGTCGCTCAACAAGAGCCTCGCGCCGGGCCTGCGCGTCGGCTGGACGCTGGCCGGACGCTGGCAGGCGCGCGTCGAGATGCTCAAGTACACGCAGACGCGCTTCAACGAAGACCTGCCGCAGATGGCGCTCGCCGGCTTTGTCGCGGGCGCCGGCTGGGACCGCCACCTGAACCAGCTGCGCCAGACACTGGCGCGGCGTCGTGAGGATTACCTCGAGGGCATCGCGCGGCATTTCCCCGCGGGCACGCGCGTCTCGCCGCCGGCAGGCGGCCTGCTGCTGTGGATCGAGCTGCCGGAGCAGGTCTCGGGCGACGCGCTGTTCGACGCCGCGCTCGACGCCGGCATCAAGATCTCGCCGGGTTCGATGTTCTCGAACGCGCGGCGATTCGACCATTTCATGCGCCTGACGGTCGGGACGCCATACAGTCCGGCCGTCGACGACGCGCTGAAGTGGCTCGGGGGGCGGATCGGTGCGGCGGCGACGCGCTGAGCGCGCTCGATGTCGAACCGGGCCTCTCGTTGACGGCGAGGCGATGGAGTTTTACGATTTCAGAAATCGTAAAGAGACCACCCGCATGCCGGAACCCACCACCCTCTCCAGCAAGGGCCAGGTCACTGTGCCGCGCGCGGTGCGCGAGCAGTTGGGGCTGCAGGCCGGCGACAAGATTGCCTGGTCCGTGCTGAGCAACGGCACGGTCGTCCTGCGGCCCAAGACGCGACGACTGGTCGATCTGATGGGAATCCTGACGGCGCCGGGGCAGCCCGGCGTTTCCGTTGACGAGATGCGACTGCCCGAATGAGCGCCGCCGTCGACACCAACGTCCTTGTCCGGATTCTTGTGCAGGATCCGACGGCGCCCGCTCAATGCGGGGCGACGCGTCGGCTGGTGGACGACACCACCGCCGCAGGCGAAAGCTTGCTCGTCAGCTTGTGCGCGCTGCTCGAAACCGAATGGGTGCTGCGCAGCCGATACAAGATTGGCCGTCAGGCGATGTCGGCCGCGATCATCGCCATGCTGGAAACACCGGGGATCGAGTTCGAGCACGATGCCACCGTGGAAGAGGCGCTCTACCTGTTCGAGAACTTTCCGGCCACGGACTTCGCGGACTGCCTTCTGGCAGCGCGCGCAACCCACCTCGGGCGTACCCGGTTCGTGACATTCGACAAACGCGCCGCGCGACTGCCTCGCGGGGAACTTCTGCAGTGAGCAGGGGACTCCAGACGGCCAGGACCGGGCGGTCGCGAGCGGCAGCTTCGGAGCGTTTCGAACCGGCCGGGCGGACCAGTTTTCGGGGGGGGTTGAACTTGTAGTGCGGTTGCACTACGATTTGACTATGAAAGACGCTGTCATTCCCCAAGTCCGTGTTGAGAGCGAGCTGCGTGCCAAGCTCGATGCGGTGCTGCGTCCTGGCGAAACCTTGACCGAATTCGTCGAGGGCGCGGTGCGCAACGCCGTCGAGTACCGGCGCGTTCAGACCGACTTCGCATCGCGGTGCGAGGCATCCCTGGCCGAGTACGAGCGCACAGGGGTTTCCATCCCCGCTGCCCAGGTCATTGCCAAGCTGGAATCCAAGCTGGCCAAGCGCCGCAAGCAACTTGGCGGATGAGCTACGCCGTCGAATTCACGCAAGGCGCTGAAGACGACCTGGTACGGCTCTACGACTTCCTGCTCAATCGCGCCGAAACGCTCGAAGAACTTGAGGTGGCCGACGAAGCCATCAACGTCATCCGACAAGCTGCATTGAGCCACCTGTCGACGACGCCGTACAGCTACCGCAAGGTCGGTGCCCGGTCGACGCTGCGCGAACTCATCATCCCGTTCGGCAAAACCGGCTACGTGCTGCGCTTCGACATCCGCTCGCCCGAATTGGTGCTCGTGATCGGCGCACGCCACCAGCGCGAGGAAGACTTCCATTGAATCCCTCCAGGCCGCCCTCACGCAGCGCGGTGCGCGGATCTATGTATACGGGCTCTCGGCCATAACCAGTCGGTCGCGAAAGACTGTTCTCCAGCCACTCTCCGCGGTGGTCACCCGCGTGTGGCTGGACAGCAGTTCAGGCGCGAAAAACCCTGCATCGGCGATGCTCAAGCGATCCGGCCAGAACACATGACCAGGCAACGCGCGAATGCCGATCAGCGCTTGCAACACGATGCCGGGCGGCCCCGGTGAGTTCGGATACTTGGGATGGCCGACGATACGGACCAGGCCGTTCTCCGTCAGCGGACAGGTCGCGAAGCTCTTGGCGCCAACGCGGCCAGACCAGCGGTGCGCGAGGTCATGGTCGACATGCTCCGGGTCGATCAGCGCGATCAGGACATTGACGTCCAATCAGTGAGTCGTCACGGAGACTCGTCGCGCAGCTGATTGACCAGCTCCAGCGTGACCGGCTGCTGCCCCCCGTGCAGCAAGGGGATGCCATTGCGCTCTGACGCCTTCTTGCGCGCCGCTCGTGCCAGACCCTGTCGCGCCAATGCCGAGATCACTTCGCCCGATGACTTGTCCTCGCGCTCTGCCAAGTGCTTCGCAGCCGCGAGAACATCGTCGTCGACGGCGAGGGTCGTGCGCATGATGCAAATTGTCATACATCGCGCATCAAATCACTCCGACGCCCGATTCGGCGGGCTGGGTTGCCCCCGTTTCGGGGCGCCGCCTTTGGATGAAGCGCAGCGATGGGCCGCCCTAGCCGGCGACCACCGCCGCCTGATACGCGCTCACGAACTCCGCAGGCATGCGCCGCGGCCTGCCGCTCGCGATGGCGATGCACACGAGCTGCCAGCGCGCGCGCAGCAGCGTTGCGCCGTCGGCCGCACGGCGCAGCTGGAAGCGCCGTTCCATGCTCAGGCGGCCGTCGCCGGCCGCGAGCCAGGTGCCGAGCACGAGCGGCTCGCCGCGCAGCGCGGGCCGCAGGTAGTCGTACGCAGCGGCGCGGATCGCCATTGCCGCGTCGAGGCGCTGGTAGTCGGCCAGGCTGAGGCCCAGCGCCTCGGAATGGGCCCAGGCAACGTCCTGGCACCAGCCGACGTAGACCGCATTGTTGACGTGGTTCAGGCCGTCGATGTCGGCGGCCTGCGGCGTCAGCCGCAGCTCGAACCGGCCCGGGTGGTCCCAGTCAGCCATAGACCGAGACCTCGGGGCGGCGCTGCAGCACCGCGATCGGCGGCGCCCAGCGCTCGCCGCGCGGCTTCTTGCCGGTCACGAGCGTGATGTCCGACGGCTCGAAGACCTCGACGTTGTGCGTGATCGGCGTCGTCAGCAGGTACTGCGCGCGCGTCGAGCGCAGGAAATGGCCGACGAGCTGGATGTTGCGCACGTCGAGGTGGGCGAAGGGCTCGTCGATGAACACGAAGCCGCCCGGCGCGTCGTCGTCCTTCATCAGGCCGACGAGCAGGATCAGGCTCTTGAGCACCTGCTGGCCGCCCGAGGCCTCGCCGTCGTTGAGGCCGACCTCGCCCTTGCCGTCGAAGTTGAAGCGCACCTGCAGGCCGGCCTGGGCGAGCACCGTGTCGTCGTTGTCGAGGTGCGGCAGCTGCGCCTCGGCGACGACGCCGGCGAGCTCGCCGAGCTCCTGGACGTTCTTCTTGTAGCGCCGCAGCGTCGCGCGCAGCACGTCGATATAGCGCTCGCGCGCGTTGCTCGACGCGATCCGCGCCATCTCGTTGCTCGCGCGCCGGTCGCTCAGCGCAAGATCCTGCTCGCGCACCTGGACCTCCATGCGCGCGTGGCGCTCGAGCACCTGCGCGTCGGTCTCCCAGCTGCCGGTCTCGAGCTCGCGCTCGAGGTGGGCCAAGGCGATCTTGGCCTGCTGCGCGGTCGCGAACTCGTCGACGAGCGCGGCGAGGCGCTCGCGTCGCGACCAGCCCGCCGGGAAGCACGCGCGCACGGTGCGCGAGGCCTGCGCGGCGCCGCGCAGCTCGTCGCGCCGCGCGCCCTGCTCGCGCTGGCGCGCGGCGAGCTGGTCCTCGGCATGCTTGAGCCCGCCGATCGCGGCCTCGTAGGCGGCCTCGCTGCGGTTCGCCTCGGTCAGCGCGCGGTCGTGCTCGGCGTCGAGCTGGCTCATGCGCGCGGCGGCCTCGCGGCGCGCCTGCTGCAGATGGGGCAGGCGCTCGCGCGCCTCGGCGAAGGCCTCGGCCTTGTCGAGCAGCTCCTGCGCGGCCTTGTGGCCCTGGGCGGCGCGCTGCGCGTCGCCGAGCTGGCGCGTGACCTCGGCCTGCTCCTTGACGATGCGGCCGAGCTCGGCGTCGAGGCGCGCGAGCTCCTTCTCGATCGACGCGCGCCGGGTCGCGAGCGCCGACGCGCCGAACTGGTACTCGTGCGGCTCGACCCACAGGCTGCGGCCGCCACGGCCGTCGCGGTAGTAGGCATCGGCCGTGATCCACTCGCCGCCGCGCTGCGTGCCGGCCTCGGTGTCGGCCACGCACTGGATCTGGGCGAGCTGGCGCGCGAGCCAGCTCGGCAGCTTGGCCGTGCACTTGAGCGCCGCGAGCAGCGAGCCCTTGGGCGCGTCGCCCACGGCCGCGCCGTCGGCGACGAGGTAATGGCGGTAGCGCTCCTTGGCCGCGAGCGCGTAGGCGCGCGACTCGTCCTGCGGACGCGCGAGCACGAGCACCCAGCGTGACGGCCGCAGCAGGCCCTCGGCCGCGGCGCGCCAGGTCTCGTCGGCGATGTCGATGCAGTCGGCGAGCGCGTGGTGCGCGATGCCGGCCTCGTCGAGCAGGCGCCGAAAGCGCGTGACATCCGATGGCGGCGGCGGCAGCTTCTGGCCCGCGAGCGCGTCGAGCGCGCCCTGCGCCTTGCGCTGGTTGTCGCTCACGCGCGTGTAGTCCTGCGACAGCGCGTGGCGGCGGCCGGCGAGCTGCTCGGTCAGCGCGGCGAGCTGCTGCGCGTCGGACTCGACGGCTGCGAGCGCCGTGAGCTGCGCCTCGCGCTTCGCGAGCTCCTCGACCGGCTTCTCGGCGTCGCGCGCGTCGTGGAAGGCCTGGCGCGCCTCGGGGCGCTGCGCGTCGAGCTCCTTGAGCCGCGCACGCGCACCCTCGGCGGCCTCGAACAGGCCGTGCAGCGCCGCGCGCTTCGCGCCGAGCGTGCGCGCGTCGGCGGCCGCGAACAGGCGCTGGCGGTGCAGCTCGCGCAGGTCCTGGACGGTGCGCGTGCGCGCCTCGGCCCATTGCATGACGGGCAGCACCTCGGTGCCGAGGCGCTCGCGCTCGCGCAGGCGCAGCTGGTGCTGCTGGTAGCTGTTCACGCGCAGGCCGAGCTCGGCGAGCTGGGTGCGCGAATGCGCGAGCTCGTGCTCGGACTGCGCGACTTCCTTCTCGAGCTGCTGCTGGTGGCTGCGCGCCTGCTCGTAGCGGTCGAGCACCTCCTGGTCGCCGAAGACCTCGAACACGAGGCGCAGCAGCTCGCGCGCGCTGAGCTCGCACAGGCGGTCGGTCTGGCCCTGCTCGAGCGCGAGCACGCGGCCGATCGCACGCGTGAGGCCGGCGGCCTCGAGGCGCTTCTTCCAGGCCTCGATGCCGAGCCAGTCGCGCTCGCCGCGCTCGGCGAGCTGCTCGATCTCGACGACGCCGTCGCACATCAGGTAGCGGCGCTGCCAGTCGCCGCCGTGGCGCTCGATGCGGCACGCGAGCGTGACCTGGTCGGCGTAGAGCAGCGAGGCCTTGGCGAAGGGCCGGTCGGAGTTCTGGCGGCTGCGCGGCCGGTTGTCGACGGTCGCGCGCAGCCAGGCCGTGTCGGCGTTGGCGTGGCGCGCGTAGGTCTTGTAGGTGCGGCCGCCCGAGCATTCGAGGCCCAGGAGCGTGCGCAGCGCGTCGAGCAGCGTCGTCTTGCCCGAGCCGTTCGGCCCGGCGATCGTGATGATCGAGCCGTCGAGCGGCATGCTCACGCGGCGGCAGTAGTCCCAGTGCAGGAGTTCGAGGGTTTGCAGGTGGAACATCAGTTCGCTTCTTGTTGTTCTGGGTCTTCTTGCCCGCGCAGACGCGCGAGCTCGGGCGCGACGAGCGGGTCGGTCGAGCGCGCGAGCACGTCGGCGAGCGCGCCGTCGAGGATGCGCGGCGCGAGCAGGTCGTAGTCGAGCAGCAGGTCGAGCAGCGGGCCTTCGGCGATGTCCTCGCCGCGGCGCGTGATGAAGCCCTGGTCCTTGAGCTGCTTGAGGTGGGTGTTCACGCGCAGCTGGCCGCCGAGCTGCTTGCCGAAGTCGGCGAGCAGGCTGCGGTAGGACACGAGCGGCGCGACGCTCTCGGGCTTGGGCAGCGGCTTGTCGCCAGCGAACATCTCGCTCTGGCCCGCGTCGGCCGCGTCGGCGCGCGCGACCTGGCGCTGGCGCTTGGGCAGGATGATCAGCGACCACAGCACGACGAGCAGCGCGACGCCGTCGCGCGGCAGCTCGAGGTTGTTGTTCGCGGCCAGGCCGGTCTCGCCGAACACGACGGTCTCGGCCTGGCGCAGCATGGCCACCGTGATGTGCTCGGCATAGACGTTGTCGACGACGCGCAGGCCGACGGCCGCGAGGCGCGCGCCGAGCGCATCCCAGAGCTCGCGGTCGATCAGCGCGCGGCGCACGAGCGGGTGGCTGCGCGGCAGCCAGCGCCGCGCGATCAGTTGGGCCGCGAGTTGCGCGGCATCGTCGAAGTTCGGGTTCATGGCGGGGATTCGGAGGATTCTTTTTCTTCGTGGATCAGCGCGCCGCGGCTCATCCAGCGCACATGCGCGTCGGCGACCTCGCCCTGCTCGGCCGACCACTGCACGCGCCAGGGCTGGCGCGCGAGGTCGCCGGTCGCGCCGCTCAGGTGGCGCGCCTGGGCGTCGCCGAGCAGCGGCAGCAGCTGGGCGCGGTAGGACGCCTGGGCGTAGCTGTCGCCGAGCACGGCCGGCGCGACGTCGGCGTCGCGGCGAGCCTCAGCGGTCCAGCCCTCGAGCAGCTGCTGCAGCGCGCCGAGCTCGGCCGGCAGGCTCATCACGGCGAGCTCGCCGGCCGGCGCCTGCAGGCCGTCGGGCAGCGGTTCGGCGACGCGCGCGGTCGGGCGGTCGCGCTCGAACTCGGCCTCGGTCGTGTCGAGCAGCTCGTGCTGGCTGACCATCACCGGGTGGACCGGCCGCAGCAGCGTGCCGGGCACCGTCGCGACGAGGTTCTCGAGGAAGTCCTGGGCCTGCAGCCAGCGCCGCACGTCGGTCGTCGTCACGCCGGTCGAGCCCAGCGTCACGCGCTGGCGGTCGGCCTGCTGGAGCGCACGGTTGAACTGGCTCGCCATCGCGAGCAGGCGCGCCTGGGCGAGGCCGAGCTCGCGCGCGAGGCGCTCGAGCCGCGCGTCGCCCTGGGCCTCGCGGATGATCGCGGTGAGCGCCTCGCTCGCCTTGTCGACGAGCGCGAGCGCGCGCTCGAAACGCTGGCGCGCGCGGCGCAGGCGGAACTCGGAGCCGCTCGCGATCGCGTCGGCGAACTCCTCGTGCAGGCGCCACAACTGCGCCTTCAGGTGGTTGAGCTGGGCCGGGTCGAGCGTGCCGAGCTGATGGGCGCCCGCGACCTGGGCGAGCAGGCCCGCGAGGTCGGCGTCCTCCTCGCCCTGCTGGTGCTGCACGAGCGGCGCGAGCAGGCCGACGAGCTGCTGCGCGAGCGCCGTGACCGCGTACTGCTGGGCGGACGCGTCCCAGGCGAGCAGCCCGGCGTCGCGCAGGCGCTTGAGCACGAGCTCGAGCGCATCGTCGCGCAGCACGTGGAACTGGCGGTTCAGCGCGTCCCGCGTGAAATGGGACTCGGGCAGGCCCATCAGCTCCATGAACACCCACAGGCGCAGGCGCACGAGCGCGGCCGGGCCGTGGCACAGCGCGCGCAGCGCGGCGAGCAGCGCGTCGTTGCGCTCGAGCTGCCACCACATCAGCGCCTCGAGCGGCGCCGCGCCCTCCTTGAAATACTCTTCGAAGCGCGGCTCCTGATCCTCAGGGGCCGCGTTCGCGATCGGTTCTGTCATGGGGCGCGATTATCCCAAGACTCGCGGGGCCGCCCGGCCGCGCTGCTTGGGGGAAAGCAAACGCCCGCGCGGCGGGGCCGAAGCGGGCGTTGGCGGAGCGAAAGACTCGGCGGCGTTTTACTTGCCGATTTGTCGGCCTTACTTGCCGATTTCCTTGCTCGTCTTGTTTTCCTGCTGGTTCAGGACCTTCTGCTCGCCCTTGGTGATGTGGCCGTTGTTCTGGGCAGCCATGTCGCGCTCTTCCTGGCGGATGTTCTTGTCCTGCTGGTGCAGGTTTGCAGCCTGGCCCTTGGTCATCTCGCCTTCCTTGACTTCCTGGTGGATGCGCTTGTCCTGGTTGGCCAAGCGGGCGTTGACCTCGGCGCGGCGCGGGTGGTTCGCGCGCCACTTCGCGGCGCTCGCGCCTGCCGCCGGGGCGGCGGCGCCCTGGCCTTGGGCGAAGGCCGCAACACCCAGAGTGGCGAGGATGGCGGCAGCGATGAGCTTCTTGGACATGAGGGTTCTCCGTTCGTTGCGGCCGGTGCGGATTGCTTGGCCTGTGTCTTCAACGACGCCGCCGGCCCGGCGTTGACGGCACGATGTATCGCTTCGTAATCGCTTGCCGTCGACAAGCTTGCGGGCGTCGGCGCCTAGGCGAACAGACCCAGCGCGGCGAGCGCGCCGGCGAATCCCAGGCCGCCCAGCGCGGTCGCCGCGAGGCGCGGCGCCGGCGTCAGCGCGCGACCCACGCACCACAGCCCGGCCGCAAGAAGGCCCGCGGCCGCGAGATTCGCGCCGAAGCCGATCTCGTCCGAACGCAGCAGCCACAGCAGCACGGCGCCGCCCTCGGCGAGGAACAGCGCCGCCGCGAGGCGGCGCGCGGCGCGCGGCACGGGCGGGTCGAAGCGCGGCTGCGCGAGCCGCAGCGCCGTCGGCAGCTCGGCGACGACCGCGGCGCCCGGCGGCAGCCAGCCCGGCGACTTGAACACGACGCGCAGCTTGTCCGCCCAGCGCGGCGTCGCCTGCATGCGCCGCCACAGCTCGGCGTAGAACTGCCCGACGGCCCACAGCGGGTTCCAGCTCGCGAGCGGCTTGACCGTGCCGTACACGCAGGGCTCGGTCTCGGGCGCGAAGCTGCCGAACAGGCGGTCCCAGACGACGAAGATCGCGCCGTAGTTCTTGTCGAGGTAGCCGGGGTTCACGGCGTGGTGGACGCGGTGGTTGGACGGCGTCGACAGCACGCGGTCGAGCCAGCCGAGCCGGCCGACATGCTCGGTGTGGATCCAGAACTGGTAGATCAGCACGACCATGCCGGCGACGATGAACTGCTCGACCGGCACGCCGAGCAGCGCCATCGGCACGAAGAACGGCGCGCCCATTACCGAATAGAAGCTCTCCTGGCGCAGCGCCGTGCTCAGGTTGAAATGCTCGCTCTGGTGGTGCACCGCGTGGGCGGCCCAGAACAGCGCCGACTCGTGGCTCACGCGGTGCAGCCAGTAGTCGGTGAAGTCGTAGACGACGACCGCGAGCCCCCAGCCCCAGGGGCTTTGCCAGAACGCGGCCGCGTGCGGCCAGAAACCCGGCGCGAGCCCGCGCAGCTGCGGCTGCGCCCACGCGTACAGGCCAGTCTGGATCAGAGGCGTGACGACCGCGACGGCCTGGCTCAGCAGGCCCTGACTCAAGCTGTTCAGGGTGTCGGCGAGGCCGTAGTTGTCGCGGCCGCGGCGGCGCCCCCAGGCCCACTCGACGGCCATGAGCAGCAGGAAAACGGGCAGCGCGTAAAGGACGATCTCTTGTTCCATGGCCGGACGGCGCCGCGGGCGGGCGTAAAACGGCGCTCATCGTAATCGAGCGGCCAATCCCGCGACGCCCGCGCGCCGCCGATCGGACGAACTGCCGGGCAAGCCGCCCTCCCCTCGGCCCATCGGCGCCGGCCGCGCCGCGCGACACTCGCGCTCTCCGCCAACCGCATTCGAATCCTCACGCCACCATGGGACGCGCCGACGCCGTCATGCACAAGGCCCTCGCGGCGTACCGCAAGGGCCAGCTCGCCGACGCCGTGCGCTGCCTGCGCGTCGCCGTCGACCTCCAGCCCGACCAGGCCCAGGCCCTGCGCCTGCTCGGCGCGATCGCGCTGCAGCAGCAGCGCCCCGACGAGGCCGTGCGCTGGCTCGAGCGGGCCGTCATGAGCTCGCTCGAGGTCGCGCGCGACCCGCAGATCCACGCGGCGCTCGGCAATCTGCACGCGGCCGCGCAGCGCTGGGGCGAGGCCGAGCCGGCCTACGCGACCGCCTGTGCGCTGCGCCCGGGCGACGCGGTGATCCAGCACAACCACGGCGTCGCGCTGCAGGAGCTCGACCGCGCCGACGCCGCGCGCGCCGCGTTCGAGCGCGCGCTCGCGCTCGAACCGCGCTACGCGTCGGCCCATCACGGCCGTGGCCTCGCGCTGCTCGCCGGCGACGCCGCTGCCCTGCCCGACGCGCTCGCCGCGTTCGGCGCCGCCGTCGCGTGCGACGCCGCGAACCCGCGCTACCGCACCGAGCGCGCCCGCGCGCTGATCTGCGCGGCGCGCCACGCCGACGCGCTCGAGGACCTCGCCGCGCTCGCCGCGCCGGGCGCCGACGCGCTGAACCTGCGCGGCATCGCCCTCAAGGCGCTCGGCCGCGCGGACGAGGCGCTCGCGGCCTACGACGCGGCGCTCGCGGCCGCCCCCGACTTCGCCGAGGCGCTGAGCAACCGCGGCAACCTGCGCCTGCTCGCGCGCCAGTTCGCGCCCGCGCTTGCCGACCTCGGGCGCGCCGTGGCGCTGAAGCCCGGCATCGACTGGCTTGCCGGCACCTATCTTTATGCGGGCCTGCACGTGTTCGACTGGCGCGACCACGACGCCCGGCGCACGGCCCTGCTCGCCGCGCTCGACGCGGGCCGGCGCAGCGTCCAGCCGCTCGCGCTGCAATGCCTGGTCGACGACCCGGCGCGGCAACGCCTCGCCGCGCAGCGCTGGACCGCGAGCCTCGGCCTGCCGGCGCCGGCCCCGTGCGCGCCGACGGCGGCGACGGGCACGGCGGACGCGGCGCGCATCCGCATCACCTATATCTCGCGCGACCTGCGCGAGCACCCGCTCGCCTACCTGATCGCCGAGGTGCTCGAGCTGCACGACCGCGCGCGCTTCGAGGTCAGCGTGCTGCACTACGGCCCGGCCGAGGCCCAGGGCATCCAGGCGCGGCTGCGCGCGGCGGTCGAGCGCTTCGTCGACGTCGCGGCGCTGCCCGACGCCGAGATCGCCGCGCTCGCGCGCCGGCTCGGCAGCGATGTCGCGGTCGACCTGACCGGCTTTACCGAGGGCGCCCGCAGCGGCGTGTTCGCGGCGCGCGCGGCGCCCGTGCAGATGTCCTACCTCGGCTACCTCGGCACGGCCGGCGGCGGCGCGACGCCGCTGCACGACTACCTGATCGCCGACGCCGTGCTGATCCCGGCCGCCGAGCGCGCGCATTACGACGAGGCCATCGTCTACCTGCCGTCCTACCAGGCCAACGACCGCCAGCGGCCGCGGCCGGCGCCGACGCCGCGTGCCGCGCTGGGCCTGCCCGAGCAGGCCTGCGTGCTGTGCTGCTTCAACAACCCGTGCAAGATCGCGCCCGAGCAGTTCGCGGACTGGGTCGAGATCCTGCACGCGGTGCCCGGCGCGGTGCTGTGGCTGCTCGGTGAGGACGAGCTCGCGAGCCGGCAGCTGCGCGCCCACGCGCAGGCGCTCGGCGTCGCGCCCGAGCGCCTCGTGTTCGCGCCGCGCCGCTCGCGCGACGCGTATCTCGCGAGCCTCGGCGCGGCCGACCTGTTCCTCGACACCCTGCCCTACAACGCCGGCACGACGGCCAGCGACGCGCTGTGGGTCGGCCTGCCCGTGCTCACGCGGCCGGGCCGCTCGTTCAGCGCGCGCGTCGCCGCGAGCCTGCTCACCGCCCTCGACCTGCCCGAGCTGATCGCGCCGACCCGCGCCGACTACGTCGAGCGCGCGATCGCGCTCGCGCGCGACCCGGCCGCCCGCGCCGCGTTGCGCGCCAAGCTCGCCGCGCAGCGCGACGCCGGCCGCCTGTTCGACACGCCGCGCGTCGCGCGCAGCCTCGAGCAGGCCTGCCGCGAGGCGCTGCGCCTGCACGCCGACGGGGCGGCGCCGCGCGACATCGTCGTTATTGATTAGGCCGTCGCCGCGGCGCGACTGCGACGCCGTCAATGGTCGCGCCGCGCCGATCGGCGACAATCCAATGTTTGCAGACCCCGTACCAGCGCGGGGTTTGCACAAACCAGCACACTGCTCGCTCAGCCCAAATCCAGCGACGTCGCCGCGCCATGCTCGCCTTCAAACTCGCCATCCTCGCGGCCTTCGCCCTGGCCACGGTCTACGTGCATTTCCGCGGCCACGCGCGGCTCGGCTTCTGGCGCCAGTTGAGCGACCACTCGACCCTCATGGCGCCGATCAACTGCCTGATGTACCTGTTCTCGAAGACGCCGGCGACGCCCTACCTGCCGCTCGCCGACTTCCCCGAGCTCGAGCGCCTGACCGCGCATTGGCGCGAAATCCGCGTCGAGGCCGAGGCGCTGTACGCGAGCGGCGACATCAAGGCCTCGGCGCGCTACGACGACGCCGGCTTCAACTCCTTCTTCAAGACCGGCTGGAAGCGCTTCTACCTGAAGTGGTACGACACCGCCCACCCGTCGGCGGCCGAGCTGTGCCCGTTCACGACCCAGCTGCTCAAGGAGTTCCCGACCGTCAAGGCCGCGATGTTCGCGGCGCTGCCGCCGGGCGCGCGCCTGGTGCGCCACCGCGACCCCTACGCGGGCTCGGTGCGCTACCACCTCGGCCTGCTCACGCCGGGCAGCGACGCCTGCTACATCAGCGTCGACGACGAGCGCTACAGCTGGCGCGACGGCCAGGCCGTGATGTTCGACGAGACCTATCTGCACTACGCCGAGAACCAGACGCAGAGCAACCGCATCATCCTGTTCTGCGACGTCGAACGCCCGCTGTGGTTCCCGCCCGCGCGCTGGCTCAACCGCTTCCTGAGCCGCCACCTGGTCGGCGCGGCCGCGGCGCCGAACCGCGACGGCGACCGCACCGGCGGCATCAACAAGGCCTTCGCGACGGTCCAGCAGTTCCGCCTGTTCGGCAAGCGCATCAAGGCGCGCAACCGCACGCTCTACTACGCGCTCAAGTGGCTGCTGTTCGGCGGCATCATCGCGGCCTGGCTGTACTTCTGACGCGCTGACTGGCTTTAGAGTGGCATTTAATCGGCCGCGCGCTGCGCCACCCCCGTCCGCTCCCTGCGCCAGATCAAGAACCTAGGGTGCTTACTCGATTGACTGCCGAAATTGCGTGGTACTAGACTGGTATTTAACGGCAAACCACGCTGAAGATGGCCATCGACTTCAAGCCCGATCCGCAGTCCGCGTCGCCGCTCTATGTGCAGTTCGCGCAGCAACTGGCGCGGGCGATCCACGAGGGCGAGTTCCAGGCCGACGAGGCCCTGCCCTCCGAGCGCGCGCTGTCCGAGTCGCTCGACATCTCGCGCGTGACCGCGCGCAAGGCGATCGACCGCCTCGTCGAGCAAGGCCTGATCATCCGCAAGCGCGGCTCCGGCAACTACATCGCGCCGCGCCTCGAGCAGCCGCTGTCGCGCCTGACGAGCTTCTCCGAGGAGCTCGGCCAGCGCGGCTTCAAGCCCGGCAGCAAGTGGCTCACGCGCAGCTTCACGCTCGCCGCGCCCGACGAGCAGCTGAGCCTCGGGCTTGCCACGGGCGAGCGCGTCGCGCGGCTCGAGCGCCTGCGCCTGGCCGACCAGGTCGTGATGGCCTACGAGGTCTCGGTGCTGCCCGAATCGGTGCTGCCCGACCCGCAGGTCGTCGAGGGCTCGCTGTACCGCCACCTGATGGCGAGCGGCAACGCGCCGGTGCGCGCGCTCCAGCACATCCGCGCGATCAACGCCGAGCCCAAGCTCGCCGCGCTGCTCGAGGTGCCGGTCGGCCAGGCGGTGCTGTTCATCACGCGCGTCGGCTATTCGAGCGCAGGCTCGGCCGTCGAGCTCACGCATTCGTACTGCCGCAGCGACTACTACGACTTCGTCGCCGAGATGCGCCGCGAGGACGCGTGAAGCCGCTCGAGGACTGGCAGGCCGACGACGCGCCCGCGCTGAAAACCCGCCTCGAGCAGCGCGCCGAGCCGGTCGTGCTGCGCGGCCTCGTCGCGCATTGGCCGGCCGTGACCGCCGGCCGCGCGACACCCCTGGGCATCTGCGACTACCTGGGCGGCTTCGACAGCGGCGCCGCGCTCGTCGCGACCAAGACGCGCGCGGCCGCGCGCGGCGTGATGGGCTACAACGCCGCGCTCGACGACTTCGCGTTCGTCAAGGCGCGCATGCCGCTCGCCGAGTTCGTCGCCAGCCTCGCCGCCTACGCCGGCATCGCCGGCGCGCCGGCGATCGCCGCGCAATGCGCGAAGGTCGGCGAGGTCCTGCCCGGCTTCGCCGCCGCGAACCCGCTCGCCGCCCTGCCCGGCGTGCAGCCGACCTTCTGGCTCGGCAACGCGCTGACGGTGCCCGTGCACCACGACCACCCGTACAACCTCGCCTGCGTCGTCGCCGGGCGGCGCCGCTTCACGCTGTTCGCGCCCGAGCAGGTCGGCAATCTATACATCGGCCCGCTCGAGCACACGCCGTCGGGCGCGCCGATCTCGGTCGTGCACCCGAACCCGCCCGACCTCGCGCGCTACCCGCGCTACGCCGACGCGCTCGCCGCCGCATGCACCGCCGAGCTCGGCCCCGGCGACGCGCTCTACATCCCGCCGCTATGGTTCCACCAGGTCGAGGCGCTCGAGGCGGTCAACCTGCTCGTCAACTACTGGTGGCCGGTCGTCGGCGACGCGCAGGCGCCGAGCCCGGTGGCCGCGCTGCTGCAGGCGATCAAGGTGCTCAACGCGCTGCCGCCGGCGCAGCGCGACGCCTGGGCCGCGATGTTCGGGCATTACGTCGTCCAGCGCGACGCCGACCCGGCCGCGCATATTCCCGAACCCTGGCACGGCGTGCTCGCGCGCCGGCGCTGAGGATCGACGCATGCAGGCGATGCAGGTCCTCGACGGCGTCACGCGCGAGCGCTTCGAGCGCGAGGTGCTGGCCGGCTACGCGCCCGTCGTGCTGCGCGGCCTCGTCGGTTCGTGGCCGCTCGTCGCGCAGGGGCGCGCGGGCCTCGAGCCCTGCCTGCAGTACCTGATGGGCTTCGACGCCGGCGCGCCGGTCGACGCGCTGCTCGCCAAGCCCGAGCCCGCGCGCGCGTTCACCTACAAGCCCGGCCTCGACGGCTTCAACTTCGTGCGCGACCAGCGCCCCTGGGCGGCGCTGTTCGAGCAGCTCTGGCGCTACAGCCATTTCCCCGAGCCGCCGAGCCTCGCCGCGCAGAGCGCGCCGGTCGCGAGCGCGCTGCCGGGCCTCGAGCGCGCGAATCCCTGCCCGCTGCTCGACGCGCCGCCGCGCATCTGGATCGGCAACCGCGCGACCGTGCCCGCGCATTTCGACGACTCGCACAACCTCGCATGCGTCGCGGTCGGGCGGCGCCGCTTCACGCTGCTGCCGCCGCAATGCGCGCCGCTGCTCTACCTCGGCCCGCCCGATTACGCGCCGACGCCGGCGCCGATGTCGGTCCTGCCCGACCTGCACCGCGCCGACGCCGCGCGCTTTCCGCTTGCCGCCGAGGCGCTCGCGCAGGCCCAGGTCGCCGAGCTCGAGGCCGGCGACGCGATCTACATCCCGCCGCTGTGGTTCCACCAGGTCGAGGCGCTCGCGCCGCACCTGAACATCCTGCTCAACTACTGGTGGCGGCCCGCGCCGGCGCCGCAGCGCCGGGACGACCTGCACCTCGCGACGCTGCGCCTCGCGATGCTCGCGCTGCGCCACCTGCCCGACGCCGAGCGCGAGGGCTGGCGCGCGCTGTTCGGGCATTACGTGTTCGGCGCGCGCGACGCCGAGCTCGCGCATATTCCGCCCGCGCAGCGCCATCTGTTGGGCCCGATCGACGCGCCGGCCGACGCCGCGCTGCGCGCCGAAGTCGCCGCGCTGCTCAAGCCCAAGCCCTGAGCACGGCCTACCAGAGGTAGAGCTGCAGCGTCTTGGCGCCGACGCGCGACGGAATCGCGCCGAGCAGCTCGCGGTGATCGGGGAAGTTCGACGCGCTGCGCGCGACGAAGTCGTCGACCGCGTCGAGCCGGTGGCGCGCCTCGTGCGGCGTCGGCGCGCGCAGCTCGGCCGCCTCGGGAAAGATGCCCATGCCCGCGAGCAGCGCGTACCACGACACGATCGGGTAAGCCTGGCCGAAGCGGCCGGCCTTGAGCCCGGCGCTCAGCGGCTTGCGCGACAGCCAGGTCATCAGCACGCCCTGCAGCGACTCGGACAGGTGCATGTTCGCCGCGTTCGCGCGCCAGTACTCGGTGTCGCTGCGCGAGTTGGTCTTGTAATGCGCGACGATGTAGTCGCGCGTGTTCTCGAAGCGCGTCGCCATCACGGTGTTGAAATGCTCGCGCGCGGCCGGCCCGACGTCGCCCTTCTCCAGGGCCTCGACGAGCATCGCCGCGGTGCGTTGCACGAACAGCAGCGCGGTGGCCTCGAGCGGCTCGATGAAGCCCTGGGCGAGGCCCACGGCCACGCAGTTGTGGCTCCACTGCTTCGCCATGCGCCCGACGCGCATCTTCAGGTGGCGCGCCGGCACGTCGGCGTCGAGCAGGCCGAGGTGGGCGCGCAGCTCGGTCTCGGCCGCGTCGGCCGAGCAATGCGCGCTGCTGTAGACATAGCCGTTGCCGCGGCGCTGCGTGAGCGGAATCTTCCAGGCCCAGCCGTGGCGCAGCGCGGTCGAGACGGTCTGCGATTCGATCGGTCCCGCGAGCGGCGTCGGCAGCGCGACCGCGGCGTCGTTGAACAGGTTCTCGGCGAAGGACAGGAACGGCGTGCCGAGCGCCTGGCCGATCAGCAGCGACGCGAAACCCGTGCAGTCGACGAACAGGTCGGCCGCGACGCTCGTGCCGTCGTCGAGCAGGAGCGACGCGATGTCGCCGCGCGCGTCGCGGCGCACCGCCGTGACATGGCGTTCGAGGTGGCGCACGCCGCGCTCGACCGCCTTGCGGCCGAGAAAGCGCCCGAGCAGCGTCGCGTCGAAGTGATAGCCGTACCAGATGTCGAACGGGAAGTTCGGCCGCGCGCGCGGGCCGCGGCCTTGGCGCGCGAGCGCCGCGGCGACGAAGAAGCGGTCGGGGTGGGCGTGGACATCGGCGCCGTCGAGCCGCGCGTGGACGTTGTCGACGAACTGATGCATGGTCAGGTTGTCGAGCATCGACGCGAACGGATGGAAGTAGCGTTCGAAGCCGGGCTTGGTCGACCAGCCCTCGAAGGTGATGCCGCTCTTGTAGCTCGCGTCGCAGGCCGGCATCCACTCGGACTCCTCGATGCCGAGGCCGTCGAAGAAGCCGCGCAGCCACGGCGTCGAGCCCTCGCCGACGCCGATCGTCGCGACCTGCGGCGACTCGAGCACCGTGACCTTCAGGCGCGGGCCGTAGGCCGTCGTCGCGAGCATCAGCGCCGTCATCCAGCCGGCCGTGCCGCCGCCGACGACGCAGACATGCGCGAGCGGCGGCGCCGCGTCGGTCGTGCCCGCGAGCGGGCGCGCGGCGAGTTGCTGGTTGAAGACGGTTGCGGTGTCGGCCATGGCGCTTTGTAGACGTAAAAAAGGGGAACGTGGGCTAGACGTTCCCCTCGGTTCGCCGCGGCGACGCGCTCAGTACTTGAAGCGCGCGGTCAGGTAGAACTGGCGACCGTTGTTGTAGATCGCGCGCGGTTCCGACACGACGTTGCCGTAGTACTTGAGGATCGGATCGTTGAGGTTCTGCGCGTCGAAGGTCAGCGACAGGTGGTCGTTGTACTTGTAGCCGAGCGACGCGGACAGCACGCCGACGCCGCGCTGGTAGTAGTCGGTGCCGCGGTCGATGCCGAGGTAGTTGTCCGACGTGTAGCCGTAGTTCACGCGCGCCGAGAAATGGTCGTCTTCGTAGAAGCCGCCGAGGTTCGCGGTGTGCTTGACCGAGCCGCGCAGCACATGGCCGGTCGCGTCGTGGCCGTCGGCGTAGGTGTAGTTCGCGCTGACGCCGAAGTTGTTGTAGATCGGACGCTCGAACGCGAACTCCAGGCCCGTGACCGCCGCCTTCATGTTGATCTGCGTCTGCAGGTCGAACGGCGCCGTGATCAGCTGGTTGCCGACCGCGCCCTGCTGGCCGCCGCTCGGGATCAGGTCGGTCGTGAGCGTCTCGCGCTTGACGCCGTCGATGATGTAGCTGCCCATCTCCATGTGGAACGCGCCGAAGGACACGAACGCACGCGGCGCGAAGTACCACTCGAAGTTGGCGTCGAAGTTGGTCGAGCGCACCGGGTTCAGGTCGGGGTTGCCGGTCGTGCCGGTGCCCACGGTCTTGCCGGTCGGGTCGCTGTAGCCGCCGAGCAGCTGCGCGCTCGACAGCGCCGTGTAGTCGGGCCGCGTCATCGTGCGCGACAGCGCGAAGCGGGCGACGATATCGCGTGTCACGTCGATGCGGATGCTCGCGCTCGGCAGCAGGTCGTTGTAGCTGCGGTCGTGGTAGGTCTGGTAGTAGCCCGAGGGGTCGGTCCATTTCGGGCCGACCGCCGCGAACGCCGACGCCGCGTAGCCGGGCAGCGAGGTGTCGCTCGTCGGCACCCAGACGAGCACGCTCTCCTTGGTGTTGACGACGCGCAGGCCGACGTTGCCGCTCCAGTTCTCGCCCTCGAGGTTGCCCTGCAGGAAGGCCGCCGACGTGCGCTCCTGCACCGAGTACTCGTGGGTCGGCTCGCGGCGCGACAGCGGCCGCACCGCATTGATCGCGTCGTACGCGGCGAGCGTGGCCTCGGACGGGAACATGATGTTGGTCGGGAAGCCGCTGCCCAGGCCCTGGCCGTAGTTGCTCGGGTAGGAGCCCGTGTACTGGCTCTGCGTGAGGCCGATCGGCAGGCCGTTAGCGCCCATTACCGGGGCACCCCAGTTCGGGCCCTGGCCGATGATCGGGCCGTCGGTGTAGCGCTTGTGGTCGGACTCGCGCAGGCCGAACTTCAGGCTGCGCAGCATGCCCGAGTCGAGCGTGTACTCGCCGTCGACCTGGCCCCAGCTTTCCTTGTCGACGACGACGACGTTCTGGTCACCGAAGATCCAGTCGAGCTGGTAGGGCACGCCGGCGTTGCCGCCCGGCGTCGCGGCCGGGGTCAGGTAGAACGACGGGGCCGAGCCGCTGCCGTTGAGGCTCCAGCCACCGGCCGTGCCGAACATGTCGCCTTCGTACACGTCCTGCGAGTCGGTGCGGCCGACGCCCTTGGACGTGCCGACGTTGCCCTTGAACTTGAGCGCGTCGTTGACCTTGTACGAGCTCTCGAGGCTCACGAAGTTCGTCGACGCCGAGGCCTTGCGCGAGATCATGTCGTAGACGCCGATCTTGGTCGGGGTCGCGAACGTGTAGTCGGCGCTCGTGATCACGTTCGTCGACGGGTCGACCGTGTAGTCCTTCAGCGTCACGTTCGAGGACTGCAGCGCCCACGGGTTCGCGAGCATGAAGTTGCGGTTGTAGTTGTCGGCGTCCATCTTGGACGAGAAGCCGGTCAGGCTCACGTCGAAGTCCTGGGCCGGCCGCAGCTCGGCCGTGAGCACGCCGCCCTTGCGCTCGCGCTGCTGCGTGAACAGCGCCGAGCCGAGCAGGTTCGGGTAGAGCGCCCCGGCGAGGCTAGGCGCCTGCGCCGTGATCGCCGACTCGGCGGCGCCGATCGCCTGGTAGGCGTGCGGCTGCGAGTCGAGCGCGATCGTCTCGACACCGTCGCGGCGCAGGTGGCGCTTCTCGTCGAAGGCCTGCAGCATCAGGCCGAAGGTCTTCTGGTCGTTGCGCCAGTTCACGAGCGCGCCGAGCTGCGGGTCGGTCTTGTCCGGCAGGTTCGCGTAGACCGCGCCGACGCTGCCCTCGAAGGTCAGCGCCTTCGTGAAGTCGAGCGGCTTGCGCGTGATGATGTTGACCGAGCCGGCCGTGCCGCCCTCGGTGTCGGACGCCTCGGCGGTCTTGTGCACCTCGACGCGGCTCACGAGCTCGGACGGCAGCAGCGAAAAGCTCACGCTGCGGCCGACGCCGGCGCCGGTCTGGTCGAGCACGAACCAGTCGCCGTTGGCGACCGAGTGGCCGTCGAGCAGGGTCTGGGTCAGGCTCGGGTTGGTGCCGCGCAGGCCGACGCGGTCGCGCTCGTCGAAGCCGCCCGAGCCGCCGGCCGGGCTGTTCAGCACGGCAACGCCCGGCACGCGGGCGAGCGAGTCGGCGACGTTCTTGTCGGGCATCTTGCCGATGTCCTCGGCCGAGATCACGTCGATATGTGCCTCGGCGTTGCGCTTGACGTTTAGGGCGTTCAGCTGCGCGGCCCGCATGCCGGTCACGACGACCGTGTCGAGCTGGTTGGGTTCCGCGCTCGAGGCCGCGGCGGCCGGGGCGGCGGCCGCGGCCTGGGGCGCATCCTGCGCGCGGGCCGCAACTGCGGCGCTCAGCAGCGCGATGCTCACGGCGGCTGCAATGGGGGTCTGCTTGGCCTTCATGGATGGTTCCTCGTCGTGGCCGGATGCGCTTCGGCCGGTTGATCACCGGTACCAGTTGCTTGACGACTCGGAAGTGGCATGCACCTGGTATCCGCCTGAACTACGAAATACAACCAATGCCGCGCCACTATACGATCCACTAGTGCCACTTTGCTACCAATTTTGGCCGCGTACTTACCCTGCCGTGTTGCCAGGACGTTGCTTTCCCATGGGGTAAACCATATTGCTGCGCCGTTTTTCTGAAATGCGATTTATATTGGTATTGTATTGGTATCAATAAAAACCCAGGCATCATCAGAAAAAAGGCCTGCGCTTGCCGCAGGCCACCGTCTTGACTCCGACCCACTCAGCTCAGAACTGCGCGCCGACCGCCAGCATCAGGTTGCTGCGGTCGGCCATCAGGTTGTAGTGGCCGCCACCGAACTGCGCGTAGACCGCTTGCGCGTAGTAGGCGCGGCCGCTGCCCTGCCCCCAGTCGGCGCGCAGCGCCGGCCGGTACGTGACGCGGCCCTGCGAGAACGCGCCGTCGTAGGCGTAGCCGTGCACGTCGCTCGCGACGCTCAGCGACGGCGTCAGCGTCACGGCGCCGGCCCGGTAGCGCGCGGCGAGGTTCAGGCGCCAGCCCCAGGACGTCGAGGTGACGAAGCCGTCGGTCGTGCAGGTCCTGCCCGCGACGCCGCTGAAGCCCGGCGCCGCCTCCGAGCAGGCGCTCAGCTTGCCGGTCGCGCTGTCGCGGAACTGGGCGGCGCCGTACGCGAAAGAGCGGCCGTAGCGCATCGTCAGCGGGTCGGGCAGGCCGTCGACATGCTCCACGCCGAGCTCGAACGCGAGCTGGCCGCCTTGCGCGCCCGCGACCGGGCCGAAGCCCTGGTTCCAGCCGAGCGTCGCCGTCGCGACGCCGTAGCGGTCGTAGGCGCTTAGCGTGCCGCCGGCGGGCACCGCGAGCACCTTGCGCTGCTCGGCCAGCAGCGAGTTCGGCGCGCGGCCCAGATAGGCGGTCAGCAGGTCGTTGAGGTTGTACGACAGCGGCGCGTCGGGCCGGTAGCTCAGCTCGGTATAGAGCTTGGTCGCGCGGCCGATCTGGGTGTCGGTGCCAAGGCCGTACAGGCGCACCGAGCCCGGGTATGTGATCGCGTAGTCGAGCCCGCTCGCGCCGGCCGGCAGCAGCGCCGGGTCCAGGCGCGCGAACGCGCTCGCCGGCGCGACCGGCAGCGTGTGCCCGTTCACGTCCTCGACGGTCGCCTGGTAGTAGGGCATGGTGCTCGGCGTGTTCAGCACATAGCCGGACAGCAGCGTCGCAAGCGCGTCGAGCTTCTCGTGCAGGGCGAGGCCGAACTGGCCGCGCGCGCTCGGCAGCTGGTCGGCGCCGCGGTGCACGTAGTAGCCCGAGCCCACGAGGCTGTGCTCGGTCAGCGCGGCCACGCTGTTCAGCGGCGAGCCCGCGATCGGCGCCTGGAACGCGGCGGCGACGCCGCAGCCGTCGGGCACGATCGACACGGTGTCGAAGAAGGTGCCGCAGCCCGGCAGCACGGCCGCGCGGGTCTCGTAGGGCAGGAACGCGTCGACGGCCCAGGACTGGCCGCTCGCGAGGTGCAGGCTCAGCATGCCGACCGGCACCTTGGCCTCGGCCGCGAGCGCGCCCGGGCGCAGCTGGGCCGCGTAGTCGTTCGGGTTCAGCGCGGCGGCCACGCCGATGCCGATCATGCGCGGACTGCTCCACGTGCCCTTGCTGAGCGCCTGCGCGCCGTCCCAGGCGAAGACCTGGCGGCCGAGCTTCGCGTCGAGCTGCAGGCCGCCGAGCGTCGTGTGCACCGACACGTAGGCGTCGCGCAGCAGCGCGCCGTCGAACTTCGCGCCCGCGGCCATGCCGCGGTCCGACAGCGGCGCGCCGGCCGTGAAGCCGTTCGCCGCGTTGCCGTAGGGCGCGTCGTCCTGGCCGAGGCTGAAGTCGTGCCACACCGCCGCGCGCACGAACGCGCCCAAGGTCGGCCCCTTGAGCGACAGGTCGAACAGGCCCTGCGCGACCGTCGAGACGAACGCGCCCTTCGCGAAGTTCAGGTCCGAGCCGCCGGTCTGGCCGACCAACTGGCCCTGGGGCACGCCGCCGACCACGCTCGACGGGATCGCGCCGTACCCGGACGGGTCGGGGCTCGCGGTGCGCATGATCGTGCCGAAGCTCAGGCTCGTGTCGAGCCGCCCGGCCACGCCGTCGGCGACGGCGAAGTCGACGGCGTGGGCCGGCAGCGCGGCGAGGGTCAGGCTCAGCGCGGACAAGGCGGGGGCGTACGGGCGCAAGGCTCGTTTCATCGGGAGTCTCCTCGGCAGTTGTGGATTCGCAAGAAACCGGTGGAGCCGGTGCACCGCCGGCTCGTCGAGGCGCGATTTATCAACAGCCAGTGCCCATGCGTCCAATGCAATATTGACAAGATTGCGATGTGCGCAGAGCATCTCTCCAATGGATCTGAAGCGCCTGACCCATTTGCTGGCCCTCGCAGATGAGTGCCATTTCGCGCGCGCGGCCGAGCGCGTGCACCTGAGCCAGCCGGCGTTCAGCCGCAGCATCCAGTGGCTCGAGCGCGAGGTCGGCATGCCGCTGTTCGACCGCGGCGCCGGCGAGGTCAAGCCGACGCCGGCCGGCAGCTTCCTGATCGAGCGCGCGCGCCACCTGCTGTTCGACGCGCGCAGCCTCAAACGCGACATCGGCCTGTACCGCGACGGCCAGCTCGGCGACATCGCGTTCGGCGCGGGCCCGGTCGCGAACGGTTCGCTGATGCCCCGCGTCGTCGCCGAGCTGCGCCGGCGCCACCCGGGCGTCGGCCTGCGCCTCGAGTGCAGCAACTGGCAGCAGCTCTACGAGCGCCTGCTCGCCGAGGACATCGAGTTCTACGTCGGCGAGGTGCGCGACCTGCCCGAAGACATCCGCGTCGTCCACGCGCCGCTCGGGCGTCAGCTCGGCTCGCTGTTCGCGCGCGCCGGCCACCCGCTCGCCGGCCGGCCCTGCACGTTGCGCGAGGCCTGGCGCTACGGCGTCGCGGCGACGCGCATGCCGCTGGTGCTGCAGGCCGTCATTTCGCAGCTGCTCGGCCGGCCGCGCGGCGCGCCGCTGGACCTCGCGCTCGAGTGCAACGACCTCGCGCTGCTGCGCTGGCTGGCCCAGTCGACCGACACCCTGGTCGCGCTCACCGGGGCGGCGCTGCGCGACGACCTCGCGGCCGGCCTCGTCGTGCCGCTCGAGGTCGGCGACCTGCCGCCCCTTTACGTCGAGATGGCGATCATGACGCTCGCGAACCGCTCGTCCTCGCCGATGGCCGAACGCGCGATCGCCTGCGTGCGCGAGCAGGCCGAGGCGCTCGGCATGTGAACGGGCCCGCGGCCGCCTTCGGGGACTTTCCCGGGGGCTGCGCTCCCGCGCTCGCATCGACGCCCCGAAATGCTCGCGGCGCATACACGTGTTCCAAACATTGCATTGGACGCATCAGCGCCACCCGAGGATTAATAGCGCTCCCCGCGTCGTCCACGGAGAGCGACTGTGCAACCCCTGCTTCAAGACACCCTGATCCTGGCCCTGATCCTCGGCTTCGCGCTGATGGAATGGCTGTCGCGCCGCTACCGCGACACGGTCCACGCGACGGCCAACGACACCCGGCTCGAGCTCGCGATGTTCGTGAGCCTGATCGCGATCTCGCAGCCGCTCGCGCTGCTCGGCAGCCACGCGATCTGCGCCTGGCTGATGCCCGCGCAGCGCGACGCCTGGGCGCACTGGCCCTGGTGGGCGATGCTCGGCGCGCTGCTCGTCGCCGACGACCTCACCCAGTACCTGTGGCACCGCGCCTCGCACACGCCGCTGCTGTGGGCGCTGCACCGCGCGCACCACTCGTCGCAGTACATGAGCATCCGGGTGACCTACCGCAACAACTTCTTCTACTACCTGATGATGCCGGGCCTGTGGCTCAGCGGCGCGCTCGTCTACCTCGGGCTCGGCCCGGTCTACACGGTCTACATCGTCGTCAAGATCGCCGTGATCCTCGGCGCGCATTCGGCCTGGCGCTGGGACGAGCCGCTGTACCGCGTGAAGGCGCTGCGCCCGCTGATGTGGCTGCTCGAGCGCACGCTCTCGACGCCCGCCACGCACTGGGCCCACCACGCGCTGACCAACGCCGACGGCGTCGGCCACTACAAGGGCAACTTCGGCAACCTGCTGTTCGTCTGGGACATGCTGTTCGGCACGGCCCATATCACGCGCCAGTACCCGCCCGCGATCGGCCTGATGGACGACCGCCTGTACGGGCCCGAGCACTGGGTCGACCAGATGTTCTACCCGCTGCGCCGCTCGACGCGCGAGCACACGGCGCTGCGCCCGGGCGGCCGCGCCTACGAAGACCCGGCCGACCTGCGCCACGCCGCGACGAAGGGGCAGGCATGAACCGCAGCGTCGCGATCACGGGCGGCCTCGGCGCGCTCGGCAGCGCGCTCGCGGCCGTGCTGCACGCGGGCGGTGCGAACGTCGGGCCGCGGCCGCATCGTCAACGCGGTGCTGGCCGGCACGATCGACACGCCGGCGAACCGCGCCGACAGGCTCGACGCCGACCGCTCGCGCTGGGTCCGCCCGGACGCGCTCGCGCGCGTGGTCGCCCGGCTGCTCGGCGACGACGCGGCGGCGATCAACGGCGCGCTGGTCCCGGTCAGGCCCTGAGCGCGCCGCGCGCTAGCTAGAGCGCGCGCACCGTCAGGCCCCGCGCGCGCAACTGGGCCTGCACGCTGTCGGGACCGGCGGCGTGGTAGAGCCCGACGACGACGAGCGCTGGCTTCGCGTCGCCGAGCATCGCCTCGATGCGCGGCACCCAAGCCTGGTTGCGGCCGATCACGTGCTTCTTGTAGAGCTCGGGCTGCTGAGTGCGCATGCGCTCGACCATGGCCGCGGCGCCGCTGAAGTCGCCGTGCGCCCAGCCCTCGTAGACGCGTTCGTTCGCCGGCGTGCCGTCGAGGATGTGGTCGAGCGTGTACTGCAGGTATTGCAGGTCCTCGCGCGGCGACATCGCGCCGAGGAAGGCGATCACGTCGCCCTGCGTCGCGAACTCGCTCGACAGCGCGAGCCCGGCGCGCTGCGCGTCGGGCAGCAGCACCTTCTCGGCCGTGCCGCTCTCGGGGAAATTCTGTTCGCCGTAATAGGCCTGCTCGAGCGCGAACGCGGCGAGCCAGGGCCGCATCGTCGCGAGCGCGTCGAGCGGCGTCTTCGCGAGCGCGGCGGCAGCGGCGACGCGCTCGCGGTCCGCCGCGCCGAGCTTGGCGAGCAGCGGCGTCGCCGTGTCCATGCCGTCGCGCCGGATCAGCGCCTGCACGTCGTCGTGGCGGGTCTGGTTGGTCTCGGTCCACAACGCCCCGCATTGCCCGACCAGGCCCTGGATGCGCGCGTCGTGCCAGGGCGTCGCGCGCGCCGGCGTCTCGCCGGTCAGATAGACCCGGCCGCCCCGGTCTTCGACCACCCACAGCGGCCAGCCCGGCGCCGGCAGCGGCCAGCCCGGGCGCGCCAGGGTGCCCGCCGCCCAGGCGGCCGCGATCGACAGCGCGCGGCGCCGCGTCAGGCCCGCCGGCGTCGGATCGGTCGGCGCAATGACATCTTTCACGCTGGTTCTCCCCATGTTTCGAAGCCGGAATCGGGCTGCGGGGCGATGATGCCGGGTTGCACGGGGCGCGGGCCGGCGCTTTCGGACGAACTGCCTTCCGGAACGGACAGCCTGCACGGATCGGGCGCCGAACCGGCAGCCGCCCGGCCCCGCGCCGGACCTCTCAGCGGATCGACATGGATCTTCGTACCTTCCTGATCGCCCAGACCTGCGTGCTCGTCGCGACCGCGGCGATGCTGTGGGTCGCGCGCAGCGATGCCGACCGGCACAACGGCCTGCGCACCTGGACCTGCGCGGTCACGAGCCAGGGCGTCGCGTTCCTGCTGCTCGCGAACGAAGGGCGCCTGCCGATCCTGCTCAGCGCGCTGCTCGGCAACGCGCTCGGGGCCTTGAGCGTCGCGCTGTTCTTCGTCGCGATCCGGCAGTTCCTCGGCCGCCCGTTCAAGGCGGTCTGGCTCGCCGCGATGGGCGCGAGCGTGACGGCGGTGGCCACGATCGCCGGCGACGACTACGTCGGCGCGACGATCTTCAACGGCTTCGCCTACGGCGTCGTCGAACTCCTCAACGCGGCCGCGCTGTGGCGCGCGCCGCGCGGCGCCGCGAGCGCCGTGCAGCGCGTCGTCGCGAGCGCCTACCTGCTGATGGGCGTCGTGCTGCCCGCGCGCGCGATCGCGCTCGTGCTCGCCCACGGCAACGCCGACTACCTGAACGCGCCGCTGACCTGGCAGCAGCCGATCTACATCTTCGGCTTCGTGTTCATCGTCGTGACCAACCTCGGCTTCCTGCAGATGTGCAAGATGCGCGCCGAGGCCAAGGTGCTCGCGCAGGCGATGACCGACGGCCTGACCGGCCTCGCGAACCGCCGCGCGCTCGACGACGCGCTGGGCCACGCGCTCGCGGTCAGCGCGCGCAGCGCGCAGCCGTTCGCCGTCGTGATGGTCGACCTCGACCATTTCAAGACCATCAACGACCGCTTCGGCCGCGCCGACCAGGCGCTGTACCGCGCGAAGTCGCTCGGCCGCGACCGCGTCGAGATCGCTTGAACGGCGTGCGCCGTTCAAGCCCCGATCACGCGTCGGCGAGCTGCGCGAGGTCGGCGAGCAGCGTCGGGCCGCCCGGCTGCCAGCCGAGCGCCGCGCGCGTCTGATCGCTCGACGCCGGCATGTCGAGCGCCGCGAACATCGCGAGCCAGCCGAAGAACGGAGCGGCCTCGCCGGGCGTGAGCGCGCGCACCGGCAGCGCGAGCCGCGTGCCCAGCGTCGTCACGATGTCCTTCATCGACACGCCGACCTCGCCGACCGCGTGATAGACCGCGTGGCGCGCGCCCTTCTCGACCGCGAGCCGGTACAGCCGCGCGACGTCCGAGATGTGCGCGGCGGCCCAGCGCTGCGCGCCGTCGCCGACATAGGCGCATTCGCCGCGCTCGCGGAACGCCGCGATCGCGAACGTGATCAGACCCTGGCGCGTCTGGTCGTGGACCTGCGGCAGGCGCACGATCGACACGTGCACGCCGCGCGCGGCCGCGGCGGCCGCGACGAGCTCGCTCTCGGCGCGCGGGTTGAGCGCCACCTCGATCGACGGCGCGTCCTCGTGGGCCGCGGCCTGGCCCGGCGCGCGGCCCGCGAGCGCCGTGCCCGAGGTGACCACGAGCGGGCGCGTCGAGCCCGCGAGCGCGTCGGCGAGCGCGCCGATCACGCGCCGGTCGTCCTCGCAGTTCGCGGCGAAGCGCGAGAAGTCGTGGTTGAAGGCGAGGTGGATGACCGCGTCGGCCGCGGCCGCGCCGCGGCGCAGGCTGTCGAGATCCTCGATCGAGCCCGCGTGGACCTCGGCGCCGGCCGCGGCGAGCGCGGCGGCCTTGTGCGGATCCCGGCACAGGCCGAGCACTTGATGGCCGGCGGCGATCAGCTCGCGCACGACGGCCGAGCCGATGAATCCGGTGGCGCCGGTGACGAATACACGCATGGAAGGACTCCGGAAGGGGTTGCGACGGCCGGACTATCTGCGCCAAACTTATGCCGGTAAAGTAGTGACGTTATCCTGTTATAAGACTTACCCAGATGAGCGCCGAGATGAGCGCCGACGCGAGCTCTGCAAACCCCTTGGGCGATTTCCTGCGCGACCGCCGCGCGCGACTCGACGCCGCCGCGTTCGGCTTTTCCCCGGTGCGCCGGCGCACGCCGGGACTGCGCCGCGAGGAGGTCGCGCAGCGCGCGAACATCAGCCCGACCTGGTACACCTGGCTCGAGCAGGGCCGCGGCGGCGCGCCGTCGGTCGAGGTGCTCGAGCGCATCGCCCAGGCGATGATGCTGACCGAGCTCGAGCGCGAGCACCTGCACCTGCTCGCGTTCGGCCGCCCGCCCGAGGTCCGCTACCAGAAAAAGGACGGCGTGACGCCGCGCCTGCAGCGCGTGCTCGACGCGTTCGGCCCCTGCCCGGCGATCGTGCGCACGGCGACCTGGGACGTCGTCGCCTGGAACCGCGCGGCGACGGTGCTGCTCGCCGACTACGCGGCGCTGCCGCCCGACCAGCGCAACATCCTGCGCTTCGTGTTCCTCGACCCGCGCGCGCGCAGCGCCCAGGTCGACTGGGCCCATACCGCGCGCATCGTCGTCGGCTCGTTCCGCGTCGACGCGCTGCGCGCGGGCGCCGGCGCCGAGGTCCAGCCGCTCGTCGACGAGCTGTGCCGCTGCAGCCCCGAGTTCAAGGCGCTATGGCACGACCACCTGCTGCAGGGCCCCTACGGCGACGCGACCAAGTACATGCACCATCCGGTGCTCGGCCGCGTCGCGTTCGAGTACTCGGCCTTCGCGATCGACGGCCGCACCGACCTCAGCATGGTCGTCTACAACCCGACCTCGGCCGAGCAGCTCGCGCGCATCGCGACGTTGCTCGAGGCCAGCCGCTGACCCGGCCTCGGCTCGGGGATTTCCGGATCAGGTACTCGACGCGCAGCCCGCCGGCCTGCGCTGGCTTGCATTCCGAACCTTGCCGCAATGCGTCCAATTGCACGCTAGAATGCAATCACGAATGCTTCTCATTTGTATTTTTATTCCATGAACGCCATGAACCATCGCACGCCCATCGCCACCGCCCTGCTCGCCCTGTTCGCCGCGCCGGCCGCCATGGCCCAGGAGCAGTCCGCCGACGCGGCGGCCATGGCGGCCGCGCCGGCGGCGGCCGAGCTCGCGCGCGTCGTCGTCGAGGGCGAGGCGGCCAAGGACTTCACCGGCAAGCAGTCGGCCAAGCTCGGCACCGACCTGCACGACGTGCCGCAGTCGGTCACGGTGCTGAACAAGTCGCTGCTGCAGTCGCAGGGCGCGAACTCGCTCGCCGACGCGCTGCGCAACGTGCCCGGCATCACGCTCGGCGGCGCCGAGGGCGGCCAGATCGGCAACAACATCAACCTGAACGGCTTCACCGCGCGCACCGACATCTACCTCGACGGCTTCCGCGACCGCGGCCAGTACTACCGCGACACCTTCGCGCTCGACTCGGTCGAGGTGCTGATGGGCCCGTCGTCGATGCTGTTCGGCCGCGGCTCGACGGGCGGCGCGATCAACCAGGTCTCGAAGAAGCCGCAGCTTCGCGGCAGCGACGAGGTCAGCGCGTCGCTCACGACGAACGGCATGGTGCGCGCGACCGCCGACCACGACCAGGCGATCGGCGCCGACGCCGCCGTGCGCGTCGCCGTGATGGGCCAGAGCGGCCGGCCGACGACGCGCGACGAGATGACCAACCGCGACTACGGCGTCGCGCCCTCGATCACGGTCGGCATCGGCGCGCCGACGCAGATCACGCTGTCGGCGCTGCTCCAGCACAACCACGACATGCCCGACTACGGCCTGTCGCCGCTCAACGGCGCGCCCGTCAAGGTCGACCGCAACGCGTTCTACGGCTTCACCACCGACCACACGACGCAGGACGTCGGCGCCCTGGGCGCGCTGATCGAGCACGAGATCTCGCCGACGAGCCGGCTGCGCAACCAGACCCAGTACAACAACGTGCGCGTGAACGCGGTCGAGACCGCGTCGCAGGGCCTCGGCACCGTCGGCGCGAACGGCTTCACGGCGCTCACGCCGGCCGGCGTCGGCACGCTGCCGCTGAGCCAGCTGTGGACCCGCCTGCAAAGCCACGACCGGGTGATCCAGGACACCTCGATCTTCAACCAGACCGACCTGAGCGCGAGCGCGACGACCGGCGCCGTCAGGCACGAGCTGCTGTTCGGCGCCGAGATCGGCCACGACAACTACTCGAACCAGGCCTATTACCGCAACGGCAGCTGCAAGGGCGTCGCGCTGAACCCGGCCACCGGCACCTCGGGCTACGCGAGCTGCGAACCGCTGCTCGACCCGAGCGACACGGCCTCGCCCGCGACCGCGCCGAGCAAGGCCGGCAACCTCTCGACGAGCGGCGCGAGCACGGTCGGCGTCTACGCGAACGACACGCTCGAATTCAGCCGCCAGATCAAGTTCTTCGGCGGCCTGCGCTACGACCGCTTCGCGGCGACGGTCAACAACACGATCACCTCGGCGACGACGCCGGCGCGGATCGCGCAGACCGTGCACTTCACGAGCGTGCGCCTCGGCCCGCTGTGGCAGCCGAGCGACGACCAGTCCTACTACCTGAGCTACAGCACCTCGTTCGACCCCTCGCTCGAGCAGCTGACGAACACCACCGGCGGCACCGCGCCGCTGCCGCCCGAAGAGAACAAGGCCTTCGAGCTCGGCGGCAAGTGGGACATCACGAAGGGCCTGCTGTCGACGGACGCGGCGCTGTTCCAGATCACCCAGGACAACGCGCGCAGCCAGGACGCGAGCGGCAACTACACGGCGACCGGCACGATCCGCGTGCGCGGCGCGCGCTGGGGCGCGTCGGGCCAGCTCGCGCGCGGCTGGAAGCTGTTCGCCGGCTACGCCTACCTCGACGCGCGCATCGTCCAGGGCATCGCGGTGGGCACCCAGGGCATGGTGCCGGCGAACACGCCGCGCCAGACCGCGACGCTGTGGACCACCTACGACGTCGCGCCGCACTGGCAGCTCGGCGGCGGCGCGGTCGCGCTGTCGGGCCGCTACCTGAACAACACCGACACCGTCAGCGTGCCCGGCTACCTGCGCTACGACGCGATGCTCGACTACCACCAGCGCTCCTGGGACATCCGCCTGAACGTCTTCAACCTCGGCAACAAGTACTATTACGACGCCCTCATCCAGTCCGACGGCGGGCGCGCCGTGCCGGGCACCGGCCGTAGCGCGATGCTGTCGGGCACCTACCGCTTCTAGGCCTGCGCCCATGTTGCTGACCATCCCGGGCGCCCTGCCCCCCGAGCCGCTCCAGGCCCTGCGCGCCCGGCTCGAACAGGCCGGCGCGGCCTGGGTCGACGGCCGCGTCACGGCCGGCTACAGCGGCGCGCCGGTCAAGCACAACGAGCAGATCGACGAGCGCAGCGAGCTCGCGCGCGAATGCCAGCGCCTCGTGCTCGCGCACCTCGAGCGCCACCCGCGCTTCATCAGCGCGGCGCTGCCCAACGAGGTCTACGCGCCGATGTTCAACCGCTACGGCCCGGGCATGAGCTTCGGCGCGCATGTCGACGGCAGCGTGCGCATCCACCCGCATAGCGGGCGCAAGCTGCGCACCGACGTGTCGGCCACGCTGTTCCTGAACGACCCGGCCGACTACGACGGCGGCGAGCTGCGCGTCCACGACCAGTACGGCGTGCACGCGGTCAAGCTCGCGGCCGGCGACCTGGTCGTGTACCCGGCGACGAGCCTGCACGAGGTTACGCCGGTCACGCGCGGCACGCGCCTCGCGTGCTTCTTCTGGGTCCAGAGCCTCGTGCGCGACGACGCACAGCGCGCGCTGCTGTTCGACCTGGACAACGCGATCCAGCGCCTCAACCAGACCGATGCCGACGCCGACGCGCGCCGCACGCTGGTCGGCACGTACCACAACCTGATCCGGCTGTGGAGCGACACCTAGCGCGGCGGTCGGATCCGGCGTGCACGAGCAGCGGCGGTGCGCCGCGGCAGGCGTTGCAACCGATCAGGTTGACGACACCCGGCCGTTGCGCGTCGATCTCGCACAGGTCGGCGCCGGGCGTGGCCAGCGGCGCCTGCGGCGGGGCGCTGCGTGGTTCGGAAAGGCGACGACCGCGTCGTCGATGCCAGGCCGGCCGCGGGCGAGTGACGCGGGCAGCATCGGTCCACCCAGCGTCAGCTGCTTGTCGCCCTGTGGCAACCGGGCCCGTGCCTCGTCACGGTTGAGCGCTCCGAGGCGCGAACGTCCTTCTATTTGCGCATATTCCCGCCTCCCCCCGAACGGCCGCTACCATCCCGGGGTCGGCCGCCCGGTGCCGTCCCCTGCCCGCAACCGCCGCACGCCTGGACATGCTCTCGAATCGCGCCCGCTCGCGTCTTGGTCGCCTGCCGCCCTGCCTGCTGTGCGCCGCGCTGCCGGCCGGCCCGTCCCGCGCGGCGCCGGCCGTCGACCGGGTGCGCACGCCGGCACCGGTGTCGGCGCCGGCGCCCCGCAACAGATGATCTATCGCACCACCCTCGCGGCGCAGGTCTTCGGCTTCGAGGACCTCCGGCAGGTCATGGCCTGCGCCACCCCGCCACGCGCCGGCGACTACCTGGCAGGCATCGCCGCCGCGACGGCCCAGCAGCGCATGGCCGCGCGGCACGTGCTCGCGGACACGCCGCTCAAGCGCTTCCTGAACGAGGCCCTCGTGCCCTATGAGGACGACAACATCACGCGGCTGATCATCGACGGCCACGACGCCGCGGCGTTCGCGCCGGTCGCGCACCTCACCGTCGGCGACTTCCGCAACTGGCTGCTGTCGGAGGCCTGCGACGGCGCGACCCTCGGCGCGCTGGCCCCGGGTCTGACGCCGGAGATGGTGGCCGCCGTGTCCAAGCTCATGCGCAACCAGGACCTGATCGCGGTGGCGCGCAAATGCACGGTCGTCACGCGCTTTCGCAACACACTGGGCCTGCCCGGCCGCCTGGCCGTGCGGCTGCAGCCCAACCATCCTTCCGACGACCTGCGCGGCGTGGCCGCCTCGGTGCTCGACGGACTGCTCTACGGCGCCGGCGACGCCGTCATCGGCGTGAACCCGGCGTCAGACAGCCCCGCCGTGCTGACCGGCCTGTTGCGCCTGCTCGACGAGGTCATCCAGCGCTTCGAGATCCCGACGCAGAGCTGCGTGCTGACCCACGTCACGAACACGCTGCGGCTCATGGCGGCCGGTGCGCCCGTCGACCTGGTGTTCCAGTCGATCGCCGGCACCGAGCAGGCCAACCTGTCCTTCGGCGTGACGCCCGAACTGCTGGACGAGGCGCATGCCGCGGCCCGGGCCCAGCAGCGCGGCACGCTGGGCCGCAACCTGATGTATTTCGAGACCGGTCAGGGCAGCGCGCTCTCGGCCGACGCCCACTGCGGCGTCGACCAGCAGACCTGCGAGGCGCGCGCGTACGCACTCGCGCGGCGCTATCAGCCGCTGCTCGTCAACACCGTGGTCGGCTTCATCGGGCCCGAGTACCTGTACGACGGCAAGCAGATCATCCGGGCCGGCCTCGAGGACCATTTCTGCGGCAAGCTGCTGGGCCTGCCGATGGGCTGCGACATCTGCTACACCAACCACGCCGAGGCGGACCAGGACGACATGGACACGCTGATGGTCCTGCTCGCCACGGCGGGGCTGAACTTCATGATGGGCGTCCCCGGCGCCGACGACGTGATGCTCGGCTACCAGAGCACCTCGTTCCACGATGCGCTGTTCCTGCGCGAGGCACTGGGCCGCAGGCGCGCGCCGGAGTTCGAGGCCTGGCTGCAGCGCATGGGCATCGTCGCGCCGCAGGGGCAGCTTGCCGCGCCGGCCACCGATCACCTGCTCGCGGCCATGAGCAGCCTGAAGGCCCTCGCGCCGTGAGCGGCAAGCCGATCGTCACCCCCAACGACTGGCAGGCCCTGCGCGCGGCCACGCCGGCCCGGCTGGCGCTCGGCCGCGCCGGCGCCGGCATGCCGACCGACGAGACCCTGCGCTTCGGCTGGGCGCACGCAATGGCGCGCGACGCGATCCACGCCGCGCTCGACGTCGAGGCGCTCGCCGCAAGCCTGGGCGAGCAGGGCTGGGCCGTCGAGCGCGCGCGCAGCCAGGCTGCGGACCGGGCGACCTATCTGCGGCGCCCGGACCTGGGGCGCCGGCTCGACACGGACGACGCCCGGCGGCTGCGCGCGCTGCGCGGGGACGCCCTCCCGCCCGCCGGCCTGTGCTTCGTGATCGGCGACGGCCTCTCCGCCCTCGCCGCGCAGCGGCACGCGGCCCCGCTGCTCGCGGCGCTGCGCCCGTTGCTGCCGACGGGCCGGCCCGTGACGCCGGTGGTCATCGCCCGCGAGGCGCGCGTCGCGCTGGCCGACGACATCGCCGAGGCGCTGGGCGCCGAACTCGTCGTGATGCTGATCGGCGAACGGCCGGGCCTGAGCTCGCCGGACAGCCTCGGCCTGTACCTGACCAGCGCGCCGCGCCGCGGCCGCAGCGACGCCGAGCGCAACTGCATCTCGAACGTCAGGCCCGCGGGCCTGCCCTATGCGGACGCCGCGTTCAGGCTCTCCTGGCTGATCGGCGAGGCGCTGCGGCGCGGCCTCAGCGGCGTGCAGCTCAAGGACGAGAGCGGCCAGCGGGCCGAGCGGCTGCCCTAGGCAGGGTTTCACGCGGCTGCCGCGGCGTCTCGCGCCTCGCGGCGCTGGCCGTGGACGCTCGGCTTCAGGACACCCGCACAGAGACGGGCACCCTGGCCAAGGACCAAGGCCGTCCGATTCGCGTCACGGCTGGGCGCCGGTCGCCAACAGGCGCAGCCGCGCTCGATTGGCCCGCGTCCATGCGACGAGTTCCTCGGCCGGCATCGGCCTGGCGATCAGGTAGCCCTGGGCGACGTCATAGCCGAGTTCACTGAGCAGGCGCCAGTCGGCGACCGTCTCGACACCCTCGGCGACCGTCGCAATACCCAAGCGCCTGCCCATATCGAGCGAGCTGACGAGGATGGCGCGCCGATTCGCTCGCTCCGCGGCGCCGTCGACGAAGATGCGGTCGATCTTGAGCTCCGTAAACGGGCTACGCGAGAGCGTGTGCATCGACGAATAGCCGATCCCGAAGTCATCCATCGACAGCCCGAAGCCCTTGAGCCCGAGCCGCGCCAGATTGGCCAGGGCCTCGCTGCTCATGATCATTGTTTCGGTCACTTCCCAGACCAGCGCCTGAGGTTCGATGTCGTGGTGCTGTACGAGTTCCGTCAGCCGGCCGACAAAGCCCTGGTCGGCCAGGTCGACGGCCGAAAGGTTGATCGACAGGCTCAACTGCGGCATCGCGCGGCGCCAGTCGCGCAGCCAGCGCAGCGACTGCTCGACCATGACCAGCGTCAGCTGGGTCATCAGCGGCGTACCCTCGATGGGCGGAATGAACAGGCCGGGCGGCAGCACGCCACGCTGCGGATGGCGCCATCGCGCCAGGGCCTCGACGCCCTTGACCAGGCCCGAACCGATCACCACCTTCGGCTGCACGTAGGGCACGAACTGGCCTTCGGCCAGGCCGGTTCTGATGTCGTCGAGACACGGGGCCTCGACCGCTGCGCTGCGCGCCTGCCCCGGTGCGCGCTCGGCGCCGAGCAGCATGCGGCTCAAGGCCTCGAGCTTGATCGGCTTGATCAGCGTGCCCAGCAGCTTCATCGAACCGCTGCCGCCGTCGAGGCTCTCGACCGTCTCGAGCAGCCGCGGGTCGCGCGCGCTCATGGCGATCAGGTTGTCGACGCCGGTGCGGTCCTGCAAGCGCCCGATCAACTCGATGCCGTCCATGCCTGGCATGTCGATATCCGTCAGCACGAGGAAGACGCCGCGGTCCGACTGCTGGTCGAGCACGCGCAGCGCCTCGAGGCCGTCGCCGGCCTGCAGCACCGTGCCGAAGTGCAGCTGCTGCATCAGGTTGACCAGATGGTTGCGCTGGACCAGGCTGTCCTCGACGACGAGGACGACACGATCTTGCGGGTCCGTCATCGCAGCGCGCCTCCGCCCTGGGCGAGGATCTCGCGCGCAACCGATGCCAGCGGCACGATCTTGTCGACCGCGCCGCGCTTGATCGCCTCCTTGGGCATGCCGAAGACCACGCAGCTCTGCTCGTCCTGGGCCACCGTGCGGGCCCCGGCCTCGTGCATCTCGAGCAGACCGGCGGCGCCATCGTCGCCCATGCCGGTCATGATGACGCCGAGCGCGTTGGCACCCGCGCAGCGCGCGACCGAGCGGAACAGCACGTCGACCGAAGGGCGGTGGCGGTTCACGAGCGGGCCGTCGACGACCTCGACGAAATACTGCGCGCCGTTGCGTTTGAGCAGCATGTGTTTGCCGCCGGGCGCGATCAGCGCGCGGCCGGGTACGACGCGATCGCCATGCGCGGCCTCCTTGATCGAGATGTCGCTGAGCTGGTCCAGGCGCGCCGCGAAGGCCGCCGTGAATTTCTCGGGCATGTGCTGCACGATGACGATGCCGGGACAGACGCGGGGCAGCGCGGTCAGCACCTCCTCGAGCGCCTGGGTCCCGCCGGTCGAGGTGCCTATCGCGACGACCTGCTCGGTCGTCTGCGACATCGCACGCGCATCGGCGGCGGGCGGCAGGATGACGTCGGCGGTGTTCTTGGCACGCGCCTGCGGCGGCGGCAAGCTCGCACGCGCGGCCAGGCGCCCAACGTTGGCCCCGGCCGCGGCGCGCACCGCACCGATGAGTTCGGCCGCGCTGGACTGCAGGAAGTTCTTGAGGTCGAGCTTGGGCTTGGCGACGATCGCCACGGCGCCCGCCGCCATGGCCTCCATGGTGGTCTGAGCCCCCTTCTCGGTCAGCGTCGAGCAGATGACCACGGGCGTCGGCCGCTCCGTCATGATTTTGCGCAGGAAGGTGATGCCGTCCATGCGCGGCATCTCGACGTCGAGCACGACGACGTCGGGCCATTCGGTCTTCATGCGCTCCATCGCGAGCAACGGATCGGCCACGGCGTGGAGCAGCTTCAGGCCCGGCGCCTTGTCGATCAGTCCACCGAGCACCTGGCGAACGACGGCCGAATCGTCGACAACGAGCACCTTGATCATGGCGCCCCCCATCCTGTAGGCGTGCCGTCCTCGGGGCGGCCGCGCCGCATCCAGACGTCGCCGCTGTCGACTTCGAAAACGATGCGGCGGTGGCCGACGTCGAACAGGCTCTCCGAGACGATGTGCAGGCGCCGCCTGCGCAGCATGGACACGGCCGCCTCGCCGTTCTTGCGCCCGATATCGAGGCGCGGCCGCCCGGGCTGCACCTCGAACATGGCGCCACCGCCGAAGACCTTGGCTTCGCAGTCTTCCGGGCGGGCACCGAGCCGGCGCAGGTCCTCGAGCATCAGCTCGAGCGAGTCTTCGGCGTAGCGCCCGCTCGGTTGCTCGCCGCGGTCCAGATTGGAACCTGGCAGCACGAAGTGCGACATGGCGCCGACGCGCAGCCGCGGCTGCCACAAGGTCACCGAAACGCAAGAGCCGAGCAAGGTCGAGATGCGATGCCGCGCATCGCCCGCGAAATGCTCGCCGGGCAGCAGGAACACATCGACGACGGCGTCGGCAGCGGGCATGCGCGTCCTCATGGGCGCTGGTAGACCGACGGCCGCACGACGCTCAGCGCGTCGGTGACGTCGTTGAGCGACTCGGAATGGCCGACCAGCAGATACCCGCCATTCTTGAGCAAAGGCAGCAATCGCGCGACGACTCGGCGCTTTGTTTCGATGCTGAAATAGATCATTACATTGCGCAGGAAGATCATGTCGAATGTCGCCATCGCGGGAATGGGTCGATCGAGGTTGATCTGGGTGAATTCGATGCGCTCGCGAAGCGGGCGCTGCACGAGCAGCGTCCCGGCCTGCTCGCCGGTCCCCTTGAGGCAAAAGCGCTTGCGGTAGCTCGCGCAGACCTGCGTGGCCCGGCTGTCGGGATAGTGGCCGCAGCGAGCGCGCTGCAGCACCTTGGTGCTGATGTCCGAAGCAAGCAGCTCCCAGGGCAGGTCGGCCTGCAAGTCCGCGAGCACCATGGCAATGCTGTAGGCCTCCTCGCCTGTCGAGCAGGCGGCGCTCCATACGCGCATGGGCCGCCGCGCCAGCCGCGCGGCGGTCGCCTGCTCGCGCAACAGGTCGAAGTGGCGCGGCTCGCGAAAGAAGTACGTTTCGTTGGTCGTCAGCAAGTCGATCGCCAGCTGGACCTCGTCCGGGTCACGCCGACCGACAAGCAGACGCAAGTAGTCGCCATAGCTCGCCAGTCCATGGTGGCGTAGCCGCTTCTCGAGCCGACCGCACACCAGCGCCTTCTTGGCCGGCCCAAGCGTGATGCCCGCCTCCTCGAGAATGAAGCCCTGGAAACGCGCGAACTCCTGATCGCTGATATCGATGCTCATGCCGACGGCCGCACCGCTCAGGCCGACGCGAGCCGGGCGGCCCCGCCGAGCGCGGCGAGCTCGTCGACCGAAAGGACCTGGTTCACGTCGAGCAGGATCACGAAGCGCCCCTGCACCTTGCCGATGCCGGCGACGAATTGCGAGGCGATCTTGAGGCCGAAGCTCGGCGGCGCTTCGATATCCGCGGCCGGGATGTCCTGGACCGCGCTGACCGAATCGACGACGACGCCGATGACCTGCTGTTCGCCGTCGTGCCGGGTCTCGACGATGACGATGCAGGTGCGCCGTCCGATCTCGCTTTGAGGCTTGCCGAAGCGCACCGCCAGGTCCATGACCGGCACGACGGCGCCGCGCAGGTTGATGACGCCGCGGATCGTGGCAGGCATCATCGGCACCGACGTGACGCCCCCGTACTCGATGATTTCCTTGATCGCCAGGATGCCGATCGCATAGACCTCCTGACCCAGCGCGAACGTCAGGTACTGGGCGTTGTCCGCAAGCGCCGCCGCCGCGGCAACGGGAGCAAGTTCGCGACTCATGGCCCCCTCACTCAAAACTTGGTGAACTGCGACTCGTCGGGCTCGACGTCGCTGAAGGCCGTCTTGCCGGCGCCATGGCTCGGGCGTGCAGGCGCTGGTCGGCGCGTCGGCCGCGCCTGCCGGGACACGGCGTGGACATGCCCGCCGACGCTCGCGCCGGAAACGCGGAAGAAGGAGATGATGGTCTGCAGCTCCTCGGCCTGGCTGCTCATCTCCTCGGCCGTGGCGGCGAGCTCTTCGGCGCCGGCGGCGTTCTGCTGCGTCGTCTGGCTCAGCTGGCTCACCGCCGAGTTGATCTGGGCGACGCCCGAGCTCTGCTCCTCGCTCGCGGCGGTGATCTCCTGAACGAGGTCCGAGGTCTTCTTGATGTTGGGAACGATCTCGTCGAGCAGGTGCCCGGCACGTTCGGCCAGCTCGACGCTGCTCGACGCGACCTCGCCGATCTCCTGGGCGGCGATCTGGCTGCGCTCGGCGAGCTTGCGCACCTCGGCCGCGACGACGGCGAAGCCCTTGCCGTGCTCGCCGGCCCGCGCCGCCTCGATCGCGGCGTTGAGCGCGAGCAGGTTGGTCTGGTAGGCGATGTCGTCGATGATGACGATCTTCTTGGCGATCTGCTTCATCGCCGATACGGTGGACTTGACCGCCTCGCCGCCCTCGCCGGCCTCGGCCGCGGCCTTGCTGGCCATCGCGTCGGTGACCTTGGCGTTCTCGGTGTTCTGCGCGATCGAGGCGGTCATCTGCTCGACCGAGGCGCTCGTCTCCTCGACCCCGGCCGCCTGCTCGCTGGTCGCCTGAGACAGCGACTGCGCGGTCGCACTGACCTGTTCGGCGGCGCCGGTGATGCCTTCGGCGCCGTTGCTGACTTCGGAGACGACCTGCGAGAGCTTGTCGACCATGGCCTTCATCGCGGCGAGCAGGCTGCGCGTATCGCCGGGCTTGGTGCGGATCTCGACGGACAGGTTGCCGCCGGCGACCTCGCGAACGACCTCCGCCGCGTAGTCGGGTTCGCCACCCAGCTGGCCGACCAGGTTGCGGATGATGAGGACGGCCAGCGCTACGCCGAAGACCAGCCCGCCCACGATCAGGCCGACGTTGAGCCGGGTCGTCGCCGCGGATTCGGTGACGGCATCCTTGTACTCCACCGCGGCGACGTCGGCCTGCAGCTCCTGCAGCTTGTCGAGCGAGGCGCGGGCGGTGCGGAACGGTTCCTCGGCCTTCATCGCGGCGTCGAGCGTGCCCGCAATGCTGCCGTCCTTGAAGGCCGTCTGGGCGCGCGAAGCCGCCTCCCGGTAAACGGCCCATGCCGGCTGGAACTCGTCGACGAGCTTCTTTTCCTCGGGCGTCAGGTAGGTGCCGGAGTAGTCCTTCCAGTTCTTGTTGAATTTCTCGTCCGCCGATGCGACCTTCAGCAGCAGCGGCTCGCCTTCGGCAGCGTTGGCGACATGGCCGAGCTTGAGCAGGTTGACGCGGATCTGATAGGCCGCGTCGGCCACGTTCGAGAGCTGGACCAGGCATAGCGTCCGGTCCTCGTAGACCGTCTTCAGCCTGGCGTTGCTGAACTCCATGCCGCGCAGGCCCGCGAAGCCGATCAGCAGCATCGCGACCGCCATCACGGCGACCAACAGGCTCAGTCGCAGGGCGACCGTCAATTTGCTGAGCATCTGTCTTCCTTTCCGGGGTTCGCCTCAGGAGGCCTTGTTGTCTTGCGGGAGGGACTTGTGACTGGCGTTGTGCCGGTGTCCGGTCTGCGCGAGCAGCGTCGGCACCTCGAGGATCAGGGCCACGTTGCCGTTGCCCAGAATGGTGGAACCGCTGATGCACTGGACCTGGCCGAATACGCGGCTCAGCGGCTTGATGACGGTCTGGAACTCGCCGAGCAGCGCGTCGACGACGAGCCCGGAGCGCTGGCCGGCGTGGCGGATCACGACGACGCTCTCGCGCCGCGGCGCCGGCGCGTCGATCTCGAAGAACTCGCGCAACCTCACGAAGGGCAGGACCTCGCCGCGCAGATTGCACCAGTCGTGGCCGGGCTCGCCGTTGAACTCGATGCACTCGTCGATCATGTCGAGCGGCACGACGAAGATCGACTCGCCGACCTTGACGAGGAAGCCGTCGATGATGGCCAGCGTCAGCGGCAGGCGCACGCTGACCGTCGTGCCCTGCCCCTCGCGGCTCGTGATGCCGACGCTGCCGCGCAGCGCCGTGATGTTGCGCTTGACGACGTCCATGCCGACGCCGCGCCCCGACAGGTTGGTGATCTGCTCGGCCGTCGAGAAGCCCGGTTCGAAGATCAGCTCGAAAACCTCCGCGTCGCTGAGCGGCACGCCCGGCTCGACGAGGCCGCGCTCGATCGCCTTGGCGAGGATGCGCTCGCGCTTGAGGCCGCCGCCGTCGTCGCCGACCTCGATGACGATGCTGCCCGAGTCGTGGAACGCGTTGAGCCGGACCCGGCCTCGCGCTGGCTTGCCCTTCGCGACGCGCTGCTCGGCCGGCTCGACCCCATGGTCGATGGCGTTGCGCACGAGGTGCAGCAGCGGATCGCCGATCTTTTCGACCACGGTCTTGTCGAGCTCGGTGTCCTCGCCGGCGATCTCGAGCGCGATGTCCTTGCCGAGCTCGCGCGCGACGTCGTGGACGACGCGCTGGAACTTGGAAAAGGTCGCACCGATCTTGACCATGCGCAGCTGCAACGCACCGTCGCGCACGTCCTGAACGAGCGAGGCCAGCCGCAACGTCGCTTCGATCAGCTCGGCGTCCTGGCGCTTGCGCGCGAGCAGCTCGGTGCTCGCGCCCGCGATGATCAGCTCGCCGACGAGCGTGATCAACTGGTCGAGCCGATCGGCGTCGACGCGGATCGAGCGGGCCTCGGCGGCGCGCGGTTTCTCCCCGGCCGACTGCTGCTTCTGCTTGCTCAGCGCCGCCTCGACGACGGCCGGCGGCACGGCCTGCTCCTCGATCAGGATCCGCCCGAGCGGCGGCGCCGTCGCCTCGCCCGCGGCGTCGCGCACCGCCTCCTGCTTGGCCAGCGCGGCCTGCAGCTCGAGTTCGGTCACGCTGCCGCAGGCGACGAGGATCTCGCCGAGCCGCGCCGGCTTTTCCGGCAGCTCCTGGATGAGCGCGAGGTAGTCGGCCATGCGGCTGCGCGGCGCGATGATGCGCAGCGCGAGGTCGTCGCGCACGAACTCGAACGCCCCCTCGATCGTGGCCTTGTCGGCGGCGCTCGCGAACGCGATCTCGAAGCCGAGGTAGCAGCTTTCCGGGTCCATCGCCAACGGGTCCTCGGGTAGCGCGTCGGCCAGGGTCGCGATGCCGACGATACGGCCGATCGTGCCGAGGTAGCGAATGAACGACAGCGGGTCCATGCCGTTGCGCAGCACGTCCGGGCCGAAGCGCAGCGACAGGTGCCAGTGATCGGCCGCATCGCCCTCGCGCTCGATGCGCTCGACCCGCGCTGCCCCGGCCTCGCCGCTCAGGGCAATGGCGCCAACCGGGGCGGGAACCGGGCCGGGCCCACCGAGGTGGCGGCCCAGCTGCTGGACCAGGGCCGCCCCGCCACGCGGGTCCTGGTCCTCGAGCTGGCCGGCGGCGATCGACTCGACGAGCGCGTTCAGGTGGTCGCAGCACGACAGCAGCAGGACGACGAGCTCGTCGGTGATTTCGACCTCGCCGTCGCGCACCCGGTCGAGCACGCTCTCGACGACGTGAGTGAACGCGACGACGTGGTCGAGGCCGAACAGGCCGGCCGAGCCCTTGATCGTGTGCGCCGCACGGAAGATCGCATTGACGGCCTCGGCGCGGTCGGGGCGCTGCTCGATATTGAGCAGCGCGCTCTCCATGTCGGACAGCAGCTCTCGGCTCTCGGCGATGAAGGTCTGAAGGGCAGCCTCGAGATCCATCGGCACCTCCGTCAAGCGGGCTGGTGAATGAACAGCGGGTCGCCGAAAAACGCCGCGACGTTGAGAAGCTCGAACGCCTCGACCACGGCGGGACTGTGCGCGAGCAGGTGCAGCTCGATGCGCCGCCGCAGCGCCAACTGCTTGGTCAGCATCAGCACCTGCAAGCCCGCGGTATCGATCTCCGCGACGTCGCTGAGGTCGATCTCCAGGAGCGCGCCGCAGGACTCCAGCGCGGACAGCAATTCGGACTTGAGCTCGGCTCCTCGATAGATGGTCATCTCGCCACTCATCTTGAGCATGGCTTGCTCCTTCGTGTTCGGGCGTTCAGGGCAGTACGAGCTTTTGCACGGCACCGAGCATGACTTCGGGCCGGAAGGGCTTGACGACCCAGGCCTTGGCGCCGGCGGCCTGCCCCTCGGCCTTCTTGGCCTCGGCCGATTCGGTCGTCAGCATGATGACCGGCGTGAACTTGTAGGCCGGCATCTGCTTGACGGCCTTCAGGAACGCAATGCCGTCCATATTGGGCATGTTGACGTCGCTGATGATCAGGTGGATCCGCTGACCGGTGAGCTTGGACAGCGCGTCGCGCCCGTCCGTCCCCTCGATGACGTCGTAGCCCGCGCCACGCAGCGCAATGCCGACGACCTGCCGCAGCGAAGCCGAGTCGTCGACGACAAGGATGGTCTTGGCCATGTCCGGACTGCCTTTCGTTCGGATTCAGAAGAAGGTGATTTCGTCGCTGGGCTTGGGCGCTGCGACCCGGCCCCGATGGACGGCGTGCTCGTCAGCCATCGCGTAGGTCTTTTCGAGTTCGGCGAGCAGCGCGCCCACATCGGCGCCGGCCAGGCCCTGCGCGCCGCCGAGTCGCTCGAGCGTGCGCGCAATGTTCTCGCGCACATGCTGCATGACCTGGCTGATTCGGTCCTGGAACTGCAGGTGCACAAGCGCTTCGCTGATCTCGCCGCGCACGTAGTCGCGGCTGCCGCGCAATTCGGCCGCATTGGCGACGAGCGCGTCGGTCGCCTGGCGCAGCTCGCCAAGCACCGCCTCGATGGCAGCCTGCGAGGCCGCCACCGAGCGCTGCTCGGCCTCGCTGCTGCGCTCGGCAGCCGCGCTGGTGCCTTCGATAGCCGTGCTGATCGAGGCCACCTTGGCCGCGATCAGCTTGCCGGTCTCGCCAGATCGCGTCGACAGGGTCCGAACCTCCTGGGCGACCACGGCGAAACCGCGCCCCTGCTCGCCGGCCCGGGCCGCCTCGACCGCCGCGTTGAGGGCCAGCAAGTTCGTCTGCTGGGCAATCCGCGCAACGTCGGCGGCCATGCCCTGGAGCTCCCCGATGAACGCGGCCAGGGCCTTGACCTTCTCGATCATGGCGGCCTTGTCCGCCATGGCCGCGCGCAGCGACGCGACGACCTCGCCCAGCTTGTGCTCGCCGGACTCGAACGCCGCGACGAGGCCTCCGGCGCCGCCCGTGCCGGCAGCGAGGTCCGAGATCCGCGCGGTCTGTTCAAGCTGCTGCACGATGCCGCCGAACCGCTCGGCCAGCGCGGACACCGCCGTTTCCATTTGCGCCCGCGACGATTCGATGTGGCCGCCCCAGACGGGCAGCAGGCGCTCGCCGAGCTGGTGCTGCCCGTCGCGCAGAGCCTGGACCTCGGCGAGACTACGCTCACGCGCCAGACGCATTTGGTGCCAGACCCAGCCCGTCAGCCCCGTCATCGCCAGCGCCAGCAGCCAGGCCAGCCAGGCCGGATTCGGCCCGAAATAGCAGGCGACAAGTCCCAGCGCCCCGAGCACGACGATGCCTACTCCCGGTCCAGCCTCGTTCCTCATCGCTTTGATACCTCTCCAAGACACATGGTCCACGTGACGTTGCAACTACTGCGAGCTGCCGGCAACGGTATGCGCAGCGACATGGGCCCGAGGGAGGTAACCTCTCCGGCCGCCAAGAAAATCACGGTTGGCATGACTTCTTGCTACGGAATGTAACTTCGCATCCACACGCCCAGGGGCGACGTCGGCGACGGAATGCGTCGATGGGCGCAGGCCGCGCAATCTCCATCCCAGTTCTTGCCGGTACCCGTCGCGAACGTGAAGTGCCCGCAGCCGGCATCGCGCACGCAAGATACGAGCTGCGAAGGGCGCCGACAAGCGAAATATCAAGCGCGCCCCGGCGTTCGCGCGGGACCTCGAGAGCGACGCCGAGGATCAGGCCATCGTCACCACGAGCAATTCGCTCGGGCGGCACGTCGTCGCCGAGGGCGCAGTGACGGCCGCGCGCCACGCGGCGCTCAAGCGGGGTCTCCCTGTTCCCGGAACAGCATGTCCGTCATGCGCTCGAAGGGCAACGGCGCGCTGAACCAGTAGCCCTGCATCTCGTCGCAGCGCATCTTGCGCAGCCATTGCGCCTGCCTTTCGGTCTCGACGCCCTCCGCGACGACCTTGAGGCGCAGCGAGTGCGCGAGCGAGATGACGGTCGAGACCAGCGTCATCGTGCTTTGCTCGCTCAGCATCGTATGAACGAAGCTGCGGTCGATCTTGAGGGTCTGGACAGGCAGCTGGGCGAGGTAGCGCAAAGAGGAGTAGCCGGTGCCGAAGTCGTCGATGGCGATGCCGACGCCGAGTTCGCGCAGCTGCGCGAGGCATCGGATATTGCTCTCGATGTCCTCCATGACGATGCTCTCGGTGAGTTCGAGGTCGATACTCGACGGCATCCCGCC
>Ga0213872_10000105_pt1 | contig 77592 bp, 60 predicted proteins | sample VelepicomBERX_R2_FD_160071 | JGI IMG/M metagenome (GOLD analysis project Ga0213872, IMG submission 160071) | Rhizosphere microbial communities from Vellozia epidendroides in rupestrian grasslands, the National Park of Serra do Cipo, Brazil - RX_R2 | ecosystem: Host-associated > Plants > Roots >... | reverse complement strand
ACTATCTTGCCGCCCTTTTTCCGCTCTTCGAGGTGGAAAAAATGGAGTTTATTGGCATCAACAATGAAAAAACAAACTGGCTGTCAGCCGCTTTGATGGATTTCGCCGGGAACCCCTATGGCACATATCATCAAGCAGAAACCTGCATCAAATGCGGCAACAAGTTAAAACCGCCGCCAGATCGAAGCCTCGCGCAACTCATTGCGACCAAACTGGCCATCTGGATACAGGCTTCTCTCAATGCATTTTCAAAACCGAGAGGAAACTGGATTCATGTTTTATTTCGAAAGCCTGTGCCGCACCTGACTGCGTCCTCGTCGTCCACCGAGCAAAGCCGCCGTTCAGGGTGCACAGCAATACTTTCAGCTGAACGCATCGAGTTGCATAAGCAACTTCGGTGAGCATCAAGTCAAATCATAAGCTCTTTTTACTTTCACATTCAAAAGAACCATCAAGAGCGTCAGCGAACGCATCAATAAGCGGAATTTAAAAAGTCGCAACACCAGGCGCCAGGGCTCGCTGACAACCCCACCGTTGCGCAAGCATTCTATCAATATCCCAAAACCTTCCCCGGACAGCGCGTGCTTGTCATATAAAATGCGGCTCACTATCTTCATCCTGCAATACTGAGCCGCGTTGGGAATTGAAAATATCTTATCCACCTCTTCTATGCGGGGCAATTCATTTAAGCCATCAATTGGATCCATAGATCCGGAAGCTCGCTCCTGGTAACTTAGCCAGGCAATTGCAGCATACAAGGTTTGCTTGATGACATGCTTGCTGCTGATTTGATCGGCATGCCGCCTGTAATAAGAATACGCCTCCGGCAGACTGGCCAATTTTGTGATTTCGGACAGTCGGCACCACAAATCATAATCTTCGGCGTAAGTAAATTGAGCACGATAGCCATTCACGGCGAGCAATGCTCTTGTACGAAACAACACGGCTGGATGGTTGATCAATGGCTTGTCAGGCAACGCAACCACAAAATCGTCGCCATTGAGTGGATACTTGAAATCCGCAGTCCACTCTCGCCCAGAATTATCGAAAAAAATGGTTTGCGACCCTATAACCCCATAGTCGGGATTCATATCCATGAAAGCCAGCTGCTTCTCCAATCGCTCGGGCTTGCAGCGATCGTCAGCGTCCATCAGGGCAACAAACTCTCCTCGGGCCTCTTTGATCAAACGATTGAGACTCACGACAATTCCAGAATTACTCTGACTCAGGACGCGAACCCGATGATCTTGGCGGGCATAATGGTCAATGATCTTTTCGGAACCATCGCTTGAACCATCATTCAAGATGATAAATTCAAAGTCAAAAAAAGTCTGATTTAAAATTGATTCAATCGCCACCGCAAGGTACGGGCATTTGTTATAAACAGACATTATAACGCTGACTCGAGGAGTACTCACATCACTCTCCTTACTACCTTGGATCTCCTTGGGAGGCAACCATGGAAATCATTTACTACAAAATCTAACTGCGCCGACTCTGAAAATATCCATAGATGGTCGATTCAAGTCCCGGTTGTTTGCCAGTGAACCACCAGGAGAGTGCCGACCAGATCATATAAAATACGCTTCCAGCCATCACGCTCAGCGCAACGGTCAACAGCATTCCTTCAACTTGAGGGACAATGATTTGAGTAATCAATGCATACATCAAAACCGCCCCCAGCAATGGGCGCCCCACAGCATTGATCAAATGATACGTGTCGAACTGACAATACCGCCGCACAACAAACACTGTTGCAATGCAATTGACCAGGCTGCTGACGATGCGAGCAAAAGCCAAGCCCAGCAAGCCCCACTGGCCCACCAAAAGAAATGCGGCAACAACAAATGCAAAGAATTCCAGCCATACCACCGAGTTTTGCACTTTGGTAGCACCGCAATAAACCAGTAAGGTATTGCAAGGACTGAGAATGACCTGCAACACGCTGATCACGCCAAATGCAGCGGCATATTTGGCCGCGCCACTCCAATGCGGCCCCAGGAAGAGACCCGTGACAGGCAAGGCAAGTGCAGAAAAACCCAACCCCAGCGGGATGACAATGCTGTTCACCACCGCGATGGTTTTAAGTACAGCATAGTTAACTTCGCTTGTCGTGCCATTGATAGACGCGAGAACCGGTAGAAAAGCCCGCAACATGGCCGGCCCGACCTCGCCAACCGGCGTCTGCCCCAGATCGGCGCCCACATTGTATCGGCCAAACTCGCCCGATCCGCCAATACGTCCGGCAATCAATTCATCGCCTTTCCGCAGGATGAATCCGCTGATGCCGGCCATCATCAGCCATTTGGTAATTTGCCAAATTTCGGCAATCTTGCTGACATTCCATGCAGGCCGATAAGGGTGCAAGGCATAACTTAAAATCAATCCCGCCAGATAACCACTGGCAATACCGGCAACCAATCCGCGGTAATCCCTAAAATAAAATCCCGCCACAATCGTCGCCAAGACGCCGATCAATTTTCCGTACACATTGGCCTTGTAGTCGATCGCGAATGAAAACTGTTTTCGCGCGAGTGTCAGTCCAATATTTCCGAATCCTGCCGCGCAAATGCAAATGGAAAGAACCCACAAAACACCCTGAACCCTTGGCTCGGAAAAATACCGCACCGCGAATGGCGCCAATGCAACCAAAAGGCACGCCACCACGATATGCTGAATCACGGTCATGGTCCACGCAGAGTCGATTTCATCCTTGGATATCGTCTCTTTTCTCAAGATGGCAGTGGAAGAGCCAAAGTCAATCAGGGATTGAATCAAGCCGACCACCAGCATTGCCATTGCGACGACCCCATAATCAGCCGGCACCAACAGGCGCGCCATGATCATGGTGTTGAGAAAGCCCAATCCTTTGATGGACATTCGCTGACCGACTGTCCACACCGCACCAAGCAGCAAATTTCGTCGCGGATTCAACATGGAATAAAGTATCCAAATACCATCATCAATAGATAATTCTTTTTAACAGAATTCGAAGATACGCCAACAGATCAGATTTCATGGCCTGCCTGTAAATTTTTTCATTCCAAATATCGAATCCGGAATTTCCAAAATTGACTTGCCGCTCAATCAATGAAATCAATTCTTCATACAATACAGCCTCAAACGCATCAGCACAAGGATATTTTGAATATTGAACAGCCCCGAGCATTTTCTCGCACCATGCAGCCAGGCGATGCATCGCCACCCTGTCCATGGGCCCATTTGGATGCTCAAAGGATCTGTGCAAGCTCAATTCCTCTGCAGAAGCCTCCAATCCTATTTCCTTGAGTTGATCCGATTTGATCTGCCCACTCAAGCGAACCATTTCGGAATAATTCAAGACACTCAAATTATCCCCATGGATTCGATAGCTGACCAAAATTTCGGGGAGAATCCTGATTCGACCCAACCCGGCACAACGAACGATCAGGTCGTAATCCTCCGAATATTGAAATTCAGTTCTATACCGAAGATCCTCAACGCCGCTTCGCCTGAAGAATATCGAAGAATGCACAAATTGATTGCGAAAAAACAATCTTGCACGCGTCAGCTCCGGCCTCTCATCACGCCCGGCCCTGGCCACCAGCGGCTGCCCATCTGCATTTATATTTTGCGCATTCGCACCTACCAGCTGCAGCTCCGGATCAGACCGCATCGCCTTCAGTTGCAGCGCGAATCGATTCGGATCAGACAGATCGTCGCAATCGGTCAGCGCAACGAATTCACCTTGACAAAGATCCAGCCCCCTGTTTCTGGCCCCGACAACCCTCTGATTTTGCTCATTGCGAATCAAATGAATTCGCTCATCATGAAAAGATGCAATCAGGTCAACGGTCCCATCGACCGAGGCATCGTCAACAATAAGATACTCAAAATCGCCTTCGGTTTGATTCAATACACCACGAATAGTTTCTTCAATATAAGAAGCACCATTGTAAACCGCAGTAACAACCGAAATCAAAGGCTTTCGACTCATAATATAAAATCTATAGGCGCCACACCACCAAGCCAATCGATTTCAAGGCCTGCAAATCAAATGACGATTTGACATCTATGAATACCCCGCCGTCATTGATCTTGCTCTTGATCTCCTCCGTGGTCAGCAGTTTGTACTCCGAATGCGCCACCGCAGCAACGATGGCATCGGCTTGCGGCAAGTCGGCCCACGCCATCGGTCGAATCCCATATTCATGCACAGCTTCATTCGGATCCGCGCTCGGATCTGACACTGAGACCTCGATGCCATAAGCCTGCAACTCCCGCACGATGTCGATGACCTTGGAATTCCGCAGATCCGCGCAATCCTCCTTGAAGGAAAGGCCAAGCACATTGACCTTGGCACCCTTGATATGAGCCCCGGCGGCGATCATTTGCTTGATGGTTTGCTCCGCAATGAATTTGCCCATGCTGTCGTTGATCCGGCGCCCCGCCAAAATGACTTGCGGGTGATACCCCAGCATATCCGCCTTGTGCGTCAAATAATAGGGATCAACGCCGATGCAGTGCCCGCCCACCAAGCCCGGTTTGAATTTAAGGAAATTCCACTTCGTACCTGCGGCCTCAAGAACTTCGGAAGTATCGAGACCCAGCTTGTCAAAAATGATGGCCAACTCATTCATCAAGGCAATATTGAGATCCCGCTGAGTGTTTTCAATCACCTTTGCGGCCTCAGCGGTCTTGATGCTCGAAGCCCTGTGCACACCCGGTACGACGATGCGTTCGTACAGTTCAGCGACCTTGTCCAGGGTTTGAGGTGTATCGCCGGAGACAATCTTGAGAATTTTCGTCAGCGTGTGCTGTTTGTCGCCGGGGTTGATGCGCTCCGGGCTGTACCCGACAAAGAAGTCCTGCTTCCATTTCATTCCGGATTCACGCTCCAGAACTGGAATGCATACTTCTTCGGTGGCGCCCGGATATACCGTGCTCTCGTAGACCACGATGGCGCCACGCTTCATGTTCTGACCGACACTGATGGACGCCCCAATCAAGGGACGGAAATCAGGAATATGGGCTTCGTCGACCGGCGTCGGCACCGCCACGATGATGATGTCGGCTTGCGCCAGGCTCGCTGGATCGCTGCTGTATTCCGCATGCACCGCGGCGGCCAATTGCGCGTTGCTCAATTCTCGCGACGGATCCGTTCCGGAGCGGCATTTCCGCACTTTATCCTGCGCGATATCAAACCCAATGGTGCGGCCATGTTTTCCAAACTCCACCACCAGGGGCAAGCCCACATAACCCAGCCCGATCACCGCCACCGTCGTCATTCGATTGCCCTCAGTCCAAAACCATCAACTGTGTATCCCATCCGCACCAATCTACTGCGACAAACAGTATCGCATCATCTCAAATTTCATTGTCTAAAATATGAAAAGCATATAAATATATCTGCCCACCGAATTGCAAGCCCGCGCGCGCTTGACCGGCATCGCCTCACCAATTTTCGAGCCCTTGCCTGCAACAAGCCAGACCTGGGATGGGGGATCAATTCCGGCCACGCCTGCCGCTGGAAACGCTCAGGTTCGACAGCTTCAGTGATCCAGTCCGAGCACCCAGTCTGCCGTCGCGCGCTCCAGCATGTCTTGATGTGCACGCCTGGAAAATGTGTGATCGGCGTCCGCGATGTCCACGCGGGACAGCCCTGGACGGTTCAAGGCGCCCTGCCAGTCGGGCTGGGTCTTCAAGGCCTCGTCAAATTCGCGCGCCGTCAAGTCCGCGCTGGCGCTGATCAGGAGGATGCGTCCGCCGAACTTGCGCCACGCCAGCGCCATGCGATGCTGGAAAGAGCCCTTTGCCAAGCCAGAGACGGGAGCACGCGCTGCGGCCAGCTTGCGCCCCCATTCAGTCAGCGCGCGCCAAGCCACGCGCCCGGAAAGGAGCTTTTTCCAAAATTCAGGCTGACGCAGCCTTTGCCGGTAATACAAGGCCAGATGCGCCTGAGCCAGACTGTGCTCCGACCGTACCCACGGATTGACCAGCACCAGCCCCCGGATACGCGCGTCGGCGCGCTCGTCCATATACAGCAGGGCGGCGCTGGCGGCGTCGCACAAGCCCCACAGCACGATGCCCGCCAGGTCGGGCAACTCCGCCATCACGGCATCGGCCGCGGCGCGAATGTCTGCGCCATGATGCTCAAATCCTTGCAAGGCGCCGCTGCTGTCCCCCATGCCTTGGAAGTCGAATCGAAAGGCCGCCACCCCCGCCCGGCTCAAAGCACGAGCCAGGCTGACAAACTGGCGATGGCTGCCAACGCGATACTGGGGCCCGCCCACCAGAATCAGGACCGCCCACCGCGCAGGCTGCACCGGCTCGCTCAAGATCCCCATGAGCGACTCGCCTTCGGATTCAAACGACAGGACTTTCTCAGGCATGCGCATTGCCCTCCATGGCGGCCTGGGTCGATGCGCCCGTGGCCACCGCCATCCGGTCTGCGACGGACTCCAGCGCCCGCAGCGTGGCGTCGACGAGCAATGGCGCATCCTCGGTTTCAACCGTGCTCCAGAATGCAGGGCCTTCCACCTGCAGCAGCCGGGCCTCAGCCACCTGCCCGGACCAGCGCGACTGCTGCGCGACGACCCAGGGCGGCGGCGGCACCGGCTCCGGTGAGCACACCTCCATCCAGACCAAGGCCTGCAAGCGGCCGGGAGGCTCGAAACCGTCCGCCGCCATCTCGCGAGCCAGCACGGCGCTCAATTCATAGCCGCCGATGTCGACCGGATCGCCCCGGTCCAGCCGCTGCTGCGGCGTTTGCGCCTCGGCACCGGATGCCGCCGAAGTGCCGGAAAGCAGGGTTCCCACCTTGGCCCAGCGAAGCCATTGCTGCAGTTGCTGGGGCGCGGCCAGGGGTTGCCAGAAAAGCAGACGGCAATCTTGATCCAATGCCCGGGCGCAAGCCGCGGCCAGCGCGCATCCGGCACGCACGCCCCACAGCCACAGGGGCAGCGATTCCTTGCGAGTGGAGCGGACATGTGCAACGGCGGCCAGGAGGTCGTCCCGCCAACGGTTCCAGCTCGCGTCACCAAACTCGCCAGGACTGTCGCCCGTGCCCAGCAGATCCATCACCAGAACATCGAAGCCCGCCGCCGCCAGGGCTTCAGCCTGGAGGCGGATCATGCGGCGGCATTTATTCAACTCCTCGGCAAACGGGGGCGCCAGCACCACCTGCCCACGCAAGGGCGATCGACCCGGATACAGCACGCAAAAACGCGTCTGCGGCGCACGGTCCTGCACGGTATGGAACCAGGGTTGTCGCTGATGGCCTGTCATGAAGCAGTTCGGGCAAGCTGCCTAAAACGAATATTTGGTGGCCACAAAATCGGCCAGGCTGCCCACCGATTCGAACAAGTCGCCGGAAATCTCGCTGTCGTCGATCACCACGCCGAGACGCTCCTCGATGGCGCCCAGCAAGGACACGACCGCCATCGAGTCCAATTCCGGCACATGGTGCAGCAAAGGGGTGTCGCGAGTGAACCCCAAACCCCGCCCCTGCAGATGGAGCACTTCATTCAGCAAGTTCACAATGAATCGATCAGCATTCACGAAAATGTCCAGTTTCCAATTTGCGCGCGCCCATGCCCATATCTGGCCGGCACCCGCCGTTTGACTTTGAATGAATCTTAACGGCTGTCGCCCGGATCGATCGATCGGCTACAGTGCCAGCGTACTCATTCCTTTCTGCCATGCCGGATCCCTGCTTGCTTGCTGAATTGATTCATCGCAGTGCCCAACGCTCGCCAGACGCCATCGCGTTGGTCGATGCCGCCGGGGAGCTCGACTACGCGCAGTTGTCGCTGCAGGTGCAGTCCGCCGCGCAAGCGCTGATGGCCTCAGGACTGGCACGCGGCTCGCGCATCGCCGTCTGGCTTGAAAAACGCAGCGAGCTGGTGGTGGCCTGCTTTGCCGCTGCGCATGCGGGCATGGTCTTTGTCCCGATCAATCCGACGCTGAAGGCCGAACAGGTCCGGCACATCCTGAATGACAGCGGCGCGGAATTACTCTTGAGTTCCTTGCCAAGATGGCAATTGCTCGCGCCCGGGCATGACGCCCAGACCCTGCATCTGAAGCACGTGTGGCTGCTGAGGCCGCCTGGCGGCGAGGGCCTCTGCGGCGATCCGACCCCCGATTTGCACCTTCGGTGCTGGGACGAAATCTTGCAGCATCCGCCCGCCCTGGCCGGACATCGGGTGGTCGACAGGGACGTCGCCGCCCTGCTCTACACCTCGGGCAGCACCGGCAAGCCCAAAGGCGTCGTGCTCTCGCACCGCAATCTGTTGGCCGGCGCGCAGAGCGTGGCGCAGTATCTGCGCAACAGCCCCGCCGACGTGCTGCTGGCGGCCCTGCCCCTGTCTTTCGACGCCGGATTCAGCCAGCTCACCACGGCATTCCTGGTGGGTGCACGCGTGGTCCTGATCAATCCGCTGACGCCGCGCGACGTGCTCAATGCGCTGGTTCGCCACCGCGTGACCGGCTTGACCGCCGTGCCGCCGCTGTATGTGCAAATGGCCTCGCAACCCTGGCCCACCGAAATCAGCCAGACGCTGCGCTACCTGGCCAATACCGGCGGCCGCATGCCGCGCCCGACACTGGAAATCTTGCGCAAGCATCTGCCGCAGTCCGACATTTTTCTGATGTACGGGCTCACCGAGGCCTTTCGATCCACCTACCTGGCCCCGGCAGAACTCGACCGCCGGCCAGACTCGATAGGCAAGGCCATTCCCAATGCGGAAATTCTGGTGCTGCGGGACGATGGCACGCCCTGCGACGTCGACGAGCCGGGTGAGTTGGTCCATCGCGGCGCGCTCGTGTCCCTGGGTTACTGGAACGATGCCGAAAAGACGGCCGAGCGTTTCCGCCCCCTGCCCCGTGCTTGCGGCACGATGCCTGCGGCATTGCAACTGGACGAGATCGCGGTGTTTTCGGGAGATACGGTCAAGAAGGACGCCGACGGGTTTCTCTATTTCCTGGGCCGGCGCGACGACATGATCAAGACCTCCGGCTACCGGGTGAGCCCGACGGAAATCGAGGAGGTGGTCTATGCGACGGGCCTGGTCGGCGAATGTGCCGCATTTGGCCTGGCGCATGAGGCGCTGGGGCAAACGGTCTGCCTGGTGGCCTGCCCGCCTTTAGGCCAGTCTGAACTGGACACCGACGCCTTGATGCAGGCCTGCCGCAACGCGCTTCCGCCCTATATGTGCCCCGCGCAATTCAAGGTTCTGGACGCCCCCCTGCCCCGCAACCCCAACGGCAAGATCGATCGCAAATACCTCTCTGACTGGTTGGACGGCCATCCGTCCGCGCAGCAACCGCTGGCCATCCGCCACTGAATGTCCGTCGACGAAAGCAAGGCCCCGATGCAAGCCCCGATCCCGCCCAAAGCGCCCACGCCCGCACATGCCGAGATGTCGCAGTTCCTGGTTCGAGACGGCGAGCTGCATGTCGGCGGCCTGCCGCTGCGGCAACTGGCGGCGCGCGTGGGCGCCACACCGTTCTATGCCTACGACCGCGCCGTCCTGAGTCAGCGGGTCGCGCTGCTGCGCCGTCATCTTCCCGCAGCGCTGGGTTTGCATTACGCGATGAAAGCCAATCCCATGCCAGCCCTGCTGGGCTTTTTACGCCCCTTGGTCGATGGCATCGATGTCGCTTCAGCGCAGGAAATGAAAACGGCCTTGGACGCAGGGGCCGCGCCGCAACACATCAGCTTTGCCGGACCGGGTAAACGCCCCGCCGAACTGCGCCAGGCGGTCGCCGCCGGCGTGCTGCTGAACGTGGAGTCCGCCACCGAACTCGAACGCGTGGCCCAGGCAGGCATCGATCTGGGCATGCGCCCGCGGGTAGCCCTCAGGCTGAATCCTGATTTCGAGCTCAAAGGCTCCGCCGTCAAGATGAGCGGTGGCCCCAAGCCCTTCGGGATCGACGCCGAACAAGCGCCCGCCGTCTTGCGCGCCATGAAAGACCTCGACCTGGCCTTCGAGGGTTTTCACATTTTTGCAGGCTCGCAAAACCTCAATGCCGAGTCGATCTGCGAAGCGCAGCGCAAGTCCTACCAGCTCGCGCTGCAGCTCGCCGAGCAGGCCTGCGGCGAGATTCGGTCGCTGAATCTCGGCGGCGGCTTTGGCATCCCCTACTTCCCAGGAGAACAGCCGCTGGACCTGGGGGCCATCGGCGAAAACCTGAACGAGCTCTGCGCATCGGCCGAACGAGATTTTCCGCAAGCCCGGCTGGCCATCGAGCTGGGACGCTATCTGGTTGGAGAGGCTGGGCTGTTCGTGACTCGCGTGGTGGACAAAAAACAGTCGCGCGGCATGGACTACCTGGTTTGCGACGGCGGCATGAATCACCATCTGGCCGCATCCGGCAACTTCGGCCAGGTCCTGCGCAAGAACTATCCGGTGGCACTGGCCCACAAGATGGATGCGACGGAGCGACATACCGTCTGCGTCGTGGGCCCCTTGTGCACGCCGCTGGACATCCTGGCCGACCGCGTGCAGTTGCCGCCAGCCGAGTGCGGCGACCTGATCGTGGTGTTTCAATCCGGCGCCTATGGTGCCAGCGCCAGCCCGCAGGCATTCCTGAGCCAGGCAGCGTGCCTTGAAGTGCTGGTGTGAGCCTCGCAATTTCCTGAAGTCCGCAATCCATGAATCCGCATGCCAAAGTCCCGCAGCGGGCGCCCTTACTCTTGTCGCTCTTGGCTCTCCTGGCCCTGATGTCCATGCACGTGGGCCGGGCGCAAACATTGCCGCCGTCCGCGCAATGGCTGGGAACGCCCAAGCGAGGCGCCGACGGGCAGCTGACCGTTGGCAATGGCAGCTCAGTCAGCACCGGCGCACAATCGGCCAAGCCGTCGATCGTCCAGACCGCCTCACTATTGTCGGGGCACGATCCGCAACCCGGTCACCCCGGTGCCGGCCGCACCCTTGGGCGACATTACCCGCCACAAGGAACCATCACCGTCTCCAACCGCAGCGAGACCGACCAAGTCAATTACCCCTTGCAACTGGCGCGGCCCTTTTCCCCTCGCGAAATCGCTGCTTTTCCGCAAATGGTGATTGACGGCGCGCCCGTGCCCACGCAGGCGGACGTCAAGCTCCGGTACCCGGACGGATCGGTCAAGCACGCCATCCTGTCGGCGCTGATTCCCAAGCTTCGCGCGCATCAAACCCTCGCCATCAGCTTTCAAAACCAGGCGACAAGCAACAACACGCCGCTGCGCCCGGCGGACATGCTGGCGCCAGAGTTGGATTTCGACGCCTTCATCGAAGCTGAAAACCAGGACTTTGCCAAGGGCGTCGTCAAACGCATCTCCGCGCGCGACATGCTCAAAGCCGCGCCGAGTTGCGCGGACGATGTCAGCGCGCAGGTCACGGCATTGTGCAGTTATTGGACCAAAGGCCCCATCTCGACGACCGTCATTCTTGCCGACCATTCCGAGGCGCGCGCCTTCGACTTTGGATTCACAACGTCCTTGCGCCCTGTCAGGCCCATTTTCCACATCACCTTCTGGCCCGGCATACGTCGCATCAAGGTGAGATTCATCGCCGAGGTGTCCAATCCAGCCGCCATGCAGGACGAGTTCTACGATTTCACGCTCAAGACCGGAGCGAAAGCGCCCAGAACCGTCTTCACACAGCGCAATTGGGCGCATCACTTCGCCACGCGGTGGACACAAACCTTCTGGATTGGCGGCGAGCCCGAATCAAACATCGATATCGACGAAAACCTGCCGGATCTGAGCCGAACCCAATTGGTCGCCAACTACGATCCCCAGGCAAACGGTGGCAGTGAAACCTTTGTTCAAGCCTGGCATCGCCTGCCCCACGGGCTGGGAGAGCCTGGATTGTGGATGCCCTATATGTCTTCCACGGGAGACAGGTCCGACATCGGACATTACCCGGGCTGGACCGTCGCCTGGCTCTATGACGGCACGGCCGCCATTCGTGACATCGCGCTGCGCCAGGCCGACCTGGCTGCCAACTGGCCTTTGCAAGTGCGCGAAAACAAAACGAACGCCATCAGCGACAAGAACAAGTCCTATGTGGCATCGGGCCGCAGCGTCTCGGTTTATACGAGACCCACACTGTGGCTGTTTGACTCCAGAGGAACTCCGTCCAGCACCGACCAGATTTCGCAGCCCGTGCCGCCTGGCTTTGTCATCGTCAACAAAACCAGCGGTACCGAAATCGCAGCAAATCGAACCCTCTACGAACTGATCGCAGAGCAAAAGAACCCCCCGGCGCAATCCAGTTACGCATGGAAGGATCTTCGATATCAAAGATTCAGCAAATCTTATTTCGATGGCTGGAGCGCAGACGGTGCTCACCAACCAGATCCCTTCTACATCCCCTATCTGCTGACCGGAGACTATTGGTATCTGGAAGAGTTGCAGCTTTGGACCGGCGCAGCCTCACTCTCGTTCTGCGTGGAAGCGCCATTTTGCAGGGGTCCGGCGGGGCATGCCGGCATTCAGGATCAAACACGTGGAAATGCATGGCTGCTCAGGAATCGAGTGAACACAGCGGCGATATCTCCCGACACCTCACCCGAGAAATATTTTTTTACAAAAATGGTCAACGAAGCCCTTTTTCTTTGGGAAGGATTGTTTGACATTGCAAATGGCGATCATCAGTCGCAATCGATGTGGAAATGGGGACGGGAAATAGCAGCTCATGGCAAACCGCCCTCGCCACTGCATTTCTTTGACATCGTGACGGAAAGTCGGGCATTTGCTAACTTAGCACAGACCGGCTCGGCCGATACAATTGCAGTTGGCGCCGTGGCCTCACCATGGCAGCAAAACTATTTCATCCTAGAGCTAGGTCAGGCGGAAGATATGGGGTTTGATACCAAGGATTTACTCGCATGGACAGGTGAAAATCTGATCGGTCAACTGACTTCTCCCAATTTCAACCCCTACCTGGCGACCCACTACCGCATGCCGGTGCGCAAGCAGGACGGGGCCTATTTTTCGAATTGGTCGGATGTGATGTTGGGCTTTCTGCCCAAGGAGCGCGGCGCAAACGCGTTCGAGTCTGATTTCACCTACCCTAGCATTGCCTACGCGGCCACGGCCCATCTCACCGCGCTGCCCAAGGGGCGAGCCGCGCGGGAGCGCCTGACCATGATGATCGACGACCGTGCGCCCTCACTTCAAGTCAAGTGGGCCATCATTCCCAGAACCACCGTCGACCCATCCAGTGCGAAGAGAGGCGCCCTTTGAAGCCAGCCAAACGCGCCTTGATGATTGCCTTTCACTTTCCTCCCCAGCAAGGTAGCAGTGGCATTCAACGTACTTTGCGATTTGTTCAGCACATGGGTGAGCATCAATGGCAGCCTCTTGTATTGACCGCCAGCAAGCATGCGTACGAGAACATCAGTTCAGACCTTGAATCCGAAATTCCAAAGGAAGCGGTGATCCATCGATCATTTGCGCTGGACAGTGCGCGCCATCTTTCCATTCATGGCCGCTACCTCAGCTTGACCGCGACGCCCGACCGCTGGGCGAGTTGGCGCTGGACTGCGGTCAGGGCTGGAATGGTCATGATTGAGAAATTCAAGCCCGACGTCATTTGGAGCACTTACCCCATTGCCACGGCGCACTGGATTGGCGCAGAACTCCAGCGCCGCAGTGGATTGCCCTGGGTGGCCGATTTTCGCGACCCCATGGTACAAGCCGACATGCCGTATCCCCCCGTTGTACGCCGCTCACTCCGGTACATCGAGGCACGTGCCATGCAGGAAGCAAAGGTCTGCTGCTTCACCACGCAAGGCGCTGCCGAGCTCTATCAGGATCGCTATTCCAAGCTCAATACGGGCGCAAGCGCCAGGATCGAAGTGCTTGAAAACGGATATGACGAAAGCAGCTTCGTTCAAGCACGGCAGTTGGCGGACAAGGGACCTCTCAATCCCGGCGCCATCACCTTGTTGCACAGCGGCGTGGTCTATCCCCATGAACGCGACCCAAGCGCATTGATGCAGGCACTTGGACAACTCAAGCAACAGGGCGTGATTGAAAGCGGCAAGTTTTTCCTGCGCTTCAGGGCTTCAGTGCATGAAGGCATACTTGACAAGCTGGCCAGGGCCGCAAACGTGCGTGAATTCATTGAACTCTGCCCCCCCATACCCTATGTCCAGGCACTCAACGAAATGCTCAGGGCCGACGGCCTGCTGTTGATTCAAGCGGCCAACTGCAACGCCCAAATCCCGGCCAAGTACTATGAATATATTCGGTCACAGCGCCCCATCATTGCATTGACGGACCCCGCCGGAAATACAGCACAGCGGCTCAGGCTGGATTCTGCTGGAGACATCATTCCACCCGACTCGCCAGACGCCATCGCCGCAAAATTCAGGCAATTTATAACAGCGCAAGAATCCTGGCCTCTTGCGGACACCAACAGCGTCATGGCTGCCTCGCGGCAGAGCAGAACCGTCAAATTGATTGAAATCTTCAACTCGCTGACGCCGGCCAAGCAAGCTCTTTAATGCAAGCGTCCTCTTTTCGGCCACTTTTCTTGCCCACTTCCCCTCGATCCTTGCTGCCAAGGTTTTAGTTCCGCAATAGATTCCGGATCAATTGACATTTAATGAGCCACGCCGTCCCGCCCCATGGCGTGAATCGCGGCAGCTCAAACAGAGAAGATTGGTCAGAAAAAGCGCCCCAATCCGTACACAGGCCGGCATCGAATCCCAGCTGACGAACCATTTCTACATGCTTGGCTTGATAGTCGACTCCTTTGTGGCCATTGGGGTACGCAAATAGCGAAATCGGCATTTTCAAGCAATCCTCAAGCAGTTCCTTGGAGCCTACGATCTCGCCCCGAGCCTGAGCGTCGGGGCACAGCGACAGTATTGGGTGCGCCATCGTATGCGCGCCAATTCCAAAACCGTATTGGTGCAAGTCGCCAAGATTTTCGCAGGTAAATTTCTTGATGTTGCGAGGGTCAACGCCGGCCTGGCATTCCAATCGATCCAGACGGTCTGCCCGCTCTTCCAGCGTCAAATATTTGAATTTCTTCTCAAAATACGAAAGGATTCGGATCCTGTCGGCCATCTCGCTCGCGCTCGCCAATTCAGCTTCCGCCAAAGACCGCCCAAGCTCGCTTGACGGCATGCATTGCACGGCATGTCGGATGCGTTCATTCCAGATTGCATTTCCAATCAACTGCTGCGTTGCGATAAAAAAGGTCGCATGCAAATTTCGCTCCCTTAACAAGGGAACGACGCCGTCCATCCAATCCGAATATCCGTCATCAAAAGTCAGGCACCCCATGCGCCGCACTGACGTGTTGTTCTGCACATTTTGAAGCGCATGGCTCAAGGGCACAATATCAAAGCAGCTTTGTATCACGTCCAGCAGGCGAACGAATTCCGACAGATTCAATTCATCGGGACGTAAAGGATCCTTCTCCAGAGGAACCTTGTGGAAGGCGAAGATAGTCACCCGCCCCCGGCTCAGGACTTTCAATATGCCATTGAGCAAGGAGTCCATCATGCCACCGCGTACCCCGTCGCCCCCGCCAGTACTGCTGGCGAGTCCGGCTTCTCATTGGCACTGACATTGCGCAACGCAAACAATATCATGCACAGGATATAGGGGAGTTCAAAATAGGCCGCACTCAGCAGTGCGCCGCCCACCAAGTAAACGACCAAAGAAACGGAAATACAACCGGCAAGGTCTGCAATCCAAATTTGGCCTTTCTTGTTTGAATTCATCCTGACATGACGCCCGGTTACCAAGGCAACCACGAAAATCATGACAAAAATCATCAAGCCCAATACGCCTTGATCGCCGAGCACCTCAAAATAGATGCTGTGCGCCGCCTTGGCAAATTGAAGTGTGGCCTCCACTTGCGCGGTTGATATGGAACTGAAAATGCCGTGGCTCACATCATACCGGTCCCAAACTGCTCGGTCCTGCACCGCTCGAAACCCACCGCCTACAAATGGATGATCAAAACCAATGGCAGCGCTGTGCTTCCACGCGAGCACGCGTCCTAAAAATGAGCTGTCGGTTTCCGCGCTGGCGATCGTATCCATTCGGTCCTTCCAGCGATCCGAGGCGGTGCCCATGACCAATACGGCACAGGTACCGGCAAGCAGCAACCCGGCAACCTTGTTCTTGCTCGCCAGAACCTGCCATAGCATGAGCACAAGCAGGGCCACCAAACCGCCTCGGGAACCGGTTGAAACGATAGCAAATACGTTGAGGATCAGTACCGAGATAAATCCAAGCTGGACCAACTTCTTATTCGAATATTTAACAAGATAGATCAGCAGCGGAATATTCATCGCCAGGACCATGGCAAAATGGTTGTTGTCACCATATTGAGAAATTCCGAGCGACAAATGCTGCCCCAACGAGGCGACGAATTTCGCGCCCTCGACAAATCCATGAAAGCCTACGGCCACGGCTACCGTCACGATCAAGGCATGCACGCGCAGCCTGTCGACCACCAGCCATGGCATGCACAGGCAAAAAAGCAATGTCTTCGTGAGGTTGATACAAATCTCCCAATTTCTGGGCAAATTTGGAAAGGCCGACGCGGCAGACAGCACGCCATGCAGACCGAATGCCACAAACCAAAACGGCAATGCACCCTTGCCATATTTTTTAGCCAGTTTATTTCGATTCAAGAACAATGATGAAAGCGAAATGATTGCAAAAATCATCCCAATCGGCATGGTGGACAAAAAACCATAGGCATAGTCATTGACAGCCATCAACCCCGACCATCCCCACAGCAGATAAGAAACATAGAAGTTTCTTAATGCGAGGATTGCATAAAACATCAAAAATACCAGCACAACAAGGTCGCGCATGATATTTTCAAGCCTTCTTCTTCGTCATTGGCGCTTTGTTTCGCAATTCACGAAACTCAAACAGACCAGAAATATTATTTCGTCCACCTCGCATCGATTTATCGACATTACGATAAAGATGCATGAACGCCATCAGCATCAACAGCAGGAGTACGCCTTCAATCATACAATTGTGCCCTTATGAATTCATCTGGCGGCTTCACCAAAAATCTCATCATATTGCAAAAGCATTGCATCCAAGCTGTATTTTTCAAGTACATATTGACGCGCTTGAAGCCCTGCATTTTGCCAGTCTGAATGATTTTTCCAACAATCATTCAGCGCACGCACCATGGACGCGACATCCCCTGGAGGAACCAAACATCCCAGGCGGCCATTTTGCAAGAGCTTTGGAATGGCTCCAACTTGCGTCGCAATAATGGGCAGCGCACTGGCCATGGCCTCCTGCAAGGTGCATGGCATACCTTCGGCGGTGGACGGCAGCACAAAGCAATCCAGCGTACGCAGCATTTCCGCAATATCGGCACGGGCGCCCGCAAACCAGACACGGTCCGCGATGCCCAGCGCTTGAACCTGCGACTCCAGACGCGCCCGATCCGGCCCGTCTCCGATGATCGCCAGCCGAAGATGCGAGGTCTCAGACGGTTCGGCACGCAGCCATTGCGAGAAGGCGTCGATCAACAAACCCTGGTTCTTGATCGCGGCCAGACGTCCAACGGTGCCCACGACCCAATGGTCTGCAGCAAACGGAAAGTCCGACGGGCGCGAACGAACGCCCGTCGAAGGGAAAAATCGATGCAGGTCCACGCCATTGGCGATGAATCGAATTCGACGCGCCGGGATGCGGACGCGCGTCAGCAGGTAGTCGGTCAAATCATCCGACACCGTCACAAAGCGATGCACGCATCGACCAAAGAGGCGCCGAAGGAATCGGTAATGCTTGTTGTCTCCGGTTGGATCCGCAACATCCCAGCCATGCTCCGCATGCACGCGCAACGGCACTCGGGCCCAGGCGGCAACCGGCATCATTTCGAGCGCGGCCAGATTGCAAGAGTGCACGACATCCGGCCGCAATTGACGCAAGAGCTTTAAAAACCGCGGATACAACAAATACGGATGCCCTGGCTGCTTGTTCAGTTCAATCCATTGAACGTCCGGTACGGTGGTCCGTGCGGCGAACGCTGGGTCGATTTCTGTCATTGCCAGCACGGAGTGCCTGTATTTTTCAGCAGGCAATCCATTGATCAACTGCACGATGACGTTTTCGAGTCCTCCGACCGAAAACCGATAGACCAGATGAACAATATGAATCCGCTCGGCCATGGCTGCGCGCGGAGTCAGGCCGAAGCCGCGAGCGCGAGCACGCGACGCGCATTACCCAGCCAGGTCAGTTGCTTTTGCTGGATGAGCTGGCGCCCAGAAACGCCAATGCGCTCGCGCAAGGCCGCGTCCGTACTGAGACGCGTCAGTGCTTGCTCCAGGCCGTCCATTGTCGCTTCGTCAAAGAGCAAGGCATTCACTTCATCTTCCAAGACTTCCTGCAGATTGGGCGTGCGTGGTGCCACCACGGGCTTGGCCAATACCAAATACTCCATGAGCTTGAGCGGCGATGCGTAGGATGTCACGGCCGGCTGCAAGGCAATGTCAAATGAGGCAACATGCGCGGGCACCAGGTCGCGATCGATCACCCCCGTGAAACGCACGCGTTCGCCAATGCCCAAGGACTTTGCCAAACCCTCCAACTCGGCGCGGACCGGGCCATCCCCAACCACCAACAGCATGCTGTTGCTCGGTGCAAATGGACTGGCCAGCCAGCGCACCACCCGGTCCACCCCGTGCCAATCACGCACAAAGCCGGTAAAGCCCAAGACCAACTTCCCGTCGATACCCAGCCTATGCTTTGCCGTGGCGGGATCGTCCACGCCCAAGAAGTGCGTTTCGTTGATGCCATTGGGCATGACGTGAATGCGATGCGGCTCGACACCCGCGGTCTCCAGATAACCACCCAGAACTCGAGTGACCGGCAAAACAAAAGTGGCATTTCGCCAGACCAGCGATTCGATCCAATGCGCCAGCCAGGGCAAGGCCAACCCGCCGCTGTGACGGGCCCGCTCATCAGCGAGCGGCGCGTTCACCTCCAGAATCAATGGAATACCGAGTCGACGGCTGAGCATCAGCCCCGCGCACAGATAAAGGTTGTAGCGCTCATAGATGAAATCGGGGCGAAATACCTTCGCCGCGCGGCGCAAGCGCAAATAAGCCAGCAGGGAGTAACCCAGCTCCAGCAATTCGTAAATGCTCTTGGGCAGGCTGCTCTTGAGGCGATGAACCCAGTCGGCGTCCTTGCCCATCTGCCCTGCTTCCGCCTGCTGCTCGGGCCCAACAACGCAGACCTCATGCCCGAGTTCGCGCAATGCGGCAACCATCTCTTCGATATGAACGGCCTGCCCATCTTTGGACGCGGTGCGATGGTGGTAGAGAATCTTCATGACAACTGCGTGTGGTCCGATCCGTTGATGGCGGTGCGAGGCGAGCGGCACACGGCACGAAACAAGGACAACTGACCCTGCGTGGTCGCATCCCAGGAGAAACGCTCTGCATGCGATCGAATGGCTTGGCGGTCTGGCAAAGCGGCCTGCAATGTGTGCCAGGCACTGATCAAGCCTTCCCTGCTGCGTTCGGGCATCAAGACACCAGCCGCAGGAGAGCTCACGACTTCAGGGGTACCCCAGATATTCGACGCGATCACCGGTGTTCCGCAGGCCATGGCCTCCAGCAGCACATTGGCCCAACCTTCACGATCGGAGCACAACACCAGCTGATCGGCGGCGCTGTACCACCAGGTCAAATCGGCTTGAGGCACCATGCCCAAGAATCGAACCCGCTCAGCGAGCCCCAGCGACTCGGCCTGGCGTTGCAGGGCTGCACGTTCCGGCCCCTCTCCGGCGATCAAAAGATTGACGTCGGACGGCATGCCTGAAAGCGCTGCAATTGCAATGTCGTGGCCCTTGCGCGGAATCAGGTGTCCGACGGAAAGAAGGTAGCGTCCGCTGACGGACAGGCCCAATCGGCGCCGAGCCTCGCCCCTGTCCTTGGGACAGAATTTCTCAAGATCAACGCCATTGCGCAAAGTGTGCAGCTTTGCAGGATCGGCCCCAAGCTGCTCAAGCGTCTGCATCAACGCGGAACAGACCCCAATTGATGCCGCAGCCTGTTCTGCCGTTTTCAAAATGCGAGCGCGCGGCCTGGGGTAGTTGGGAATGAGATTCAAGTCCGTGCCTCGCGCCGTCACCACAAAGGGGCGGTCGGACCAGTTCGCCAACAACGCCGCGGCCACGCCATCGGGATAGTAGTAATGCGCGTCGATCAAATCAAAATCGAATCCATCGCGACGCAGGCCTTGCAATATCGGCCAGGCACAGAGCGCCAGACTCCAAGGCGCCATGTTCATCCCGACCTTGGGCAACAAGGGGTAGCGAGGATGGTAGATCTCAATGCCGTCGCGCACCTCCTTCAATGGCGTCCGGGCGAAACGGCCATATTCACCCCAGAATTCTGACGAAAATGGAAACCAGGGGACCGGTGCAATCACTTTGGCGCTGACCTCGCCGGACTTCAGCAGCTCGCGCAGTCGCGTCTCGACAAAGATCCCGTGAATCGGACGCGTCGCGCTGGGATACAAAGTAGAAAACAACAAGATCTTGATCATTTGATGCGCCAGACTTCCATCGCCGAACTGCTATTTTTGCTTATTTCACTTTGCACTTGCCGGACCCGAGAGAAATGCGTCCAGCATCAGCAATGACCAGATGGCCGCGGAGTGGTCGCGCTGTCCGCCCTGATGCTCATTCCCCATGCGTCGCAACGCGTCAGCATCAAAATAACCTGTATCGCTCAAACGCGACCCGTTCAGCGCCGCCTGGACGCGGGACGCCAATGGCCCCCGTAACCATTTGGCCAAGGGCACCGAAAAACCCATCTTCGGTCGATACAGGATGTCCCGCGGCAACTTGGGCGCCAGTGCCTTCTTGAAGATGTACTTGCCTTCATGGCCCTGTATCTTCAACTGCGACGGCAGCGTGGCCAGCCATTGCACCAGCTCATGATCCATCAGCGGTTCTCGCACCTCCAGCGAATGCGCCATGCTGGCCCGGTCCACTTTGGTGTTGATGTCACCGACCAGCCAGGTCTTGTAATCGATGTACTGAATCAGCGCCAAGGGATCATCGGTCTGCGACTTGAGCGCATGGGCCTTGAACACATCCGACGCACGATAGCCAGCCAGCGCATGCTTGAACCCCGGCGTGTAAAGACGCTCGCGCTCATCCTGGCGTAACACCGACATGCTGTGCGCATAGGCCTCTGCGGAACTCATGGCCAAGGCCTGGAATGTGGTCTTGGCCCGCAAAAATCGAGGCGCAATGTCGGCCTTCGGATAAATGGCGCCCAGCGGTCCAAACACGGCCTTGCGCAAGCGCTGCGGCATCTTTGCCCGCAAGGCCTCTTCCATGCAATGGAGACGATACCGCCGGTACCCTCCCAGGCTCTCGTCGCCGCCGTCCCCTGACAGCGCAACCGTCACATGCCTGCGGGCCGCCTGGCACACCCGGTAGGTCGGAATGGCGGAGCTGTCTGCAAAGGGTTCGTCGTAGTGGAAGGCCAGCGTGTCGATCAAATCGAAATCGTCGCTGGACACCATTTCCAGCCGGTGATCGGTTTGATATCGATCCGCCACCAATTGCGCAAATGCCGACTCGTTGAAGGCCGGGTCATCGAACCCAATCGCGCAAGTCTTGACAGGCTGCCTGCTGAGCTCGGCCATGGCGGCCACGACAGCACTGGAGTCCACCCCGCCAGACAAAAATGCGCCCAATGGAACGTCCGCGACCAGGCGCAGGCGCACGGCCTCGGAAAGGCGCTGCAACAACTCGGCCTCGGCATCGGCCGGCCTGATGTGATTGTTCAGCGAAAATTCGACGTCCCAATAAGGCTTGGGCTGCTGCAGCGGTTGTCCGCGACGGATTGTCAGGGTATGCGCAGCCGGCAATTTGTGCACCGACGAATAAATGCAACGCGGGTCCGGCACATAGCCAAAGGCCATGTACTCTTCCACGGCCAGCGGATCGATTTGCCGCCGGAAGGCGGGATGCGCCGTGATCACCTTCAGCTCTGAACCGAACACCAGCGAGCCATCCGGCAGCAGCGCGTAATGCATGGGTTTGACGCCCATGCGGTCGCGCGCCAGGAACAGGGTCTGTTGGCGCCGATCCCACAGGCCAAAGGCAAACATGCCCCGGAACCGCTGCACGCAGGCCTCGCCCCAGCTTTCCCAGGCGTGGACGATGACCTCGGTATCGCTGTGGGTTTTGAACTGGTGCCCCAAGGCCTTCAATTCCGCGGTGAGTTCGCGGAAGTTGTAGATCTCGCCGTTGAACACCACGAGCACCGAATCATCCTCGTTGCCCATGGGCTGCTGCCCCGCAGCCAGATCGATCACCGACAAGCGGCGATGACCCAGCCCCAGGCCCGGCTCCAGATGCAAGCCGGCCTCGTCCGGTCCGCGATGAGATTGAATGTCGTTGATGCGCTGGAGCAGCTCGCGTGAGTAATCGCGCTGACCCTGGGTATCAAAAAGCCCTGATATGCCGCACATGTCGTCAATAAGCCGTTTCGGGTTGCACGGCCTGTGCAATGGGCGCCACCGGGTGCAGGGCGCGCAGTTGCTGAGACCAAAGAACCCGAGTGTCTGCGAAAAACTGCTGCACAAAAGACTGGGCAGACGCTTCGTCGGCCTCGTCCCGCAAGGCGACAAAGGCCACCAGCGAAGCTGCGGCGTCGCCGCGGCCCTGCAGCTTGTCCAGCGCGCCATGCATCCTGATGGCCGCGCTTCCCAGCAGCCAGCGGCCGTTGACCCAATAGGTCTGTGCCGCCAGGAGTTTGCGGTCCACGCCATTGGCCATCGACGCGTCCCGGATCAATGACAAATTCATGGGCAGAACGCCTGCGGCCGCATCCGCCTGCAGCTGCTCGCTGGACACCGTGGCCCAATGTTTGTCGTCCGGCGGCACCAGCACGTTGGTCGAGCTGAGCAATTTGTGGGAGAAATCCTGCTGCTCGAAATAGTCGGCCTGCACGAACAGCTTGCGTCCGTCCTTCTCCAGGCACATGCGGCGCTGCAGGCGAGCGCCCTCGATATGCGCTTGCCAGTCCGGCCCCATGTCGACGCAGGCCACCCATCCGGCGGCCGCAAAGTCCATTTTCCAGTCTGCGTCGGTCGGCAGCGCCCTGGCCTGATCCAGTTGACGCAGCACCAGCACCGGCGCGGCCAGCAGAACCATGGCCAGCACGGTGGTGGCCAAGGAACGAAGCCCCGGCTCACCTGACTGCGCGCCAGGGCCTTCCTGCCTGGCCGGTTCAGCGGGATCTTGGCCGGACGGCGCCGCCATTGCGGAGCCCCGCACGGGATCGCTCGCGGCGCCCGCCGCGCCCGTCTCGCTGGCCGGCTCGTCGGACCAGCGGGCGCCCAGCATGAACATCAGGGTCATCACAATGCCGAAGAACACCCATCCGTAGATGACGTGGTCCACCCCGGTCGCCAGCTTGTTGCCGGACACATGGCCCAGCATCACGATCATGTAGGCCCGCAGCCAATTGGCCACCAGCGGCGTGACCAAGGCCACCAGCACAAAAAGCAGGCGGCGCCTGAGACTCCTGAAATTCAGATAGGCAAACAGCGTTCCCACCATCAGGGATGCAATCAGGTAACGGATGCCGCTACAGGCCTCCACCACCGACCACTGGCCGGAAGGAATCACAAAATGCAGGCCCTCCCGATACACGGGCACGCCAGACCAGCGCAATGCCATGACGGTGAAATCAGCCGTGCTCTGCATCATGTAGGGCACGAGAAAATCGCCGACCGGTACGCAGAAAAACAAAAACGCCAAGGGAAAGAACAGCGCGCGCGCCACGCCGCGTCCCAGGATCGCCAGCACGACGACCGGCAGCATGCCCATCACCGCCAATTGCGTCAGCGCATTGGCGCCCAGCATGTCCCCCATCAGCCACACGGCGCCCAAAGGCAGCAGGAGGAGCAAGGCCGGCCAGCAGCTTTGGACCTCCTGGCGGGCCAAATCGCTGCGCTTGCGCCAGATCAGCCAGGCCGAGATGGGGGGCACCACAAAAGCATGCGCAAAGGTTTCAGAACGGATCCAGATCTGCACCATGGCAGACCAGGTGTGCCAATACACCATCAACAAGGCCAGCAATGCCATGCCCAGAAGGCCCAGTGCACGCCCCCAGGTCGCAGACCACTTCATGCAGCACTCCTTCTCGCTTGCGCACCCTCAAGCAGTTGCGCCAGGTGCACGTCGAGCTGCTGAAGATGGGCGTCCCATCCATAGTGCTCCAACACGCAGGCGCGCGCGGCCTGCCCCATGCGGCTGGCTTGTTCGGGATTGCGCAGCAGTGCACCAATCGCCGCCGCGTAGTCGTCCGCACCCTGCGCGTACACGATCTCCTGCTCGGGCCGGGCCTCAAGCGACGCGCCCAGCGTTGAAGCGGCCACCACCGGCCGCCCCATCGCCATGGCTTCCAGCACCTTGTTCTGGATGCCTCGGGCCAATCTGAGCGGCGCAACCACCAGCGCAGCATGCTGCAAATAGGGCCTCACATCGGGTACGGTGCCGGTCACGCAGACATGCTCGCTCGCCAAGGCCTGGACTGCGGCGCTGGGGTTTCGCCCGACGATGTAGAACTTCAGGTCGGGCCAGCGCGAGACCAAATTCGGCAGCACCTCCCGCGCAAACCAGCTGACCGCATCGATATTGGGCCAATAGTCCATGGCGCCGGTGAACACCAGCGCTCGCGTGCCGCCGGCAAAGGGCGTGGGCCGTTGGGCGTCAACGTCGAAGTACTCGGCGTCCACGCCGTTGCACAGGGCACTGGCGCGTCCGGCAGCCTCGGGCACAAGAGACTCGAACAGCGCCAGCTCCTGCGAGGTCACCAGATAGGAATGCGCAGCCCGACCGACCGTGGCGCGCTCGAATTCGAGCAACGAGCGCCCTTCACGGGCGTACAAGGCCGACAGCGGCCAGCGATGATTCCTCGCATAGGCCGACCATTTGGCTGAATCCACGTCCACCAGATCCACCAGGGTCGGCAGGTTCAATGCCTGGGCATAGGGCGCCATGGTGGACGAAAACACCACGGCCGCCTCGATCCGGTGTTGCGCGCAAACAGCCCGGGTCCAACGAGCCAGTTCCGCATCCCGGTAATACCTCAAGCTCAGGGGCTCGCCGCGCCACAACGCAGCCAGGCTCATCATGCGCCCTCGCAAGGGATGCAATGGACGGGCGCACACATCGGCGCAATAGCCCGAAACCGCCGTCAAATACTGCCAGTCGTCCGGGTCGTCCACGAAGGTGGCCAGGTAGACCTCGTGGCATGCCGCCAAATGCTTGAGAAGATGAAACGAGCGCACCTTGTCGCCCTTGTTGGGCGGATAGGGCAGGCGGTGCACCAGGTACAGAATTTTCGCCATGCGTCTCAGCCCAGATTGCGCACGATCTTGGGCCCCAGCCAATTGACGAATCCGAGCGGCAATTTACGCCATGCACGAATCATCAGCTGGTACTTCGCATTGGATGGATTGTTCTGCGGAATGGTGTCCCGACCATACAGGCAATACTCATAATGCAAAGGCGTTGGCTCGAACCCCCAGTTCTTCTTGAACGCGTAGGATCCGGTGCCCTGCTTGCTGCGCCCGTAATCGAACACCTTCAAGCCGCGCGCGCAGGCCCTGCGCATCAACTCCCAATACTTGAAATCATTGCCCGCGAGCTCGCGGGCCGCTTCGTCGTCGCCGGCGTAATAAGGCAGGATTTCGTCGCGGAAGTAAAAACTCAGCACGCTTGAAATGGGGCGCCCCGCACCATCCAGCACGGTGAGCACCTCGCAGTCCGTGCCGAATTCGTCCCGCAAGGCCTGGAAATAGGCCTTGGGCATCGCCGGCGTGCCGTGCCGGTGCACATTGTCGGCATAGAGGTTGAAGAAGCGGTCAATGCCGTCGTCCAGCTCGGAGCGCAGGCCGTTCTTGATGCCTTTGCGCACCATGGCCCTCTGCTTGCGAGGGATGGCCTGCATGTTGGCATCCTCGTCAGGAAGTATGTCCTTGCGAAAGGTCACATACAGATCCTGCGTGGGCCATTCCGCATGGCAGGCCGCCCTGTTGCGAAACTCCAGATGGGCCACGCCCAGGCGCTGGGCCAGGCGCTGGGCCTCCTGCTCGAGCGCGAGCCTGGCCTCGTCATCCAAGCTCAAGACGCCGCCGTACACGGCAAATGGCAACGACGCCAGCGACTTGCCAAACAAACGGCTGTTCACATGCGCCAAGGGCAGCACGCCTGCCAGTTGGCCTTCACGTTCCGCGTATAGGAAATGGCAACGGTGCCTGTACACCTCTTCGAGGATCCGCTGCCAGCCGGCGCGATGAAAGAAAGTGGCCTGCGGGTGCGAAAAGACAAAGGCATCCCAGGCCTTGGCCATGTTCTTGTCTTGCGACTGCAAGGACTTGATCTGCACAGCCCCCCTCATCCCAGCACCGACGCCGTCGAGGGCCTGGCCGGGGTCAGGAAAATATCGTCCATGCGGCCCCATGAAAAATCGGCCAGCAGACGCTGCACCCGCCCTTCGGTTCGGCCAATGTTGACGTAGTGCCGAAAGCGGGTCTTCAGGTCTATGCCGGCGACCCTGGGCTGGTCGACATCGATTTCCCAGGGGTGAAAATAGAACACGGCAGGGGCCTGGTCATTGCGGTTCACACGTGAAATCAGCCAGCGCGTGGCGGCATAGGGCAGCAGCCGGAAGTAACCGCCGCCGCTGGACGGCAGGTTGCGCTCCATCAGCCTGCAGGTGCTGATGGGAATTTCCAGCAAACCCGGCCGCACCTGATAGGCAAAGCGCGGCGAATCGGGCATGCCGTAATGATCATGCGCAATCGGATAGACGCTTGAGCTGTACACATAGCCCGCGGCCAGCAATTCGTCGAAGGCCCACAGATTTTGCTTGCCGATGGAAAAACTTGGCGCCCTGTAGCCTTTGACGGCCACGCCACCCAATTGCTCCAGGATGTCCTTGGCGCGTCGAATGTCGCTTCGAAATGCTTCAGGACTCAGCTCGCTGGCGCGTTGATGCCCAAAGCCGTGGCTCGCAAGCTCATGCCCGCCCGCCACGATGTCGCGAACCAGTTGCGGGTAACGCTCGGCAACCCATCCCAGCGTGAAGAATGTCGCCCGGGTATCGTGCTGCGCAAGCAACTCGAGAATCCTCGCCACGTTGCGCTCGACCCGGCATTCGCAGTCATTCCACGCCTCGCGACGAATGTAGGGAGCAAAAGCCGACACCTGGAAATAATCTTCCACGTCGATGGTCATGGCATTGCGCAAGTTCATGCTGCACCCTTGCTCTCGTCCTGGGCCTGGCCGGGCGACTCGCCCGAAGCCTCGCCGCTCAGCGCGCGCACCAGTTGCTGCATCAAGTCGAGGGTTTGCAGATTGATGTGCTCCAGTCGCATCACGCTGGCCTCCAGGCGTTGCAGGCGTTCGTCCTGCTGATCAACGCTCAACTGGCCCGCGCGCTGGGTCAAGGCATGCGCGTCCGCGGCATTCAGGCGGAAGCGGTTCAGGTCGAGATCCAGTTTCGGTGCCACCGGTCTGGATTCATGTCCGTTGAAGTTCGAGGACCTGACGGGTTCGGTCAACTCGGTTTCCCGGGCCACATCCTTGAGAACTTCGTTCACATCCTCCGACTCGAAATGGCTCTTGCCCCCCATGAAGCCCAGCAGCAGCAGGCGATCACACAGGGAATTGATGCGCCTGGGAATGCCTTGACTGGCCTTGTAGATGCCGGCGAAAGCCTCGGCTTCGAACGTCGGCTTGCCCGTCCCGCCCGCGCACTTGATGCGGTGCTCTATGTAGCGTTGCGTCTCATCCGCGTCGAGCGGACCGATATGGCAGGTGGCGGCCACGCGCTGCCGGAACTGTTCCATCTCCGGACGCTGCAGTATGGTCCTGAATTCTGGCTGCCCGACCAGAAACGTCTGCAGCAGGGCCTGGTTGCCGAACTGGAAGTTCGACAGCATGCGCAACTCTTCAACTGCACGGGGACTGAGGTTCTGCGCCTCGTCGACGATCAGCAGGCAGCGCTTGCCTTGCGCCGCCTGGCTGACGAAGAACGCCTCCAGGGTCATCAGCATTTCAGACTTGTTCTGGTCCTTCACCCGCACGCCAAAGGCGGAGCCCACCATGCGCAATGTGTCCTCGGCATCCAACTGGGTGGTCACCAGGTTGCCGATGACCACATTGCTGCGATTCAGGCTGTCAAGCAATCCCCGCAGCAGCGTGGTCTTGCCCGCGCCGATCTCTCCGGTGATGACAATGAAACCGTCATTGCGCAACACCCCGTAGTCGAGGTAAGCCTTGGCCCGGCGATGCTGTTTACTGCCGAAATAGAAATTCGGATCCGGACTCAGTTGAAATGGTTTGCTGCTGAGTCCATAAAAAGCTTCATACATGGAGAGTCAAAACCGTCGTTGGATGGATCCGTACAGTGCATTCTCAGTGTAGGGCTGAAGGCTGCTCTCGAACTCGGTACGACGCAATCCAACCGATGCATCTGTCCGCACGCCCAGCTTGGTGCTCAGGCTTGCGGTCAAGGACTTCAAGGTATTGCTCAAATCTGCCGTACTGCCGTCCGCGTGCTGGTACAGGGCATTGATGACCGCCGAGGTCTGAGCGCTCATCTGGTGCGTCAAATTCAAATTGACGCCACGCTGGCGAACAAAGGAGCTGACGCTCAAGTCGCCGGATTCAATGCCGGCAGGCGCAAGCGTTGACGTGGTATTGGAGAACACCATGCCGGTGAAAGTGTCGCGTTTGCCTTGCAAGGTATATGCAGCGGTCACCTGGTGAGACATCGTCAACCCGCCGGCCAGGAAGCCCCCCACGGCCGGCGCGTTGGGATTCAAGCCCATGCTCGCAAGCAAGGTATTGACGAAGTTGGTGCGCTGCGCAGGATCTGGAACACTGTTGGCATACAGCGCATAAAACAGGCTGAAATAAGTCTGCTGCAGGCTCGTTTGCGTGGTGCCATTGACATTGACGGCGCGACTGTCAGACAAGGAGAATATCGACCGCTGCATGCGGTATTGCGCCTTCAATTCATACGAGTTGCCGTATTCATGGCTATCCCAAGACGAGGTCACCTGGGTCCTCGGGCTCGGCGTCCAGTTCGCATCGAAGCCATAGGTGTTCGAAGTCTCGGGATTGACGGTCAGGTAGTTGTCGCGCTCCTTGCCCGCGCGGGCCGCAAGACTCACGTCGGGGTCGGGCCTGAACATCAAGGCTGCGTACAGACGCTCCGCCTGCTGGGTCGCGCCCGAATTGCGTGTGTATTCAGTCCGATCCTCGGCGTAATTCACGCTCCACCCTGCCTTGGCATCCTTGTGCGAATCAGCCAGGCTGACGGTGTAATTGGTGTAATTCTGGTCGCCCAGGCTCGTCCCCTTGGAACGGGTCACGCCTTCGGTGACTTGGGCGTTGAACACCATGTCCGATCCTACGCGCGTGACGACACGCGGCGTCACGCGCAGCGTGGCGACCTCCGTCAGGTTGCTGTTGGTCGTGCCGAGCACCGCGCTTTGAGTTGAAAACGCCGAGATGCTTTGGTGCGTGACGGAAGCCGCCTCATCCAGGAAAAAACGCTGGTCGAATGCCTCGTACGTCCCCTGGCTGGACAGGGCATTGAGCCACTGGTTGCCGCCGCCGCTGCTGTAGAACATGGCGCTGGGGTCGTAAACCAGGAATCCATTCAAGTGCTTGCCATCTGCAATCAGGCTCAAATTGCCGTTGAGCGAGGAGATCCCGCCGCTTTGCCGATTGGTGGAACTCAACTGCAGATTGTTGCTGTAGGTTTCTAGCGCGCCCACGCTGGCTTGAACGTGGTAGGCGCGCCTGGGCGGCTCTGCCGCGGACGCTTCAGCCTCGGCAACGGAACCCGCCACGCCGTTGACGCCTGGCGGCATGGGCCCCCTGGGGCCTTGCGGGCCCAGCGGAGCGACCGAACCTTGAGGAATTTGCGAATCGCCAGGCGGCACGTCGATACCCGGCCCCTGATCGACATTCGGGACCGGTGCGGACTGAGACTGGGTTTGGGCCACGGCTTGCCCGCCCGCCAAGCCCGCGCCGACGAGACAGAGCCCGATCAGGCCTTGCGCGACACGCCGCGAAGCCAATTCACGCGCCGGCATTTTCATGCTCGTGTCCGTAGCCGTAAGTTTGACCATAGCCGTACCCGTAGCCCCCGATGGCATCTTCGCGAACCTGGTTGAGGAGCATCAGCTTGACCGGGCAGCTCTCAATGGTGTCGAGCGCCTGCATGACCGCGTGCTGCGGCGTCTTCCGCGCTTGAACCACGACCACGATTTGGCCCATGCGCGACGCCAGGACACGCGACTCGGTCGTCAACAACAACGGCGGAGAGTCAAAAATGATGATGCGATCGGGATAACGCTGTGCCATGTCGTCCAGCAAGCCCCGCATCGCCTCGCTGGCCAGCAATTCAGTGGCCTGCCTGTGCGGCTGACCGCTGGGCAATATCGTCAGCTTGTCGACATTGGTGCGCAACAAGACATCGCTCACGTCGGCAGACTGCTCGAGAACATCCAGCAACCCTGGTCCAGAAGGCAAATTCAGCATGCGCAATATGGACGGACGCGCCACGTCGGCATCGACCAACATGACCGTGTGATCCAATTCAGCGGCAATGCTCAAGGCGAGATTCAGCGAAGTAAAACTCTTGCCCTCACCCGCCAAAGCGCTGGTCACCATGATCAGATTGGCATGGTTGATGGTATGCGCGCCCTTGCCCACGGCATTGCGAATCAGGGGGCGCTTGATCACGCGGTATTGATCAGCCACCACATTGCGACGCGCATTCGGCGTTTGGAAACCTTGCGCAGTCAGCGCATCAAGATCCAATTCAATTCGCTTGGTCACCGAACCGGCACCCGCCCCGTGCTGCTCATGAACCGGTTTTTCCTGAATGGGGCTCGACGCCTCGGCCGATTTGTTCGCAACCGATTCCGGCAACACGACACCGGCCTGCCGCAATTGCTCCAGCCGCTGCGCTGCTTGCTCGATCAAGCTGTCACTCATGAATTCACCGCTTGTTGAAAGAGGAAGGCGACTACAACAAAACCAAGACCATACAGTCCCGTCAAGGCCAGCACGCCGGCACCAAAACGAATGCTGTCGCGACGAACCAATCTTCGATCTTCATCTGTTTCCATATAGGAGACCTGTCCCAAAATGGGCAAGTCGGTCGATGTACGCAAGGACTCCATGTCGAAGAAGACCGGACGCAGTTGACTTCCAATGAAGGCCGCAGCGACGCCTGACCCCAAGGACAACAAGAACGCGGCGCCCAGGAAGACCAAGCGATTGGGAGCCACAGGCGCCGAGTCCGACCGCGGCGGGTCAATCACGCGAAAATCGGCTACACCCGACGCCACATCCAACTCACCAGACATGGCCGCTGACTCGCGCCGCGCCACCAAGTCCTCATAATTCTTCTTGTTGATGGCGTAATCACGATTCAGCTGCGCGGCCTCGGCCTCGATCTGAGGAGCAGTCTTGAGTGCAGCGACGGCCTCTGCATAGCGCCTGGAATACTCGTCCACGCGGGCGCGCAAAGAGGCCACCTGCACTTCAGCCGTCGCCAATACGCGGCTGAGTTCCTGGTTCACCAGATTGTTTGAATTCGGAACCGCTGCTCCCGCTGCCGCCTTTTGCTGGATTTCCACCAGCTGCCTGCGCTTTTGCTCCTCCATTTCAGCAATGGACTTGCGCGCAGCAATGACATCCGGATGCTGGTCCGTGAATCGCTGCAGCAAGATATCGAGATTGCGTCGCTGGGTATCCAAACGGGCATCCAGTTCCGGCGTTGACGCCGTGGCGATCACCGCAGCCTTGGAATTCTGGTTCGCAATATCCATCTGCTGGCGCGCAGCATCGCGGGCATTGACCGCCTCACGGTACTCGAGTCGGGCTTGCTCCAGTTGCGTCGACAATTCCGTCACCCGCCCTGCCGCGTCCTTGCCTTCGCCGAACTGCATCTGAATATTCTTCAGCCGGAATTCCTTCAGACGGGACTCAGCTTCTTCCAGCTTCGCCTCATAGGATTTGATCTGGTCGTTGATGAAATTGGTGGCCGACACCGTGTCCTTGCGGCTCGCACCCAGGCTCGATTCAACAAATATCGAGACCAGCGCCTGCACGACCCGTTTGGCGGTTTCTGGATCGGCATCCCGATACGACAGCGTATAAAGATTGTCCCGGTTCGTGCTCCTGATGGACAAGGCCTTCATCAGGTCTTCGACGCGCGCATCTTGGTCGGATTTGGTTTTGTCCTTCAAATCCAAATCAGCCATGTGCACCAATTTTTCGACGTTGGGTCGGCTGATCAGGGTCCGGCTGAGCATGTTGACTTGCTGCTCCACATTGGGCTGCACAGCAAGACCCGACATCAAGGGCTTCAAGATCGATTGAGTGTCCACGTAAATTCGCGCACTCGCTTCGTAGCGGTTGGGCAGAAGGAACACCACCACGCCAGCAACGAGGCCGACAACCCAGGCCACCAACAATGCCGACCAGCGGAACCGCCACATCTGCCGCACTGTCAACAACAACTGATAAATTATGAGATCCATCGGGCCCGCACGAAATATTGAATACGACACCGGGCATCCTCAATGGATGCCACGTCATCCCGCTTGACGAAAGGCCTCGTCAAGAGGCCACGCCTCAGAAATAGCTCTGTGGAATGATCAGGATATCGCCGGGCGCCATTTCCACATTGGCCGACACGTCACCGCGCCGCATCAGGTCCTTCAGACGGACCGAGTACTGCTTGCCATTTTCAGAAGTCCTGAGAATGCTGGCCGAATTGCCCGCCGCAAAATCAGTCAAACCGCCCACGGCAATCATGACATCCAGCAGGGTCATATGCTGCTTGTAGGTCAGGAATTGCGGCTTGGCTGCCTCACCCATCACACGGATCTGCTCGCTGTAGGGCCCATTGAACGAAGTGACGATCACCGTGACCACGGGGTCGACCACATACTTGCTCAATTGCTTCTCAATATCACGGGCGATCTGCACTGAATTCTTGCCCTGCGCAGTCATCTCGTCGATCAATGGCGTGGAGAATTTTCCGTCCGGACGAACCGGCACGGTCAAGCTCAGCTCCGGATTGCGCCAAACAATCACATGCAGCCAGTCACCGGAACCCACAAGGTAGCTGTACTCGGCATCTGCCGCCTTTGCGGGAGCGGGCGGGTAGTTGCCATACGAAGAACAACCAGCGCCACCCAACACCATCGCGACCAAGGTCAGGCATCGAAAAAACATCGAATTAATCATTTTCACACCAGTCCGTCAGAATATTGACATTTAGGCTGCGACATACCTATCACAGCCACAACCAACCAAAGTTCAAATGGCATAAATTACCGCGCGAGTGTAATATTCAGCGCGAATAGAATCCATCATAACACCACAAAATGTCATAAAGTTTACCTATTCCACCTGCAAAACCACAACCCGCCACACCCATGTCAACCAACATCACCGCCGCATTCGATGCCTGGGTCACCGCACTCGGTGCGGGCAACGTACTCACAGCCCCTCAAGCACAAGCCTCTTACGGACAAGACACCAGCGCAGCCACTCGGAAAATCCTGGCCGCATTGCATGTCCATAGCGCCGACGAGCTCCCGACGATCTTACGCATTTCACAACAATTCAAGATCGCTGTATACCCCATAAGTACGGGACACAATTGGGGCTATGGCAGCGCCCTGCCTGTTCAAGATGGATGCGTCATTCTTGATCTTTCAAGAATGCAGAAAATTCTGGATTTCGACGATGAATTGGGCGTGGTCACGGTCGAACCTGGCGTGACACAAGAAATGCTTGCAAGTTTTCTTGAGGCCAGGCAACTGCCCTATCTTGTACCCGTCACGGGCGCAGGGCCGACTTGCAGCCTTCTTGCCAACGCCCTGGAGCGCGGCTACGGCGTCACCCCCGAGGCCGATCATTTTGGCGCCGTCACCGACATCGAAGCCGTATTGGCTGACGGATCCATCTACAGGACCTCACTCAATGAACTCGGGCAACCCGAACTCGCAAGGCTATTCAAGTGGGGGATAGGCCCCTATTCCGCAGGACTTTTCACACAAAGCGGGCTGGGAATCGTCACCCGCCTCAGCATATTATTGGCACGCCGACCGGAATGCGTGAAGGCCTGCCTGTTCAGCATACCCGACGACAGCTTGCTTGAAGAGACCGTCAAACGAATTCGGGATATCAAAAGCAAATTACCGGGAACGGTAGCTGGAATCAACTTGATGAACAGGCACCGTGTATTGAGCATGTCCGCCCCATACCCAAAAGAAAAACTGAATGGGAATCGGGTCATCCCAGATGAGCTTCTTTCCGCAATGGGGAAGCAATACCAGGCCGGAGCCTGGACAGGATTCATCACGCTTTACGGCACACAGCGCATGGTAGGATCAGCCCAAAGAGAAATTCGGAAAATACTTCGCGGCGTGGGATCGAGAATCATCTTCATTTCACCAGAACGGGCTAGATTTCTTGAAAAATGGACCCAATGGCTGCCAGGGAAAATTGGCAGGGGAATTGCCGGCGCCACCCATACGCTTGCCCAATCGCTTCAATTGGTCAACGGCATGCCGAATGAAACCGCCCTCCCCCTTGCTTACTGGAAAATCGCCTCGCGACAACCAAGCACCCCAAGGAATCCAGCCGTCGATGGCTGCGGGCTGCTCTGGTATTCACCTTTGGTACCCATGCGTCCCACGGACGTCCGCCGTTACGTCAAGCTCATTCACGACATCACGCCAAAACACGGCATTGAGCCCCTCATCACGCTGACCACATTGAGTGACCGACTTTTTGACAGCACCGTCCCCCTGGTGTTTGACAGAGCCGCCCCCTCAGATTGTCAGGCCGCGGCAGATTGCTACGAGGAGCTTTTTCAAACCGGAGCCACCCAAGGATGGCACCCCTATCGCCTCGGCATTGAAAACATGCACAAAATATCGAGCACCCTCTCAAACCCTGCCAACCTCCACCATCGAATCAAGCACATGCTTGACCCAGAAGCCCTGGTATCTCCGGGCCGATATTCTTAAAAAGCGCCACAAAGAGAAAGCGACCCTTTCGATATTCACAAACATTTCTGCCCGAGAATACCGAAAGGGTCGCCCGCTCATCAATCCACTTCTACCCCCGGCAACCTGGAGTGAGGCGCCAGGGCTTCGGAAGACTTAGTTGCGCTTCTTGGCGCGGCCGGCGAGACCCAGGCCCAGCAGCGAGACACCGACCAGAACCAGGGTTTCCGGCTCAGGAATCGTATTGCCAACCACGGTGTCAGTACCTGTGCCCAGGGTACCACCCAGATCACCAAAGAATGCCGTACCCGTGGACTTGGCGTTGACGTCGGTGCTGTTGATGAAGTCAAAAATCATCTGGGGAGCGAAATTGCCTGCGGCAGCCCCACCGGTAACGTCAAAATATGCCAAGAGTTGACCTGCATTCCATCCGCCGAAAGCCGTGAATTGGTCACTTTGCGCGGTCAGGCTCAGCCACAGCGAACCAGCATTTGCACCGCTAGGCAGGGTCAAGGGACTGGCATTGAACGGCGTGTACACAAACGTGGGGTTGTAATACACATTCAGCCAGCCACCCGTAAATCCGCCGCCGGAAACAGTAAAGCCACCAAACGTGTAGGTCAGTTGACCGCCGGATTGCAGGAATCCGCTCGAAAAGGTGTTATTCACCTGGGTGATGATACCGATGCCTTCCAAGGTCGAACCAGGCGTTCCGGGAGCGACAACGGTGCCGTTGTACGTCGGATTTCCGCCTTGCGCGACCGGAGCGCTCGTGAACCATTGGTAGAGGTTCGAACCCGCAGAGAAACTGCCCGGAACGAAGGTCACACCGTCAACAGTCACCGGCGTGGCACCAGCCTGCATGGCCGCAATGGTCAGTGCGGAGGCCAGAATGGACTTGATCGATTTCATAGGATCTCCAAACAAGAAGTGAAGTGGTTGATGCCAACAATGAAGCAAGAGGTATGCCAGAGCCAGAAAATAACCGCTAACCCATTGTTTTTATTGATTTTTTTTTGCCATCTCAAATTTGACGAAACTCATCGTTCGGCGAACTGTAAAAAATTCCGACAGCGCCTGCGGCCCACTAGGCCAGGTCGGAGTGCGTTTGGCCCATCTCGAAAGCTGACACACAGCTGCGCCAGACGGGATCCGGCTCATCGATCTTGAAACCGTAGTACCGTTGCCCGGACTCGGCGTCCTGCACGCGCACGGCCTTGACATGGACGTTCGAAATCTCCCCCACTCCCAGTTGAATGATGGCTTCAACGTCGTGATGCATCGGCAAGTCCACTTCGCACTCGGCCTGCAAACCGGAAAATGATATTTCTATCACTTCCAGCTCAATCTTCTTCGTGCCCTGCGCATGATTCAAGATAATTTGGCCAGGGCATCGCAAGGAGTACCGCCGATGTCTCCGCAACGGATGCTCGGACTGCCGCTCTGTTCCAGACAGCATCGGCAGTACCGACCGATACTCAACACTGTCGTAAATGGTCCAAAGCAGCGCCTTCTTTCTATCATCAAGCCGATCCAATACCGGAGAGCAATGATTGAAGAAATAATTGAGAAGCGCCGGTGTCAGCACTGGATCGTTGGTCGTATGATAACGTCGCTGGGGCAGCTTTATATTTGGCAAGTCCAGTTCAAACATGTATCGATAGATGTTTTTTTCAATCGGCCTATTTTTATAACCGGCGCGAGACATCTCTCTCGCCGCCGCCAAATCAAGGCTGGCGCCAACGGCAGGTGCTCCATTGGCAAAATCATAGCTCTCCACCTCGTTTTCACGAAGGCGACCGAAAAATAACAGTGCCTCATACAGTTCAATCTTGTCCGGATTCACCGCAATCACCAGATGCCTGGTATCAAAGTATTCGGAGCAATATTGCCGCATGAATTTCATCATCGGAAAAAGAATCGCCCCTCCGGTTTTCCGAAAATCCGGATGCACGGCCAACGCAGATACCTCCGCGATTTGACCGGAGCGTGCCCGGACATCGCTGAGATCAAAAATACTCTGAAGCGGGAAGCCAAAGACACCCTCACGGATCAAGGACAGGGTCCCTACCACTTTGCCGTCAAATTTTGCGCACAGTGTCGTGGTTGTGGGTAGCGCATGGTAAATCGTGATCCGCATGCCGGACGGATCAGGTTTCATGAATTTGGCGCCCACATAGGCATCGTGCAGGAGTTTGAAGCAGGCCTCCAACTCCTCCTGCGTATCGGCAATCTTCAACTCAAGCCGCTCACTGGGCGCGGGATCAGAGTGAACCATGCGGCGATAGATCTCGAATCGCCATGCCTTGGGAAGACTCGAAAACAAGTAACGCAACGAGGTGTGCAAGCGCTTTCTCAAGATTGAGCCGCGGGCCTTGGACATACTATCTCCAGTTGCAGCAGCAGGTATTGCTCCGCATTCAAGCATTGCACAGCCACATCAACTGAGCAAGTTCTTTGCCCCGAGGCCTCCGCCCCGGGGCGCCATCACTGCGCCAAAAGTCGCTTGACCTCATCCTGGTTGGGAAACTGCCCCCCCAGGGCCGCCAACTGCTGCAACAGGGGAGCGGCTTCCGTCTTGCGTCCGTCCGCGATCAGCAACTCCGCCAGACGCAAGCGATAGGCGGGCGCGTCGGGCGCCACCGCGACGAGGTGTCGCGCCGTCTCCAGCGCCTTGCTCACGTGACCTTCATCTCGTTGAATCTCGATCAAGGTATCCAGAAACGCCGGGCTGCCAGGCTTGAGCTTCAATGCCATCTCGATCAAATCGCCTGCCCCTGGCTTTTTCTCCTTGTTCAAAACCCATGCCAAGTTGTTCATCACGTTGGGGCTGTCAGGCTGCAGCTTTCGCAATTGAACAAAGGTTTGCTCCGCACTGACCAGTTCATTGCGTGCAATCTGCATTTCACCGACATGAAACAAATAGGTCGAGTCATTCGGATGGGTTCTCAGCCATTCCAATCTGGCCGCCTTGGCCTCTGAGGTCTTGCCAGCCATCAGCAAGGCCACATCCAGTTTGATGGCAACGTCAGTTGAGGGTCGCGCAGCCAATGCCTTTTTGTAATCGTCGGCAGCCCCCACATAGTTCTTCTGATTCATCTCAAATTCAGCCTGGATCTGTTGTCCAACCTCCACAGGCTGCTGACCCTGGACTTGAGTTGAGATGGCCTTTGCGGCCGCGACATCGCCTTGCGCCAAGTCGAGGCTCATTAGCGCAGTTTGCGCGGGAAGGAAATCCGGCTTGATCGCCAGACATTTTTTCAGATTCTCTATGGCGCCGGCATCGTTCTTGAGGCGCGCCTGAAGTTCTGCCAATCGATAGAAAGGAACAGGCGAATCGGCCTGAACAGTTGACCATTTTCTGAGCGATGCTTGTGCACCGTCCAGATCACCATTCAAGACTTGCAGTCTGGACAGCGTGTCGAACAGTTCCGGCTTGTCAGGCAATACCCGCTGCGCCTCCAATGCAAGTGCCAGGGCCTTCTTGTTGTCGTGCTGCTGAACTGCCAGGCGAATCAATGCAAGGCGGGGATCCAGCTCCAATGGCGCCCCCTCGATCATCTTTTGCAAAGCACGAGACTGTTCCTCGGCCGGTTCCCCGGCTGCCGCCTTCAATGCCAGCAAACGCAGTTGATACTTGAGGTTTTTGGGGTCCTTGGCGATCAAAGGCGCATAGCACTTGATTGCTTGATCAAATTTCCTGTCCTCGACATCCAGTGCGACCAGCTCATCGATCGCGGGCTCGAAAACTGCATTCAATTTCAACGCCGCTTCGAAATCCGCGATAGCGGCCGGCCGGTGGCCGCGTGCCAATTCAATTTCACCCCGCAAAAGGTCCACTCCCGGATTTTTTGCCTGCTTTTTCTCAAGACCAGCCACTGCGTCCATGGCCTTGTCCAGGTCTCCGCGTTGAATCAATGCATACACCAATGCCATGTCCGGCCCCGCATTCGAATCCGAGGCCGCCAATCTATGCAACTCATTCAGGGCCTCGCCATCGCCGGCAGCCCCAATTCCGGAGATGGCCAGAGCCGTTTTCCCCTTGACGTTATTGGGATCGAGCTCCAACAAGCCGCGAAAATATTTGCTTGCCGCTTTGGTATCGCCCATGCGCAGGCTGGCATCGCCGGCCAGGCTCAATGCAGCCTGGTTCGGTGGCGAAGTCTTGAGTAGCACCTGGAGATCCGAAGCAACCTTTTGCGGCTCGCCAATTCGCAAATGAATTTGAGCGAGCGCCAATCGCGGACTCGGATTCTGAGGGGCCAGCTCGGATGCCTGGCGCAGATGCTTTTCTGCTTGCTCAAAGGAGCCCGCGCGCGCCTCAACGACTCCCGCCAACAAGAGGTACCGAGGATCGTTCGGTACACTCCGCAGCATGGCTTGCACGCTCTCTTGTGCAGATTTCAAGTCACCACGACTCAAAGCCAAATAGGCCGCATAAAAATGCGTTTGTGAATGATGTGGCAGGCTGGCTTGCATCAGCGCCAATTCTTCCTGCGCCCCCTTCAGGTCGCCGGTAGAAATCAACACGGACATCAATCCGGAATAGGCTTGGACGGATTTCTCATCCAGCTTCAAAACCGTCTGATAGGCAGATTTCGCTTCGCCGGACCATTGCGGGTTACTGCCAAAATACTGAGCCTTGGCCAGCCATGCGCGTGGATCCGAAGGCGCCTTGTTGGTCAGGTCAGAAAGAATGGCCAATCCGTCCGCGACATTCCCGGATTGCAGCTTCATTTGTGCATCCAGAAGTCGTGCCGCCACATTACCAGGATCCAGCTTCAGGGCTGCATCCAGCGTTTGCCTCGCCTCGTTCGCATGACCCAATGCCGAATACGCACGGGACAAAATAACCAGCAGATTGATCTGTGCCTGGCTATCGCTCAATTTGACCGATCCGAATTGCTCCAGCAATTTATCGAATTGCTGCGTCATCAACATGATCTGCGCCTGCAACGGCGCAATTTGATCATGCGAATAACCCGCCTGCTCTGCCTTCTGAAGCTCTATCTTGGCTCCGGCAGCGTCACCGCCGTCCAGCAGCGCCTTGCCCAGAAGAAAACGCGCCTCGCCAAGTCCGGGCTGTTGTTGCAACGCACTTTTCAGTTCGATCACAGCAGCCCGTAAATGATGCTGCGACAGCGCTTGTTTGGCTTTCTCGAGATGCTGCTCGGCAGAATCACCACCACAGCCCACGCCAGCTGCACCAAGACCAAACACAATCATCAATTTCAATACAAGAATTCGATTGCTACTGCGGCAACGTCGCAGGGTTTTTTTACCATCATCCAGGGCGGCTACGGAAGACATGAAATAAACCTTCTTTCGATTCCAAATTCAACAGATAATCAATCTGAGATCACACCGTAATTTGCAAGCGGGTGATGAGATCATACAAAGTCGGACGGCTTGTTCCCAAGAGTTCTGCGGCTTTTGCCAGATTGCCATTCGATCGCGACAATGCCGCCAATACGACCTTGCGTTCGGCTTGCTCACGGGCCTTGCGAAGATCGAGTGACGCCGCTGCGCCGTCAGGCTCCACAGACTCCTTCAAGGGAAGGTTCAAATCCGCCGCCGTCACGCGATTTTGATCTGCCATGATCGCAGCTCGCTTGATGACATTTTGGAGCTCTCTGACATTGCCAGGCCATCCATGCATCTCAATGGCGCCGATGGCATCATCAGCCAACTCAAGTGCCGAACGCCGTAACTCGAGCGCATGCTTTCGCAAAAATGCGTGAGCCAATAGCACCGCGTCACCGGGACGATCGCGCAATGGCGGAATTTCGACAACAATCTCGGCCAGCCGATAGTACAGATCTTCGCGAAACCGCCCCTCCGAGATGCGAGACTTCAAGTCTTGATGTGTGGCGCCGACCACGCGAACATCAACCGAAATCTCTTGCCGCCCCCCAATCCGCTCGACGGTTCTCTCTTGCAGGAAACGCAGAAGCTTGGCCTGCAAGGGCATTGGCAAATCACCAATTTCGTCAAGCATCAATGTGCCTTTGTGCGCCGTTTCTATCTTGCCAGGCGTGGTTTTGCCTGCGCCTGTGAACGCGCCCTTCTCAAACCCAAACAACTCGCTTTCAAGCAAATTCTCTGGAATTGCGGCGCAGTTGATCGCAACAAATCGTCCTTCGCGCTTGGAGGTCTCGTGCAAACCCTGTGCGAGCACCTCCTTGCCCGTACCGCTTTCTCCAAGCAGCAAGACGGTGGCGTCGCTCGGTGCGACCCGTTCAATCAGACGTGCGACTCTTTGCATGCCAGCGTCCCGGGTAATCAGCCCGGCCAGCGCGGTCACGCCTTGGTGCAATTGAAGCCGGCGGTTCTCCTGCTGCAATTCATACAGTCGATAGGCGCGTTCCACGCTCAATATCAACACATCAGGATCAACCGGCTTGGCCAGAAAATCATAAGCTCCCAGACGAATGGCCTTCAGTGCATTGCTTTGGTCATTCTGTCCAGTCAACACGATGACCTTGACCCAGGGATCCAGTGCCAGCATAGCCTCCAGCAACTTGAATCCTTCCGACACGGAGTCCTGATCTGGCGGCAAGCCGAGATCCATGGTCACCACTGCGGGCTCATGCTTTCGAAATTGCAATACGGCACTGGGCCCGTCGGCAGCCGTCAGACACTCAAAGCGATCCAAGGACCACTTCAACTGTTTTTGCAGCGCCAAATCATCCTCGACAATCAGGATGGGCTTGTGGTTCAAAGGAGTCATTGCGCAGCCTCAAGATTCAAATCGGACCCTGAGCCGCCAAAAAACAATGGGAACAAAATCTTCAATTGGGTACCCTTGCCTTCCTGGCTAGCGACCTCGATTCGACCGCCCAGCTCATGAAGATACTGGAAGCTTTCAAAGGCCCCAATACCCATGCCCTGCTCCTTGGTGGTTTGGAAAGGTTTGGCAAATCGAGTCCGCACGAATTCCTCGCTCATGCCGCACCCCGTATCCTGAACTTCAACGCAGGCATAGCTGCCTTGCCGGCGAACCGTCAGGCACACATGGCCCTCAAGCGGCGTAGCATCAAAGGCATTCTGCACGGCATGCCCGATCACCCGCTCCACCCGCCCCTCATGCCCTCTGGAACTGACCGTATCCATCAGTTGCAGTTCCAGTTCCCGACCCTTGCGATGAGCGTCCGTGGCCAATTGCTGAGCGATGCGGGTCAGATCAACGCCATGCGCAAGCCCATGAGGTTTTTCCCCCTCGCGCAACTGCAGCATCAACTGCCGCATTTTCTCCAGACTGTTTTCAACAGTCGACAGCATATCTTCCTGGAATTCCGGATTGTCTTTGAGACGTTTGGCGTTTCTCATCATCAAAGACAGCTGTGCAACGATATTTTTCAGATCATGCACGACGAATGCCGACATTTTGTTGAACGCATCAAATTTGCGCGACTCCAGCAGAGCTTCGGTCGACTGCATTTGGGCCAGGTAGCTTGATGCCTGACGCCCTGCGGTTTTCAGCAGATCGCGCACCTCCCAATTCACCTCCACGGGGGTCCGAGGCCGCTCAAGCACGACCCAGCCGATCGCCTCCTGGGCGATCATCAAAGGCATGAACAGCCAATACCGGGCTTCCTTCAAGACCCAGTCCGGCGGTGCCGGAACTCCCAGCACATCGCCCGAACCAGATCGCCATTCGTCAAGAATGGCCACCCATTCACGTGCGGCCAAATGGCCGAAGAACGAAATTTCAAGTCCGATGGGCTCGCTAGAACTGGGTGAATTCCAGCGCGCCACCTGCCTGGAAACGTGATCGACCGGATCTCGCAGCCACAAGGCGCCGCCAGGACTTTCCACCAAATTGGCCAAGCCCATCACGATGGACTTTCCCAACTCCTGAGGAGAAGCCTGGGATGAAAGCATGGCCGTGAATCGCAGCCACTCCTGCCGGTAGTCGTAGCGATAGCTGAAGAAATTCTTGCTGATATAGACGCGCAGCTTGGCACGCATGGCGCCTGAAAACGCCACGACCAACAACCCAAGCAAGGCCGCCACAACGAGCATCAGTTCAAGCGCCCGCCCCCAACTTCCGCCCGTGGTCCGAACGAAATAGCCCAAGGCGGAAATCAGCAGGAAGTACAGGCCAATCAGCAAAAGCGCCGCCGAATGAAAAACGGCTTGACGCGACACATGCAATTTCCGCAACCAATCCTGGTGACGCCGGGAGGCGATGAACAGCAAGGGCACGGCCAGGGCGTGGACTCCGGCCCGTATGCTGAAAGCGTCTAGATCCAGCTGATGCAGCAACGCGGCCTGCGAAAAAGCGTAGAGATCAAAGCCGAATACCGTCGCCAGACCCATGCAAACAGGCCAGGCTCCCCAACGCGCCTCACTGCTGACGTTGCGAAGCAGCTGCTCGATCAGGATCAAGCCACAGACAGCCAGGGACAAAAACGAATAGGACCGCCAAATGTCGATCGCGGCCGAATCCCCCGTCTTCCAGAAAATGATGCTGCCCAAGGCCAGCGAGCCCAGCCATAAAACAGCCACCACGGGAAGCAACAAGGCATTCCCCAGCCTCCAAAAGGAAGCCTGCCAGATATGTACGCCCGGCTTGAGCAAGCAGACCAGGAACATGAACCACGCGCCATAACGCAAGGCATCCGCCAGCGGCATGGCGGCCCACTGCTCGCGGGCCCAGACTCGACTCGTGGCGCTCCAGCCCAGGCCAGCCCAAATCACGGTGAGGGAAAGCGCCAACAACAGCAACACGATGGCTTGAAGCGACATGACCGATTGAGCGCGCGCTGACTCCGATGGCATCGGTCGGCTGGTATTCAATCGAAGTAGCTCGAGGAACCGGATTCGATACTGGCAAAACACGGAAATGGCAAAGGCCGCGTACATCAACGCGGCGACGACAAATCCCGCCTGCGTCAGATTCAGGTCAACGTTTGACATCTGTATTGCACAAAAAACAAAGGCTGGTTAACCCAGCCCAGGAATCCGTCACACGAGTCTCGCTGCAATTTCAGCGCGCACCCTTACCGGTGAACACCACCGCAACCGTTTCGAACAGAATCAACAAGTCCAAAAACAGCGTGTTGTTTTTCACATAATACAGATCATATTGAAGTTTCTCAATCGTGTCTTCTATGGTTGACCCATATTCGTATCTCACCTGTGCCCAGCCTGTGACACCCGGCTTCACGCTGTGCCGCACGGCATAGTACGGAATCTTGGCCGTCAGATCGTCCACGAAGTAGGGTCGCTCGGGCCGCGGACCGACCAGGCTCATATCGCCAGCCAGCACATTGATCAGCTGAGGCAATTCGTCGATCCGCACCTTGCGAATGATGCGCCCGACCCGCGTCACGCGGTCGTCGTTCTTGGTGGCCCAGCGGGGTTTGCCATCCAGTTCAGCATCCGTCCGCATGCTGCGGAACTTGATCACCTTGAAGACTGCGCCATTGAGTCCCACCCGTTCCTGCATGTAAAGCACCGGGCCTTTGGACTCCATCACGACGGCCACGGCCGTCAACAGCATCACCGGAGCCGTCAGAACAAGGATCAGGAGCGAGAACAGGACGTCAAACAGGCGTTTGATCAAGGTGCGAATGACCCCTTGATTGAATCCGTCGCCGAAAATAAGCCAGCCCGCATGCACGTGGGAAATCTTGATTTGCGCCAGTGTTTTTTCAAAATAAGTGGCAATATCAACAACGCGAACGCCGTACAGTTTGCAATCGAGCAACTGACGCAGCGGCATGCTTCCGCCGCGCCGCTCAGAGAGCGCAACGACGATTTCATCCACTCCCATACGCAAGGCGGTATCGGTCAAACTCGCGCTCGTACCGATGATCTCCGAAGGCGCAACCTTCACCTCGGATTCGTTCGGACCGGGAAAATAACCCACGATCTGTGCGTGGGGGTCCGCCGCCTTCAACGTGGCTCCCACCGATGACGCGACAGCGCCACTACCAAAGATGAGTATCTTGGAGCGCGTGCTTGAATGGGCCACCGAATGTGCCGCATAAACCCGATGGACCATGATGGCCGAGACTGCGGCCATGGCAACCAAGGTCATGAATTCCTTGTTCACGCCCGTCGAAGTGGGCAACACCATGAAAATCAGATAAGCCAGCGGCAAGGCAAACAGCAGAGCCAAGGCGGCGCGTGCGCAGGACTCCGTCAGCGAGCGCTTGCAGACGGGCTGATAAAACCCCGAAGCCGAGTTGATGACAAAAATGCACCCGGCCAGCGACAGGCTGTGTGATGCAGCCACCTGAATGACGGAGCTGCCGTAACTGCCCTCGAGCAGCAATACGCCGAAGGTGACCAATACGATCAGGCCCAGATCAAAACCGACCTGCAGCAGGGTTCGACGGTGCAGGTAATGATTGAAAATCCGAATCATGCGACATCCCTAGCGGGTCATTTGTTTCGCAACGCCACCTGGCGCCACGAGACTGCTTCACTTCTTTTCCGACATTGCTCCCTTGAATGAACCAAGGAGCCGGCTCTCACGCCGTGCCCGGATCATGCCTAGCTCCGTGCCAGATAGCAGCCCCCTAATTGGAGGGGAACATCCATTTGACAAATTTCGAACCAATATCCTTTCGCATCGGACGCATGTTCTCGTACTGGAAACAACCATATATGCTACCAAGCAAACGAGACATGTTCATGTTTTTCGACCTCAAGTGTACGGAGAATCCCCGGAAACAGGCTCAATGACTTCATTCTGTACCTGCCGCAAGTTCATGTTTCTAAAACAGAATCGACAAATTGATATAAATATGACAATATTGCGGCAAATTGCATGAAAAGCGCGGCCCAGCCCCTGCCGGGTTGACGCCGTTCAATCCATTGCCAGGCTGTGGATCCGAGACCACAAAGGCCACCGCAGCCTGCGAAAAAAAAGGTGGCCCCGCGGGGCCACCCTCCACATAAAACCCGCGGCGGGTAAATCAGGCCGTCACGCCGCCCGGATTGCGCAGGCGGATGTGCAATTCACGCAGCTGCTTTTCGTCCACGTTGCTGGGCGCGCCCGTCAACAGGCACTGCGCACGCTGAGTCTTGGGGAAGGCGATCACGTCGCGGATCGATTCCGCCTTGGTCATCATGGTGACGATACGGTCCAGGCCGAAGGCCAGGCCGCCGTGCGGGGGAGCGCCATACTGCAGCGCATCCAGCAGGAAGCCGAACTTGACCTGCGCGTCTTCGGGGCTGATCTTGAGCGCATCGAAGACCTTGCTCTGGACTTCGGCTCGGTGGATACGGACCGAGCCGCCGCCGAGTTCCCAGCCATTGAGCACCATGTCGTAGGCCTTGGCCACGCAAGCGCCCGGATCTGTGACCATCAAGTCTTCATGGCCATCCTTGGGCGCCGTGAACGGATGGTGCACGGCATTCCAGCGATCCCCCTCGTCGTCGCGCTCGAACATGGGGAAATCCACCACCCACAGCGGAGCCCAGCGATCCTCGAACAGGCCATTGGCCTTGGCGAATTCGCTGTGGCCGATCTTCAGGCGCAAACCGCCGATGGCGTCGTTGACGACCTTGGCCTTGTCGGCGCCGAAGAACAGGATGTCGCCGTCTTGCGCGCCCGTGCGGGACAGGATGTCAGCCACGGCCTTGTCATGCAGATTCTTGACGATGGGCGACTGCAGGCCCTCACGGCCCTTGGCGACTTCATTGACCTTGATCCAGGCCAGGCCCTTGGCGCCATAGATCTTGACGAACTCGGTGTAGCTATCGATCTCGCCACGGCTCATGACGGCGCCACCAGGCACACGCAAGGCCACGACACGCCCGCCCGGCGTGGTGGCGGGCGTCGAGAAGACCTTGAAGTCCACGTCGCCCATGACGTCTGTCAGCTCGGTGAACTGCAGCTTGACGCGCAGGTCGGGCTTGTCCGACCCGTACAGATGCATCGCATCGGCGTATTTCATGACCGGGTACACGCCCAGATCCACGTTCAAGGCCTTCTTGAACACGTGGCGGATCATGCCTTCGAACATGTCGCGGATTTCCTGTTCGGTCAGGAAACTGGTCTCGATATCGATCTGAGTGAATTCAGGCTGGCGGTCGGCGCGCAGGTCTTCGTCGCGGAAGCACTTGGTGATCTGGTAGTAGCGGTCGAAACCGGCCACCATCAGCAGTTGCTTGAACAGCTGGGGCGACTGCGGCAGCGCGAAGAACATGCCGTCGTGCACGCGGCTGGGCACGAGATAGTCGCGCGCGCCCTCGGGGGTGCTCTTGGTCAGCATCGGGGTTTCGATGTCGACGAAACCGTGCTCATCGAGGAACTTGCGCACTTCCATGGCCACGCGGTAGCGCAGCATCAGGTTGTTTTGCATGTATGGGCGACGCAGGTCCAGCACGCGATGAGTCAAGCGCGTGGTTTCAGACAAGTTCTCGTCGTCGAGCTGGAACGGTGGCGTGACGCTGGGGTTCAGCACCTCCAGCTCATAGGCCAGCACCTCGACCTTGCCGCTCACCAGGTTGGCGTTCTCGGTGCCGGACGGACGTGCGCGCACCTTGCCGACGACCTTGATGCAGAACTCGTTGCGCACGTTTTCCGCAATGGCGAACATCTCCGGGCGGTCCGGGTCGCAGACAACCTGCACCAGGCCCTCGCGGTCGCGCAAGTCCACAAAGATCACGCCGCCATGGTCGCGGCGGCGATGGGCCCAGCCCATCAGGGTCACGGTCTGGTCGAGCAGTTTCTCGCTGACTTGTCCGGCATAGCAGGTACGCATGGTTCTTCTCCGAATTCTGGATGGCCCGCCTCCAAGAGGCGAACTCGGTTGATAGGTGTCTGGACGGTCTTCAGGCCTGGCAACAGGCCTTCAGGACTGAGCGCCTGCCGCTGCGCTCAGTCCGGTGGATTTCGCTGCAACTCCACCCCGCCCTGCCCAGCGGGGGATGAGTGGGGCGCCACCACGCCCATGGAAATGATGTACTTCAAAGCTTCGTCCACCGACATGGCCAGCGAACGGACTTTGGACTTGGGCATCATGAGAAAAAATCCCGAAGTGGGATTGGGCGTGGTCGGAACGTACAGGCTCAGGCACTCCGACTCCAGATGCCCCGCCACCTCGCCGCTGGGTTGGCCGGTGACAAAAGCGATAGTCCAGGAGTCCTGATGCGGATACTGCACCAGAACAGCCTCGCGAAAGGCATTGCCGCTGCTGGAAAACAAGGTGTCCGACACCTGCTTCACCGAGCTGTAGATACTCTTGACGATGGGAATATGCCCCATCAGCTTGTCCCATTGCCGCAGCCACCACTGGCCAAACATGTTCGCGACGAACATGCCCGTCAGCAACAGGCCGCCGACCAGGATCAGCACGCCCAGCCCCGGCACATTGCGCAAGCTGTCAATGCCATCCGCCAGAGACGCCGGCGCCAGCACTTTCAAGCCATTCAGCAGCGAGAAGAAAACGCCGTTGATGGTGCCCAGCACCTGCTGCAGCACCCAGATGGTGATGGCCAGCGGCAACCAGACCAGCAAGCCGGCGATGATGTACTTTCTCACGGAAGTCCTTGCGCGGTGTGGGGGGGCAATTGGAGAAGGAGAGTCAAGTGCCAGCCGTCAATGGCAGGCACACGAGCCGCCGCAAGGCGTGGATGCGGCAGACGCCGTTGATGCATTTCCGTCCGGCGCCGCCGTTGATTCTGTGGCGGCGCCCGTGGAGGCCGTCGCCGAGGTGCCGCTACCGCCCTTGAAGTCCGTGGCATACCAGCCCGAACCCTTGAGCTGGAAGCCTGCCGCCGTGATCTGCTTCTGGAACGCCTCGGCGCCACACGCCGGGCATGTGTTCAAAGGCGCGTCGGAAAGCTTTTGCAGCACGTCTTTGGCGTGACCGCACTCGCTGCAGCGGTAGGCGTAGATCGGCATGATGTAAACCGTTGACGAAAAAGGCGAATTATAGAGCGCCCAAGCTGGCCGTTTGCCGTCAGGCGGCCGCTTCGTCCGGCAGTCCGGTGACGTGCCGCTTATGTTCTTTGCGGTCCTTCATCCACTGCGGCGCCAGGCTGCCCAGCACCATGGCCAGCATGGCCGCCAGCAAACCAGCCAGCTGCCCCGGAAAAACCTCGCCAAGCGTACTGACCTGCGGCAGCATGGCAATCCACACCCCCAGGCCTGCCACCAGCGAACACACGGCCCCCTGCGTGGTGGCGCGCTCCCAGTACAGGCCCATCACCAGCGGCACGAACGCCCCTACCAGCGTGACCTGGTAGGCCGAGGACACGAGCTCGTAGATCGAGGTGCCGCGCATCGCAATGGCATAGCTGAGCACCAGCCCCGCAAACAGGATGATGGTCCAACGCATGGCCAGCAACTGCTGGCGGTCACCCATGTGCGGGCGCAGATTCTTCACGATGTTCTCGACAAAGCTGGTCGACGGTGCCAGCAGCGTGGCCGACGACGTGCTCTTGATGGCCGACAACAAGGCGCCGAAGAACAGGATCTGCATGATCAAGGGCATCTTGGTCAGCACGTACATCGGCAGCAGCTTCTGGTAATCGTCGCGCGCAATGTCCAGCGCCTGCTGGCCCAGCACGACCACGGCGCTCAGCACGATGAACATGGGGACGGCCGCAAACAGGATGTAGCTCATGCCGCCGATCATCGCGCCGCGGCGGGCGGTCTTTTCGTCCTTGGCCGACATGACGCGCTGGAACACGTCCTGCTGCGGAATGCTGCCCAGCATCATGGTCACGCTGGCGCCGACAAACATCGCCAGATCGGTAAAATTTGCCGGCGGCAGGAAATGGAACAGGTCCTTGCTCTGGGCCAGGGCCAGCACCTTGTCCGCGCCGCCGGCCAGGCCCGCCGAGAAGAATGCGATGACCGACAAGCCCACCACCAGCACGATCATCTGGATGAAGTCGGTCCAGGCCACGGCCAGGAAGCCGCCGATCACGACGTAGATCAGCACGGCCAGCGTGCCGACGATCATCCCCGCCGTCTGCGACATGGCGCCCTGGGTCAGCACCGAAAACACCAGGCCCAGCGCGGTGATCTGCGCCGCCACCCAACCCAGGTAGCTGAGGATGATGGCGCCCGAACAGAACACCTCGATGCCTTTGCCGAAGCGCTGGCGATAGAAATCGCCAATGGTCAGCAGGTTTTGCCGATAAAGCTTGGTGGCGAAAAACAGACCCACCAGGATCAGGCAGGTGCCGGCACCAAAGGGATCTTCAACGATGGCATTCAAGCCGCCTTGCACAAACTTGGCCGGAATCCCCATCACGGTCTCCGCGCCAAACCAGGTCGCGAAGGTGGTGGTGACCACCATCGCCAGCGGCAGGCTGCGTCCGGCAATTGCAAAGTCGCTGGTGTTCTTGATTCGCGTTCCCGCCCAGACCCCAATACCCAAGGTGCCCAACAGATAGAGCACCACAAAGACAATCAGCGTGATATTCATGACAAGAACACTGGCGCAACGCGCGTGCCGGGAGCAAAAAAGGTAAACAAGAAGCCTACACGGCTTGCGCAAACCAAGGGCGCCGGATTATCCCCAATACCCCAGCACAAAGCGAGCCGCCAGCAGGCCGACGACAAAACCCATGGCACCATAGAGCAAGGCCTGCAGCAAGCGATTGGTACGGCGCTGTTCGCGCAACAAGGCCGCCAAATTTTGAGCCTCCTGCTGCGAACCTTGATGATGCAAACGGAGCTGCAAGGTGTCGTGCAAAAGACGCGGCAATTCGGGAAAGATCTGCGCAAAACGCGGCGCTTCCTTCTTGAGTTGATGGATCAGCGCGCGCCAGCCCACCTGCTCGTTCATCCACCGCTCCAGGAATGGCTTGGCCGTGGCCCAGAGATCCAACTCCGGGTCCAATTGCCGCCCCAGCCCCTCGACATTCAACAGGGTTTTTTGCAGCAGCACCAGTTGCGGCTGGATCTCCACATTGAAGCGGCGTGAGGTCTGGAACAGGCGCATCAGCACCTGGCCCAACGAAATATCCTTCAGCGGACGATCGAAGTGCGGCTCGCAAACGGCTCGCACGGCGCTTTCCAGCTCGTCGACGCGCGTGTGGGCCGGTACCCATCCGGACTCGATATGCAACTGCGCCACGCGCTTGTAGTCGCGCTGGAAAAAGGCGATGAAGTTCTGCGCCAGATATTCCTTGTCGCCATCGCTCAGCGTGCCGATGATGCCGAAGTCCAGCGCGATATAGCGTCCGAAGGTCATCGGATCCAGGCTGACCTGGATATTGCCAGGGTGCATGTCGGCATGGAAAAAGCCGTCCCGGAACACCTGCGTGAAAAAGATGGTCACACCATCCCGCGCAAGCTTTGGAATGTCAACACCAGCGTCCTTGAGGCGCTGCACCTGCGAGATCGGCACCCCACGCATGCGCTCCATCACGATGACTTCGCTGGTGCAGAGCTCCCACACCATCTCCGGCACCATCACCAGATCCAGCCCTTCCATATTGCGGCGCAGCTGTGCCGCGTTGGCGGCCTCGCGGACCAGATCGAGCTCGTCATGCAAATAGGTGTCAAACTCCTCGACCACTTCGCGCGGCTTGAGCCGGCGCCCGTCGGCCGACCAGCGGTCCACCCAGCCGGCCATGGTGGTCAAGAGCGCCAGGTCATCCTCAATAACATCCAGCATGCCGGGCCGCAAAACCTTGACCGCCACTTGCCGACCATCTTTGAGCACACCGAAATGCACCTGCGCGATCGACGCGCTTGCCACCGGCTCGGCGTCAAAGCTGGCAAAGATATCCTCGATCGGGCGCTTGAATGCGCGCTCAACCAGCGATCTGGCCAAGGCGGCTGGAAAGGGCGGCACCCGGTCCTGGAGCTTGGACAACTCATCCACCATGTCGTCAGGCAGCAGGTCTCGCCGGGTCGACAAGACCTGGCCGAACTTGACGAAGATGGGGCCCAGATGCTCGAGCGCGAGCCGCAGTCGAACGGCTCTTGGCTGATCCCAGCGACGGCCGGCCGACACCACGCGGCGCAACACTCGGAAGCGCCTGCGGCGCAAGCTTGAGAGCGCCAAATCATCCAGGCCAAAACGGAACACCGTCCACAGGATGACCAGCAGGCGTGCGATATACCTCATGCCTTGGCGCCGGGCATCAACTTCGCCAAACCGCGCGCCAGCGCCGCGCAAGCTTGCGCAGCCGACTGAGCCCACACCGTCAGCTGGCGCGCAGGCACCGCGCCCACCAGCTTGGCGAGATCGTCCTCAATGTCCCAGCGCAGGTTGTCCATCAGCCAACTGATTTCGCCAGCCAGCGCGGCGTCGCCCTGAACCTGCACCGAGGGCTTTTGCCCGAGCAAGGCGCCCAGCGCCAATCCGGCCGGATTGGAAGCGTCCAGCGCCAGGCTCAAGGCATCTTCAGGCACATGCTCAAGACGCTCCAGCAAGCCCGCGGGCGTGATGCCGAGCAACAAATCGGGAGGCGCAGGCAGCAGGCCAGGCCAGCCCCTCGCTTGAACGCGTATCGCACAACCTTGATGTACCGCAAGCCGCGTCATCGCCACGGGTTCGCGAGATATGACGTGGTTCAGCAGCAAAACCAGGCGTTCCTGCGCTGCCGGCGCCAAAAGATGGGACCATTCTTGAATCATGTGCGGATTGTAGGCATGCCGATCAAGCCTCACCCTAGACGCGGGGGCGCCTGTGAGTCAGCATTTCGCCACAATAAATAAGAGAGAATTGGCTCGGGTGTGCGCAAGCAGTCAAACGTACCCTCCTACCGCATGTCGATGCGGAGTCAATTGAATTTTTAGAACAAGGACGTGGCCGCGGGCCATCGGAGCCGCCTGCCCATGTTTGAGGATCGCAGCTACAAGAGGACGTTTTACAGCGCGCCGCAATCTGTCCAATCCCTGATCGCTGCCTTGCTGGAGCCCAGCCTGATCGTGCTGGCCTATCTCGCCGCCTGCATGTACGCGAATGAGCCGCTGTTCAGGCCCAGCTACATACTCTGTCTGCTGATTTACGCCCTGACTTTTCCGGGGCGCGACCGCTTCCGGATCCATCCGGTCAGCGCCTTTGTGGACATCGTCAGCGCCTGGCTCACCTTGCTGGCGGTGCTGTACCTGTTCGGCTATGCCACCAACAGCCTGCACTACTTTGAAGACCGCGTGCTGCTGATCTGGCTGATCGCCACTCCGCTGGCGCAGTCGCTGGCGGTCGAGCTGGGGCGACGCTGGCTCAATTGGCGCGCGCGGCAACCGGCTGCCCGACGCAGCGCAGTGATCGTGGGCGGCAGCGACCTGGGCATCAAGGTCGCACGTGCGCTGGAGACCGGCGACATGAACGGCAGCGACATTCTGGGCTACTTTGACGACCGGGCCGCGCCCAGACTGCATGCCCAGGCAGCCGGGCGCCTGCTGGGCCGGCTGTCCGATCTGGGCGACTATGTACGGCAACACAACATCCGCGAGGTCTACATCACCTTGCCGCTGGGTTCGCAACCCCGCATCGTGCAACTGCTGGAGCAGATTCAAGGCACCACGGCCTCGCTGTTCTTCGTACCGGACGTATTCGGCGTCAACATCATCCAAGGGCGCATACAAGACAAGAACGGCGTGCCGGTCGTCGGCATCTGCGAGACACCGTTCACAGGCATCAACGCCCTGACCAAGCGCCTCAGCGACATTGTGCTGTCCCTGCTGATCCTGATTTTGATTTCACCCGTCCTGCTGCTGGTTGCCGTCGGCGTCAGGTTGAGCTCAGCTGGCCCCATCATCTTCAGGCAGCGCCGCAACGGCCTGGATGGCGAAGAGATCATTGTCTACAAATTCCGCTCGATGCGTTCGCTGGACAACGGTCATATCGTCCGGCAAGCCACCAAGACCGACCCCCGAATCACCGTGTTCGGCGCCTTCATTCGTCGCACTTCGCTGGACGAACTGCCGCAGTTCATCAACGTCCTGCAGGGGCGCATGAGCATCGTCGGACCGCGCCCGCACGCTGTGGCGCACAACGAGGAATACCGCACGCTGATCAAGGCCTATATGGTCAGGCACAAGGTCAAACCCGGCATCACGGGCTGGGCCCAGATCAACGGACTGCGCGGCGAAACGGAAACCCTGGAAAAAATGGCTCTGCGGGTCGAATACGACCTGGAATACCTGCGGAACTGGTCGCTGGGCCTGGACCTGCAAATCATCATCCGAACCGTGCGCTTGATGCTGTTTGATCGAAACGCGTACTGATCGTCATGGATCACCCTCCATGACATCCATTTCATCCTTGCCTCAACCTGCCATGCAGGCTGGCATCCACCGCGCGAGAGACCACAGCCATGAACAAGCTCACCCCATTTTTTGCCTTCACCGCCACGGCCACGGCCTTCACTGCAGTTTGCATGAGCAGCGCCTGTGCACAGACTTCACAAGACCCTAACGCGTCGTCTTCTCCGTACTATTACGGCGCCTCGCTGGGCCTCACACATTTGTCCAACGTGTATCAGACGGGCCAAGGCAACCCCAGCAATTCCGACTGGGTGGCCACCGAAATGCTGCTGGCAGGCCTCGATCAGCACTACGGGCGCCAGCGCTTCTACTTGAACGCTTCGGTCCAGGAAAACCAGTACCAGCACAACGGCAGCCTCAACAACTCCGGCTACAACATCAACGGCGGCCTCGACTGGGCGGCCATGGACAAGCTCTCTGGCAGCATCAATGCCAGCGCCACCCGCAATCTGGCGCCCTTCAATCCCGGCTATCTGCCCAACAGCACGGTCAAGAACATTGAAGACCTCGACCAGATCAATGCGTCCGTTCACTACGGCCTGGCCGGCCCGCTGAGCCTGGAAGGCCGCGCGGGCTACCTCAGCGACAACTACAGCGCCGCCCTTTATCAGCCCTACATCTACCATCAAACCTACGAATCGCTGGGCGTCAACTATCGCATCAGCGGAGCGCTACTGGTGGGCATGGATGCGCGGCACACCAACATCGATTACCCCAACTACGTGGATGCCATCACCGGCAAGGCCTCTGGTGACCGCGTCAACCGCAACGATTTCGACCTGCTCGCCGAATGGACGGCCACCGGTGCCAGCTTCATCAACGGCCGCCTCAGCGTGGGGCGGGCCGTGCACAGCGACGCCACGGCCAGCAACTTCTCAGGCGTGACCGGTACCGTCGCATGGCGCTGGCAGCCGACCAGCAAATTGCAAGCCACCACCACCCTCACCCGGGACACCGGCTTGAACACCGGGTTCAATGGCATCGGCGTCCCTCCTGCCGAATTGAACTCCGTATCAACCTCGGCGTCGATCAACAGCATCTATGCGCTGACGGGGAAAATCAGTCTGACTGGCCTGATCGCCGTCACACGGCGCGAACTGGCGAACAACAATGCTGGTATCGTCTCAGGCGCAGCATCCGACACCACCTACACGCTGCGAGTGGGTGAAAAATGGGCCATCGATCGAACCTTCAGCCTGATCTGCCAGATTGAATACGATCAGCGCGTCGGACAAGCCACCATCTACTCCACCCCCTTCACCTCCAACACCATTGGCTGCACCGGCCAAGCCCTGTTCCACTGAACTGACACATCCATGAGCAAGATCCTCCTGACCGGCGCAACGGGCTACATCGCCTCGCACACCTGGCTGGCCCTGTTGGCTGCCGGCCATGAGGTGGTGGGCGTGGACAATTTCAGCAACAGCTCGCCCGAAGTCCTCAAACGCCTGCAGACGCTGTCTGGCCAAACACCGATGTTCGAGCGTGCCGACGTCTGCGATGCAGGCGCCATGAATGCAATTTTCGAGCGGCACCGGCCTGATGCAGCAGTTCATTTCGCTGCGTTCAAGGCGGTGGGTGAGTCGACCGCGAAGCCCCTGGCCTATTACCGCAACAACCTCGACAGCCTGCTGACACTGTGCGAGTTGATGCAAGGCCACAACTGCCGCCGAATCGTGTTCAGCTCCAGCGCAACCGTTTACGGCTCACCACAACAGCTGCCCCTGACGGAAGACGCACCGCTTTGTGCCATGAGCCCCTACGGGCAGACCAAGCTGATGGGAGAGACCGTGCTGCGTGATCTGGCCGCGTCAGACCCACGCTGGCAGACCGCGTGCCTGCGCTATTTCAACCCGGTGGGCGCCCATGAAAGCGGCCTGATCGGCGAAGACCCGCGCGGCACGCCCAACAATCTGATGCCCTATGTGGCCCAGGTCGCGGTGGGACGCCGCGCCCGGCTGCAGGTGTTCGGCAACGACTATGACACCCCCGACGGCACCGGCCTGCGCGACTACATCCACGTGCAGGACCTGGCCGAAGGCCATGTGGCTGCCCTGCGCTTCCTGCTGGGCGGCCGCGAGTCGCTGACCGTCAACCTAGGCACGGGCCGCGGCTACAGCGTCCTGGAGCTGGTCAGGGCCTACGAGCAGGCCAGCAACCGGCCCGTCCCCTTCGACATCGTGGCTCGCCGCCCCGGCGACGTGGCCGCCTGCTATGCCGACCCCACGCGTGCCCGCGAGCTATTGGGCTGGACTGCGCACTATGATCTAGCCCGCATGTGCGCCGACAGCTGGCGCTGGCAGCAACTGAATCCTGACGGATATGAGGCGCCTGCGTGCTGAAGCCCTAAAATTAGTACCGCATTTTTCGAATCAATTCATGAGCAATACCCAGCTGCAAGTTCAACCTGTCATCATGGCAGGCGGCAGCGGCACACGGCTTTGGCCGCTGTCGCGCGCAGGCTTTCCCAAGCAGTTCCTGATCCTGTCGGGCAACAGCAGTTTGTTCCAGCAGGCCGTCGAGCGCCTCAACGACCTGGCCGACGCACAGACCGAGTTGCTGCCGACGCTGGTGGTCGGCAATGAAGAGCACCGCTTCCTGGTGCTGGACCAGTTGCGCGAGGTACACACCGAACCCGGCGCCGTGCTGCTCGAACCCATGGGACGCAACACCGCGCCAGCGGTCACGCTGGCAGCCCTGCAAGCCCTGAGCACAGGACAGGACCCGGTACTGGTGATCACACCGGCCGACCAGACCGTCGTGCAACCCGAGGCCTTCCAAGCGGCCCTGCGGCAAGCGGTGCAACAAGCCGCGCAAGGTGCCATCGTGGTGCTGGGCATCACGCCTGACCGGGCCGAAACCGGCTACGGCTACATCCGGGCTGAGCAGCAAGACAAAGTCTTGACGGTTGAGCAATTCGTTGAAAAGCCTGATGCCGACACCGCTGCCAGCTACCTGGCAGACGGACGTTATTTCTGGAATGGCGGCATGTTCGTGCTGCGCGCCAGCCAATGGATGAAGGCCTTGGAAAGTTTCCGCCCTGACATTGCCACAGCTACCCGCAAGGCCTTCGACGCGCGCAAGATTGACAACCAGTTCGTGCGCCCCGGCAAGGACGAATTCGCGCAAGTGCCGGCCGAATCGGTCGACTACGCCGTGATGGAAAAATGCCCCGGCAGCGCCTTCACGCTGCAGATGGTGCCACTGAACGCCGGCTGGAACGACCTTGGGGCCTGGGAAGCCGTCTGGCAAGTGGCAGAGAAGGACGCGCAGGGCAATGCCTTCAAGGGTGATGCGCTGATCGAAGACAGCCGCAACACCCTCGTGCATGCGACCAGCCGGCTGGTCAGCGTGGTCGGCATGAGCGATGTGGTCGTGGTGGAGACGCCCGACGCCGTGCTGGTGACCGATCGTACGCGCAGCCAGGATGTCAAGCACATCGTCAATCGCCTCGGCGCCACGCAGCGAGATGAGCAAAATCTGCACCGCAAGGTGCATCGACCTTGGGGCTGGTACGACAGCATCGACATGGGCCCGCGCTTCCAGGTCAAGCGCATCATGGTCAAGCCCGGCGCCTCATTGAGCCTGCAGATGCACCACCACCGCGCCGAACACTGGATCGTCGTGTCGGGCACCGCAGAAGTGACCAACGGCGATCAGGTGATCCTGCTGGCTGAAAATCAGAGCACCTACATTCCCCTGGGGCAAACGCACCGCCTGGCCAACCCGGGAAAGGTGCCGCTGGAGATCATCGAGATCCAGTCCGGCTCCTACCTCGGCGAAGACGACATCGTCCGCTTCGAGGACACCTACGGACGCCAATGACGGCCTGACCCAACCCTTCGGAAATACAGCATGACCCTACTTGTCACCGGCGGCGCCGGCTTCATCGGCAGCAATTTCGTCCTCGACTGGCTCAAGCAGAGCGAGGAGCCTGTCGTCACGCTCGATGCGCTCACCTACGCCGGCAATCTCGAAAACCTGCAGGCCCTGCACGACGATGGGCGCCACACCTTCGTGCAAGGCGACATCTGCGATCGCGCATTGGTCGATCGCCTGCTGGCTGAGCACCGCCCCCGGGCGCTGGTGCATTTCGCCGCCGAAAGCCATGTCGATCGGTCCATTTCCGGCCCCGGTGCCTTCATGCGCACCAATATCGAGGGCACCTACACGCTGCTGGAAGCCACTCGCGCCTACTGGAGCGCGCTGGACGACGACGCCAAGCGCGAATTCCGCTTCCACCACGTGTCCACCGACGAGGTCTACGGCACGCTCAGGGCTGACGATCCGCCCTTTGCCGAAACCAACTCCTACGAACCCAACAGCCCCTACTCGGCCAGCAAAGCCGCCAGCGACCACCTTGTGCGCGCCTGGCACCACACCTACGGCCTGCCGGTGCTGACCACCAACTGCTCGAACAATTACGGCCCCTACCACTTTCCCGAAAAACTGATCCCCCTGATGATCGTCAACGCGCTGGCTGGCAAACCCCTGCCTGTCTATGGCGACGGCCAGCAGATCCGCGACTGGCTCTTTGTGAGCGACCACTGCGCCGGCATTCGCGCCGTGCTGGCCGGTGGCCGCCTGGGCGAGACCTACAACATCGGCGGCTGGAACGAAAAGGCCAACATCGACATCGTCAAGACGGTCTGCGCCCTGCTCGACGAGTTGCGCCCCGACCCCGCCGGCCCCTACAGCCGCCTGATCACCTACGTCAAGGACCGTCCCGGACACGATCGCCGTTACGCGATCGATGCCCGCAAGATCGAACGCGAATTGGGCTGGAGGCCCGCTGAAACCTTCGAAACAGGCATTCGCAAGACGGTGCAGTGGTACCTCGCCAACCCGGACTGGGTGGCTCGCGTCCAAAGCGGTGCCTACCGCGAATGGGTGCAACAACAGTACGACCAAGCGGCGCAATCATGAAGATCCTGCTGCTGGGCAAGAACGGGCAACTCGGCTGGGAGTTGCAACGCGCGCTGGCGCCGCTGGGCGAGCTGCTTGCATTGGACAGGCATGAAGGCGGCGACCTGGGGCAAATCGAGACCCTGCGTGCCACGGTACGGTCCGTCAAGCCACGTTTGATCGTCAACGCCGCGGCCTACACGGCCGTCGACAAGGCCGAAAGCGATATCGCCCAGGCCCATCTGATCAATGGTCAGGCGCCGGGCGCACTGGCCGAAGAGGCCCAGGCCTTGGGCGCCCTGCTCGTCCACTACAGCAGCGACTACGTGTTCGACGGCAGCGGCGACCAGGCACGCACCGAGGACGCCCCAATCGCGCCCTTGAGCGTCTATGGCGCCAGCAAGGCGGCCGGCGAAGCCGCCATTCGTGAAACTGGCTGCCAGCATCTGATCCTGCGCACCAGCTGGGTCTATGCGCGGCGGGGCGGCAACTTCGCCAAGACCATGCTCAAGCTGGCGGTGGAGCGCGAGCAGTTGAAAGTGATCGCCGACCAGATCGGCGTGCCCACCGGCGCAGACTTGCTGGCCGACCTCAGCGCCCACATGGCGCGCGCCACGCTGGCCGACACCACGCTGTGCGGCACCTACCACGCGGTACCCTCCGGTGAAACCAGTTGGCACGCCTACGCCCGGTATGTGATCGAGACCGCGAGAGCCCACGGCAAGTCCATCAAAGTCGCTGCGAACCAGGTCCAGGCCATTCCAACGACCGAATATCCAACACCGGCCCGCCGCCCCCTGAACTCGCGCCTCAACACCGACAAGCTGCGAGCCCGCTTCGGCCTGCACCTGCCCACCTGGCAAAGCGGTGTGGACCGTTTCTTGGCCGAAATTCTCTGATTGCACGCGTCCGGCCCAGGTACAAACTTGTCCATAGACTGGGCAAAGACGCAGTAAAGGAAACGATCCATGGCACAACCCCAAAAGCACCGCAAAGGTATCATCCTCGCGGGAGGTTCCGGTACTCGCCTGCACCCGGCGACACTGGCGATGAGCAAGCAGTTGCTGCCCATCTACGACAAACCCATGGTGTATTACCCGCTGAGCACCCTGATGCTCGCAGGCATGCGCGACATCCTCCTGATCAGCACGCCGCTCGATATCCCGCGCTTCGAAGCGCTGCTCGGCGACGGCAGCCGCTGGGGCCTGAATATCAGCTACTGTGTGCAGCCCAGCCCCGACGGGCTGGCGCAGGCCTTCATTCTGGGCAAGGACTTCGTCGACGGCGCACCCAGCGCCCTGGTGCTGGGTGACAACATCTTCTACGGCCACGACTTCCAAGGCCTGCTGCACAATGCCACGGCCCGCCAAGATGGCGCCAGCGTATTTGCCTACCACGTGACTGATCCGGAACGCTACGGCGTGGTCGAATTCGACGCGGCACAGCGTGCGCTCAGCATCGAAGAAAAACCAGCAAAGCCCAAGAGCAGCTACGCCGTCACCGGGCTTTACTTCTACGACGAACAGGTTTGCGACATCGCGGCCCAGATCAAGCCCAGCGCCCGCGGCGAGCTCGAGATCACCGACGTCAATGCGCAATATCTGCGCCAGGGTCAGCTGAACGTCGAAATCATGGGTCGCGGCTACGCCTGGCTGGACACCGGCACCCACGACAGCCTGCTGGAAGCCGGCCAATTCATCGCAACGCTGGAAAAACGCCAAGGCCTCAAAGTGGCTTGCCCAGAAGAAATCGCTTATCGCCAGGGCTGGATCAATGCCGAGCAGCTTGAAGCGCTGGCCAGGCCCATGCTGAAAAACGGCTACGGCCAATACTTGATGAAACTGCTGAGCGACAAGGCCTACTGATGCAAGTCACCCCGACCCAATTGCCCGAAGTGATGGTGATCGAACCCCGCGTGTTCGGCGACGCGCGCGGCTTTTTCACCGAAAGCTGGAACGAGAAGGCGTTCAACGAGGCCACTGGCAACACCTTGCCCTTTGTGCAGGACAACCACTCCCGTTCGGCGCGCGGCGTTTTGCGTGGTCTGCATTTTCAGCTGCCTCCACACGCCCAGGCCAAGCTTGTGCGTGTGGTCAGCGGAGCTGTTTTCGATGTGGCCGTCGACCTGCGTCGCAGCAGCCCCAATTTCGGCCGCTGGGTTGGCGTGGAATTGAGTGCCGACAACCACAAGCAACTGTGGATTCCGCCCGGCTTTGCTCACGGATTTCTGGTGCTGTCCGACACGGCGGACTTCCTCTACAAAACAACCGACTACTACGCCCCCCATGCTGAGGGATCTCTGCGCTGGGATGATCCGGACGTGGCCATTGACTGGCCCGATACTGGAGTGCCTCCGCTGCTAGCAGAAAAGGACCGGCAAGCACCGCTGCTGAAAAACCTGCTGCGAAGCTTCGACTGACGTGATTGCAGCAATACACATCGACTCAATCTGTGCATATTCGCTCAAGCCTCGACTCCTACTGAATCAACACTGGTGACAATCCGATACCAATTGTGCTGTGCGGTCTTGTTGAAGCGACCATGCCATTGATAGCTTGAACTGTGTTTGCTTGCCACCCACCCGGAATGACGAAATTCATATTTGATTTCGGGTTCCAGACGATGTGCGACGTACCCCCGGCCGGCAAACTCAAGGTGACGATCCAATTGCCTGAGACATCAACACTCAATTCGCTCATGATGTTTCCAAGCAACCACTTGCGAATCCAATAGTATGCATTGCCGGCTGGCGTGACGCCATAATCCTGAAGCGTCAAGACTCCCAGCCCATGCATTTCATCCCAAGCATAAAAATAGTACCTGGAATTGCCCGCAGCCCAATTCAATATATAGGCCCGAGCCAAATAAGCTGCCTGCAAGCCAGCGCCAAGAGGGACGCTTCCTGTCAACCACCCACCCTCAGTGTTCCATACGGGAATCGGGTACGACGAATTGTTGACCACTGCAGCGACATTTGCCACCCAGTACTGATAGATCAGTTCTGGTGCCCCGTTTGCAAAAAAATGAAATACCAACACATCGGCATACGATGTGCCGCCAATACCGACGTAACATGAAAGATAGTCAAGCGAATCAATTGCCGGCGTAAATATTTTATTTTCAGGATTGATTGATTTCAAAGTCATAAAGGCCGCCTTCTGCAAATCAAACAAGGTCTGGGGTGTTCCTGTGTAAAATTTATTCCCTGGATTGATTTGATTTTCATGGCTACTAGGTGGCATGCCAGGAAATGTTGGTTCATTCCATATTTCCCAATATTTTATTTTCCCGTTGTACCGGATTCCAACCTCATTCACCCATGCCTGCCATATCTGCATGCTGGCCGGCTCCGCAGATTGTCCATACCCAAGTGGTGACGGCTCGTTTGGACGGGCTGAGGCCCATTGGGGCGAAGACCCCAAATTCATGATCAAATCGTACCCCGCTGAGGCGGCATGGGCCACGATGGCATCCAGAACTACCCAGTTATATTGCGGCGCAGTTGTGCAACCTCCGCTCGGACAAGTTGCAATCGTCGCCCAGGTGGCACCCGGCGTACCCCAAAGTCGCCTTGCTCCATATGGAATTTTGGATACGCCTCCAAACGGCAATCTTGCATAGGGAACAACGCCCTCGGCAGAATGAATATGAAGCCCAAAATAGGAGTTTGCAATGGGTACGGCTGGCGTTGCAGCCTGAGCGATGGGTTGACCAGACACACTGGCGTCATCGATCCATATTGATCCAGCTTGCAGCGGACTGAGGAACAATCTTGCGCTTGTCCCGTCCGGAGACTGTGACGTAAATCCGTTGAGTATGAATTGCGTCCATACATCTGTCACATTGGCACGAATCGATGAGAAAACGGTGGCTCCATCAGACGTATTCAATCCAATTTGGACCTGGATTCCGGAACTGCTATTGGACTTGAGCCAAACACTGGCAGTATATTGAACACCCGATTGAAATTTAAAATTCCCGTATTGCTGCACGTACAACGCGCCACCATTCAAGGATTTTATATTCACAAGCTGCGACACCGCACCGGAATGCGCAACCGTGGAGTCCAATGAAAATGTTGCTGCGACGCCAGAATTACTCCCCCAGCATGACCAGCCATTGGCAATGGTGCCAGCTATCGTAGTACTGCCACTATTGCACGATGCAGTATTCGCGGCAGGAGCTTCAAAACTCGGATTGCGCAGCAACTCGGTATTGCTCAAGACACTGGCATCATCCACCCAGAATGTACCGGGCGTAGACGTTTGCACCAACAACCAGGACTGTTGATTTTGAGCCGGAGCCACGAAGTTATACCGAGTCCAAACCTTGCTCAAGGTAACGGACTGAGTGCCGTAAACCACATATGGCGCGTTGGTTTGCGCAAGCGTAATGCTCACTTGCATTGCAGAGTCGGAACGCATCCATAGGCTGACATTGTAGGCCGTATTGGTGCTCAATATATTCGTCGGATAGGAGGCAAATTGAACCGAGCCAGATTCCAGCGTGATCCTTTGCGATGAATTTCCTTTGTGAGGGTTGTTTGTGTCCAACGCGTAATTGATTCTTGTACCCGCTCCCGTCCAGCAACTATTGTCAACCCAACCGGTCGCCACGATCCCGTTGATATGTTGATGTGCTGATCCACATCTGTTGGCGGCCACCCCGCCGCCTTCAAACCCAGGATTTTCAAGCAATTGGATTGCAAAACAAGGGGCAAACCCAATAATGATGACCGAGAATAATACATATCTCAAAACGAAATACACATTGCGCACCATCGACACACCTCTGCGGAAATACTGCCGGGAGAAAAATCACACCGACCCGATGGACAGGGAATGACAGCATGTCTCATGAATCAACGAGACACGTCAGCAAACCCGTAACCAGGATTCGTTTTAGGTCAGGCGCGAGGCAAATGCCTAGACACTATCGCAATACAGCCCAAAATGTCCAATACTAAGCCCTGAATCACTGCTCCATTGACCTGTAATGCGCCCAGGCATTCAAAGCAAGACGCCGAGCCGATGGATTCGATGCGGTCGATATACCATCGACGAATTTCCTTTGATTTTTTGGGCACGCCAGCGAGATATGCATCGAATCCGCGGAATGCAGCTCGACGTTTCAACTTCCGCACGGCGCCGAGGACACTCGACAGCCCGGAGTTCTCCTGCAAAGATTCAAATCGATCTGCGCTTCAGACCTTGAAGTAGTCTCGATACCAGGCGACGAAGCGCTCCACCCCTTGCGGCACGGGCATGGCGGGACTGAAGCCCGTCCAGGCAGCCAGTTCCTGCACGTCTGCCGAGGTGGCCGGCACATCGCCGTCCTGCAGGGGCATGAACTCCTTGATGGCCTCGCGCCCGACGGACTGCTCGATGGCGGCAATGAAGTCCATCAAAGGCACCGGATTCTGATTACCGATATTGAACACACGGTATGGCGCATTGGAGCGCGCCGGATCGCCCCGTTCGGCGTCATATGCGGAGTCGGGGGTGGCCGGCCTGTCCAGCACCCGCACCACGCCCTCCGCAATGTCGTCAATGTAGGTGAAGTCGCGCACCATCCGACCCTGGTTGAACACCTTGATCGGGGCGCCATCCAGAATCGCCTTGGTGAACAGGAACAAGGCCATGTCGGGTCGACCCCAAGGCCCATACACCGTGAAAAAGCGCAATCCTGTGGTCGGCAGACTGAACAGATGGCTGTAGGTGTGCGCCATCAGCTCATTGGCCTTCTTGGTGGCGGCGTACAGGCTGACCGGGTGGTCGACGCCATGGTGCTCGGAAAAAGGCATGCGCGTGTTGCCGCCATACACGCTTGAACTCGATGCATACACGAGGTGTTGCACGCCATTGTGGCGGCACCCCTCCAGCACGTGGTTGAAACCGACGATATTGCTGTCGATGTAGGCGTTCGGATTCTCGATCGAATAGCGGACGCCAGCCTGCGCTGCCAGATGCACGACGCGGTCAAAGCGCTGGGCCGCGAACAGATCCGCCATGCCCGCGCGGTTCACGATATCCATGTGCACGAATTCAAAACCGGCTTTGTCCGTCAATCGCACAAGGCGGTCACGCTTGAGCTGCGGATCGTAGTAGTCATTCAAGTTGTCCAAGCCGACCACTTGGTCACCGCGCGCCAGCAGCAACTGGCTGACGTGCATGCCAATAAAACCGGCCGCACCGGTCACAAGAATCTTCAAGAAAATCCCCTTTTTGATGGATGCATCCTCAAACCATGACCAGAGTCGCCACGGCGATGCCAGCCCTCCCCCGGAACAGGGTGTAGGCGCGCATTTTGCCTTGGAAACCGCACACGGTTGAGTCGGCGGATCTGTTGCAGCGGCTATGCTTGAACGTTGTCCCCTCCTTATCCACTGCTCATCCAACTGGCCCATGTCCAGCCCTGCCGCCATCGACGTGCCGCCGCACCGCGACTCCATGATTGAAACTTCGCTGTTTGGCATTCGCCTGACGGCGGGCACCCTGCGCGGCGCAGTGCACCACATCATGGATCTCGCTCGCGCCAGGCGTGGCGGCATGGTGTGCGTGGCCAATGTCGACATGCTCACCCGGGCAAAACGGACACCTCACCTGGCGCAGTTGATGAAAAGCGCATCGCTGGCCGTCACGGATGGCATGCCCTTGGTTTGGGCCTTGCGCCGCCTGCAAGGAATGGAAGGCATTAAGCGCGTCGACGGTCCTCATCTCACGCGAGCGCTTTGCATGCAGGCACAAGTCGACAATGCTGGCGTGTTCCTGTACGGCGGAAGCGCCGACGAGCTGGCAGGCATGCAAGCTCAATTGAACCGGCAATTTCCGGCCCTGCGAATTTGCGGTGCAATATCGCCGCCACAGCTGCCTTCGAAACCGCTCCCTGACCCCCATACCGTCGCAATCATCAATGCCTCCGGCGCACAACTGGTGTTCGTGGGGCTGGGATGCCCCAAGCAGGAATATTGGATGCAAGCGCAGCAAGGCGAATTGAGCGCCGTGGCGCTGGGAGTGGGATTCGCCTTCGCCCTCATTGCGGGATCCAAAAAGGAGGCGCCGCGCTGGATGCAGCGCCGCGGTTTGGAATGGTTGTTTCGATTGGTGCAAGAGCCGCGTCGGCTGTGGAAACGGTATTTGCTGGGTAACTCATTGTTCGTCGCGCTTTTTCTTGCGGAACTCTTCAAACGCGCCCTGCGCTCCCCCCTGAACTCTGGAGCGAAAGCACCATGATGGACCTTTGGTACGCCTACGGCCTGCCTGTTGTTTATTTCATGGCCGCCATTGGTGGCGCACTTGCCGTACCTGTCGTCGCCAGTTTGTCTTTCAGCGTGGCCCATCGCTGGTCGGCCGGCGCCAAGATCAGCACCATGCTGGCCGCCATATTGCTAGGAAACGCCTTGAGCGTGGCACTGTCTGGCCGCCATCTGTTCAGCGCCGAGGAACTGCAGCTTCACCCGCTTCTGGCCATGGACAACCCGGATCAAAACGCCGTGACTTGGATCGGTCGCCTCACGGTGGCCGCGGTCCTGACAGTCTGTGCCGGAGAGCTGCTGCCCTGGATCATGGGCCGTGTGCGCTTGCATCCCTCGGCCGTGCCGCTCTGGTGGACGTTCATGCTCTTCTATCTCTGCATGAACTATTTGTCCCTGGCGTTTGGTTCGGGCAATTCCGAAAATTTCAGGATGACGTGGCTGTATCCGCCGCTGGCCATGACCACGCTGATGCTGCTGGCGCCTCAAGGCATGCTGCGATCACTGCCGCATTTGCGCCGGGTCATATTCATTGTTCTGGCCGGCAGCCTGCTGGGCGCGCTGGTTCAACCGCAAGTCACCGTCGAGAAGAACTACCTGTCCCTGCTGCCCGGCATTCATTTTCGCTTGCACGGCTATGCCGAGCATGCCAATACGCTCGGTGCATTGGCGGCAACGGGCTTGATTCTGGAGCTCTGCCCCATCGCCCGGAACCGAGCGAATTTCATTTTCTTGCTGACTGCATTGACGGCGCTTGTGCTGAGCCAGTCAAAGACCTCCTGGGTCTGGGGCGGATTGGGGGCCTTGGCCGTCCAGTATGAATCGATCAAAGTTCGCTTCCTGCCGGCGGATCCGCAGCGACAGGTCCTGAGCTCGTGGATCTTGCGTCTGCTGGGGCTGGCCATCACTTTGGTGTTCGCCGCATGGCTATTGCAAACCCGGGTTGTCACCGATCTGGCCAACCGCCAGGACATCACCACGCTCACCGGCCGGACCACCATCTGGGCCATCACCTGGGACCAATTCAAAGACAATCCTTTGTTCGGTTATGGGCCTGGATTGTGGGACCTGCGATTCCGTATTGAAAAGGGCTGGCCCGCGGTCGGGCACGCACACAACCAGCTGATGCAGGCGCTGGGCCAAGCCGGCCTGTTTGGCGCGGTGACCCTGCTGGCCTACATCACCACGCTTGGGCGCCGGTGCTTCCAAACCAGCAAGGCCAGTGCCGGTCTTGCTGGCACTTTCTTTCTGGTGCTCTTGCTTCGCAGCGTGTCCGAATGCCCGCTGGACCTGTTTTCCTTGGGAGGCATAGACGCGCTCACCCACTACCTGTGCGCGGGGCTGGCCTTGGCCGGGCTGACTGCCGCCGCGCCAAGCGCCGCTCATTCCTGGCGTTTACCGACTGTGCCGACCGTGCCGATCGCCAAGCCAGAACGGGAGAGCGCAGAGCCGTAGATGTCCGACAACATCTGCACATTGCGAGGTCCCGTGAAGCGGGCTTCGTAGTCCAGGCGAGCCGCCCGCCCCACGGCGCGAGACGCCTGGACCTGGCTCAGGATATGCGCCAATCGAGCCGCAAACGCGTCAGCATCACCCGGCGTTTCCAGCCAGCCTGTCACGCCCTCCTGGATGATGCCGGGCATGGCACCCAGGCGGCTGGACAACACCGGCAGACCACATGCAAATGCTTCCACCAAGGTGCGCGGAAAATTCTCATAGCAAATGCTAGGCAGGACCAAAGCACCGGAGCGCCGCATCCAATCATGGACTTGATCCTGAGGCTGGGACCCCAGGTAGTCGATCCCCGGGGCACCTGCCACAAGGGGACGCAACGGACCGTCACCGATCACGCGCAAACGCGCCCCGGCTGGCAGGCGTGCCGCCGTGGCCACCAGCGTCCGAATACCCTTCTCTTCGGACAATCGGCCCACGAACAAAGCGTGTTCGCGCGCGCACTCGATGGGCGCCGGCAGATCGATGAAATTAGGCTTCACATGCAGGCGCTCCGCAGGCACCCCGCCCTGAATAAATTTGTCGCGTGCAAAATCGTTCAGGGCGATATAGGCGGCCACCTTGTTCCGCCAGGTACCCAGTCCGCGGTGCAGCGCGACAGTTCCCGCCACCACCGCAGTCTGGATACGGCTTTGTCGATAGCATGCATGTTGGATGCCCGGCCAGGGAATGGCTTTGCCAACGCAGGACTCGCACGGCAGGTTGTCGCGCAGCAGCAGCGCCTGCGGGCACAGCAAACGAAAGTTGTGCAAGGTCTGCACGACGGGAACACCCGCCGCAGCCGCAGCCCAGTAGACCGACGGCGAAACCAGGGGCAGCGTGTTGTGGACATGCACCACGTCGGGCCTGTCATTGCGGAGCAATTGCGCCAATTCACGCACGGTTCTGGATGACCACAGGGTCTGCCTCAGCACTTGGCCGGCGCTCTGCCCTCGCAGTTCATCGTTGTGTCGCGAGTACAGGCGGACGGAATGGCCATGCGAAGCCAGCAGCTCAAGCTCTGCGTCCACCACCGCATCTTCCCCGCCCCGCTGCTGATAGGCGTTATGGACCACCAAGACCTTGAACTTCATGCCGGCCGTCCTTCGCCGAGCGCATGCGCAATGGCGTCCCGCATGCCCTGTGCCGACCGTTCGAACGTGAAGGCCTGCACTCGCCGTTCACTCCGCTCTGACATGCTCGCCCACGCCTGCGGATCGCGCAACAACACAGCCGCCGCCGCGGCCCAGGTCTCGATGTCGAGCGGCAAGACCCTGCCGTTGTCGCCCTCGACCACCAACTCACCCGCCGCGCCCCCTTCAGGCCCGATCAGAACGGGCAGCCCGCTGGCACAAGCTTCATTCGCCACCAGGCCCCAAGGCTCCCAGTCGCTGGGAAACAGGAACAACCTGGCATCGGCGTACGCGGCGGGCAGATCAGATTGCGCCAAATAACCGTCAAAGCTCACATCCACCAGCGCCCGCATGGACTGCGCCGCCTGACGCAATTCAGGCTCCAGTGCGCCGCGTCCGAGCATGCGCAAGCTGACCTTGCGCCCCAGCATTTCGGCGCAGCGACGGGCCACGTTCATGGCAAACAACGGGTTCTTGTGCGCGACAAAACGCCCCGAGAACAGGAAATCGACTTGCCGCGTTCTGGGTTGCGCCAGAAACCTGGCGTTGTCGATGCACAGCGCGGATTTGAAGACATGCGCATCCGCGATGCCGTAGGAGCGATAAATGTCCAAGGAACCCTCACTGGTCCCCAGGAACGCATCGGATCGCGCAAACACCCAGCGCCGCACCAGCCGGTGAAACACGCTCAGGCCTTGTTCGGAGCGCCTGGTGCCGTCCGTCATCGGCACATGCACGACGCCGTGCCGGCGCGCCCAGGCAAATGCCATCAGGTAAGTGGGCACAAAACCCGTCGTGATGAGCACCTGGGGTTGGGCGCGGCGCAAGGCCCGCCAGATACCGGTGTCGAGATGAATGAAGCGTTTGTCGAAATTCCAGTAGCGCCCCTTCAGGAATTCGACCCGGTAAGGCACGTCTGCCTGCGACAAGTTCGCATCGATATAGGCCCCCGTGCAGTACATCACCGTCAGGTCGATGCAGGGGTCCTGCCCCAGCAAGCTCAGCGCTGGCACGCGGTAAGGCACCGGCGTGTTGGTCAGCAGGGTCACCCTCGCGCGGCGGACTGGATCTCTCGTCACGGTCTTCATTCCCTCAGGAGCTCCGGCCCAGCCACAGCGCAAGATACGGCCACAGGAAATAGAGCGGCCAATTCCAGCCCATGTGCCGACGGGTGAGGCGCAACCAGGAGCGCCAGGGCAAACCCTTGCGATCCAGCATCAGGCGCCAGCGACGCAACTTGGGCAAACGGGCATCACGATAGCCTCCCCCCACGTCGTTGTCGGAACAACTGCCGTGAAAGCCCGGCGCCAGCCACACGGGAACGCCCAGCACGCGGCAGCGCAAGGCGTAGTCGGTGTCGCCCATGGCATGCTCGAAGCATGGGTCGAGCATGCCCACCCGGGCCCAAACGGCATGCGGCACCAAGACCAGGTTGCCTGTCATGGAATCGCAGCGCAGGGGCATGTCCGGATCGGGCTCGACCGGATCAAAGCGACTTTTTCTCCAGCCGCGGCGTTGCATTTCACCGCCATAGGAACGTTTCAAGGTCGCCGAATCAAAAGTACTGCCGACCACGACCGACGGAGGTTCCCCGCGCGCCTGCAGCGCCACAGCACAGGCCCGCAAACGCACCAAGGCATCGGGCAGAAGCAAGGTGTCGTCATTGAGCCAGACCACATGAGAGGGCTGCCGGGTCAATGCCAAGGTCCAGGCCTCGTGCATGCCGCGGGTCCAGTACAGCTGACCGTCCCCTGAGACAACCTGAACCCATGGGAAGGCTTCGCGCACCGCCTGCGCAGTGCCGTCCTGGCTGCCGTCATCGATCAGCACCACCGACAGCTGCACCCCTTCGTCCGCCAAGGCCGCACGATTGGGGGACAGGCTGTGCAGACAGGCCAAGGTCTTGTCACGCCGGTTGAAGCAGGTCATGAGCACCACCCAATGGGCCGGCGCGGACTCCGCATCCGGCACCATGTCGGATGAGCCGACATCCGCGCCCAAGTGCATGCTCATCGGCCCAATCAGGTCGGCTGGCTGGCGCTCGCTCATGGCCGCACGCCCCCTGCCGAAACCCAGCTGATGCGCACGGGCGACGCCCCCACGACCACGGAAACATGCCGGGCATCGACCATCCGGTATGAAGCGGCACCCTGGGTGCTCAGCACCGCCCCCAGGATGCGGTCCGGCGGACTGTCAAGCAACTGCGCGCGTGGCGCTACCTGTCCGCGCCAAAGCCACCATTGGAGCTCGCCCCCTTGGTGGGCCTCGCACAGCCTGATGTCGTCATCGACCAGTCGACAAGGGCCAAGTTGACTGCCACGCAGAGCACGATGTGCCCGCGCCATCAGCTCTGCCGCGGGTTTCTCACGGCCCTCCGCGTCCACGACCCCGGTCATGCCGTTGTCCCAGGCATAAAAATCAAATTGTGCAATCCCCGCGGCTGCGCCAAGAATCTCGAACTGCAGCAAACGTGCCGCCGCGGCGGATTCGCTCGGCGCAGAAAATTCCGAAGGCATGCGTCCAGGTGCCGGCGCGTCCACGCCGGTCTCCGTATTCCAAATGGGCAGGTGCCCCACGCCCGCCGCTTTCATCGCGGCACGAACACCCGCGATCTGCTCCACAAAATGGCGATCGTCATGTGCGTAGAAGTGATAGCAGACCGCATCCACATAGGGTGCGCCGCCAGACCGCAGGAACAAACTCAGGCGATCCAGGCCGCCCACAAATCCAGGGGTGCACAGCGCGGTGCCGGGCACCTGCGCATTCAACACCTCACGCGCAATTCGCGCCATCTCGACCAGGCTTTTCACGTCGCCGGTATAAAAGCCTGGCTGATTGCGGTCACGCGGCAGGTCACGCAAATTGGGCTCATTCCACAATTCGTAGGCCGAAATACGATGTCGATACCGCTGCGCCAAGGCCATCACATAGGCGCGCCAGTCCTCCAAGTGCAGAGGCTCCGCTGCACAAGCGTGGCCATAGGGACAGGGCTCGTCAGGCCTTGCCGACGCCCATTTCGGGGTCCCGCCCAGTGTCAATAAAACTTTCGCGTGATGCTGCTGCGCCGCATCCACAGACGCATCCAGCCGGTCAAAATGCCAGGCCCCTGGTGCATTTTGAATGTCAAACCATGCGGTCCCGGAATCCCACAACCTGAGCACGCCGAACCCGGCCGATTCCGGCCACGGGCTTGCGCGCTCGCCCGGCAATGGAACCAGGCGATGAATGTGCACGCCGAAATAACTGCCATCGAGTGGTGTCGTCGCGCTGTGGCCCACGGTCGCATCTTTGAAGGGATCCGCCAGCACCGTTTGGGTCAATGCCAACACCAGCAGTGCGCTGAAAAAATAACCTATGTTCCGAAACACGGATCCCAAGCCTGGCCTGGATCCAGCACCTTCTTGCATCACCCCGTCTCCTTGCATGTCAAGATCCAAGTCCTGCCGTTGAACACAAGGCCATGGCCTGCCGGTACAGGGTCTCGTAGGCGCTGACCACTTGCTCAGACTCGAAGCGTTGCGTGGCCGCCCGCCGGCCGGCATGGGAAAGCTCGGCGTAGCGCTCGGCTTGCAAGACTGAAAGCACCGCCTTGGCAATGGACGCCGGCGCTGCGACATCACACAAACCTGCGCCCGCGTCTCCAAGCACCCAGGGAACCGCACCACAGCCTTGTCCAGCGACGACCGGAAGGCCCAACGCCATGGCCTCCGCAATGGCCATGCCAAACGATTCTTCCAGCGAGGTGTGAACCAGCAGGTCCAGGGTTGACAAGGCCTGGATCAATTCTTCGTGGCGCAAGGGCCCGCGAAAGACCACTCGATGTGCCAAGCCGTGCGAACGCGCCCAGCGCTCGGCAAGCTCCCCCGGTCCAGCATCGGCGCCGAACAAATGAAGCTCCAAATCCGGTCGATGCCGGAGCATCAAGGCCCAGGCCCGCAGCACCGCGCGGGGATTTTTCCATGGCCCTTCCCAGCCATTGCAGACCATGGCCAGTTTCGGCGCATCCGGCAAGGTTCTGTCACGACCCAAGGTAATGGCCATTGGAGATACGGCATTGGGAACAACCTGCACGGGCGTCCGCGCCCACGACTGAATTTGATCCCGCATATAGGGCGACACGGCTGACAGCGAGCGCGCGTGCCGCAGCACCTGGCGGGCCATGAGCACCCTCAACCATCGATAAATGCTGCGCGTGGGCCGGGAACCGGAGTTCAGCCTGGCAATGCGCAAAGGAGCGTCGTGACAAGTGATCACATGAGGCAAGCCGGCGCCCAACGCGGCCCACGCGAATTCGTACACCCAATGCGCATGCACCACATCCGGTTTGACCGTTGCCATCGCCTGCTGCAGCGATTCACGCTCCATTCGATACAGGTCGACGATGCGGCCTGGCCAGCCCTGCCCGCCTCGCCAGGCTCTGCTGCGCATCGGACAGCAAATCAATTCGAAACCGCTGCCAGCATGCCCACCCACGCGCACCCAGGCATCGGGCTGATCAGGTAAATCGTTGGACAAGGTGAATGCCGTGACCCTGTGCCCTCGCGCCAACAGCGTCTCGATCAAGGTCACCAGCAAGGGTGCCCCGCCATAGCCATGCGGCAGACGCAAGTCCTTCGACTGGGGCTCAAGCAAATGGGCCAAGTCCGCCGTGGCCAAGGGCCCGACCAGGCCCACATGCAAGGGCACCGCCAATCTGTCACCCATGCCCAGCCTCTTGAACCACGCCATACCGCACCAGATCGAACGCAGCGCGGCGAGCCGTCCAGCGCTGCGTGAGCCGCTCGCATAAATGGGCAGGTACAGCGGCGTCCAGCCCCACGGACCATGCGTGTCCATGCATGTCGTGCCCGAGCTGCTGAGCCTGATGCGCCGCGGCCAGCGCGTTCAACGTCGCACTCCCAGCCTGCTGCTGCATGGGCTCGTGCCCCCAAATGGATCGCAAGCCTCCAGCATGGTGCTGCAATTGGGGCTCAAACCAGATGTACGGCGAATCGGATAAAAAAGCAGCCATTGCACTGAAGGAGGACACGGAACACACCAGCAAATCCATGTCGGCCAGGGCCAGCAGATCGGAGCAATCACCTGGGGCCAAGTCATCGGTATAGACCGCATCCAAACCCTCCAGCACGGGCGCCAACTGTTCGCGTGTCCCATCCGAAAACACCGCAAACTGCAGGGGGCGATCGAGTTGAGACTTCAAGTTCAAGGCCAGCTGCCGATACCACTGCAGAGGCAAACTCAAGTTGAACTGTCCGCGATATTCGTCCGCCAGGTGACGAGCGTGACCGAAATCGCCCAGGCGAATGTGCAAGCCGATGTGCACGGCATCCGGAGACAAGCGCTGCCGCAAGCGCAACAAATTCTGCGCAGCAAATCGGCTTCGATACAAGGTCGCGCGCACGAAATCGCGGGCCGCTGCTATATGCGCAAAACCTCCCCACAGACCGTCGGTATACAGCACATAGGCTTTGCGATGTTTCAGGCCGTGATGCTCGATGAATCCCTGCAAAGCGGTCACCGCGTCACCACCGTCCGTGCCGCCGCCAAATGCGCGGAATGCGGATTCATCGAAGTAATAGGCAGGCAAGGTCCTGAGCATGGCCCGATGCATCAGCCAGTCCCAAGCAGGCGTATCGAAATGGCGCCCATAACGCCGGGCATTCAAGCCAAAAGCGGGCGGCAAGAGTTTGGCGTTCAGCAAGGTGGCGGCCACAAACGCGCGCGCCCAAGGGATCAACTCGTTGCCCAGACCTGCACCGCGCCCCACCACACGTGGCATGACCCATTTGAGACTCATGTCATGGTTCTCTCGGCCGGCGCCAGATTCAGGAACCGGCAGAAGCGGCGCGCATACGGGGAGCGATGCCCCATTTCAAGCAGCCAGGGCGCCAATACCGGGCCCAGCAGCCACTGCGGCGCCGAGCGCAGCGCCACAAGACACCACAGGCATTGGCCCACGAACCCGAGCAAGACCCACCCATGCTGTGAAACCAAGGTCTGGTTGTACAGCGGCGCCATGGCTTCACCGATCAGAGCCACCCCTGCGCTCAACGACAGTCCTCCACGCATCAAGCCCAGCCAAACCCCCCCGGGTAAAGCCAATTGCCGCGTGATCAGGCCGCACAGCCACAGGCTTCGCAAGGCAAAGATGAACGGTACGCACCACACGGCAAGCGCCAGGGGGTATTCAGCCAGCGTCAACAATGCTGCCAACAAAGCCGCGACCGTAACCAATTGCACCATCAGCTCCTTGTGCACGGCCCCGACAGCCCACAGCAGCGGGCCATTGACACCCAGCATGATGTAGAAAGGCAAAGCGCAGCTGAAAGCCCGGAACAAGGCTGCCGACTCCTGCCACGCCGCGCCGTACAGCAGCCGGATCAGGCCGTCCGCATGGACCCACAACATCGTTGCAACCGGCAGACACATCAGCAGCACCAGGGCATTGACCGCGCAAAAGCCGCGCACCAGCCTGGAGCGATCCTCTTGGACTCTCGCAGCCGAGGCAAACACCACCGATTGCAAGGACTGAAGAATCAAATTCACGGGCGCCCGCGACAAATTGGAAGCTGCCGCGTAGGCGCCCAAAGACGCGCCACCCCAAATTCGGCCAATCAGCACACGATCAAGGTTATCAATGCCCCAGTTGCTGAGATTGACGCCTAGCACGTTGAGGCCAAACCGGGTCAAAGCCCCGTCGCCTCGCCAGCGCATGCGCCATGAATGGCGCACGGACAACCAAGCCCCGATGAAAACGATCAACGTTTGCACCGCAAACCCCGAAACCAGGCTCCAAATGCCTGCGCCCCGCAAGGCCAGCGTCACGGCCACGCCGCCATACCCCACCACATAAGCGGCCAGCTGCAAGAGCTGTAGACGCTTCATTTGCAGCTTCCGCTGCATGAGCGAGCTGCTCAAGTTCGACAAGGCCTGCAATACGATGATGGGGCCGCAACACCGAATCACGCCTGCCAAGGCGGGCTGCCCCAACCACAGCGACAAGGGCGCCGCACCCCAAGCCAGGGTCAAGGCCGCCAACGACGACGTCAGCATCAACCAGCCCAATGCCTGCGCAATATCTCCGGCATGGATTTCAGACTTTTGAATCAATGCGGAGCCCATGCCGGCGTCCGCAAGCAGCCAGCCCATGCCGATCACCACCAACACCAAGGCGTACTGGCCATAGACGTCGGGGCCCAGCAAACGAGCCAGGACGATCTGAAGCAGGAACTGCGCCGCCAGCTTGCCCGCGCTGGCGAGCACATTCCAGATCAGGGCGCTCAGGCTGCGTTCAGAAAGACTGGTGTTCATTTCAACGGCGCCCGCTCCTGCACGCCTGATTCCATCAAAGCAGGAGCATCTGGACGCACGGCATCAATGACTGGCCAGAAAGTCTTGATACGCCGCCTCAAGGCCCTGACGCAAGGGCGTCGGAGCCGTCCAGCCCATGCGATTCAAGAGGCTGGTGTCCATCAATTTGCGCGGCGTTCCATCGGGCTTGCTGGTGTCAAAGTTCAATTCACCGTCAAAGCCGGTAACTTCTTTCACCAACAAGGCCAGATCGCTGATGGAAATATCGTCACCCACGCCAATATTGACGATGGGGGGCGTGAACACGCCTGTCTTGGCCTCGTCGCTACCCAGCAATTCATCGTATCGGGCTTCCGGCAGGCTCATCAGAAAGACGCAGGCGCTGGCCATGTCTTCGCTGTACATGAATTCCCGGCGCGGGGTACCGGTACCCCACACCGTCACTTGCTTGTCGCCCCGGATCTTGGCCTCATGGAACTTGCGAATCAACGCCGGAATGACGTGGCTGTTTTCCAGGTGGTAATTGTCGCCGGGCCCATACAGATTGGTAGGCATCGCCGCCACGAAACGGGTCCCATACTGCCGGTTGTAGCTCCAGCACATCTCCACGCCTGCAATCTTGGCCAGTGCATAAGGCCGATTCGTTGCCTCCAGCGGGCCTGTCAGCAAACTCGGCTCCGTCATGGGTTGGGGAGCAAACTTCGGATAAATGCAGCTCGAGCCCAAAAACAAAAGCCGCTGCACGCCGGACCGGTAGGCAGCATCGATCACATGGGTCTGAATCAGCAAATTGTCGCGAATGAAATCCGCCGGATAGCTATTGTTCGCCACGATACCGCCGACTCGTGCCGCCGCCATGAACACGAAATCAGGCCGCTCTGCGTCGAAAAACGCTTGCACCTCGGCTTGGCGCGTCAAATCCAATTCAGCATGGGTACGGGTAATGAGCCGGGTGTACCCGGCAGCCTGCAAATGCTTGAGAATGGCCGACCCCACCAAACCTCGGTGTCCCGCCACGTAAATCTTGGCATTCAATTCCATCAGTACATCTTTCATTCGTTGTAGTCGTAGGCCTGGAAGCCGGCCAGCTTGACCAGGCTGTCGCGCCGCGCCGCCGTGTAGTCGGCCTGCACCATCTCGGCCACCAGCTCTTTCAGGCTGGTCTTGGGTGTCCAGCCCAGCTTCTCCTTGGCCTTAGCAGGGTCGCCCAGCAAGGTCTCCACTTCGGTGGGGC